>MDTE01002589.1_pt1 | contig 70128 bp, 49 predicted proteins | sample 811231 | NCBI WGS metagenome assembly MDTE01 (sample SAMN05326651, study PRJNA326480) | marine metagenome | isolation source: seawater | place: Indian Ocean: Red Sea | collected 2010
ATATGTCTGAAGCTCATATGATATTGCCTGTTACCGGAATGACTTGTGCTAATTGTGCTGCACTAATTGAAAGCGGATTGGATAAACTTCGGTACGTAGACAATGTTAGTGTAAATTTGGCTAGTGAAAGAGTGATGGTGCAGTATGACTGGAAGAAACTTTCTTTGCTGGATTTGGTTGAAAATATTGAGGGGTCTGGCTATGGTGTGATAAAGAATAGCCTGAAAATTCGCGCCACTAATTTGATGGATGACAATGATGCAAGATCACTTGAAGATTATTTAATGAAATGTGAAGGTGTACTTAGTTGTGGAGTTAACTATGTGTCCGGGAATGTAACAGTGGAGTATGTGCCAACTGTTATTAGTGATAATGACCTCCAAAATGAAATTGCAGGTGCAGGCTTCAAATATATTGTAGATGACGGGCATGTGCATGACGCTCATGACGCTTCGCGTAAACAGGAGCTTGCAAAGCATAAACGACTGTTGCTTGTTGCGTCTATATTAACAGTTCCAATAATTGTCTTATCAATGCTAAGCAAAATGAGTGGGATGGCTGACAATACATACTTGGCTCAGTTGATGTCGTGGATTGTGGGTGTGCTTGCTGCTCCAGTTCAGTTTTATGTGGGATGGCCTTATTATGTGGCAGGTTATAAATCCATACGCAACAGATCAGCAAATATGGATGTGCTTGTGGCGGTCGGGTCTAGTGTTGCTTATATGTACAGTTTTTTGGTTTTGCTGGGGAATGTTTTGGGTTGGTATGGTCTAGGTGAGCATGTTTATTTTGATACTTCAGCTGTAATAATCTTATTTGTGAGGATTGGTAAATATCTTGAATTGCAAACCAAAGGACGTGCTGCAGAGTCGATTACCAGATTGTTAGCTTTACAGTCCACAACGGCTTGCGTAGTGTCTGATGATGGCGAGCGAGAGGTTGCAGGAAGCAAGGTGATTGTTGGAGATGTTATCTTGGTGCGTCCAGGCGAACGAATTCCAGTAGATGGAATAGTGCTTACAGGTGAGTCCACTGTGGATGAATCTTTATTAACAGGTGAACCTTTAGATGTAACAAAGGTTCCTGGAGATAAAGTGATTGGTGCGACCATCAACCGGCGGGGAAGCTTTACCTTTCAGGCAACCCAAGTTGGGTCAGAGACAGTGCTGTCACAAATAATTGATGTTGTGGAACGCACACAGGCATCTAAGGCTCCCATTCAAAATAATGTTGATAGAGTCTCGGCAGTATTTGTGCCAGGAGTGATCATGTTGGCGCTTCTTACTTTTGCGGGTTGGTTTTGGGTGGGTGAGTCTAGTTTCACTAGTGCGATGATAAACATGGTATCAGTGCTTGTAATAGCATGTCCATGCGCACTTGGATTGGCTACGCCTGCAGCAATTGTGGTAGGTGTAGGTATAGGTGCCGAGCAGGGTATATTGTTTCGTGATAGTGAGACATTGGAAAAAACTGCTAATATTTGTACGATGTTCCTGGATAAGACCGGTACGATTACTGTGGGACATACGACTGTTACAGATATCATAATATGGGCAGGTCAGTCCCAAATAAATAATGAAGATGATTTGTTAGAATTAGTGGCCTCGATCGAACAAAGCAGCGAGCATCCACTTGCACAAGCGATTGTCGGTGCAGCAACTCTTCGAGGTCTAAGACTTAGAAAACCTATTGGTTTTAGAGCGGTTCCAGGCGCAGGTGTTCGCGCTGTTTTGGATAATAATAATGTGGTTGTAGGTAATAGACGAATTTTAGGCCCTAGCACTGTACTGTCACATGAAGTTGAGGAGGCTATGACTGCCCTACAAATTCAGGCTAAGACAGCTGTGTTGGCGGCAATAAATGGTGTAGTTGTTGGAGTAATTGGACTTGCTGACAAGATAAAGCCTACTTCTATAGAAGCTATTAGTGAATTACGTGCATCAAATATAGAATTAGTAATGATTACTGGGGATAGTACTGCCACTGCAGGTGCGATTGCAAAAGAAGTGGGACTTGATCGAGTGCTGTCAGGATTGATGCCACTTGATAAAGCTAAAGTGGTCAGCACTTCTCAGAGCGAGAAATCTCTTGATGGCTATGTGGCGATGGTAGGAGATGGTATTAATGATGCCGCTGCTCTTGCACAATCCGATGTTGGTATGGCAATAGGTACTGGTACTGATGTGGCGATGGAGTCTGCTGATATTACACTTGTTAGGGGCGACCTGCTAGCAGCAGTTAGTGCATTGAAATTATCCCGAGCTACTGTTAGTACCATCAGGCAGAATTTGTTCTGGGCTTTTTGCTATAATGTTTTATTGATTCCTGCTGCTGTGATGGGGGAGTTGCATCCAATGATGGCGGCAGCCGCAATGGCATTTAGCTCGGTTTTTGTGGTTGGAAATAGTCTTAGGCTTAAAAATATAAGGTTGTAAAAAATCATTAACTACCTGTAATTTACTGTGGAAAAAGAACGCTTTTACAAACAACCAGATGATCAGGAACTTCTTGATATTATCGCTCCATTTGCTGTTGAAGGGCGTCCAGGTTTGCTGCCGGCACTCCACGCAGCTCAGGAAGTATATGGGTGGATATCGGAGTCCGTAGCGGAAGCTATTGGGCGCGCACTTCAAGTTCCTTTGGCAGATGTATTTGGTGTGATTGATTTTTATACAATGTTATACAGTAAGCCAGTGGGACGTACGATTGTACGAGTGTGCGCTGACCCTAGTTGTTCTATTGCCGGTGCTAAGGAAGTTTTGGATAGCGCATGCGAATATTTGGGTGTCAAACCTGATGAAACAACTGAGGATGGAGAATGGACAATTGAAAGTACCACTTGCCTTGGGTTATGTGACCATGCTCCAGCAGCCTTAGTTGGAGATTCAGCATTAGCATCGTTAGATCCGGATGGTGTTGAACAGTGGCTTGGGTTAGATGCAAAGCGTCCAACAAGCGTAATCGATGGTGATATTCGTGTTTTAACAAGAGACTGCGGTGGGATAAACCCTATAAGCTTAGAAGCTTATCGATCGCGAGGTGGATACTTGGCACTATTAAAAGCGTGCGAGGAAGGCGCTCCTGGCGATGTTATAAAAGAAGTCAAAGACTCAGGTTTGGTTGGTCGAGGGGGCGCAGCTTTCCCTACTGGTTACAAATGGGAGAGCGCATCAGGTGCGGTTGGTCAACCGAAATATGTTGTATGCAATGCAGACGAGTCTGAGCCTGGGACTTTTAAGGATCGTGTGCTAATGGAGGATAATCCCCACCAAGTGCTTGAGGGAATGTTGCTAGCTGGCTATGCAATAGAAGCGCAAAAAGGCTATTTTTATGTGAGAGGTGAATATTCGAAGGCCGTCGAGATAATTAGTAAAGCTATTGATGAGGCGCGATGTGCTGGATTCATAGGTAGCAACATTTGTGGAATTGGGTGGGATTTTGATATTGAGGTGCGAGTAGGTGCTGGTGCTTATATATGTGGTGAGGAGACAGCCTTGTTTGAGTCAATAGAAGGTAAAAGAGGGTTTCCACGTATAAAGCCACCTTTCCCCACTACACATGGGCTTTTTAACAAACCTACTGTAGTTAATAATGTTGAAACTTTGTGTAACATTCCAATGATTATACGTGAGGGAGCTGATCAGTTTAGAAGTTATGGTACTGACAAGTCTCCGGGACCAAAGCTATTCTGTCTCTCGGGTGATGTAATGAGGCCAGGTCTTTATGAGGTGCCTTTCGGAGTCACACTTAGGCATATGATTGAGGATCTTGCTGGCGGGGTAAAGGGTGGTGCTCTGCAAGCAATATTGGTAGGAGGAGCCGCTGGCGCTTTTGCTACAAATGAGGATCTGGATGTACCATTGACATTTGAGGATTTGCGTGATGCAAATTTACCTCTTGGTTCGGGCGTACTCATGGTTTTTAACGAAACGCGGCAAATACAGAAAATACTTAGTGAGCTTGCATATTTCTTTGCGCATGAATCATGTGGTAAGTGTTATCCTTGCCAGTTAGGAACACAAAGACAATATGAAATACTTGACAGAGTAGTGCGAGGCAGAGTGAAAAGTGGAGATAAAAAGCGATTGCTTGATGTGGGATGGACCATGACTGATGCGTCGTTATGTGGACTTGGGCAAACCGCAGCGACTGCCGTAATTAGTGCGATGGATAAGTGGCCTGATCTGATTGAGGAGTAAAATATTAACGATGGGAAACGATATAACTTTGACTATTGACGGTGAACGGGTTAGTGTTCCCGAAGGCACTACATTGCTTGAGGCAGCAGGGAAGTGTGGTGCTAACGTGCCTACTATATGTTATCACGAGCACTGTACTTCATATGGATTGTGCCGTCTATGTGTTGTTGAGGTCGAAGGTCAGCGAGTTTTGGCCGCGGCTTGTGTTGCAATAGCTCAGTCAGATATGATGATAAGTACTGCTAGCGAACGGGTTATGCGTGCTCGTAAAACTATACTAGAAATGTTAGATTCAGCTATCGATTTAAGTGAGTCTCCTGAGATTGAGGATCAGCTGAATGCTTATGGTGCTGAGAAGGAACGGTTTCCTGAAGGGTGGAAACGTGATTGTGAAGTTATTGATGATAATCCAATGTTTATACGCGATTACTCGCAGTGTATATTGTGCTGGCGGTGCGTTCAGGTTTGTGCAGAGGATGCACAATATTCTTATGCGATTAACTTTAGTGGACGAGGACATGAAACTAGTATTAGCACTTTTTACGATCAGGATTTGACTTCATCTAGCTGCGTCTTTTGTGGGCAATGTGTGGGTGTTTGTCCTACTGGCGCACTTAAGCCTAAACGTGAATGGTTGCTAGAAACTGGATATGCTCAGCATGAAATTATAGAACTCACTCAATCTAAGAGGCGTAAGAAGAAACGTAGGCAAGAAAGGCCTTATCAAACTGGATAGTGATGATGGTGTTAATATGACAATCTTACAGAATAGTAGGATGGTGACAACAACCTGTCCGTATTGTGGGGTCGGGTGTGGTCTAGATTTGCATATAAAAGACGATTATATCTATCGCGTGACTTCGGATTTTAATAATGTGGTGAATCAGGGTAATTTATGTGTGAAGGGACGTTTTGGTTATGATTATATTTATAGTGACAGACGAATAACTTCACCAATGATTAGAAAAGAACCCCAAGAAGCCGGTAAACGCAAGCAAGCATTTGACGTTGCGGAATGGGTAGAAGTTTCTTGGGACGAAGCGCTTAATTACGTAACCACGCGTTTGGTAGAAATACATCAGCGTGATGGGGCCAATGCTCTAGCGGTTTACTGTTGTGCAAAAGCCTCGAATGAAGATAATTATTTGCTTCAAAAGTTGTTTAGATCTGTGTTTCGCACAAATAATGTTGATCATTGTACTAGACTATGTCATGCAGGTTCAGTTGTGGCTCTTCAAATGGCTATTGGGTCAGCCGCAATGAGTAACACAGCTGCTGAAGTGATTAAAAGCGATTGTTTCATAGTGACTGGGTCAAACACTCCAGAAAATCATCCTATTATCGCTTTGCAAATGAAGGCAGCCGTAGAGAAATATGGTGCAAAGCTCATTGTTATAGACCCACGCCAACTGGAGTTATGTGATTATGCGGCACTTTGGCTACCGTTGAAGCCAGGTACAAACGTGCCTGTATTCACTGCGATGGCAAATGTCATTATTAATGAAGGATTAATAAATACTGGGTTTATTACGGATCGCACAGAAGGTTTTGATGAGTTCAAGAAATCTGTGCAAGAATTTACACCAGAATATGCTGAAAGTATTTCAGGGGTAAAGCGGGACCTTATAGTTAAGGCAGCGCGAATGTATGCTGAGGCCCAACGAGGCGCAATATATTGGGGAATGGGTATATCACAGTTAGCACATGGGACGTCTAGTGCACTAGGATTGGTTCATCTAGCATTGTTGACTGGTCATATTGGAAGTGAAGGTACGGGGCTAAATCCATTACGGGGACAGAACAATGTACAGGGTGCATCTGATATGGGATGTATGCCTTACCACTATCCTGGATATATGGAAGTAGACAAAAAGGAGAACGCATCAAAGTGGGAAGATTTGTGGAATTTGGAATCAGGCAGCCTGAATCTTGAAAAAGGTTTGACTACAACTGAGATATTGTCGAATGTTGGTGAAGGGGGAGTAAGAGCACTATATATTATGGGTGAAAATCCCATGATGACAGAACCGAATCTTAATAAAACACGAAAACATATGGAGGAATTGGAGCTTCTTGTGGCTCAAGATTTATTTATAAATGAGTCCGGAGCATATGCTGATGTGTTTTTGCCGGCAACTTCCTGGGCGGAGAAGGACGGCACGTTTACTAATACCGACAGGAGAGTGCAACGCGTACGAAAGGCAATAGAGCCGATTGGTCAAGTGCGTGGCGATTGGGAGATAATATGTGATATAGCTAAAAGAGCAGAAGAGTTGTTAGGTAGGTCGAGGTCTACATTTTGGAGTTATAACGATCCAGAGGAGATTTTGCAGGAAATGGGACGAGTTGTGCCTGAATATAGAGGTATTTCGTATAAAAGGATAGATAAAATTGGATTGCAAACCCCAGTATTGGATAACAAACATCCTGGGACTCCATTTTTGTTTGACAAAACCTTCCCCTCTGGTAGAGCTAAATTTTTTCCGTTAAAGTATGTTCCAGTGCATGAGCAACCTGATGATGAATACCCATTCATACTAACTACTGGTCGTTTGTTAGAACATTGGCACGGCGGGACTATGACTCGGAATTCCAAGTTGGATGATCTATATCCTGAGGCAAGAGTAGATGTACATCCTATAGATGCGGTGCGTATGGGCTTAGATGATGGTGATGCAGTTGAAGTGGGTTCCAGGAGGGGAAAGGTTGTTCTCCGAGCAAGCGTAACAAAAAAAACAAGCCCTGGAGTTGTATTTATCCCTATGCATTTTGTAGAAGCAGCGGCTAACTTACTTACAATTGATGCTTTGGATCCTCAGGCTAAAATACCCGAATTCAAAGCATGTGCAGTTAGTATTAAACGAGTAGACAAAGAACTTTTACCAGATCGCACAGTAAGATTAGATAGAGGTAGGTGGTAGCCTGCTTCCTAAAACCTATGTATAGTCTGGTGTTTACTAAGAATGGAGTCAATGATGCAAAGAAAATTAACTAAATTGTTGTCACCTGTACCTAATGACATTGATATTGCCCAAGCTATCGATCCATTACCAATTACTGAGGTTGCTGCTGGGATTGGTTTAAGTCCAGATGAATTGGTGCTATATGGTAATCATAAGGCCAAGGTAAAGCTTGCTGTGAAAGAGCGATTATCTAATCAGGCAAATGGAAATTATGTTGATGTTACTGCTATTACACCTACTCCGCTTGGAGAAGGCAAGACCACAACCACAGTGGGTTTGTGTCAGGCTCTTGGTGCACACTTGGGGAAAAAAGTAATCACATGTATACGACAGCCCAGTCAAGGGCCTACATTTGGAATAAAAGGTGGGGCTGCTGGTGGTGGCTATAGTCAAGTGATCCCTATGGAAGAATTCAATTTGCATATGACGGGAGATATACATGCTATCACTGCGGCAAATAACCTGTTAGCAGCAGCTATCGATGCACGAATGTTTCATGAATCAACGCAAAGTGATGACGCATTGTTTGGGAGATTGTGTCCACCTGATGGTGAAGGGGAGAGGAAATTTTCATCTGTCATGCTTAGACGGCTTGAAAAGCTCGGTATAAACAAGATGGACCCCAATGAATTGACCGAGGAAGAACGAAGGAGGTTTGTGCGACTCGATATTGATCCGGATAGCGTCACTTGGCAACGTGTTTTAGATGTTAATGATAGATTTTTACGTCGGATTACTGTTGGAGAAGGGCCCAAGGAAAAAGGAAGAACAAGGCAAACTGGATTTGATATTACTGTTGCGAGTGAAATTATGGCTATCTTAGCCTTGACCACCGATTTGGCTGATATGCGAGAGAGATTGGGCAGTATGGTTATTGGAACAAATACTGATGAGGTGCCAATAACTGCTGATGATCTAGGTGTTGGTGGTGCGTTAACCGTGCTGATGAAAGATGCCATAATGCCAACATTGATGCAGACTTTAGAAGGTACTCCTGCTTTAGTACATGCAGGTCCATTCGCAAATATTGCTCATGGCAATTCATCAATTGTTGCAGATCAAATTGCGCTTAAATTAGTTGGCCACGATGGTTATGTCGTGACTGAATCTGGGTTTGGGGCTGATATAGGTATGGAGAAGTTCTTTAATATCAAATGTAGATATAGTGGTCTAATACCTAATGCGGTAGTGCTTGTTGCAACAATTCGCGCTTTAAAAATGCATGGAGGCGGTCCGACAGTTAGTGCAGGTAAGCCATTGGATTTGGCATATCAAACCGAGAATTTAGAATTGCTTGAGATTGGATGTGCAAATATGGTTGCACACATAAAAAACGCACTGCGATTTGGCGTGCCGGTTGTTGTAGCAGTCAATAGATTCAAGGATGATACCGACGCAGAAGTAGATTTGGTGCGTAGTATCGCGTTGGAGGCAGGTGCGGAGGATGCAGTGATGTCTAATCACTGGGCGGAGGGTGGTGCTGGTGCAATAAAACTTGGTGAAGCAGTAATGAAAGCATGCAATAGTCCAGCTAATTTTAGCTTTTTGTATCAATTAGAAATGCCAATAAAAGAAAAGATTGAGTTGATAGCCCGTGAAATTTATGGGGCAGATGGTGTTGAATATAGTTTGGAAGCTGAGCAGAAGATAAATTTGTATGAAAGAAGCGGTTTTGGAGATTTGCCCATCTGTATGGCTAAGACACATCTAAGTCTAAGTCATGATCCTTCACAAAAAGGTGTTCCTACGGGCTTCATGCTTCCTATACGGGATATCAGGGCTAGTGTAGGTGCGGGTTTTCTATATCCATTGGTTGGTGCAATGAGTACTATGCCTGGGTTACCTACGAGACCAGCATATTATGACATTGACGTTGATCCGCAAACTGGCACTGTGATAGGGTTATCTTAGGTTAGTCTGAAGGGACATTCCTTGTGCGCTACAAAATGATTGTTGATTTATGTGTTTGCAGATAATGGTTGATGCCAAATGTAAGCCAGGAATTGTTCAGGCATAAGTTGACAGGATACTATCGGCGAATATAATTCGCCACACAAATATGGCCCACTAGCTCAATTGGCAGAGCAGTTGACTCTTAATCAATTGGTTCCAGGTTCGAGTCCTGGGTGGGTCACTCATAGGAGTTGCGATGAGTGCTAGTGGCTACTGTTTTGATCTTCGTATTTAGCTAATTCTTTACTAACTGTTCTGTAGTTATAAGAGCTGGTAGCTAGAAGTGCTATTCCTGCTCCAATCACAATATAGTTCACCTCCTGTATTAATGAGAAATTTAATATAGCAGCGGATGCAATGGCTATAAACGCTATTGTAATAGTGCGATGTCGTCGCAGACGGTGTAACCTGTTGGTGTTGTTTGTCGAATTCAATATATAAACTCCTCACGTATTGGGCTGAATATGTCTGCAATTAGGGAATGGCTTGCTTCAGTACAGGCCCCATGATCTACATTGCTAGGAACAATAAAACAGTCTCCGGATTTTAGTAGGCATTGTTCGTTTCCGATCCATAGTAGTACTTCGCCCTCTAGCACTATACCTACTTGTTCATGTGTATGTCGATGTGTGGGGACTTCTGTATGTGGTTGGAGTTTTATTAGTGATAAGAGCATATTTTCACCCCAAAATGTTTTAGTCATTGCATTAGGGGCTACCTCTAACTCGGGGCGGGATTTTATATTACAGAATGGCATAAATAAGTCTCCTTAGGAAGCTATTGGTTGCATTTGTGCACACTTATACTTTGTAGTATTTAGTTATTATATTCGGATTTGAGGTATGTACATAATGTTTTATGACCTACGTGATGTAGTGGTATAGAATCTGTATACTAGTATGTTACTAGTATACTAGTATATATAATGTGACTGTTTATTTATGGAGAGGACTATGTATGCGGTAAGGATTCATGAATATGGTAGCCAGGAAGTTCTCAGTTATGAAAAAATAGATACACCTGAACCAGCAAGAGGAGAGTTACTGGTTAAGACAGAGGCGATCGGCGTAAATTTTATTGATGTCTATCATAGAACTGGTAGTTATGCAGGGGAATTGCCTTTTGTGCCGGGGATGGAGGCGGCTGGTGTTGTTGCATCTATAGGATCTGATGTCGAAGGCTTCAATGTTGGAGATCGAGTAGGTTATGCTATGTGTACTGGTTCATATGCACAATATGTAGTAGTTCCTAGCTGGAAGGTAGTAGTATTGCCCGAGGGAGTGGACAGTCAAATAGGCGCTGCAGTTATGTTGCAGGGGATGACTGCGCATTATTTATCAACTAGCACCTATTCTTTGAGCTCAAAAGATACGGCTTTGGTACATGCTGCAGCTGGCGGTGTTGGCCTCCTGCTTGTGCAAATGGCTAATAAATTTGGAGCTAGGGTAATAGGAACTGTTTCTACACATGAGAAAGCAAAAAGAGTAATGGATTTAGGTGCAGATGAAGTCATCATTTATACTGACAGTGATTTTGAAGCAAAGACCATGGATATTACAAATGATATTGGTGTTGATGTAGTTTATGACTCTGTTGGTAAAACTACGTTTGAAAAAAGTCTAAATTGTTTGAAACCCCGTGGTCATATGGTTTTATTTGGTCAGTCTAGTGGTAGAGTACCCCCGGTAGACCCACAAATATTGAATGATAAAGGGTCTTTGTTCATGACCAGACCTACATTAGGTCATTATGCTCAGAATCGTAGTGAAATGCTGGCAAGAGCCAGGGATATATTCGCTTGGATGGCCATAGGTGATCTAGAAGTAAATGTCGACAAAGTGTTTCCACTTGAGAAGGCATCTGATGCGCACGCATATCTTGAGAGTCGTGCATCAAGTGGGAAGATATTATTGTCGTAAGATTAAATGAACTATAGTATTTGGGCAGTTGGCTCAATGCATACTATGGCATTGCCATTTTCAACGTGTCAGAAATAATATTGATGTTATGCCAAATAGAAGCCCGAGTAGTTTTTGGGTTGTAACAGGTTCTCTGAAAAATATAATGGATAATATTGTGGCCACTACCATATTTAGTCCTACTATTGGAAATACTTTGCTGCCTTCACCACCGCTTGATAACGCAAGGAATGTACCAATTGCGCCTGTGGATGCACATATTCCAGTAATTATTGCTAGGTTGGTTAGTTTGACGGATAAAGTAAATTGCTGTTTCTGTACTATATGGATTATGACCATGACTGCTATATATGTCAGTCCTTGTATCATTAGGTAGCTTGGTTGATATGGTTTACTGGGAGTCGCAAACTTCCAAAAAAAATTAGTTAATCCAAATGCAACTAGTGCTACAAGTGAAAGTGTGGTTGATGTGCTCATTGTTGCTCCAAAAAATTTTATGTAATGATTCAATCTCTTGTCATATTATCATATACAAACATCTATAGTGCTACTTTACGGTCAGGGTGTGTATGAGTAATGGGTAATAAATTATGATATATCTATTCACCTGTTATAATTGCCGGCTGTAAATTAAATGGTTTGGCCAGGCGATGTTATTAAAATAGAAACTACAATGATTTTAATGTTATGAAGAGACGGTGGCAGATATTACTCGGCGTGTTATTTAGTCTAGGCGCAATTATATTTCTATTTCGAGGGATTGAAATAGAAAAGTTGACTGCTGAAATGTCTAAGTTTAATTACTGGTCCATTATACCGTTTGCCATATTGGAGACTTTGTCATTATGGGCGCGTGGTATGCGTTGGAGGGTACTATTAGAGGAAAAAGTGAGCGGAACCAGATTGTTTTGGATAACTAACATAAGTTACTACCTGAGCAACATACTGCCATTGCGCATAGGCGAACTTGGCCGCGTCTATTTGGTGACTAGAAATAGTGATGTTACAGGTATGCAGGCTCTATCGACTGCTGTATTAGAGAGAATGCTTGATGTGGTTACTGTTTTTATTATGTTGTTCTTAGTACTGCCTTTTGTCCCGGAACATGGTCTTGTTACTTCAGCTGCTTATTTAATTGTTGGTGCGGTCATGGTAGTAATAATGGGATTGTTTGCCGTGGCGCGAAATAGAAAAAGAGCTGCAATGATCGTTGGAATTGGTACTAGTAGATTAGGAAATAAATTTGGTGGATGGATTAATGAGGCGTTCGAGAAATTTTTTGAGAGTATAGATTTAGTGCGAGGTAGGCGTGTCGTGATGGCTTCGGTTTGGTGTATTGTTATATGGATATTTTCAGTTGTTTCCACATATTATTTGTTGCTAAGTTTTTCGCCTGCGCAAAAACTGTATGGTGGTGTGTTCGTGACAGCTTTACTTGCGCTAGGTATTGCTTTACCATCTGTGCCCGCCAGTGTTGGAATATGGGAGGCTAGCGCAGTGGCTGCTTTGGCTGTTTTAGGCGTAAATAAAGAAACTGCTCTTGCTTTTGCGATCATGTTGCATTTGATTGTTTTTATAAAAATGGCTATATTAGGTATCATAGGATTGTATCTTGAGGGTGAAAACCTGAATGATTTGGTTGCGCAGGCGAAAAAACTCATTAAGTCAATGCGTAATTAGTGCAAGTTCGACTAAAATGTATCCAATTCGGGAATGAATATTTATAAAGACAACGATTTTAGTCACAAGGAAATTATTATTCTGCTGAATTCTGGGAGAAGACCTCTATGGTTGCGATCGGCTAATCTTGAAGGTGCTTTGTTGGTCAAGGCTGATCTGATAGGCGCTGATATGTCTAGAGCTAATCTTCGCAATGCAGAATTGTCTCAGGCTGATCTAAGTGGCGCTGATCTTAGCTATGCAGTGCTTACTAATGCTGACCTAAGCAAAGCAAATCTTAGCGGTGCTAACATGTTACATTGTGATATGAGTAATGTGGATTTAGCTAATGCTAAATATACTGTAGATACTCGATGGCCTAAAGATTTTAATCCTGAGTTGCATGGTGCAATATTAAGAAATACACATCCTCATTAGGTTGGTGCTGTAATTATATTAAATAATTCACAATTGTTATTAGTGATTCGCCTGATTATTCGCGGTCATTAACTAGTATGCTAGCAAGATAAGATAATTGGCCTAGATTGATTGTCGGGCTAATGCGATGTGCTATATCCTCCATAAGATTACCTATAAAATGAATATTTTTTGGGAATATCAGGGCAGCTTGCGCACGAAATAATACTGTAGCATTTATTATGTGGCCGTTTAGGTGAAAATGTATTTCTCGCATGCACTTGGCGTCATCATCATTAGAATGGTGAGCGAAAGAGTTATTCGGGATGGTTATAACTGCTCGTTTGGAGTGTGGAAAGCTTTGTAGTGCAGTGACTACATTATCAATCTTTTTGGTTATACCTGAGCGGTAGTTGCCCTGTCCGCCGCCTCTTTGGTCTGAAAATACAGATGACTGGGTCGGATTAAGATCTTTCCCAAGGTTCCATAATGTATATGCCTCAAGTACATGTTTTGGGAAAAGGTCAGTTTCAATCAGGTAATCTGACATATCTATTGTTCTATAATAATTGAATTCTATGTTTCCATTAGCAGTTATAGAATTCATTTCTTTCCATACTTCTATACAGGTCATAGTTTTCATAAAAAACCATCCATAAGTTACTTTGGAACTGATGTATACATGTGTATTATATCTGAACCAGATGTTTTATATAATAAAGATTGTATGCATACATTGCCGCTACTAGTAGATTTGGAAGATCATTTGGGAGATTTTGTAGTGCCTATTGTTGTACACTCATGAGGCTCGCTCAGTATAATATTGTGAAACTATATTAGTTTAGAGTTGGTATTACTATTGACTGGCAGTCTTCAACAGTTTTAGTGGTGAAAATTTGAAAGTATTAGTTGCTCTAACTTATTATCGACCACATGTTTCAGGGTTGACTATATATGTAGAACGTCTTGCGCGAGCGTTAGTAGAACGCGGTCATCATGTGACTGTTCTTACTTCCCGCTTTGATCCAAACTTGCCATCGAGTGAAGTGCTTGATGGTGTGAGTGTTGTTAGGGTGCCGGTTGTTATGCGCGTGAGCAAAGGTGTGATAATGCCCACAATCGGTTTTGTGGCAAGCAAATTGGTCTACTCACATGATGTACTAAGTATACATTTGCCACAGCTGGATGCTAGTGGGATTGCTTTGAGGGCGCGTATATTGGGTAAGCCATCAATATTGACTTACCACTCAGACTTGCTGCTGCCAAGGACAATTTTCAATCGACTAGTGAATTTGTTGGTTGATGGGAGCAATCATGTTGCAGCTCGACTTTCCGATGCTATTTGCGCATACACATCTGATTTTGCCATTAGTTCGCCTTTGCTAAGTCGATACCTCTCAAAAGTACACTATATATTACCTCCGGTTACTGTACCTGATGTTGACAGTGAATCAGTGAAAGAATGGGCTAAACTACATGGCGTTATGGGTGATTATCCTATTATAGGAGTAGCTAGTAGACTTGCCGCTGATAAAGGTATTGAATTTTTGCTTAATGCGCTGCCTAAGCTGCTTGAAGTATTTCCGAACCTAAAAATACTACATGCTGGGCCTATCGATCAGGTAATTGGTGAGTCTGCCTACTACGAACGACTCAAACCTATATTCGAGCAGTATTCACAATGTTACAAATTTGTAGGAACTTTAGATGGTGATGATATGGCTCGGTTTTATCGATCATGTGATTTACTCGTTTTGCCTAGTATAAACAGTACTGAGACATTTGGGTTAGTGCAGATAGAGGCTGCATTGTGCGGTGTTTCGACTATTGCGAGTGATCTCCCCGGCGTAAGGGTTCCTACTCAGATGACGGGCATGGGATTTACGGTGGAACCTGGTGATTCGGACAAGCTTGGTGAAGGCATACTGAGATTGCTGGATGAAAACGACCGGTATCATATGCGCAAGGATGAAATTTATGCTCAATTTGCACCAAGTTTAGTGGCTGAACAATATGAGAGTTTGTTCCGCAAACTTTTAATATCCAAACAGAAGCAAATAAAAAACATTTGATTTGCACGCTATTTTAGCTGAATGAATTAATATATAAACAGTTTATGTATCCAGAAGACGATATTTTTAGCAAACAACTAAGAGAAATACCTGCATTTCGTGCATTGCTTCGATCTGTTGAGGCACGGATGATAATGGAGCTCGAATTTCCTGCACCAGTTTTGGACTTTGGGTGTGGTGACGGACACTTCGGTCACATTTCCCTTAGATGCTTTGATGCTATAGGAATAGATCCTAGTAAGTCTTCGTTAGATGAAGCTGATGTCAGGAAATGTTATAGGGCACTTGTGCAGGCTGATAATCAAGGCTTACCATTTGAATCAGGATCATTTAATAGTGCATTATGTAATTCAGTCCTAGAGCATATATCAAATGTGGAGAGTGCTCTTTCTGAAATACGCCGGGTATTGAACCCGGGGTGCAAATTGGTATTTACTGTGCCAAGCGAGCTCTTTAGGGATTTTCTGGCAGTTAAGTCAATCCTACAAAAATGGAGGTTATATCGATTGGCTGAGTATTATGAGATATTTTTTGACAAGATCTCTCGCCATAAGCATTACCATACTCCGGCAGAATGGAAAGTGCTTTTGAATAATACGGGCTTTGCTATGGAATCTTGTACCTATTATTGTTCTAAGACTGCATTACAGGCCATAGAATTGGGTCATTATTTTGGGTTACCTTCTCTTTTGTTGAGAAAATTGACGGGAAATTGGATATTGTCAAAGAGAAAAAAGAATCTAAGGTTAACTGACAAGATATTTAGGCCCCACTATGAAGAAAAATTACCCGCTCATGGAGCATATATGATTATAGTTGCTAAGCATACGGGTAATAAGTCGAATTCTGTTTTTAATGATCCTAGTTAGTTTCATGAGTAATATATTTTTACTGCTAAATAAGATCAGTGAATTAAAGTGGTATGGTCGATTGTTTTCTAGACTTGTATTGACACTTGTTTTGATTTCTATATCTGGATATTTCCGATTTATCGGTATTAATTGGGATGATCTGCATCATTTGCATCCTGATGAGCGATTTTTGACTATGGTTGCCACTAGTATCAGTCCGGTTGATGGCGGGTGGAAGTCCTATTTTGACTCTAGTACATCTAGTTTGAATCCATACAATCGAGGGTTTGGTTTCTTTGTATATGGCACTGCGCCTATATTTTTAGTGCGTTATTTGGCTGAGTGGATTAACGATTTTGGATTGCATCTTACAAATCTTTGGTCAGGTATACCTTTCAATTTAGGTAGTGGTTATGATCAAATACATTTAGTAGGAAGGATTGTATCTGGCACATGCGATGTCATATCTGGACTTATTCTGTATTTTATTGGATCCCTTCTGTACGGACGACGCGTTGGGATATTAGCGTCTTTATTGTATGCTGGCACAGTCGCTTTAGTGCAACAGGCACATTTTTTTACTGTAGATTCTGTAGCGAATTTATTTGTCGCTTCAGCGATATTATTTGCAGTTAGAATAGCAAAATTCGATGGAATTTACAATTACGGTTTATTTGGTATTGTACTTGGAGTAGCTATAGCGTCAAGAATAAACCTTGTATCTTTAATCGTATTAATCCCTCTGGCTACATTTTGTAATTATACGAATATCAGGGCAGGCATTTCTGCAAAGATTTCAGTTGCATTGATTTGCTTAAGATATGCTCTTGCAGGAATACTAACATTGCTTGTTTTTAGAATATTACAACCATATGCTTTTGAAGGTCCGTCTGTCTTGGATTTCGCTCCCAATACGCAGTGGGTTGACAATATGATTGAGATAAGAGGACAAATGAGTGGAGAGGTGGATTTTCCTCCTAATCATCAATGGACTAATCGTAAAGCACTCGTGTTTCCTTGGGTAAATATGGTTAGATGGGGTATGGGGCCCGCATTAGGTGTAACGGCATGGTTCGGGTTAGTACTGGCAAGTCTGCAGATATATAGGCGAAAAGGTGAATGGGTATACCATGTAGTACCCGTGGTGTGGAGTATTCTGTACTTCTTGTGGCAGGGTACTCAATGGGTAAAACCTATACGGTACTTTTTACCTGTTTATCCAACTCTAATATTGCTGGCGGCTTGGATACTAGTTAAGCTTCTCGACTTGGATGCTAGTAAGCATATAAATAGTATGGTCTTTTTAAATAGTAAATTAGTGTTATTTGGACGTTACATAGTAGTTGCTGGTGTAATTGCAGGTACTTTGTTCTATGCATTTGCATTCACCCGTATTTATACACGTCCGGTAACACGTGTATCTGCTAGTGAATGGATTTATCAGAAAGTTCCGGGTCCTTTCACCGTAATTATTGAAAATAACGATGAAACCAGTGTGCAACCACTACCTATGCCGGCTGGATTTATATATGAGAATAGTGGTAGTCATTCCCTGATGTTTATCCCTAAACTAAGCGGGTTCATTTCTACAGTGACAATTGGTCATATTGGAGATGTGATCAATGATGACGGTCCGGAAGTATTACATGTGGCTTTATCTGAGGTAGGTTATTCCGATGATGTTTTGGGAGAAGCTACATTGGAAGGGGATTTTGGGTCAAATTCAGGACGTTCCTTAATCTTCGACCCTCCTGTCTATGTTGAGGAGGGGGTTCAATATGCATTGGTCAGTCAGGCAATGTCTGGAGGCCCAATAGCAATTAGCGGGGCTCATTTGGTGAATGAGTCTAGCTGGGATGATGGTCTTCCACTGAGGATTGATGGATATGATGGGTATGGTGGCATATATGTTGGACACAATTTGGAGTTGTATTGGAATGATAACGAAAGTAAGCGTGAGCATATTATCAAGACATTAGATGCGGGCGATTATTTGATTATCTCTTCTAATAGACAATATGATTCTATAACTAGATTGCCAAAGCGATATCCGTTGACCGTAGCTTATTACGAAGCTTTATTTTCTGGAGAACTTGGATATGAAATTGTCGCTGAGTTTGCCAGTCACCCCAATATCGGTAGTTGGACAATGTCTGATCAGCATGCTGAAGAACCATTCACGGTGTATGATCATCCAAAAGTATATATATTCAAGAAAACAGATGTTTTTTCAATTACAAAGGTGCGTGATGTCCTTGGTCGTGTTGACCTCAGTTCAGTTGTTTGGATGACACCTAAACAAGTGACAAATGCTCCTAACACTTTGATGTTTGAGGCTGATATATTAGATGCGCAGCAAATGGGCGGCACCTGGTCAAAGATGTTTGATAGATATAGCCTGTTAAATACTAATCATATGTTAGGTGTAGTAGCTTGGTCATTGTTATTGTTATTGCTTGGTTGGGTAATGTTTCCAGTGACATTTCTGGCGTTTGGGGGATTGTCAGACAAAGGATATGCAATATCAAAAATTGTGTCACTGCTAATTGTGGGTTGGTTGACATGGATTTTTGTAAGCGTTCGCTGGTTTCAATTCGATCGCGGAACTATAACTGTTGTTATTGGAATATTGGTTATATTGTCAGGATATATTTCTATAAACCATTATAAGAAGATTGGCAATTGGCTTATATTGAACAGGGAATATGTGCTAAAAGTGGAATTGCTATGGTTCGGTTTGTTTATACTTGATTTGCTAATAAGACGTGCGAATCCTGACTTGTGGCATCCTGTCTATGGAGGTGAGAAACCCATGGACTTTTCCTACTTCAATGCAGTCACTAAAAGCACATATTTTCCGCCTTATGATCCATGGTTTAGTGGTGGTTATATAAATTATTATTATTTTGGCTATGTTATGGCTGCAATACCTACCAAGTTGCTTGGGATATTGCCTGCTATTACGTACAATTTGATGGTTCCGACATTGTTTGCTATGGCTGGTGTTGGAGCGTTTTGCGTGTCCTATAATCTGTCGGTTAATATTCGCTCTAAAGAAAAGTTGCGTGTCAAATTTTCTCCTACACTCGCTGGCTACATAGGGGCAATTTTGATGGTGATAATGGGGAACTTAGGGCAGCCTGAAACTATATATAAGGGAATGAGTAGAGTCGGTGAAAATAATGTTCAACTATTAGGAGATGGCTATCAAGCCCCAGCGTTCATTCGTGGCATATACGAAGTATTTGTTAACAACCAAACCATACCTATTGGTACCGGAGAGTGGTACTGGAACGCAACTCGTATCATTCCTCACGGGGTCAACGAATCGGGCCCAATAACTGAATTTCCATTGTTTACATTTTTGTATGGTGATTTACATGCACACATGATGGCGTTGCCGCTAACTTTGATGGGATTAGCATGGTCCATATCAGTAGCGTTGGGAAAAGGCAAAGTAAGATCCAAGTTTGCATCTGTGATGCATTGGTGTTTGGGAGGCATCGTAATAGGGTCTCTCACCGCTACAAACACCTGGGATTATCCCACATACATGTTGCTTGGGTGCGGTGGTATATTGTGGAAGTATTGTGATTCTCGCTATCGAGATGCTAGTCACAAAAGAATTGCGCATTACATAAGGGATATATGCCTTCTAATTGGTCTTTCCTTCTTGTTTTTTTTGCCTTATTCAGTATGGTATGGTTCATCATATACCAAACTAGAAATTTGGCGCGGATCAACCACTCCGATTGCATCCTACCTTCAAGTATATGGACTATTTTTATTTTTGGTTGGCGGATTCCTGTTTGGAGAAACTCGTATTTTGATGCAGAAGTATCATCGGGGTTACTTCGATAACAGAAACAAATCTGCTGACATATTTTTTGTTGGTGCTCTTTTGCTGGTAGGAACTGTGGGTTTGGGATTATATATCTTTGGGGTAGTAGTTGCACCACTAGTGTTAATATTTGTTATGTGGTGCTTTTTACTGATGATTATACCTGGACAGAGTCCCGGTAAGCTAATTAGTTTGGGACTATTGATTGTATCTCTGTTGCTTACATTGTTTGTCGAGTGCGTGCGTCTTGGCGGTGATATAGGACGTATGAACACTGTGTTTAAGTTTTATTTGCAAGCATGGACCTTATTTAGTGTTGTTGGAGGAGTTGCATTGGCGTGGACTATCGGGCAAACAAGGAAATGGAGATATAGCGCAAGAATCGTTTGGTATATACCGTTATCGATTTTGCTTTTGATGTCAATATCTTATGCTATTCTCGCTATACCAGCTAAGGCGCGTGATAAGATGGCATTGGCAAGTCCACCAGGTATAGATGGGATGGATTTTCTGCAATATGCAAGTTACCAAGACAAAGGCAAATCAATTTCTCTGAAAGCTGATTATGATGCCATAAGATGGATGCAGGACAATGTCATTGGTTCTCCGGTGATTGTCGAAGCGCATGCACCGGAATATAGGCTAGGATCTCGTTACACAGTTTATACTGGATTGCCCGGTGTGGTTGGATGGAACTGGCATCAACGTCAGCAGCGCGCATCTATACCTTCTAATTTAGTTACTGATAGAGTAGAAGCAATTAATTCGTTTTATACGGATGTTGATATTGACGATGCACTAAGATTTCTTGATCGGTATGCTGTTAAGTACGTTGTTGTGGGTGACTACGAGCTGGCGTATTATCCATTGGAAGGTGTGGATAAGTTTCGGCGGATGGCTGACATGGGTTTGTTGAATGTAGCCTACAGAAATGATAGTGTATTCATATATGAGTATGATACAACTCTCAGTGTGAGAGCAGATTAATGGTTGAAATCTTAGCTTGTTTGTACTGGTGGGCAATTGCAACCTTCTGTGGATTGTTAGTATGGCCGCTCACATTTCGTATGTTAGGAAATCTACATGATCGCGGTTACGCTGTTTGTAGGGCAGTGGGCCTATTGTTGGTGGGATATACATTTTGGATTTTGAGTTCCTTAGGCTATCTCAAGCTAACTTCAACTGGAATTTTGGTCGCGTTTGGAATCTGCGCTATTGTGGGATGGAGATTTGGTGAAACTAGTGACGCTTTGATTTGGATTAGGGAAAATCGTCGTTATGTACTCATCACGGAAATGTTGTTTGTTGTTACACTCGGATTTTGGGCCTATGTAAGGTCTCATAATCCGGACATATTTGGTACTGAAAAACCAATGGAATTTGCATTTATGAATTCTATATTGCGAAATGGTACTATGCCACCAGAAGACCCTTGGTTATCAGGCTATGCAATAAGTTATTATTACTTCGGTTATGTGATTATAGCTCTAATCACAAGCTTTAGTGGGGTGACGTCACCTGTAGGATTTAACTTGGGTCTGGCTTTAGTTTTTGGGCTTACAGCCGTCGGTATTTTTGGGCTAAGCTACAACCTTATTTCTCGTACTTTCGGCAACCAATCGAGGTGTTTTCATAAAAATAGTGCGCGCACTATGACAAGCCCATTTGTGGGAGCTATTGTGGCGCCTGTTATAGGTCTGTTCAGTGGAAATCTTAATGGCCTATTAGAGGTCCTGCATCAACGTGGTCTAGGTACAGGCGAATTCTGGAGATGGTTGGATATTAAATGGATTGACTATGCTCCATCACTGAGTGATTTGTGGATGCCTGAGCGGTATTTATGGTGGTGGCAAGCATCACGCGTGGTACGTGATAGGAATGTTGATGGGTCCGTAATGGTGTTGGAGCCAATTACTGAATTCCCATTGTTTTCATTTTTGTTGGGTGATTTACACCCTCATTTATTGGCATTGCCATTTGTTGTGCTCGCTATACATGTTGCGCTTCAGTTATATGTTGGGAACAAAAAAGGTGCGTCTGATGTAATAGAAAGAGATGCTATTTCAAAAAATTCTCTGCCGACTATAGATATAGCTAGGCTTCTTTTTTTTGGGTTGATTATTGGGGGATTATCTTTCCTCAACACCTGGGACTATCCAATATATTTATTTGTAAGCTCGGTTGGATACTTATTAGGTAGAAAAAAGGTTGGTCTAGGGCATCTTATCTCAATAGGTATGCTTATTGTAGTCAGCATTTTGCTATATTGGCCTTTCTATATTGGTTTCCAGTCACAGGCAGCAGGTGTTCTTCCAAATGTTTTTTATCCAACTCGTATTGCGCAATTCATGGTGATGTTTGGTGTTCTTTTGGTGCCTGTAGTTGGGTGGTTGATATGGGAGACTGCAAAGTATAAAGATTGGGTCAAATGGAGAGTTGGAGTATATCTTGGGGTCGGCACATTGATGTTCTTGATATTAGTTAGCGTAGCACTATCAGTGTTGATTTTCACTCAGACAGAGCTGGAAGGAATTAAATTCTCCGTTTTCGGAGCAGTTGCGAGAGAGGCAGCTATGTCAGAAGTTATAAAGCGAAGGGTCATTGAAAGCCCATGGACTTCTGTGTTTCTGACTGCAATATTAGTTGTGTGTGCAAGCCTTGCGATCAGTATCATTAATAAATCTCGCGTAAGATCAAGCGTGCGGCCCTTTGTATTGTTATTATTATTCACTGGCTGTTTATTAACACTTGTACCTGAATTTGTTTTTTTGCGTGATAGTTTTGGTGCTCGGATGAATACTGTTTTTAAGTTTTACTATCAGGCATGGATACTCTGGTCTATAGTAGCTTCTTATGGCATTTGGCGTGTTAGTTATTATGGCAAATTAGGCGTGGCTATGCTATATGGAACTATTGTGTGTGTAGTGTTATTTTCTGGGTTGATGTATAGCGTGTTTTCTGTATGGTCAAAAACTCAAGGTTTTACTGGTGCTACTATGATAGGTGGGAATAGGGTTGTGACATTAGACGGCACCGCATACCTTCAGCAAACAAACAAATCAGATTATGACGCAATTAGGTGGATAAATCACTTTCTGTATGAGGATGGTGTGATAGCTGAAGCTGTAGGTGGTAGTTATAGTGAATATGCTAGGATATCTACTTATACAGGTTTGGCTACGGTTTTGGGATGGCCTGGCCATGAATTGCAATGGCGAGGTGGTTATGAGGAATTCGGTGATAGAGAAAGTGCGATTGAGACTCTTTATTCCACTAAAGATTGGTCGATTGCTTCGGATATTATGTCGCGCTATGCGATCAAGTATGTGTACTTAGGTGCATTAGAACGTAGAGATTATCCGGATCATGGATTCGTAAAGTTTGATAACCACATGAAAAAGATATATACCAATGAGACAGTAGATATTTATGAGCTTTACTAATGGCTTAGAAATAGAAAAAGATGATGCTGGAATTAAGAATGCCTTGTGGCGAACGTATAGTCGTGACGATATTGGTATTTGGTTTGATGTTTGCTGGTGGCTAGTGTTTGGTGCGGTTGGTATTTTACTGCGATTTCACAAATTGGGATCTTTGCCGTTATCAGATATTGAAGTTGAGAATGCATTACTTGCTTGGTTAATAGTTGGTGGTCAAGAGTTGGTGGATATTAATTGGTTGGCTAATAGTGCGTTGGTATACTTCACTCAGATCATTATATTTTGGGTTACTGATGTAGCAAATTCAATTTCGGCTCGTGTTGTAACTGCGTTGTGTGGAAGTGTTCTGGTTTTTACTCCTTTTTTATTTGGTCGTCATCTTGGTAGAGTTGGCGCTTGTGTGATGATGGCACTATTTGCAGTATCGCCAAGTCTTGTGATGATATCGCGAACGGCTGATGGAATGGCTATATCGTTAGTATGTCTTGTTATCGCGCTGCTAGGTATTGAGCGTGCTAATAATTTAAAAGTGCGACATGGTATTGGTATGGTTGTTATTGGGTTAGTTCTAGGAATCATGTGTGGACGGAGTTTTGTGATACCTGTCCTATTCATAATGTTCATATTGTTCCGCAACACATATTTAACCAAACAGGTATTCGAAACTCTACGAACATCTAATTTTAACGGTGTCTTAGCATATGTTTTAATTGGTTTGCTTGTTGTGACATCTTTCTTTAGATATAGATATGGTTTTATGGTTTTAGCTGAGCCTTGGAATCATTGGGTTTTGGGATGGTCATCATACAGTAGTATGCACTCGGAACTAATGATTCCGGAGATGGTTTTTTTAAATCAACCCTTGCTAATTTTGTTGGCCGTTGTGGGTTTATTTATATCTCAGAATGCTAGAAGTATAGAGCGAAACTTGTTGGTCTTGGCTATCTGCGGTTTATTGTACGGAATAGTATATTCCGGAGTTCAATCGAGAGATGTTGTTTGGGTAATTATTCCATTGTATGTTGTTTGTGCACGTGTAATGATATGGGTTTCCCAAAGTCAATGGAGTGGTCATGAGTTAATAGTGGCAACTGTGGAAGGTATTATATTAGGTTCATTGATTGTGTTTGGATATATAGTTGTTGGTGGCCAAGAATTTGCTTTGCGTACAGCTGATTATGGTTTTGATAGAAATACAATTATTCAGGTCTTAGTGTTAGTGGGTATGTTAGTTTTAGTTGTAGCATTATTCAGTGCGGGATGGTCAGCAAGGGTATCTATGGTAAGTGTGATGATTATACTTTTCGTCTTCTCTACAGTGTGGTCAATCCATCGAAGCTGGACTATGGTTGAGGCTACTAATGGTGCGCATGCAAACAATTGGCATAAGACATGGAACACAGGTTCTGATAAGCTTATGCTAAAAACACTAGGAAATTTGTCGTTGAGATATGTGGGTCATCCTCGTGAAGTTGATATAAAAGTGATGGGTCCATTCAATCGTCAACTCGCGTGGAGTTTGCGCGATTTTAATAATGTCAAGTGGAGTGAAAATCCAGCGTTGGTGAGCTATCCGTCTGTAATACTCACGCCTGGTTTATCTGAGTCGATTATTATGGATTCTCGCTATATGGGTCAAGAATTCCAACTTTATCATGATTATTATGCTCATAGCAATATTGTCGCTAAGGATAAACGTAATTCGAAATCCCGACCATCTGGGACTAATTTCGATACAATAGTTGTTTGGACAAGACAAGGAGATACAAATCCCTGATTAGCAAGGGTTATTTCATGAATAGTAAACCAGATGCTACACAAAGTGGTATTGTGATAAAGCTCGATTATGAAAAAGTCGTGTGGATTATATTGTTGTTTTTTGCAGCTACATTGCGACTGTATGACTTAGGCGCTAGAGTAATTAGTCATGATGAAAGTCTGCATACATACTATGCTTGGGAGCTATCTCAAGGACGTGGCTTTGAGCACACTCCACTAATGCATGGACCATTGCAATTCCATGTAGTAGCTTTCACATATTTCTTGTTTGGAGATTCCGATTTTACATCGCGAATACCGTCTGCGGTGTTTGGTATTGTTGCTATTGCTTTGTTTTGGTATTTTCGTGATGTTTTGGGGAGAGTTGGTGCACTTGTCGGGGCTGGATTGATGACTATTTCACCAATGATGCTCTACTATTCCAGATATGTGCGCAATGAATCTTTAGTCGTTGTTTGGGTATTGATTATGTTGATAGCTATTGTGAAATACTTTGACAATAAGCATCCAAAATGGCTGTATGTTCTTGCTGGTGCTATGGCATTGAACCATGCAACTAAAGAAGTAGCATTTTTATATGATGCTGTATGGATGTTGTTCTTGGGGTTACTCTTTGTAAGAGACAACATTAGAGATAGGTGGCCCAATAGACTGGCAAAACAGATGTTCGTAGTATTGCTTGTTGCGGCAGTGTTATTTGGTATGATGGCACTATTGTCGCTGAGTTACGATATCGGTGATGGATCAGCTTTGATTGATATTGGCTTTCTTAATATAGCTAGTATGATGAATATATCAGGTATTGTAGCTGTAGGATTAGTGGCCTTGGCTGCTGCTACAGTTTTTGGGGCTAGATGGAAAGCATTACAGGTATACCCTAGTTTTCATTTGCTGGTTGTTATGACCTCCTTAGTATTACCTCAACTTGTGGCCTTGCCTGTAAGTGCATTGTTAAGCAGTGATCCACTAGACTATACACCTGCGGGCATGTGGCGAACGGGTTCCACATTTGCGGTATTGATGATCGTGTCTATAGGTCTTGGTATGTCATGGGACAGAAAAAAATGGATGATATGTGCAGGAGTATTTTATTCGATTTACATATTGTTTTTCACTACCGTATTCTCTAATGGTGGGGGTTTGACTAGTGGATTTGTTGGATCATTAGGCTATTGGATGGAACAACAATCAGTGGAGAGAGGTAATCAGCCTTGGTACTATTACTTTTTGGTGCTTATCCCATTGTATGAATATCTTCCTGCTTTAGGTGCGATGGCTGGTGGATGGCTATTTACTAGAGGAATAAGAACAGATAACGCAGATAGAATATATTTGAGGAATTGGAATTCTGATTTCCCCTTGCTGTCTTTCTTAATGTTTTGGTGCATATCTGCATTTGTTATATATGTTTTGGCTGGAGAAAAAATGCCGTGGCTTACCGTACATTTAAGTCTTCCAATGATATTTATTTCCAGTTGGGTGTTTGGGTTTTGGATTAGGCGTGTAGACTGGACAAGACTAGGTGCTAGTAAAGGATTGGTTTTGGGTGGACTGTTGCTAGTAGTTGGAATAGTATTGTTTGATTTGACGAAGATATTTTTGCCACTACTATTGGGGTGGGGCACATCAACACATGGTATTCCTTTTCAAGGTACAACAACACTTCAATTGAATGACACAATGACTTTCATTTCGTCATTGGTCATTTTGGCCTTAGCAATTGTTGCAAGTGTGAATTTAGTGCGACAAATTGGAAAGCGTCAATTTAGATATATCATCCATACTGCAATTGTCGGTTTTCTGGCAATCCTTACTGTCCGTACTGGCATAATTGCCAACTATATCAAATTTGATGAACAAACCGAGTTTATTAACTACGCCTCTGGTGCACCAGGCATTAAAGTGGTGATGGATCAGGTTGAGGAAATTTCTCGTAGTACTACTGATGGGCTAGGGATTAAGGTTGCCTATGATGATGATGTTTCCTGGCCTTTCACGTGGTATTTGCGCGATTATAGTAATCAAGTCTTTTTTGGTGGTGAACCGTCAAGGCAAGCGCTTGAGGACGCTTCATTAGTTATTGCCGGCAACAATAATTGGCCGAAAGTAGAAGCTTTGCTAAGAAATAATTATCATACATTTGAATATATCCGTATGTGGTGGCCAATGCAGGATTATTTTGGATTGGATATGCAACGGATTTCTAAAAATATAAATGATCCAGAAAGATTGGCTGCATTGTGGGACATTTGGTATAGGCGTGATTATGAACGATACGGCGATATTAATGGGGTTGATTATTCATTGTCCAACTGGCCTGTTGTTGATAGGATGCGGTTTTATGTTGACAAAAAACTTGCGGCTAAGTTGTGGAGTATGGGTTCCATGATAGATGTTCAACCAACAACAGTCGATGTTGATCCGTTTGAAGCTGTCAGTGTAAGTCGTTCTGCGTCAGTTGTATGGGGTTCAAACGGTAATAATTCAAGTCAGTTTAACAGGCCTCGGGATGTTGCAGTAGGTATCAACAATGAAGTTTACGTTGCTGATACATTTAATCACCGTATACAGAAGTTTGATCAAGATGGTAACTTCATATTGCAATGGGGCAACTACGGAATAATTGACCACAGCGATAATATTACTGATGTATTGAATGAGCCATGGGGCCTGGGAGTAAGTGATGACGGTATGGTCTATGTTGCTGATACTTGGAATCACAGAATAGTAAAATTTGATAGTGATGGAAAGATGAAAGATTCTTGGGGAAGTTTTGGGGACGGAGACGATTTGTATAGTATGTGGGGTCCACGCGAAGTTACTATTGGGCCTGATGGGTTGGTTTATGTTGCTGATACTGGTAACAAGCGTATATCCGTTTTTACCCAGGAAGGTATTGGGGTAAGGCAGATAGGAGAGGGCGGTGCATTGCAAGGTGAATTAGAGGAACCAGTTGGGATAGTGGTCGGTGATGATGGATCGATCTATGTGGCAGATACGTGGAATGCGAGGATTCAGGTTTTTACAGGTGAGGGGGATTATCTTCGGGAATGGTCAGTGCCGGAGTGGGAAGGGCAGTCACTTGATAATAAGCCATTTCTGGCTATTGACAACGCTGGCAGAATTTTTGCTAGTGCTCCTGAAGGGTATCGTATTATGGCATGGGATGTTTATGGCGCGCCTGTGTTAGGATGGGGAAATTATGGAAATGATTTACAGTCTTTTGATCTTCCCACGGGCATAGACTCGGATGCATTTGGTGGATTGTATGTAACTGACACCGATAATGATAGAATTTTGTATTTTGAAGGTGTTACAGAATAGATTGTAAGTTTTAAGCTTATTGAATGATAGTGACTAAGATGGGCCATGATGATATAATCTCGGCTTCGTTAAGAGGAGCAAGTCAATGAAGTTACATGAATATCAAAGTAAGCGTTTGTTCTCTGAATATGGTATTCCAATACCAGGCGGAGATGTTGCGTCAACAGCTGCTGAAGCAGTTGACATAGCTTCTAGGATTGGTGGTAATGTGGTCGTTAAAGCGCAAGTCCTAGTTGGTGGACGTGGAAAGGCAGGTGGAGTGAAAATAGCGGAGGATCACATTGCTGCCGGATCGTATGCGGACGAAATTCTAGGTATGGAAATATCTGGTTTGACTGTACGTAAAGTGTTGATTGATCAGGCAGTAGGTATCGATACGGAAATATATCTGGGTATTACTAACGACCGACTTGAAAAGCGTCCCGTAATTATGGCTTCGGCATCAGGTGGAATTGACATTGAAGAGGTTGCTGCAGACACTCCAGAAATGATTGTAAGAGAGCATATACATCCGTTTTTAGGACTAAAAAGTTATCAGATGAGGAATATGGCAGTTTCAATTAAATTGCCTGAGCATTTGTGGAAGCAATTTAACAGTATATGTCAATCTCTATATAGTGTGTATAAAGCGAGTGATGCTACATTGGCCGAAATAAATCCGTTGGTCGTGACTAGTGAAGGCGATTTACTTGCTGTTGATGGAAAAATGGTATTAGATGAGAATGCTTTGGGTCGTCAAGGTAATTTGGAACAATTGCGGGATTCAGATTTAGAAACGGTTGAAGAGAACGAGGCGCGTAGGTATGGCCTGTCTTATGTTGCTCTCGACGGTGATATCGGTTGCATGGTGAATGGTGCTGGGCTAGCCATGGGAACCATGGATATAATCAAGTATTTCGGTGGAGAACCTGCTAATTTCCTTGACATAGGTGGTGGTGCGACTGCTGAAAAAGTTTCTGCAGCATTGCGAATAATATTAAAGGATGGGGGTGTAAAAGTTTTATTAATTAATATATTTGGTGGAATTACCCGATGTGACGAAGTAGCAAAAGGCGTTGTTCATGCAATAGAAGAAGTAGGTGTGGATATTCCTATGGTAGTTAGATTAGTTGGAACTAATGAAGAGGAGGGGCGAGAATTGTTGGCCAGCGCTAAATTAGCTACTGCATCATCTTTGGCAGATGCAGCACAAAAAGCTATTGCTCTAGCGGCCTGATATCTCGAAATGATATGAGTATATTAGTAGACGCTAGCACTAAAGTTATGGTGCAAGGTATTACCGGCCGGGAAGGTCTATTTCATACCCAGCAGATGTTAGATTACGGCACATTGATTGTTGCTGGAGTCACTCCTGGCAAAGGTGGAGACATAATTGCTGATAAAATTCCAGTCTATGATACATGCAAGGCAGCATTGGCAGAAAATCCGATTGATTGTTCAGTTATTTATGTTCCAGCTGCATTTGCTGCTGATGCAATTCTTGAGGCTGCTGAGGCGGGAGTTCCATTGGTTATATGTATTACAGAGGGTATCCCGGTAAGTGATATGATGGAAGTTAGAGCGCATCTTGACAATACAGAATGTCGACTCATTGGACCCAATTGTCCGGGTGTTTTATCGCCCGGCGAGACAAAGATAGGTATCATACCGGGACATATAGCAGAGAAGGGTGATGTAGGTGTAGTATCAAGATCAGGCACATTGACTTACGAAGTCTTGTATGCTTTGTCCCAGAAAGGACTAGGATCGTCCACATGCGTGGGTATTGGGGGTGATCCGATCAATGGAACTAACTTCATTGATGTGCTAGATCTTTTTCAAAAGGATCGGGAGACTAAGAAAATTGTCATGATTGGTGAGATTGGCGGCTCAGACGAAGAGTTAGCAGCCGATTACATTAGTAAGTTTGTAGATAAGCCTGTCGTGTCATTTATAGCTGGTCAGACTGCGCCCCCAGGCAAGAGGATGGGACATGCTGGTGCTATAGTAGAAGGTGGTTCTGGAATGGCATCTGACAAGATACAAGCATTGATGAGTGCTGGTGCACTAATTGCTAATCATCCAGAGGAAATCCCGGAGTTATTGGCTAGCAAATCTTGATGAGAGTCACTAGCTAATATTTTGAACGTGTTGGTGTACTACATATTTTGTGAATAAAATTCTCAATAAGTTTGAACCTGGTTTGTTAATAGTCTTTGTGGCTACCACATTGGCCGCTTGGCCTTTTCTTTCGCAACCTAGTTTGCCAACTGATACTGATGCTGAGATTCACATATTTCGAGCAGCTCAAGTAGAACGATCTATTGTTGAGGGAGTGTATTATCCCCGGTGGGCGCCAGATTTTTATTACGGTAATGGATATCCGATATTCAACTATTATGCGCCCTTGGCATATCATTTGGCTGCTTATTACAGTCTAGCCACTGGATTAGGAGTAGTAGCAGGAAGCAAATTTGTCTTGGTGATGGCAGCTTTTATTGGTTCACTGGGCATGTATTTGTTTGTAGCCAATAGATGGGGAAGAGTTGAAGCAATGGTAGCGGGGGTTGCATGGTGTTTATCGCCTTATATTTTCTTTTTAGAACCTCATGCGCGTGGTGAAATTGCTGAAACTCTAGCGATTGGTATATCTCCTGTCATTTTCTGGGCATTTGATAAAGTCCGAGGGTACGGCACAAAACACTCTGTTGTTATTGCCGCGTTGAGTTTAGCTGCAGTGGTGTTATCTCATCCATTAACTGCGCTTGTTGCTTATGGATTTTTACTAGTGTTTTTGCTATGGGAGTTTTTAATTACTCCCTTAACTCTTGTGGGGTCAGATGGGAATAAACGATCGTCTAGCAATTTATATGCGGTTGGGGTAGCGGTGTTACTCGGATTGGGTTTGTCGGCTTTATATTGGCTCCCGGCAGGTTTTGAGCGTGATGCCGTACGAATGGATTATTATGGAATAGGACATTATGACTTTAGAAGGCATTTTATCGATTTGTCAGAATTGATCGCACCTGCTATCTGGTCAGATAGCGGTGCTGCATTCCCTGTATTTCGATTTAGTTTGGGGTGGGTACAGGTAGCGTTGGGCGTTCTTGGTCTAGCTACAGTGTTCAATAGCAAGCTGCGACGTTCTGACACATTGTTGATGACTCTTGGGGTGTTTGCGGCAACTTATATGATGACTTCAGCCTCTCAAGGTTTATGGGAAATGATACCGCCGATGCGGTACTTTCAATTCCCAATGAGGTTTTTGGGTTCTGCTGCCTTGGCTATTGTTCCTCTGTGTGGTATGTCGATGCGTTGGATTTTGTTAATTAATTCTAAATGGGTAAGGACCTTTGCTCCTGCTAGTGCAATTGGTTTGCTTGTGTGGTCAGCTTTACCCTTGATGTATCCTCCTGCATGGAGCGAATTTGGAGAGCTATCTTCTGCGAGATTTCACTCTGAGGAATTACAAGGAAAGTGGTTTGGAACAACATGTTGTCATGATTTTCTACCCGTTGATGTAGAGTATATCCCTCAACCAGATGCATTTATTACCGAGCAATTTAGAAGCGGTGTAGAGCAGATTGAAAAGTTTGAGAGAGATAGCCTTCCCGATGGTACTAATATTAGTGTTGCTAGAAGTCGTACTCAATCTGAATTATTGCAGATATCGAGTTCAAATCCATTTGATTTGAAATTTTCACGTTTCTACTTTCCGGGATGGACGGCTTCGATTGATGGTATTGATTTGCCAATTGATATTACTGTGCCCGATGGGCGTATATCAGTCAATTTGCCAGCAGGCAAATATGATTTGCTGCTCGAAATGGCTTCTACTCCTGTAAGAAGTTTGGCTAGCACAATAAGTATGGCTTCTGCCATCCTAATAGTGGTTATACTTTTTACAAATATGTTTAAGTATAAGGGAGATAGTCTTAGTGATATGGACCATATTTCTGGTCCTAGTATCGCTTTAGCTGCAATTGTGTTGATTGTGGGTATTGGGCTCAAGGTGCTTGGAGGATCTATGGGCTGGTTTCAATATCATTCATCTGGCAGAAACGTTCATGTTGCAGAAAATAGGATGTACGCTAGTGTAGCTGATGAGATTGAATTGCTTGGGTACGATGCTGGAGACACAGTGCTAGAACCCGGAGAATCTCTAGATATAGTTCTATATTGGAAAGCTAATGTTATCCCGAGTCGTAATTATCAGGTATATTTGCATCTGCGTGGTGACAATGGGGAGTTATGGGGTCAATCAGATAAAGTAAATCCTGCCAGTTTTCCTACTAGTAGATGGTCTGTGGATAAATATGTTAGAGATGAGCATGTGATTGTCGTGGCTGAGAATGCTCCTTCCGGAGAGTATCAAGTACATGTTGGATTGTGGGACCATGTCACGGGTGAGCGTTTTCTTGCACTTGATAAGAATGGGTGGTTGCTGGGCGAAAGCATTCCTGTATCCTTAAATTATACAGTACAGTAACCTACTTAGATGTTGCGTATAGGGACCTGTATACAAGCCACGAATTGCCCAGTTTATCGGGTGGTGTCCATGGACCATCCTGTATAGATATATTGTAATCTGCCTCTAGCCATGGTATCAATATATCCTCATCGCCTGGAATACCTAGAAAAAGCAAATTATTAGCAAGTGCGTTATGGTTTGGTAACCTATCTATTGAGTAGCGTTGGAATGGTGGTGTAGAGCCTAAATACATTGGTACAAGAAATTGTATCGTGTAGTAGCCCGAACTACTGTATTGAGGACATACATTTGGTGCGATAAACACCATTTTATCAGTCCTTTGGTATGCTATATTAGCATTCCCTGCATTGTCTCCCTGCCATCCGGCTCCTATAAATTTGTTTATGTCGATAGCAGCTATTGTGCATTGCTCATCAAACCAAAAGCCAGTGGTGGGTTGAACTAGATATTCATCTAGGTAGTAATCATGGATAGTTATCAATATTGATCCACCAACTATGGCAGAGCTAATGACTATTGAAATAAAGTTTTCAGTCAGCTGTTTTAGTTGTTTATGTATCCAGGATAGTCCAAGTGCTGGAAAAATAAATAAAATGGGTAATATTCCGCTTGCACGACCAAAATGTGGCGCCTCTTCAGATAGTATGGTTGGTAATAGCGCAATAATGGAATAACTAAATATAAGCACTAATTTGTGTTTACCTAATGTTTTTGGTGCAATTATAAGTCCTATTACTAATACAAAAGTCATTATTGGGTCAAATACTGGTCTGTTTGGTATATTATGACGTAAATTCCAATCACCTTTGCCCGGTACTGAGAACATCTGAAATACGGCTATTGTTTGGGATACGGTAGTATTTAATATTTCTGATGGTTCATCATTGAGATCAATTGCAGAGACGCCTGTTGTTCGACCCAACACTTGTTCTTGGTTGTTTGCAGTATAAATAACAAACGGAGACACTATAATCACGAAGGATAAGAACAAATAGGTTGTGCTTAATAATATTCTTCGCCTTATCTGTCGAATAAATAGAGCTGAGAGGCATAATAGAGGGAATATTATTAGCAATCGTATAGGTGTATAAGTGTAAACAGAAATGCCTAGCATGAGTCCTGCAAGTACCCATAATTTGTTGTTGTTTCTTTTATATGCTTCAATAACTACCCACAGGGTTATCGATAGAGCTAATGGCAGTAAAGCTGGTCGAGTGGCTAGACGCGCAAGCATTATTGGCCAAACTGTAAATCCGCTGATAATAGAGGCGATTAGGGCTATACGGGTCCCTGTTATTGCTTTTGTAGCGAGGAATAAAGCTAGTATAGTGAGTGTGCTAGCCAATGCGGATGGTAATCTTACTGCCGCGGGAGTGCGTCCTAGTAAATTTGTTGATAGAGCAACTAAATACGCATGCAACGGTTCTCGGCCGTTGTTCTCAGTCAAAAATAAGGGTCGATCGCCTGAAATAATACTGAGAGCGTCCAGTCCATCTGCTGCTTCATCTCCAAACAAACCTGGTGGGTGAGTATTGAGGTTGTACATTCGTAGTGGGGCAGAGAAAATTACTATAAAAATTAACAACCACAATACTTCTCGTTCTTTAACGAAGCCAATTGATTTTGCAAGTGCTTTGAGTGCCAAGTTGATGTAGTGACTCATTTACTTTAATGTTATCATGTCTGTGGAAAAGATATTGAGAGATAAAAACAAATGAATAAGAAAGAAAGATTAATGGCAGCTATTTCAGGCGGTGAGGTTGACCGTGTTCCTGTTGCAGCTTGGCGTCATCAGCCAGTGGATGACCAAAGCAGCGATGCATTTGCGGCCGCAACATTAGCATTCCAGAGGGATTTTGATTTCGATTTTGTTAAAGTGACTCCTGCAAGTAGTTACTGCTTGACTGATTGGGGAGCTACAACCTATTGGAGGGGTAGTCCGCATGGTACGCGTGATTACGGAGAGGCTTTAGTACAGACTGTAGATGAATGGAGGAAGCTAAAAGTTTTAAGCCCACTTGCAGGTCAGATGGGAGAAATTATCAGAGGTCTTGAATTGATAGGTCAGGGCCTTGAAGATGACACTCCATTTATCCAGACTGTTTTTAGTCCGATGACACAGGCCAGAAACCTTGTAGGAGCGGAAGAATTGCTTCTACACATACGTCTGCATCCCGATGTGATAAAAGATGCGTTTCAAATTATCACTAATCAAACCATTAGGTTCATAGAAGCGGCTCGCGAAACAGGTATTAGTGGTATCTTCTATGCGCTTCAATGGGCTAGTCATTTGGATCTGTCTGAATCTGAATATAGAGAATTTGCTAGACCATATGATTTGCAAATATTGAATGCCGTTGATGATTTGTGGTTAAATGTACTGCATTTACATGGTAACCATGTGATGTTTTCCTTGATTGTAGATTATCCAGCATCAGTGCTAAACTGGCATGATAGAGAAACGAAACCTTCATTGAGTGAAGGTTTGAAATCATGGCCAAAAGCTGTGTGTGGTGGAATAAGGCAGGAGGACACTTTGGTACAAGGTACTCCTAAGGAAATATATGCGGAAGGTTTAGATGCGATAAAATCCACCAATGGTAAAAGATTGGTTTTGGGTACAGGATGTGTTGCGCCAATAGTTACTCCATACGGTAATTTGCGAGCTTTACGTGATATGGTTGATTTGAAACTATAGTGCATCTTGAGTAGAATCAGAGTTATATCAGGGAAGGCACGTGGAGTGCGTCTTAAACAGGCCGATGCTAGTATTACTCGACCGATAACTGATCGTGTCAAAGAGGCCTTATTTAATATAATCGGTTCTGACATTATTAACTCTAGAATATTGGATATGTTTGCTGGGACGGGTAGTGTTGGGATAGAGGCTTTGAGTCGAGGCGCATCATACGCGATGTTTCTTGATGTTAACTCCCGTGCTATTGACGTGATCAATAGCAATCTTAGTGTAACTAAGCTGTCGGATAAGGGTAATGTTCAACAGGTTGATGCGTTTGAGTATTTGGGTCGTTCTAAAAAAGATAAGTTCGAATATATCTATATAGCACCACCTCAATATAATGGTATGTGGATTACGGCATTAGAGCGTGTTGATAATAATTTGGAATGGATGAGTAATGATGGCTGGGTGATAGCGCAGATGGATCCTTCTGAATTTACCGAATATGATTTCAAGAACTTGTTCCTCTTTGACAAGAGGCAATACGGGAACACAGTTTTAGCATTTTATAATATGTTGGGTGATGAGAATTGTAGGTCATAGTTATATGGAATTCGATAGATATGCAACCTGAATTTATTGCAGATAAACTTGAAAAGGTACTTCATGAAGTCCAAAGGCCAGCACGTTATGTTGGCGGTGAGGTAAATAGCATTGTCAAAGAATGGTCTAGTACAAAGTTAAAGATCGCGCTAGCTTTTCCGGATATCTATGATTTGGGTATGCCAAACTTAGGTCTAGCAATATTATATGATTTAATTAATCAACGTGAAGATATGTTGGCTGAGCGGGTTTATTTGCCTTGGCAGGATATGGAGAGAGTTATGCTTAGAGAAGATATTCCTCTATATTCTTTGGAGTCATATCATCCTGTTGGCTGTTTTGATATCTTAGGTGTTTCGCTTCCCTATGAACAACTCTATACAAATACACTTCATTTACTAAAGCTGTCAAATATACCGTATCGTAGTGCAGATCGTGTAATAGGTAAATATCCGCTTGTGGTTGCCGGAGGACACTCTACGTTCAATCCTGAGCCGATGGCTGATTTTATTGATGTTTTCGTGATCGGGGAAGGTGAAGAAGCAATGCTGGATATTGCTGAAGCTGTGCATAAATGGTGTCCTAATATAAATAGTAATAATCACCATAAGGCAGAGGCCGTGGATCGCACCGATTTATATAGAGAACTAGCTCAGATTGATGGCATTTATGTGCCGCAGTTTTATCGTGCAACTTATCATGTTGATGGAACTCTTAAAAAAGTTGTGTCGATTGACGAAGCAGCACCATTGCCTGTTTTGAAAAGAATAGTAAAGGAGATGCCTCCACCAGTAACTAAGTTTGTGGTTCCGTTTGTGAATGTAGTACACAATCGTGCTCCTATTGAGATTATGCGTGGTTGTACTAGAGGTTGTCGGTTCTGTCAGGCGGGAATGATTACTCGTCCAGTTCGGGAGAGATCGGTCGATGAAGTTGTTGAGGCAATTAGGTCAATGCTGAAATATACGGGATACGAAGAAGTGGCTTTGTTATCTCTATCATCCTCAGATTATCAACATATTGGATCATTGGTTGAGGCTATTACCACTGAGTTTGGTCATCTTAATCTAAATATTTCATTGCCTAGCTTGAGGATTGAGACTGTATCTGTAGATTTGATGGATAAGTTGCAGGCGGCTGGTCGTCGTGGAGGTTTTACGCTTGCACCTGAGGCAGCATCTGAACGTATGCGAGAGATTATCAATAAACCAGTATCTACAAAGCAATTGCTTGAGACTGCCAGAGAAATATATTCTAGAGGATGGACAACTTTAAAGCTGTACTTTATGATTGGTCATCCATCAGAGACCCTCGAAGATGTTCAGGAAATTGCTGACTTAGCAAAGGCTGTTTTGGCTGAGGGCAGGAAAGTGGCAGGAGGCAAAGCTAAGCTGAATGTTGGTGTAAGCACGTTTGTTCCTAAGCCACACACACCTTTCCAATGGTCGCCGTCGGACAGTTTGGAGCAGATCAAACTAAAGCAGCGATTATTACGGCGCGAAGTGCGTGGGCGAGGCTTGAAGCTCAATTTGAATAAACCGCATGAAACAATGATGGAGTCTTGGTTATCGCGAGGTGATAGGAGGCTGGGAAATGTGATACTTGAGGCTTATAAAAACGGCGCTAAATTTGATGGTTGGTGGGAGCATTTTAATTATCGTGCATGGATTAGAGCCTTTGAGAAATGCGGATTGGATACCGAATTTTATACCCACCGAGAGCGAAAAGGCGATGAAGGGTTACCTTGGGATCATATTGATAGTGCGGTCAAGAAGTCATTCTTGTTAGAGGATTATCAATGGAGCAAGGAAGGCGAAACAAGGATTGATTGCCGTGACCAATGTTTTGCTTGCGGGATTTTACCTCAATTTATTCCATTGCGGAAACAAACCCCGGCGGATGCATGGGAGTGTCCTGAGGTGAAGCCTAGGCATTTGCGTGGTAAAAAAAGACTTGATATAGAACTAATTCAAGTCTAATTAAATTGATGTTTATAGGATAGAGTGAACGTGAAAAATCTGCTTAAACCCAAAGTTTTTCTGGTGATACTTGTTGTCATGATAGTGATAACGATTGGAATGACTTCAATGAACGGAAATCGGTTTATTGGTGATATAACTGCTTTTGTACGAGGTGAAGAGATCGTGCACGTGGCCGAAATGAATGATGGTTCTAGTGAAAAAGATACTGCTAATGATGATGTAATAATAGATGAATCAGAACGGGATGATGAAGCAGTGAATGCAGAAATGAACAATGCTATCAACTGCTTGGATCAGGCATATTCGGCATTTTACAATCCCTTTGTACAGAGTCATGAAGCGTACGAAGAATTGATACTGCCCCTCTGGGATGAATCTATTTCTGACGAAGACAGGTTGGATAGACTTGCTAAAGCAAAGTATGCTGCGCAGGCATTGCAATCGCAATTGCTACGCGTGTCGCCTCCAAATTGTCTCTCTAGTATTACAGATACATCCTTAAGGAATATGGGGGCAAAGGTTCTCACTAATCTTGATTTCATAAGGTTTGAGGAGAATCTAAACGATTGGTATTCGAAAGCTTTGAACTATTTGCAATCGTCATCAGATTGCTTTGATTCGATGATTGCATATGAAGGATCAGAGACTATAGATGATTATGTTGAAAATACATGTGAACCCATGATGAGTGATTTAGACCAGTATTACGATGCAGTAGCGAATATAGACAAATTCTCAGAACGAGTGCGATTGGAGATGGAAGAATAACATAGGATGTATTGCATAGAAATCAACTGGCCATTATTTAGATAATAGGAGGGGTTGCTATGAGCGAAAGTATTCTGGATGTATATCAGGAGAGAGAATATCCGTATACGTACTCTGCGGCACATGAGCCAATCGCTGAAGTTGATCCTGGGCAGACTGTCCGAATACATTGTGTCGATTGTTTTGAAAATTTGTTGGTAGAGGAAGACCAGAAATTTTCTGATGTTTGCGAGTATCCTTACTTGAATCCCCAGGCAGGCCCTATTTTTGTGAATGGTGCCGAGGATGGAGATACTCTTTTGGTGCATATTGAAGATATCGAAATTACTCGCGATTGGGCTGTCACTGGTTTGGTACCTAAATTCGGACTACTAACACCAACTGCAGTTACGGAAATGTTGACAGAATCTATTCCAGACATAGTGCGCAAGTTGCCTATTCGTGATAATCGGGTTTGGTTTGGTGATCTCAGTACTGAATTAGCCCCATTTATGGGTACTATTGGTACAGCGCCAAAACTCGAAGCGATCAATGCGCTTACTCCTGCGCACTATGGGGGTAACATGGATTGTCCCGAGACATGTGCTGGTAACACCGTGCATTTACCGGTTTTGAACGAAGGCGCTTTGTTTTTTTGTGGTGATGGACACGCCACTCAAGGTCATGGTGAGATTGGGGGCGTTGCTTGTGAAGTGCCGGTTAATTTAGTTTGTCGTTTCGAGCTTATAAAAGGCAAAGCTATTGGATGGCCAAGGATAACCAACGACGATTATATGATGGTTGTGGGGAGTGCTAGACCACTTGAAGATGCGACAAGAATTGCATGTACGGGTTTGGTTGACTGGGTATCTACAGAATACGATATGAATACTACTGATGCTCTGCTATGGATTACTCAGATCTTGGAGCTCAGAGTTGGTAATGTTTGTGATCCTAACTATTCGGTGGTAGCTGCAGTGGAGCGCAGATTGCTCGAGGCAAGGCCATAGCATAGCTAGCATCTTCTGTCTTGTGATAATTATAAATTGTATGTCTAACTAATACGGAATGCTTGGCTATGTGGACACTATATAAAAAATAGTTGATATTGTGAGAGCGAATGTCAATCAGTGTTAATACTTTTTCAATAGTAGCATCTGACCCAAAAGACAACTCAGTTGGTGTAGCTGTTGCTAGCAAATTTCTTGCGGTTGGTTCTATTGTTTCTTGGGCAAAATCGGAGGTTGGAGCAATTGCGACACAGGCCCATGCTAAGATTGGATTTGGTCCTTATGGGTTACAGATGTTAGAAGAAGGTCATTCAGCATCTGAAGTGTTATCGGAACTGATTTGCAATGATCCGGGGGCCGCAACGAGACAGCTTGCAATTGTTGACGCACATGGTGGTGTTGCTGCGCATACAGGTATAAAGTGTCATGAATGGGCGGGTCATCTAATAGGCGAGTATTACTCTTGTCAGGGTAATATTTTAGTTGGTCCGGAAACTTTAGATGCTATGGAAGCTAGTTTTGTTTCTACCGCAGGCGAGTTGGCTGATAGGCTTGTAGCTGCTCTCGACGCTGGGGATGCAGTGGGAGGAGACAGTAGAGGTAAACAGTCGGCAGCGATTGTGGTGGTGAAACCAGGTGGTGGTTACGGAGGTGATACTGATCGTTATATGGACTTGCGTGTCGACGATCATCACGATCCGGTAAAAAAGCTTGGTAGGCTGGTAGAAATGCACCATCTTTTCTTTGGAAGTGCCGTGGTTTCGGATATGATCATAATTGATCAGCAAATTGCAACAGAGTTGCAATTGTTGCTAAAAGGTGAAGGGTACGATGTGGCAGATGAAATAGGTGAATGGAATGAAGCTTCTAAGCAAGCATTTTGGTCATTTGTGGGTAGGGAGAATCTTGAAGAGCGTTGGAAAATTGAAGGCGATACTGACTGTATAGATTTGGTGATGCTCGAATATTTGCGGCATAAATTCAATTCTATAAACTTGAGTTAACGCATAATGCTAATGTTATTTATGGCACTGCCGGGAACTGTGAAGTAATGGACAAGATGTCGGCTAGAAAGTTGGTTTGGGAGCAATTAAAGGATGTTGCAATACCCGATAGCAGATTCCATTTGGATTTTAATCAGTTCATACCTGATTTTCATGATAGTGATATTGCCCGGAACAATTTAGTTGAATTAGATTTATATAAGTCAGCCAATACTGTGTTTGTCACTCCAGACAATTGCTTAGAGGGGGTTAGAGAACAGATATTGATAGATGGTAAAACCCAAATTATGCCGACCTATGGTATACGGCGTGGCTTCGTTGTGGTGTCGCCTGAAGATGTTGGCGAGGATATGGTTAGTTATTCCGTATGTCTTGACAATATTGAAAAAACAGGTCACTATGTTAGTCTCAGTCAAATAAGAGATAACTACAAATTAGACATATTGATTACTGGAGCATCAGCTGTGAATTATTCTGGTGTTAGATTCGGCAAGGGCCACGGATTTTTTGATTTGGAATGGGCGATGTTATGTCAGATAGGAGTAGTGTCGGATAGTACTCCAGTCATTGCTTTTGTTCATGAGTCACAATTGGTAGCTGTAAAGTTAGAAGTGGATGAGTTTGATACCGTGTGTGACTATATCGTTACTCCTAAGCGTGTTGTGAATGTTGAAGGACATCCCAAGCCTACTTCTGGGATTATTTGGAATAAGTTGTCAGATGGGATGATGAATGATATTCCACCATTGCAAGAGTTAAAACTTATTGACCCATAATTTCATTTTTCTAGTACTAATGGAAGTAGTTTAATAGTGTTATCAAAAGTATCACTATTTAGTCCCTCGCTTATTACTAGACGATTGTTGCTAGAAGGGTTATAAACGCCGGCAGAAAGTTGGTATTGTCCGGATTGCAGGTTGCTAATATCTATTACGATAGGATCGCTGTATGCCTCATCGGGAGCCCACCACGAAGTTGGGTACTGATATGAGTTGGGCATCGTGTCGATTTGGGCAACTAGTTTGTCGTTATCCCATAAGTGCACAAAGTATTTGTAGTCAGTATCTATCTGCCCCAGTGCCTTCCAGTGTAATGTCAAATGCAATTGACTAGCGTTATGGTTTGTATCATAACCTGCTAATTTTATCTTATCTCCAAAAACCGCATTTACAGAATGGGCCATATTCGGCGAATTAAATGTGCGCTTCCTAGGATTGACCGTAAGATTATCGGAGAAAGTTAGCATACGTGTAGCATTTGACAAATTTCTAGCATATAGGGTTAGTTGATATTTCCCAGGTGATAAGTCTGTTGGTATACGTAGCTTGTATGACTCCTTGAAAAATGTGTTGCTGGGTATAGCATTTGTAGATGACTGTGGAAGTAACTTAGTAGTTTGTTCAAATACAATAGTGTTATCAGTTGCTAAATGTCTCGTTTCGGCACTAGAATCATCGGAAATTAATGTAGATAATACTTCAGATGCTGAGAGCTCTGTTTCTAATATGTCATCAGTGACTAACTTCCATTCTATGATTAGCGAATCTAAACTGGAGTGATGCCGGAGTGCTTTCCAGTTGGCAATAATATTTAGTGGTTGTCCTTGTGTGAGTGTACTGTCCATTGAAAAACTGTCTAGATCTAAATTGTTTGGCATACTAGCTAATGGTATGGCGGTGCGGCGAAACTGTAGTAGATTTGGACTGGTAGTAGTCGCACCGATAATTTCTGACTGGCCCGCTTCATTGTACATGCTAAAACGAAGATACAGAGGGCCTGAGTGAGGCACATCTTGACTAATTTGAAAATCCAATTGGCTCAGTATATGTTCGCCAGGCTGCCGTTGGTCGTCGGTTGTCCCAGGAGGGTCCACTTGTCCGTATTTCATTCCATCGCTGTCTATTAATTGGACTGAGAATTTGTTTTGGGATGGATTAGGCATATCTGTCCGCCAAAGCATGTGTATAGTCCAGGGTTTTCCAGGTGAAGGCATGCTGTTAGGAACTTCACGTAAAAATCCTAAGACCGTTGCCCCATTAGAGAACTGTACAGGGTGTGCTAATGGCAAGTCAGGTCTAAATTGGTCAGATGATGGTAGATGGGCAATTGCAAACCAGGTAAAAATAGTTTCGTTGTTAGAAAATAGGAAGGGTCGTACATTATAGTTGAATGGTGCAAGGAGTGTGGCACCGTTTGTAGGCAATGGAACCCCGTACCCATCCCATACTACTCGAATATTATTGGATTTAGTTAGCATTAGTGCTTCCCAATGCCTACAACCAACGCATTGTAATGTTTGTAGAGGTGGGTTAGAAGCGAGTATTATTACTTCCTGATTGTTGGCAGTTGCAATCTGCTTGGCATAACTAAGTGCATCGGCACTGTCATCAAGTGTATTTTGTCCCGAGTACAGTGATTTTAAGCCGGTATCTGCACGATAATCATATTGTAAATGTGCCCGCATTAGAATTGCGGTAGCGCCTAATAGTGCGAGAATTGTGGGTATAACTAGCAATTTAGTATGTAATAGTCCACGCCAATTCCAAAACCAGGATAGACGGCTCTTTTTGGATTCGCGTACTAATACTCCGCCTATAAATGCGGCTTGGATTAGTGATGCATTGCCCATGGTCATCCATATGCACCAATTCAGCTCTACTCCTTTCGCGAAAAATAGTGTTTCGGTAATGGTTTTTATCAACGGAGTGGAGAGGGCAATAACCACAATTGGCACTAAGAAAAATCCTGTCACTGCTAAAAGACCTGGCAAGCCATCTTTCCGGACAAGCCCACGTGTGGTCAACCACAGAGTAGCCACAATTGTTAGAATGCTCAAAGCAGGTATCGAAGGAACATCTTGAGCGAATGTATCGAATGAACCACTTAATGCGGAATGGATCATATGTATTACTTCCTGCCAACCAGGCGCATCACGATGGGGTATTTGTCGGAGATATTCTAAAGTAGAGATATGTCTGTACAAGCCAATAATCCATGGCCCCATGAGCACAAGTGATATTAGACCACTTAGTAGAATTTGGATGACGATGTGGCGTCGATTGCTTTGGGAATGTCTCCATGCATGTAACCAACCTATGAACGCCATTGGTGCCAGGAGGAACAGAGTAGGATGGCATTGGCCAGCCAGAGATAGCATGGGTAAGTGAGCGAGTCTTCCAGAAGTTTTTCCCCTATAAAAACCCTGCAATATTGTGAGCAGAAATAACATGACAAATGGAGGTGCTAGATTAGGATTCCATATGAAGCGGCTATGGTGTACTGTCATGGGATTGATTGCAAGAAATAAGGCAGCTAGCAATCCTGTGATTGGGCCAAAATAACGTCGCCCGATTAATTGAACTAGTGCAATAGCGACGAGGTTTACCACGGCGGTAAACATTCTTGCGATTCTTGGGTTATCATCTAGGCTGTAAGGAAGTGCATACAAATAAATAGTTAATGGCGAGTGTTTCAGGCTGCCGACGGACATCCTTGTCCCCAGTATTTGCCAGTCACCATCGCGAGCAAAATTCGAGGCTAATACGCTGATACGTTCTTGGTCGGCCATAAATGGGTCTGCGCCTATATCGTTTAATCGCAACCAAGATGCTAGTAAGAGTATTGCGGTTCCTATCAGTATTAATTTATTTCTTGTGATGACCATAATATGTGTGTATCAGTTAATGGCTAGTTCTAACATGTGTAGTGAATTATTCAAGACATTATTACCACTGTTATCAACCACATGAAGACGTGTTCCTGACCCAGGGTCGTATATTCCAACATGAAGATTGTACTTGGGATTTTTGAGCTCATCAATTGGTATTTGATGAGTGTCAATTATTACTTCGCCGGGTCGCCATAATCCCATAGGGTAAGTGCCTTGGCGTGGAGGCGAATCATGGCCTAGTATGAAATTGTTGGTTTCGTCATATATGTGTATGAATACTACTCCATCTACTAATGACGGTTCTGTTGAATTCCAGTATAAAGTCAGACTTAGGATATTGTTATTTATTTCATGAGTGAATCCAGATAGTGATACAGGACCCACATTAGCATTAATGATTGTAGCAGTTTCCGGAATTAGTGGAGTGTCTTTACTAATAATAGATGTGCGGTCAATGATAGCTTCTCCGATTCGATTATCCGTTTGTTTGTCGTATACTGCAATTAACACATCAAGGGCAATAGGGGTTGTCAGTATTGTGGGGGCATAAAGAACATATTCGTCACGAACAATACTATTTGTGTCCCATGACATTGTAGTGTGATAAGGAAATGATGCTCCACCAAGTTTATGGTCAGTCTGTATGATTTTCTTGCCGTTTTGATCTAGTAGTTGGATTGAACCATGATATTCAGAAATGACAGGGTCGTTAATAGACCAGTAAAGATTGATAAAGAGTGGCTCTCCAGGTTCAACGGCACCAATATTACTATGTGATTGTAGGGTTAACTCATTTCCGAACTGTATGTTGTCAGCGCTGCTTTCTTTGGGGACATGAGTTTCAATTGGTGGAGGAACGCTGTTGTCAGCAATATAGGGTAATGCCAAGATTAGTCCACTGCTAATAGTTATGACGCCTAGTGATTTGGCGATTAGCAGGGTGTCTCTAGTAATTATCCTTTTATATGTTTCAGTGAGCATAAAAGCAGAAAAGAGTATCAAAGGCCCATATATTGGTACTCTAAATCGAGAAACAACATGGAACATCACTGTTGTAATGCATAGTACTCCTATCATAGATAGGAGAAGCAATCTCCCTGGTTTATGCATGTTTCTTTGGCTTATGGCTAGTTGAATGCCTGTAAATGCTAGTACTGCAAGAACGCCAAATCGTATCGGTAAATATCTCAATAATGGGGATATGTTGGTGCCTTCTTTATAGAAATCAACATTATTTGGTATCTCCAGATTGCCCCAATAAAGAGCTGTTTTGCGAGCCATAAGTCCTAACCAACGTTTAGGGTTGTCTAGAATGTCGGTCATAGTTTGCTCAACAAAGGTGGTCTTTCCTCTGTTTACTAGTTCATGAGTAGCTAGAAATGCGGGCGAGTATTGCCCTATTCCAGCCGAATCTCGGTTGTTGCCTAGATATAAAGTGACGGGACCATTTGCAGAAAACAGTTGTAATTGGCCACTATGTTGAAAGTTGTGAAAAGTGACTGGTAGAATCGGGACGAATGTTATTGCTAGCATCGTAAATATCTTAGAGAATTGAATAGGCAACTTATAGGTTTCTAATTGGGACTTAATCGATATGAGTATGAATGGAAGTATTCCTAGGAAAGCTGGACGTATGACGGAAGCTAGGCCTAACAATAGTGTACAGATAAGCCAGGACGGTTGTGTAGTGGATATACAGTTTTTCGATCTAATGGTTGACCACCATGCGCACAATATCCAAACGGTGAAATGAGCCTCGATTGCGTGAGTTAGCAATTGTGCATCATAGAAGATTAATTGAGGGCAGATGGCCCAAACAATCATTGATAAACGGCCTGTATGCTTATTAAAAATCTCCTTCCCTAGAAAGTAGACTGCAATTGAGGATAAAGATCCGGAAAGTATTTGCAGAAACTGGAATGATCTTAAGCTATCTCCAAAGAGTAGGTGCAATGTACCTAAGAGCCAAGTAAAGCCTGGTTGTCTGTAAAAATCAATATCTCCGGGCCATAACCCACGCATTAAATCTCGCGCGTCGGCTTCGTATACTAACTGATCAGACCCATTAGGTAAGGCATCGAATTCTATGAGGCCACTAATTAGGTCGTTGAGGTATATCAGTCGAAGTATGAAGGCTAATATTACAGCTAGTATTATAAAAAGTTTTTCATCACTAGTACACGAATGGAAATATCGCAATAGTATTGTGATGATTACGAATCCAACGATAAATGCTACTGTCAAGGTAAATAAGTCCTGTAGGTATCGCAATGCAACAGCAGTGACTGCATGACTGTTCTTCAATGATGATGGAAATAAATATTTGGTTGGGATCAATCGAATTCCCATTGAAGTTTCCCACTTTAGGCCATCAGAAAAATAGTTATTGTTTATATCAGCATGTGATAGGCGAAACATTATGGGATTTAGACCTTGAACTAGCTCGGTTTGTACGCTTTTTGGGTGTTGTTCTTCATTTGCGATTGAGCTTATAACTGTCTGTCCATTTAGTACCAAATGTGCATCCAGGTCATGTGGAACAGATAGATGTATGATAGCTTTATTATTTGACCATATATAACCTTCCCATTTGACATCGATTGAACCGTTGTAGACTCCATAGTGATCGTTGCTGCTGATAGTTATAAGTTTTTCGACACGCGATATAGGTGGTATACCTTGCTCAGCATCTCTGTAATAAGTTGCTAATAGGCCTTGATTGACTGTTGATTTGTCAAGTTGTACTATACCTATTATTAGGCATAGTACTAGTAACAGTAGGTGTGGTATACGTTTGTAGACATAGTTGATCATGTCAGGGTATTATAGTATGTAACATGTATAGGATACGTATTACATTTTCTAAATTTGGAAAGGCGCGTTGGATAGGCAACTTGGATTTGCATAGAACCTGGGCTAGGATATTGCGCCGAGCTGGAGTCCCGATAGTTTATTCGCAAGGTTTTAATCCTCAGCCTAAGATGCAGCTAGCTTCAGCATTACCTCTAGGAATTATGAGCGAATGCGAATTGCTCGACATATGGGTATTAGAAACTATCGCAACTGATAGTTTGCAAAATGACTTGGCAAATGGTTTGCCGAATGGGTTAGAGGTTATTGAGATAGTGGAGGTTGAACTAAAGGAGAAATCATTGCAATCTAGATTGCGTGCGGCCGAATATGTTATTGAGTTAGGAGACGATATAGATATTCAGGTACTTCAGAAAATGATAAGCGATTTGCTGGGTATGCAGTCTATAATTCGTCAGCGTCGTGGAAAGGATTATGATATGCGAGCCTTAATCCAAGCATTGGATGTTGTGGAGAGAGATTCTATGACACCGACATTGTTTGTCAGATTTTCGGCCTGTCCTGGAGCTACTGGTCGTCCTGGCGAATTGTTAGAATACATGGGCATAAATGCAAAAAGTATCAATCGTACCGGACTATTGTTTGTTGACAATGATGATTGAGCCTAGTATAATTTTCCTCGTGCCCCGCTTTGACGGGGTACTATCTTGTATAGGGGGCTGAGGGCTATATGAAATTTGCAATACTTGAAATTGGCTCACACCAGATTAGAGCAGAGGAAGGGTCAGTTATAACTGTTAACCGTCTTCCACAAAAAGAGGGAGATAAGATAGAGTTTTCTGCGATGCTTATATCAGATGATGGTGAGGTGCATGTTGGTACGCCTTTGCTTGAAGGTGCCAGTGTGAAAGGTACAGTATTATCTCATGAAAGGGGTGTTAAAACACTGGTTTTCAAATATAAGCCAAAGAAGCGATACCGTAGGAAGCAAGGACACAGACAAGAAATCACGCGAGTAAAGATTAACGAGATTAGCGCATAGATATCAGAGAGGAATCCAATATGGCACATAAGAAAGGTGGTGGATCAAGTCGTAATGGTAGGGATAGTAATGCGCAGAGACGAGGCGTGAAAAAGTTTGGCGGTGAGAAGGTGCGCAATGGAAACATAATAGTACGCCAATGCGGCACCAAAATTAGACCGGGAATCAATGTTGGGGTTGGTAGGGACTACACTCTTTACGCGATAGCTGATGGAGAAGTTATTTACCATAGTCTCCCGAGTGGTCAGAAAAAAGTTTCTGTGATGACTATGGATGTATAGTAGAAGGATATAGAAGACCAATGAAATCTGATATTCATCCAGTATATTTTCCTGAAGCGACAGTAAGCTGTTCATGTGGTAATACATGGATCACTGGATCGACGCTGGAATCTATAAGTACTGATTTGTGTTATAAATGTCATCCTTTCTATACAGGTGAACAGAGGATAGTTGATACTGAAGGTCAAGTAGAACGATTTTATCGAAAGCTTGAGGCTCGACAAAAACATGTTGCTGAAACTGAAGAAAATATAGAATCTCCAGAGCAGATAGCTTCTGAAGTGGTTTTGGTAGAGCTTGGATTAAGCAAAAGAGCACTGTCAGCTTTGGCTGAGGCTAATATCAATAATGCTGAAGATGTGGTATCAACGCTTAGTGAAGGTGGTGAGGAAGCATTGTTAGCAATATCTGGATTCGGGCGTAAAAGTTTGATAGACCTTAAGAAAGCTTTAAGAGCGTTAGATATTGAGTTGCCAGGTGTAACTGACGATTAACGATTAAGATCAAGCATTAAACAGATAAAATTTGTTGAACTATAGGCAAGTTGCTAGTTTTACTGACTTGTCTTTTTGCTTTAAGCAGTGCGGCCAAATTTTCTAGGAGAGGTTATTGATGTTCCGGCCAACGCACAGTCACTTCAGTTCCTAAAGGTTTTCCGGAGTCATCTATGAATAGTATATTTTCCAAGCCAGGATATGTATACATTCCGACTTTTAGCTGCTTCACTTGGCTATTGAATTTGTCTGTAAAAAAACTTATTACTCTGTCGCCTTCTTCCCATTGGTTAGCCGGGAATGACGGGGAATCAGACTGGCCGAGTTTTTCGCCAGTATCATTGTATAGATGATTAAAAAAGTGATATTTGGTAGTCGTTTGTTCACCAGGATTCCAATGGATCGCCCATTCCAAACTATTTTCTGTGGTGTGCGCAGAATATCCTAGTATTGAAACCCCATTGGCTAAGGTTCGTGGGGGTTCAAATGGGTGATAGGTATTAGTTGTAATGCCAAATGGTAATATTTTAGAAACTGTTATGGTGCCTTCACCAGGTCGGAGTCGCACATATGATTTTCCGAATGATAATTGATGATAATGGTTGTGAATAGTCTGTGAGTTAGCGGTCTGATGATGAAGAACTATTGCAGGTAGCTTTGGAAATAAGTTTGAATATCTCCCGTCAACAAAACGGTGGGGTATGTTGCTTAGAAGCGAATTGTAAATGGCTGGATATTCATGTATATTGGGGTCATCTCCAATACCCAATATCAAAACTTCGCTTGAGTCAGTATTAGAATATAGATATTGCACCTTGTTGATGGCATTCATTGTCATTGATAGCGGTGTGCCAAAACCGCCCTGTGTGTTATGCGTTGAGACATATTGTAATAAGGAGATGATTGCCCAGGTTTGAAGGAATACACTTGAAAGAACCAGGCTCCATCCAGTTGTCCGGAATACTTGAGGTTTTAACATGTTCAAAAGTTGATCTGCTCCTATGGCAGCAACAATATATTGCACTGGAAAGGTAACAATAAAGTAATGTAAGTGCACATCAAAAGGGCTGATATATTGTATTAGTAGAGGGACAATAAGCCAGGAGAGTATCATGCGAGTCGCTGAGGATTGCAAGCGGTGCATGATTGTTAGTCTAGCGCATCCTAAAATAATTAGAATCGTCCAAAGCCAGTGGACTGCAGTGTAATCAGGGATTGATGATAGAAAGTCGGCGTATTTGGTGGGGCCTGTAATTGAATGTATGTCACTACCTATGCTAAGCATCCAATAATATTTTAGTGACTCAAAATTAGTTGTTTTCAATGAATTATTTAACAGGGATAGTGTTGGTAAAGACCCACTATTGTTGAAATGCATTATCAATGGTGCTGCTAATACCATTGCACTGGTAGCGCCAATAATGAGTGGTTTCCAGGTTATTTGCTTGCGACATATTATGAAGTTAATTAAGCTAATGGGGATTAGTGCTAATCCAGAGAAGTGGATTTGTGGTATACAGAATGTTAATAAGCCATGCAGAAAAGTAGGCCACGTGCGACGCTCATGTAATGCTATTAATCCAGAAAGAGCCCAGGCACCGACGAAGAAAGGTAGTGTGTTTTGTGCCCATATTTTTCTTGAAAATATAACTGCCCAAGGACTTGATGCGAATAGCATAGTAGCGATTAATGCTGTGCGCGTGTTCCAGAAGCGTTTAGTGATGTACCAGCAAAATATGATGGATACTGAATTTAATAGTCCTGTAAATATTGTCGCTGAATATGGATGTTTCCATAATGTGAGAGGAATCGCATAGATCCATGTGCTTATGGGGAAGTTTGGAATACCTATTGATGATGTAATACCATGTGTAGGTATTTCTAGGTTGGTGATGAAATGTAATGATGATGCATATAGACGGGCTTCATCAGCTTTGAATTCGGACAAACCAGGAAGTGTCATCCGTAATAGGGATGCAATGATAACAATTGCTAAAAGATATATTCGGGTAATGGGAATGATTTTCATCGAATATTGCTTTGTTTGATTAGATATGGTGAACTAATTGTCAATATTATGATTAGTAGAGCAAATATTGATATTCCGAGGGAAACATACCAGATTTGAGGCTTGAATTCAGTATGGACTATATGTTCTCCAGCAGGCAGGTATACTGCTCGAAATGCATAATTTGCTCTTGAGAATTCCGAAGGAGCCCCGTCGATTGTAACAGACCATCCGGGGTACCAGACTTCACTAAATACTAAGTAGGCATCTGATTTAGTGATTGCATGGATTTTGCGGGAGTGTGAAGTGTATTCCGTATAGCTTAAAGAGCTTTGATCTGTCGAACCACTATTTATTTTTTTGTCGTCTTGGATAACGACAGCTTGGAGTGGGTCGAAATTCGGGCTGTGAATCGCATCAAATGCTTCCAGTTCAGTAACTACATTAATAGTGTTATAGATCAGATTTATTCTTGGTAAAGAGTTAGTATTAAGGTATATATCTACGTGTGGGTCTTTATCGTAAATGGGTATGAATGAAGCATCAGCAGCTGGCTTGTCTTTGTCCGCAACTAGAAATTTGGCGTTGAGGAAATTGTATTGCGGGGAGCCTCGATGATTTACAGACCAGTAGTAGTTGTCATAATGTGAAATGGTCATGGGATTGTGCAATCCGCCTATCGATTCGATTTCGTGAACTAAAGGTGCATTGGGTTGCCAGCTGCTTGTTGCAACATCTATTCGATAGGGTCCTGGTTGTGTTTTAAGGAATTTGACAGCTGGCCCTTCTGTATATCCTTTATAGGGATTACGATGGTCAATTTCTATCCATGCGCCTAAAGCCATTAATTCGATTGCAAGTATCAATACTATCCATCTAGGACCAGCAAGTTTGATTAATAATAGTGTTGCTAGGCAGATGATCATAGTAATTGTTAAAGTACCTGAGTTGCTATTAGGGTATTTGTGAGAAGCTACAGCCCAGGCTATTACTAGTGCAATAATTGCAACTATAGTTGTAATTAGGAGGTATTTCATGATACGTTTAATGCTAGAGGTGTCGGTTTGCCAGTAGTGTAGTCCTGCACAAGCTAGCATTGAGATACTAAAATTTGTTAGCAAGATAAATCTTGCTGGCACTCTTAGTAGAGAGAAACCGGGTATGTAATTGTACATTAATTTATGTACAGGCGTAGCATTGCCAATTGCTACTATAACACCCACTACAGCAATTAATAATAAAGGTGTGCGCACTGTTTTAATGTGTATGCCCAATATTGCAAGAAACAAAGTTGTTAGTCCGGCAAAACCTAGTTCTACTCGGTCCCAACCTGGCCAGAAATGGGCTGCACCTCGACCGAAGAGGAGTGGAGAAATAATTCCGGCTAGTCCTTCTATGGGAATAGCAAAACTAGAGGCATCGTCGTAAGTGAAGCTAGCTCGATGTGTGTATTGAGACATCTCTATGGAAGGTAAAACAAAGACTGCTGATAAACCAATGGTTAAAACAGCTGTATATGACATGAGACCAAGCCATTTTAGTCTTGTTTCTTTTATCTTTAGTTGCCATATAGCATAAATAAATATGGGTATACAGACTATTAATGACATTTGAGCATGGCCTGAGAAAATTGATAATGAAAGTGGTATTACCAAGAAGCTGGCTGTTGTTAATGTTTGTGTATCACGGAGACGAAGAGTGCATAACCATATCCATGGCAGGTATGAGGCGCTAGCAATTATGTTTAGGTTGCCGATGTGTGTAACAAATACTGATGAGAATTGAAATGCTAAGGCTGCCACTAGTGGTGGTCTAATGTCCTTGGCTTTGTAATGATGGCTAGCCGCGAAGTACATTCCTGATCCAGCGATGAAAACATGTATGAAGACTAACCATTCCATTGTTCGGTATGAGATGTCAGGGGATATTGCTAGTATGAGATTTGGTGGATAAAATAATCCGGACTGGTTATCAGCGGCATATGGTGAGCCAGAATGAAGATAAGGGTTCCATAATGGTATGGTGTCGGTATGTAGGCGGCCGGCAGCGAATCTGTAGCTTGGCCATATAAATGATTCTAAATCGCCTCCTTCATAAGGTATGTGCCAGTCACCACCGATTAGTAGGGGCCAGAAAAATATAATAGTGGTTAGTATGATTATGGAGATGGCAATTACATGTGGGTGAAGGTGTTTTTTGGTTATGCTATCTAGCATGAGATTTAGTTACTAAATCGGCGTTGTTTTGAATGACAATCGTCTATTCTGAATCAATCTCTGGCTTGCGGGAATGGTGCTGACTATTTGTATGATGGTCTGATATTAGATCTAATGCATGCGGTAGTGCGGTCGCAAGTACAGTGAGTGCTTCGTTTACAGCTTTTGGATTCCCTGGAAGATTAATAATTAAGCTGTGTCCGCGTATGCCAGCTACTGCTCTAGAAAGCATTGCATAAGGTGTTATTGATAGGCTGGCAGCTCGGACTGCTTCCATCAGTCCTGGAGCTTCTCTTTCGATCACCGTAAGTGTGGCTTCTGGAGTGACATCTCGGATAGACATTCCTGTACCACCGGTAGTAATGATAAGATTGATTTTGTCGTCATCAGCCCAGCTAGATAGTTTTGCACTTATTTCATTAACATCATCAGAAACTATATCTATTTCAGTGCAATCCCATCCTGTGAGGCTATGAATAGATTGTACAACTGCTGGTCCGCTAAGGTCTTTACGAAGTCCAAGTGCACTTCGGTCACTGACGGTTAGTACTGCTACTGTTGGATATTTGTCAGGGTTTGATTTATTCACTTTACTTTGAGGTTTTGGCTAGTTTTCGCCAAGGTCCATGCAGGCCATCTTCTGTTACACCATAATATATGCGAATATTGCCATCTTTTGCCCGTTGGCAAAGATCTGTTCGGGTGATTGGACCTTTCCTGTAGTGTTTGATAAAGCCAAGATCACCTTGCCATTTGATCTTGATATCTTTCATATTAATATCGTTTTCCCTCTGCATTATTGCATAGTGCCATAATCGTCTGGAGGAAGCTCGGGTAACATTTTTTACCTGATTCCCATTGCGTAGGTCACGCATGGTGTGGTATATGGTTCCGTCACGTTCCTCAGTGGCAACTATCTCAACACCTGTCCTAGGCGGTCCAATTTTCTTTGATGCGGATTTTTTCGTAGGATCAGCATTGAGTAGTTCCGAGTGAGTTTTGTGTCTTTTGCGTGGTAGGCGGGTCAGTTGTACTATTTCATCTCTTACAGCTGCTGTGGTTTCTGACTCGTCGCGCACAAATATCTTGTTGTCATCTATCGCATAGGGCGGGTCATCGCCACGGGGTACATTTATTCGTAGAACTTTCTTACCTCGACTAGTAAGACTGTCTATTGAACAGTTAAGGGAGGGTGTAATACGTCTACTAATCTCTCCTCTAAGGGTGGATGTAGTGCGCGATATATTTGTGACTCCAGGATGCGGTGAGTCCACATCACTGGTTGTTCCAATAAAAATAACTCCGCCGTTGGTGTTTGCCATAGCACAGACATCTGAAATTACGGAGAATAAATGACCGCCACGCTTCGTGATTCTAGGGTGGAAACTTTGGATGATACTAGCACCTTCTTTTTGGGCTGATCTTACATAATCAATCTCACGCTTTGTGCCTCGATAAGGACGTGTGTGACTAAAATTAGCACTACGAAGTAAGTCGCGCACAGATTCGAAATTTGTTGTAGGTAATAGCATTTCGGTTATTCTATCGCCGACTCCAAGATGGCTCGTATTTTGAGTGTCTCGAATTAGTCGATGTGCATCTGATCCTTGGATACAGTGCATACGGCGTGGGTATTCGGGTTTAGAACCATTAAAGAACCTCGATGTAGATCGTCGGCTTGTTGAGCTTAGGTCGGTTACTTCTAAAGCGTATAGATTTTCGTCTTGTGTGTATGCTACTTTAGTTTGACCGCCAAATCTGAAGCCCCTCATTGCAATTCCATGAGTGGAATTCGCGTGAGCTGCTATTGTTATCCCACCGGCATCGGTAATTGCTTTGTATGCAGTTAGTACGTCAGTGCTTGCACCAACTGTGGAAGAACCATTGTCTAAGTCGTTTGCTGGTATATTTAGATTGAGAAGAACATGGTCGATAGAGCGAATTGGTGTGTCTGGGGAAAATATACCCAGAATATGAAAGCCAAAAGTAGCTGTAAATTCAAAGCCAGGTAATACTAGGATTTGCTCAAGTAATCTGCGGTATTCTGCTAGTAAATCTTTCTCCTTTTCGTCCATCCTATCAAGTCGTTCGAGGAGTTCTAAGTCTTCTATTTCACTTAGCATTGTTCTATAACCAGCAACAGTATTGTGATCAGTAAATGCAATTATGTCTAGATTTTTTTGCTCAGCCTGACGCAATATGTCAATATAGGTAATATCTTTAACATGATAATCACTTGAGGCTGGTGTGTGTATGTGGAGATCTACCTTGCGCCAGTTTCGTTTAGGTGAAGAATGTTTACGAGCCAATTTAATGTTTTATTTGCAGATTGTCCACAGATTTGGATTTAGCTACCAGTGCTTCTGCAAATACCTCCTCAACTCTATCTACTAATACAAACTTAAGTTTTTTGCGGGTTTCTTTCGGTACGTCATCAAGATCTTTTTCGTTTCTTCTAGGTAGGACGACCGTGGTCAGTCCAGCCCGATGCGCAGCGAGAACTTTTTCTTTGATTCCACCAACTGGTAATACTTGTCCTCGTAGGGTGATTTCACCAGTCATTCCTACATCTGGCTTGACTGGTTTATGCGAGAATAAAGACGCAAGTGCAGTTGCCATGGTTACTCCGGCCGAAGGGCCGTCTTTTGGCACTGAACCTGAAGGAACGTGAAGATGTATATCATGATTTTGATAATGATTTGAAGATAATCCTAAGGCATCACTATTTGCTTTTATGTAAGACAATGCTGCTTGCGCGGACTCTTGCATGACTTCTCCAAGTTGGCCAGTCAAGCGGAAACCTTTTTCGCCTGGCATTTTTGTGGCTTCAACAAATAGTACATCGCCGCCAAATGGGGTCCATGCTATCGCGGTAGCTACTCCCGGGATTGCTGTTCGTTGTGCTATTTCTTCGGAGAAAAAGTATTGAGGTTTGCCTAGGAATTCATTTACTCTTTTTAGATTTATTGTAATTTGTTTGAACTTGTTGCTAGCTATATGAGTAGCTACTTTTCTGCACACTTGTCCTATGTTTCGTTCTAAATTGCGTACTCCTGCCTCTCGTGTGTAATATCTTGCGATGTCGATAAGGGCATCTGGTTTGAACTTTATTTCTGTTTTGCGTAGTCCATGCTCATAAACTTGTCTGGGAACAAGATAGTCTCGTGCTATATTTAACTTTTCGTTTTCAGTATATCCCGACATCTGAAGGATTTCCATCCTGTCTCGGAGCGGTGGCGGGATTGGTTCTAGCATATTGGCAGTTGTGATAAAGAATACTTGGGAAAGGTCAAAGTCAACGTCTAAATAATGGTCACGAAATGCACGATTCTGTTCGGGGTCGAGCAGTTCTAATAGTGCAGAGGCGGGGGCTCCTCTAAAATCGACTCCTAACTTGTCAACTTCATCTAACATAAATACGGGATTTTTTGATCCAGATCGGCGTATGCTCTGAATTATTCTGCCTGGCATAGCGCCAATATATGTGCGTCTATGACCCCGGATTTCTGCTTCATCACGCATTCCTCCAAGTGACATTCTTATAAATTTGCGCCCCATGGCTCTAGCTATAGATTTTCCAAGTGAAGTTTTTCCAACTCCAGGAGGCCCTACCAAACAGAGTATTACACCTTCTCTTTCGTGTCTAATTTGGTCTAAAGATTTGACAGGACGACTGGGACGTCTGTCTAGTCGCAATTTGCGTACTGCCAAGAATTCCAATATGCGTTCCTTGATTGGCATGAGTCCATAATGGTCCTCATTGAGAACTGTTTGGGCATGTTTGAGTTCAAGGTTGTCAGTAGTTACATTCGTCCAAGGTAATGAAGTAATACAATCTAGATATGTGCGAATTACGCCATACTCTGCAGATGCAGTAGGTAATTTGGAGAGCCGCTCTAATTCGCGTGTTGCTTCTTTATGAGCTTCATCAGGCATACCGGCTGCGGATATTTTTGATCGGAACTCATCAACCTCAAGTGTTGCTTCATCTCCTTCTCCTAGCTCTCTTTGTATTGCTTTGAGTTGTTCTCGTAGGAAGTATTCGCGCTGCATACCCTCCATTTCAGTATGAGCATCTTTTTGAAGTTTGTGTCCTAGCTCTAGCACTTCTATCTCTCTTCCAAGTACTGTTAAGAGTTGTTTTAATTTGCTGCTTACCCGATCTTGCTCGAGTAATTTTTGCGCTAATTTTAAGTCTATTCGCAAATATGTGGCTATAGCATAAGCTAGTTGACGTGGATCATCTATATTTAATGCTGTTGGTATCATTTCTTCGGGAATTGATGGTACCAGATGAGCTAGATTTTCAAATTGTTTGACTGTTGTTCGTACTAGTGCCTCTAGTTTAATCCCTTTCTCGCGCGTTTCGGGGTGTAGTTCTACTTGGGCTTTTAAATAAGGTTTAGTATCTATATAGTCTCCTATACTAATACGAGCTATGCCTTGTACGAGTAGGCGGATTGTTCCATCGGGTGTTTTCATTAGTCTATGCACAGCTGCTGCTGTGCCTATTCTATAAAGTTCATCAGGGCCAGGAGTTTCGATGTCCGGGTTTTTGCTTGTAACAAGACCGATTATTCGATCGTTGTTACTCACATCGTCTATAAGATTTACTGAGCGGGGTTGACCGACTGTTAATGGAACTGCAGTTAGTGGATATACTACTATGCCCCGAACTGGCAATATTGGTAGTACGTCAGGGATAGAATTACCAAGGAGTTCCTGATCTGCCGGTTTACCGTCCTTACCGATTTCATTTCCCAGAGTAGTAATTATCGTTCCAAAATTAGAATTGTCACTTGAGTACTTATTTATTATCATAATGAACCTTGTGGAGGATGGAATGAACTAGTCCAATAAATCCACACTGCTGAAATTTTACCATTGTTATAATAATCGCAAGTTTCTTTACAATAGCATTATGCGAAACTATATTGTATTGGTTTTAGACATTTGTTTACGATATATTAGTGATATAGCTGACAGAAGTGCTACGATAGCCATCAAAGTCTGGTTAGCATTTAGCGTTGCGATTCTGCTGCTATCTACCCGTATGAACTCTAGCATGAATCTGATAGTAGGATATACAATGAAGTAGGTTAATGTAATGTCTCCCGGAATTAGTTTGTTGCTGTGTTTACGACTAATCCATAACAACAGAATACATCCAAATAAATTTAGCAATGATTCGTACAAGAATAGTGGGTGAAAGTATGAATAGTCCACATATTCCGCCGTTCGATTTTGTGGCGCGATGTAAATCCGCCAAGGGAGATCTGTAGGTATCCCGTACAATTCTTGGTTGACAAAATTGCCCCAGCGTCCAATTGCTTGACCCAGCAACACTGCTGGCATTAGAATATCGGCCCACTTTGGAAAGCTCTCATTTTTCAGTTTAGTGTATAACCAGAGTGTTAGAGCTCCTCCCATTATTCCCCCGGGTATACCTAATCCTCCTCTCCATAGCTGTACTATTTTAATAGGGTCTGTAAAGTAGGGATTAGGTTGTCCAGCAGGCATCATGCTGGGTGATGGAGTAACAACGTGGTATAGGCGTGCGCCTATTATCCCGCCTATTAGCAGCCATGTTAATAAATCCCAAACGAATGATGGGTCTAGTTTGAGTCTTTTAGCCTCAGTTGCGGCCAGGTAACCACCTGCAATTGCACCTGTAACAATTATTATTCCATAGAACCTTATATAAAGAGGTCCAAGATGAATTCCTAAACTATCTATTGACATTTAATGATGCTATCTTTGATTCTGTGAAACACTAGTTGTTGTACCATTGCTTGCGAACGTGCAGAAAACGCTGTACTGCCGTTATGTTTGCTAGCGGAGCGATTATCCATAAAGCTATTTCCGGATGATTGAATAGTAGTGCCGGAGCGAGCACTAGGTATCTTTCTAGTCTTGTCATGACTCCTACATTGGCTTTGAAACCAAGGGCTTCAGCTCGTGCTCTAGTATAGGAAACCATTATTGAGCCTACGAGAGCCAATAGAACTAAAACGGTTGACTGAGCGGCATTTATGGTAGCGTAATGTACTAATAGGCCAAGCATGATGACTGACTCTGACCAGCGATCAGTGGTTGAGTCAACAAATGCTCCCCAAGGATTGATTGCGCCTTTAGCACGGGCCGTTGCTCCATCCAGAGCATCTATTGGACCCATCACAAGTATTATGATGCCACCCCATAAAAAATTTCCCTGAGATAGGAAATACGCTCCTATCATATTTCCTACTAGGCCACTAAAGGTCAGTGTATTAGGATGTATTCCTAGTTTTACAATATATTCTGCTATCGGCGTAAGTACAAAACTGAATATTTGGCGTACCCAATCAGTGAATGTATGTAGTGTGCTTACTTGATTTGCTGGTTCGGTGTTACTCATAAGAGTATTGCGGAGTCTAAACTACTAACGTATAAATTTATCATTAAGGATCGCAATTAGGTTTGGTTTGATATGCGTATTTGATGACTAGTTATTAAACAACTGATTTGGATCATTTGATCAATTGCTCAGTTTACCATACATGTTAATATAATGTCTAATCTGATTAGGCAGGAATCCACCAGTTTTGTAGTGTAAAATACCTTTGGTAAATATAATGGTAATTTATTATTGGTTCAATATTAAAGGGAATGATATGCCGAAATTAATGATTGAAGGTGTTGGGGATTTTGAAGTGGATAATGGTACTCGGTTAGTGCTGGCAATAAAAGACAATGATGGTGACATAAATCATGCTTGTGGTGGCAATGCTAGATGTACTACATGTCGCGTGAAATTTATTGATGGTGAGCCTGGCAGATACACAAAGGCAGAGTATGAAAAACTAAGCGCAACCAATTCAGTGGGGGAATATCGATTGTCTTGTCAATGTTTAGTTGATGGTGATATGTCTGTAGCTGTGTTAGATAAGTTTAGTATTTCCGGGCGGCCCGATCCAGGTTCAAGACCAGATAATAATATAACCCCTAACGCTGAGTGGGTTACGCCATAAATTTGCTGTCATTACCGGTATTTTGTAGTAGGTCAAAACACCGGTATGTATTAGGGAGGCTATTGATTTGTGTAGGACTCTTGATACGATTGCATTAGTGCACCCATACGGCTGGTTAGTTGACCGGGCCTTCCATTTCCTATGATTTGATTGTCAACTCTCACCACAGGAACAACGTTTCTTGTTGAAGATGCAAAAAACATTTCCTTGATTTTGTGTAATGTGGTTAACTTAATGGGTTGTTCTGCAACCTGGATATGATTGGTTCTTGCTAAATCCAATATTACCTTTCTTGTGATTCCATCCAGTATTTTGCCGTCTAACGGAGGCGTGAATACATGGTCACATTTATCTACAGCGAATATAGTAAAAGTGGTGCCTTCTAAGATTGTATCGTTATCTAATGGCGAGACGAATAAGGCATCATCAGCATTGTGGTGCTGTACTACTGTTTGATTGGCAACCATTGCACCAATATAGCTAAGCAATTTGACTTCAGGCCATTCTCTTTGATGGATAAAGCTCGCTAAAGATATACCATCTTTGTACCATATATCAGGAGCGGACTTCAGGGGAGAAGCTAGAATATACAGGTGGGCGGGTTCATTTGGAACCATAGTACCTGGTTTAGGTGAACCACCGCTGTACATAATTTGCAGTAGCATATCTCCTGTAGATGAGTTTTTGTTTACTAATCTAAGTATTATCTCTCGTAGTGCTGGAGCCTCATGTGGGAGTTTCATTTTTAATAGATTTGCCGAATGGATTAGTCGCTCAATATGGTTTTCTAATCTAAACACAATACCGTTGTTTAGGGTCCTGCAAGACGTAAATATTCGGTAGCCACGAAAAGTGCCTAACATATCTCGAGATACATTGATGCTTAAATCATTGCTGGGTACAAATTCGCCGTTAGCATACGAAAAAATTGGTTTAGCCATTATTTTGGTTTAGAACTTTCTTGCAGCTATTGTGACAAATAGTTTTGTCATTTGGTTGTTTTGTCATTTGGTTTAGGTTCAATTTTAGTATATTTTACTCGATGCATGTTGTTTGTTTTTAGAAAAGTATTTCAGATGGGATTTATACGTAGTATAATGTTTGCATAGTCTAGCATGCATAGTGTTTGTTGATACCTTAGTTTGACTGAGCAGAGAATAATAACGCTAGTTAGGGTTGGTAGGAGTAAATATGAATAATACTGATGCGCCAAATAGATTAGAGAATAAAAACGATACTGAGAGTAGTGATACTAGGTCTCAATCCAACAACTATTCCGAAGCTGTTGAGCAGAAGACACAAGATATAGCTGCGTCCGTAGGTAGTTTGATATCTAAACGTCGACAGGTTTGGGAGATTAGTCTTAATGTACTTCGTAGGTCATGGTGGGTAATACTAGCAGTAGCAATGGTGGTGTGGGCGTCTGCTGATCCCGGCGTATTAAATTTGTTCCTATTGGCTATATCGTTTATAGGGCGACTTTTATTTGCCATTTTATTTATGGTGGTGCAGTTTGGGGCATTATTTTGGTTTATAAGTAGAACTAGAACAGTTGTAGTTAAACCTGGAGATGATAAGCAGGTTACTTTCGATGATTATTGGGGGCAGCCTGCCTTATTAAGATTGGTAAAGCAGTGGATTAGTCTTCTTGGAGATCGAGATAAATTTGTAGAAATGGGTGGACAGTACATTAATGGTCTAATGCTATTTGGAGAACCGGGGACCGGTAAAACCTTGTTAGCGAAAGCGATGGCGGGAGAGGCAGGCATTGCCTTTATGTCAGTGGAGGGTTCTGGATTTCGTGGCATGTTTTGGGGTATGGACACTCTAAAGATGATGACATTTGTGAAAAAGGCGCGTAAATTAGCGAGGGAATATGGAGCATGTATTGCGTATATTGATGAAATTGATGCAGTAGGAACGAGTCGTGGAGGAGTAATGGGTGGCGGTCAAATGTCGGGTATGATGGGCGGAGGCATGATGAACGGTGCTTTAACTCGTTTGCTTTATGAGATGGATGGCATAAGTGAGCAGTCTAGAATGGATAAAATAAAGGCCCGTATTAGAAAGTTGCTAGGGAAAGAACCTGCTAAACGGGATTGGCATGTTCTTTTTATGGGATCCACTAACCGTCCGGACGTGCTCGACCCAGCTCTGTTAAGACCAGGAAGGTTCGATCAAATCATTAAGGTTGATCGACCTGATCGAGTGGGTCGGAAAGCCATAATTCAAGGATATTTGTCAAAAATCAATCATGACGAATCTATAGATGTTGATGCAATTGTTGCAGATACTCCGAGAGCTACTCCGGCTCAGGTGATGTCAGCAATCACCAAGGATTCTGTCAGAAGGGCTCTCTTCGCTAATAGGGAATACGTACTGCAGGAAGACATTGATCAAGCTATACAGGAGCAATTAGTGGGAATGGCTAATCCAATTGAGGATATGGACCCTGTATTGCTTAGGCAAGTTGCTTACCATGAATCTGGCCATGCCATTATTCAGCATTATGTAATGCCAGATCAACGCATATCTCGAGTTAGTATAGTTAGGAGGTCAAGCGGCACTTTGGGTTATATGTTGCCGGTGGATACCGTTGAGATGTATGGTCAACCATTAAGAAGGATTGTTAGTCGAATAATGGTAGCTCTTGCAGGGCATTTGGCTGTTAAGGTGTTTATGGGAGAATTTTGGACTGGTGCCACTGGAGATTACAACATGGCTAGAATGGAGTTCCGAAATCTTGCTGTGCATGGGTTTTTCGGTCCGCCAGTTTCAGAGCTTTATCGTGATGTTAAAGAACTTCAATTTTCGGATGAAAGGGTTGAAAGGATATGGGTTAGCCTTGAAGAACAGATAGAAAGAATGTTGGTAGAACATGCTGACGAAGTTGAGGCTTTAACTGAGAGATTGCTCGAAAGGCGTGATTTGTCCAATAAAGAAGTATTGGAAGTGCTAGGCAAAAATAGTTTGCAGTTAGCTCAAGATGAAGGTGTAGAAATGGAGAGTGTTTTGGAGCAAATAGGTACAAATGTTGAGGGTTTAGAGTACAAACGGAGACAAGCTAAAATTGCTGCTTCAAAATCGGATGACAGTTCATCTAAAGCCAATAGTTGAGTGTTTCTTATCTAGCTAGAATTATAGGTTAAGTCTGTAAGCCAGACCTTAGAAAGGTTTCCATAAGTACGTCCAGGTCGCCGTCCAGTACAGATTGAGTGTCACCTATTTCGTGTAGAGTGCGATGGTCTTTCACCAACTGATAAGGATGTAGTATATATGATCTTATTTGGCTTCCCCACTCAGCCTTAACGTAGTCCCCTCGTAAGTCATCAAGTTCTTTTTGTCGTGCTATTTCTAGTGCTTCGTAAAGTTTTCCGCGTAATACTTTCATTGCATTCTCTCTATTCTGTGCTTGAGAGCGTTGGTTTTGGCATTGGACTACTATACCAGTAGGAATGTGTGTTATTCGTACTGCAGTATCATTTTTTTGCATGTGTTGTCCTCCTGCGCCTTGGGCGCGGAAAGTATCTACATTTAGATCCTTTGGATTTATATTGATCTCCGTTACTGTATTGATAACGGGTAATGCTTCAACCATTGCAAAGGATGTGTGTCGTCGGTTGGCTGAATCAAATGGTGATATGCGTACTAGCCGATGGACTCCTCTTTCTGCTCGCAAATATCCGTATGCATATGGACCTTCTATAGTTGCTGTGGCACTCTTTATGCCAGCCTCCTCACTATTTGATTGGTCAATGATCTCTGTGGTGTAACCTCGTCTTTCTGACCAACGTAGGTACATTCGAAGTAACATACCGGCAAAATCTTGAGAGTCAACTCCTCCTGCCCCTGCGTGAAGTGTGAGAATGGCATTGCCACGTGCATGCTTGCCAGAAAGCATTGCTTCTAGGTCTAATCTAGTGGTTTTATGCTCAATCTCTGTAACTTCGATTGTTATATCATCAAGAAGTGAATTGTCATCAAGTTGTGCTAATTCTATTGCATCAGATATTCTGCGTGTTAAATCATCCCATTCTAGAATTTGTTCGCTTAATAGGGTAACTTGCTGCATTATATTCCGCGCATTATCAGGGTTGTCCCATAATGCGGGATCAGCTGACTGTTTTTGAAGGTCCGTTAGTTCTTGTTTTTTACTTGGTAGGTCAAAGACGCTCCATTAGGCTCTGGACTGTTTTATTTGTTTCCACTAATCTAGCAATTAAATCCTGCATATAGGACTCCTTCAAAAAATTGTGTATGGATTATAACAGTATACTGCTTGTAAATTTGATAGTGTCAAATTGACAGTAGATTATTTCGTAGTTGGCCAGGAGTAGTTACGTCCATTTGTTGTATTCCACATCCTAAGTAATTAGTGGAGTACCATTCTATTAGATTGGGTCCCCATTCATGGGAATTGATAGCAAGTATCGATTTATTATCTAGGCTTCCTATTCCTGCATCATCTGCGGAAAATCCGAGTGTCCAACGGAATTTAGTCATAACTCCACTATTAACAATTGCCTGTAAGTAGGCTCGCCGTGTGATTTGCGGCAGTAGTAAATAGTTGCGTGTATATTGGGTTCGTGGCATGCCTCGATTTGACCCTTGGGGGTTATATGGATGTAAGTCTGTGGTTGTTGATTTGAACAGCATATCTTGCACCACAGTAGACGCACTATTGTTGAGGTAGTCAGTTAAATCTTGTGGTTGGTCGACGGATACTGGAAGATATATGACACCCGGATAGTATTCTTCGTACCAAGAATCCATGTTTCCTCCCCAACTTTCTGGATTTACTACTATGACTAAGCGGTTGTCAAGATTGCCGATGCCAGCATCGTCTGCTGAATATCCAACTGTCCAGAGTTTCTTAGACCATTGATCACTGCTAACTACTGATTGTATCCATTCCGGACCAGAGTTTTGCGGTAAAAGTAAATATACACGGTTGTATTGAGTTCTGGGTTGTCCAAGATCTTCAATAGAGTCTTGCTGTATTAGATTTGGTTCTACAAAATTAGTACTTAAAGCTAACGCACTGCTCGCATTGATTTTGCCATATCCAAACCATTCTGAATGTCCAGATTGGTTATAGGTTCCTTTAGTGTGGCCGAGCATAGGATCAGGTGTTGTGTCTTCGATTTTGTCAGCCGTATCCTCTATTATTTGACGTACGTCTTGAGCTCTGATATCGGGATTGGATGATAAAATTAGACCTGCAACACCTGCTACCAATGGAGCTGCGCTTGATGTGCCCCCGAAACTACCAGTAAATTGGCTTCCGCTTTTAAATCCAGGCGTCTCGAGCTCATTATCTGTTGTCCATATTCCTAGTCCAGGTGATGGGTGGGAAGGATGCAGCGGATGTCCATTACTGCTTGGGGCGCAGATTGATACTTCTGGTCCCCAGTTACTATAGATAGCTTTCTTGCCCAGGCTTGTTGATGCCGAGACTGTTAAAACATCTGGATGAGAAGCCATGCCATTTAGTATTGGTTCGGTAGTATGTCTAAATTCTCCGAGCGGATCAGTGATATGTCTCCAGTGAAACCCGGCTTCGTTGGGGCTATTTAGGGGTGCATTATAGTTGTGTGCGGCAAAAATAATTAGGCATCCTTTGCCTCTTGGTCCTCCAGAAGCTGAAATTTGAGCAAATTTTTCGTTTAATGCAGAAGATAAGGGAGCATAAACAGGTGGTGGTCCCCAACTGCACGAGATTACGTTGGCATGTTGGCTTACTTCATGAAATATGTTCCACCAATCGCTATCACGTTGTTGAAAACTTGTTCTAACTGGCATGAATGCGCAACCAGGACCTGAACCTACAACTCCTAATCCGTTTTGCTCTGCTATTGCAACTCCAGCACAAGGAGTGCCATGATAGTCTCCTAAGATACGATCGGGGTTCGGGTCTGTGTCTCCGTCAACGAAGTCCAGTGGATGAACGACTTTTCCTTCGCCTGCAAAATCTGGGTGCGACAGTTCAAACCCATCATCGATAATTGCTACTACTACGTCACGACTACCTTGAGTAATATTCCATGCTTCAATAATTGAAATATCAGCACCAGCAATTACATCGTCAGAATCCCAGCTCTTGAGATACCATTGAAGTTGGAATCCAGGATCGTTGGGCATGCTTGCAGGTGTTACTCGTTCGATGAGGTCAGGCTCTGAATATTCAATTGCATTTTCAGCGGATATGTTATTTGATACTTTTAGAGGATTTTTTTTCGCTGCATCTGATACTCGTAGGACAAATGTATTTTTGGATCCGGGTAATTCTCTCAGTGGTCGCACGCCATGTGTTGTACAAAGAGATTGTATATTAGCTGGTGATGCGTCTGATTTGAATTTTGCAATAATTTGGTCTGATAGATAGTATCGTGTGGTTCCTGCACCAGCTGGTTTGTATGCGTGGTGACAAACGGCTTTTGTCATGCTGCGGAAATCAGACATAGCTGCGTCACGTTGATTTCGGTTTACATAGGCTTTAAAGACATGTCCAGATATCCTGGAGACTGTGCGTACACCTTCGGTAGACTGTAATCGTTGAAGTTCAGTACGTGTTGGAGCTAAGGCTGTGAACACACTTGGTTCTTTTTCGAGGGCAATTTGTTTGTTCCCTCTGACTAAAGTTAAATTGGGAGTGTTAGTGCTGGGCACGCGAATTGCTACCTCAATATCTGTGGGACTGGATTGTTATAGGTAAAGATCATATACTAGTTGCTAATTATTGCTAATATGATTGTCAAAAGTACAAGAAACGTGCCTGTTATATAGGAAGTTAGAAATGAGACAAAAATGGTGTTTGATGTGACTACGGATATCAAATGAAAGTATCTCTGATTAAGTTTGTAATTACGTTTTTGTCATTAGCGGTTGCTTGCATATGTGTGCTTGCATTGTGGATTGGCATTTATCAAATAGAACATTTTGAGAGAATATTTCCAGGTGTTACCGTGTGGGGTATCGATCTTGGAGGTCTGGATAAGATTGAGGCAAAAGAGAAATTAAGTAGACAAACGGTGTTTCTTAATAAAGAGGCAATTGTGTTGAGGGATCTCGATAAAACATGGACTTTTACGCCTAGTCAATTAGGAATGTCAGTCAAAGTGGAAGATGCTATTGACGAGGCATTTGCAATAGGTCATTCTGGGTCGTTGTTGAGTGACTTGTTAGAACAATGGGATAGTTTCTATTATGGCTATCATATTGCTCCTGTAATAATACTCGATATGGTAATGACTGATGAATTGTTGAAAGGAATATCCAGAGATATAAATGTATTGCCCCGTGATGCTTCATTTTCTGTAATAGGAAGCATATTTACCCTAGATGAGGGCCAAAAGGGAAGAACTCTGGATATCGTAGAAAATACAGATAAGATAATGAAACCACTGTCTAACATGGTTCGTGCTGAAGTCCAACTTAAAGTTGATGAATTTACTCCAATGCAAGTAGATGTTGAGAGGCAGAGGAATATTGGTCAAATGATAATTGACTCACCTTTAGTTATATCAGTAGAGGACCCTACTGATATAGACGGCTCGGCGTGGGTGGTTGACCAGGCATCTCTTATTGATATGTTAGTGTTTCGTCGGAATGAGGATGCAAATAACAATCAGTACAATATAACTGTAGATGAAGAACGCATGATGGAATTTTTGGAATATGCTGGAGAGCAGTTGAGAATAGAGCCGAGAAATGCCAAGTTTGGATTTGATGATGAAATTAACGATCTAGCAATTGTTAGTCCTGCTATTATGGGCAGAGAACTAGACCTTAATGCTACTTTGGGTTTAGTGATCGGAGCGCTTGAATCAGGAAAAAACACAGTTTTTTTTCAATTTGATGATGTTGAACCAGAGTTGGGTGATGATACTACCATGGATGAGCTTGGAATTACAGGCCTGGTAGCAGAAGCTAAGACATTCTTTAGAGGGAGTGGTGAAAGTCGGCAGCAGAATGTCAAGGCGGGGTCTGACATGATGAATGGAGTGATGATTCCACCTGGCGGTGAATTTTCATTCAACGATAATCTAGGCGATATAAGCCTCGATACTGGGTTTGCAGAGGCTTGGATTATTTATGGCGGTAGAACAATACAAGGAGTTGGTGGAGGCATTTGCCAAGTGAGTACTACTGCATTTAGGGCAGCGTTTTATGGGGGTTATCCAATAATTGAACGAAATCCACATGCATACAGAGTGGGGTATTATGAACAAGGCTTGAATAGCCCTGGGCCAGGGTTGGATGCAACTATATTCTCGCCAGTAGCTGACTTCCGTTTTCATAATGACAGGGATGCATGGCTTCTAATTGAAACTGAGCTAGATGAAACTGATCAGTCTCTGGTTTTCAGATTTTATAGTGCATTTGATCCGCGCGTCGTAACAGTGTCAGAAGCCGAAGTGACTGATATTGTGGAGGCCAAGGAAGCGGTGTATGAATTCAATCCTTCATTAGAAAAAGGCGAAATAAAACAGGTGGACTGGGAGAATGAAGGCGCAAAAATTGCTGTAGAAAGAGTTGTCGTTTATGACAGCAAAGTGATTATTGAGGATACGATACGTACCACATACCAACCATGGGGTTCAGTCTATGAGTTTGGTCCAGAAGCGAAATTGCCGGAAGGAGCTATTGTTTTGGAACCTAAAGAAGATGTCGAAAATGATCTATAGATTTATTTATGATGTTTGTTTGGTTATAATAAGAGATAAGGTGCTCTGGTTGGCTGGGCGATTGCGGGTGTTTATGCATCTGAGGAAAGTCCGCGCTCCAAAGGGTAACGTGCCGGATAACGTCCGGGTCGGGCAACCGATAGAAGGGTCACAGAGAAAAATATTGCCCATAATTGAGATTATGGGCGAGGGTGAAATGGTGTGGTAAGAGCACACCGGCAGCTGCAGTAATGCAGTTGTCTAGGCATCCCTCACGTGGAGCAAGGCCAAGCAGGAGCGATGTGGTGACTCGCCACATTTGAGTTTCGGGTGGGCCGCACGAGACTCACAGTAATGTGAGTTCTAGATAGATGATCGTCACTGGCTATTGAGCAGGATGAAGTACATCGTACGTAAACTGTATTGTGGCCAGTACAGAACGCGGCTTATAGGCTGACCAGGGCACTTATTATATCTGTGCAGTTAAAACACTAAGTCTACTGGAAAGTAGACTTAGTGTTTTTTTGTTAGGTTTTCGAGGATTATTAGACTAGTTCGTCTTCATCTAAATCTGCATCTGTAAAATCTGCGTCCTCATTATCATCAGAATCCCAGTCTGAGTCTTCATCGTCATCATCGTCAATGTCTCGTCCTGACGTATCATATCCCATGGCTTCGGCTTCAGCATAGGCTTCATCTTCTGTCATGGTTCCAGCCTCGACTTGAGCTATGAGGTCTTGGATTTCAGGTGGCGTACCAGGACCATCGCCAGATTCGCCATATTCGCCACCGCCATATTCACCGTATTCACCACCATACTCACCATATTCGCCGCCACCATATTCACCGTATTCACCACCATACTCACCATATTCGCCGCTACCATATTCACCGTATTCACCACCATACTCACCGTATTCACCGCCAGGGGGACCATACTCACCGTATTCACCGCCAGGGGGACCATACTCACCGTATTCACCGCCAGGGGGACCATACTCACCGTATTCACC
>MDTE01104389.1_pt1 | contig 69990 bp, 53 predicted proteins | sample 811231 | NCBI WGS metagenome assembly MDTE01 (sample SAMN05326651, study PRJNA326480) | marine metagenome | isolation source: seawater | place: Indian Ocean: Red Sea | collected 2010
AAGGCCACGAAGGCGAAAGCCCCAGCGAAGGCCACGAAGGCGAAAGCCCCAGCGAAGGCCACGAAGACGAAAGCGCAGAAAGACCGCGAACGTGCGAAAATAAAGGCTCTCAAGGACCGCGAACGCGCCAAGGCGAAAGCGACGAAAGAGCGCGAACGCGCCAAGGCGAAAGCGACGAAAGAGCGTGAACGCGCGAAGGCGAAGGTGCAAAAGGAGCGAGAACGCGCAAAGGCCAAAGCTGTAAAAGAGCGTGAGCGTGCCAAGGCAGCAAAAGAACGCGAACGCGCGAAAATCGCGAAAGAGCGGGAACGCGCAAAGGCCAAAGCTGTAAAGGAACGTGAACGCGCGAGAATCACCAAAGAACGTGAACGTGCGAAAGCAAAGGCTCTGCGAGAGCGAGAACGCGCCAAAGCGAAAGCCCTAAAAGAGCGCGAGAAAGCCAAGGCGAAGGCGAAAAAAGAGCGCGAGCGTGCGAAAGCCAAAGCTTTAAAAGAGCGTGAAAAGGCGAAGGCGAAGGCCGCAAAAGCGCGCGAACGAGCGAGGATCGCCAAAGAGCGTGAAGAAGCTAAGTTGGCAGCCGCGGAGGCCGCGAGAAAAGCCAAAGAAGAAAAGCGACTCGCCGCCAAAGCTGCTGAAAAACGGAAAAAGGATGAAGCTCTTCGAACCAATGATCCGGTTCGGATGTATCTTCGAAAGATGGGCTCTGTGAACCTTCTTAGCCGTGAAGGAGAGGTGGAGATCGCCCAGCGGATCGAAGAGGGTGAGCTAAAAGTTCTCGGTTCTATTATGGAAACCGAGTTTGTTGTTCGTCAGATTCTCGCACTTGAAGAAGAGATCATTGAAGGGCGAGTTCATATCAAAGATGTAGTTAAGTCCGTAGGTCCCAAACCGGAAGTTCCGGATTACGACCCGATGGAAAGCGGTGGTTTTGATCAGATGGTCGCAAGCCAGCTTGAAGCCGAAAAAAAGGCGGGTGACGACGGTTTTGAGGAGATGGCAGCAAAAGCTGAGGCCGGTGAAGAAGCCGAAGAGGGTGCAGAGGGTGCAGAGGGTGAAGAGGGTGCAGAGACCGAAGAGGAAGAAGTAGTCGAAGAGCCGGCTGAGCCTCAGCAACCTCTACGAGAACGAGTCGCGACGCATCTAGCCGAAGTCAGAAAAAAATATCGTGATCATGAGAAGGCTCGCTTACTTCTGGCCGAAAAGAAGTTGGTCGACAAAGAGAAGAAAAAGGTCGAGCGCAAGATTGAGCGTCGTTGGGAAAGTGTCCTGGAGTTGGTCGGAGAGATCGAGTTCAGCAAACGACAAATCAGCTTGTTCGTCCAAGCGTACAAAGACGAGGTGCGTCGTATTCGCCAATTAGAGCGAGAGGCGTCTCGAATCTGTCGACCCCTTGGCATGAATGCAGCGGAACTACGAAAGGTCGTTCGAACAAAGGAGGGAGCGGATAGCTCTGATCCAAAAGAACTAGAGAAATTCGCCAGATATGTAGAGGCCGACAAGGAAACTCGAAATATCAACCGTCGCATTAAGCGATTGGAAGCCGATTTGTGTCTGACACCGTCGAATATTCGCCAGACCTATCAGGATATTGTGTCTGGTGAAAAACAGGCGGAAAAAGCCAAGATTGAGTTGGTTGAGGCAAATCTTCGATTGGTTGTCTCTATCGCTAAGAAATATACCAACCGTGGTCTTCAATTCCTGGATCTGATTCAGGAAGGAAATATCGGCTTGATGAAGGCAGTAGAAAAATTCGAATACCGCCGCGGGTACAAGTTTTCGACCTATGCGACCTGGTGGATTCGTCAGGCGATTACCCGTGCGATCGCCGATCAAGCACGTACCATCCGTATCCCAGTGCATATGATCGAGACGATCAACAAGCTGATTCGGACCAGCCGATATCTGGTGCAGGAGCTTGGCCGGGAGCCCACCCCGGAGGAAATCGCAGCCAAAATGGAGATGCCGGTAGAGAAGGTTCGGAAGGTGCTGAAGATCGCCAAAGAGCCCATCAGCCTGGAAACTCCAATCGGCGAAGAAGAAGACTCTCACCTTGGCGATTTTATCGAGGACAAGAAATTCGTGTCACCGTCGGATACAGCGGTACAGCGAGACCTTAGTCAACAGACAAGGAAGGTCCTTGCGACGTTAACGCCGCGTGAAGAAAAGGTTCTCCGAATGCGGTTTGGCATTGGTGAGAAGAGTGACCACACTCTGGAAGAGGTTGGTCAGGACTTCTTCGTCACACGTGAGCGAATCCGTCAGATCGAAGCAAAAGCACTCCGGAAGTTACGACATCCGTCTCGGTGCAAGAAACTGAAGACCTTTGTCGAACAGCAGAACTGAATCGATCTACGGACAGATGAGATCGGGCGCCAGCAGCTGACGAATACGTGTAGCTAACCGGGGACCGATTCCACGAACCTGTGCAACATCACATAGGCTCTGGGCCGTACCTGACTGTCTCCACAGGTCGATACGTTGTGAAAGCTTCTTGCCGATACCTGGCACGAGTTGAAAGGTACGAGCTGTCAGGAGTTCGTGTGGAATAGGTCTCTTCAAACCGAGTAGGAGCTCTGAAGGTACCGGTTTTACAACACATAAATGATTGGCACCGATATGAACTTCAGCGTGTGTATCTATGGTTAGATGAGGACAAGCTCTCCGAAACCAACCACTTTGGGCGAGTTGCTGGTTGGAATAGGTTTGTATGCTTCCGGCTCGATGGATTCGGACCACGGGTCCCGACCTGGGCTGCTCGAACTCGAAAGAGGGAGCGCTCTGGTCGCGATCATCGTTTTGAAAGCCGACAAGACAAATCGAGGCCGTCACCAGGAATGGCAGGGCTTTATGTCGGATCATGTTGTGGGATTACTGGAACCCAGCTCGAAGGCCGTGTGTAATACCTGGACGGCTTTTGATGCGTCATCTTCTGCCACGACACAGGAGATCTTGATCTCGCTGGTAGAAATCATCTGTATGTTTATAGAGGCCTCGGCTAACGCATCGAAAGCCTGTGCAGCGACGCCAGCATGGCTACGCATTCCAACACCTACAAGCGAGACCTTCGCCACTTGCTCATCGACGATGGTGCCTTCGGCGGCCATTGTTTCGACAATTTCCTGGCTGATACGTTGCGCGAGTTCCATATCTTCGCGGGACACCGTAAAGGTGACGTCGGTGACCCCTCCTTCACTGACGTTTTGAATGATGACATCTACGTTGATGCCTGCACCAGCCAATGGGCGAAAGATCTTGGCGGCAACACCCGGAATATCGGGGACTCCTCGGATCGTGATTTTTGCTGCTTTGAGATCACATGCAACGCCACGGACACGGACCTGTTCCATTGATACCTCCTCGGGGATCACCCATGATCCTTCTCGCTCTTCGAAAGATGAACGGACGTGGATCGGAACCCCGTAGTTCATCCCGAACTCTACGGAGCGTACTTGTAAGACCTTTGCGCCTAGCGAAGCTAGCTCCAGCATCTCTTCGTAGGCGATTCTTTCGATCTTTTTGGCATCCGCACAAACCGATGGGTCTGTTGTGTAGATACCATCCACATCGGTGTAGATTTCACATACATCGGCCTTGAGAGCTGCGGCTAATGCGACCGCGGTGGTGTCGGAGCCACCACGACCCAATGTCGTTATATTCCCTTCGGCGTCGACGCCCTGAAAACCCGCAACAATCACAACTTCACCATCCTCTAATGCCGTTCGAACTTTATTATCGTCGACAGAGAGAATTCGTGCTTTTCCATAGAGATTGTCCGTTCGCATTCCGATCTGATCACCAAGAAACGAACGTGCTTTTCCGCCAAGAGCCTGAATAGTAATGGCAAGCAGTGAGATGCTCACCTGTTCTCCGGTAGATACTAAAACATCCATCTCACGGGGCTCTGGTGTATCGGTGATTTGTCCCGCCAGGCCCAGTAGGCGATTGGTCTCACCAGCCATTGCGCTTACGACGACAACCAGATCATGCCCCTTTTTCTGGGTAGCCAGGCACCGCTCGGCGACGGCTCTGATACGTTCGATATCTCCTACCGACGTTCCACCATATTTCTGAACAACCAGACTCATGGGTACCTATCTTGCAGAACATGAATCGCTCTGCAAGCGGAGTCTGAATTCTAGAGGGGTCACGTAAGCTTGGTGATGCCTGCTCAGGTCTCCAATGTTAATGGAAGAGAGCGCAACCGCTGACCAGTCGCTACAAAGACCGCGTTAGCGACTGCTGGAGCCGCAGGGCCTACTCCGAGCTCTCCGACACCACCCGGATCTTCCTCACTCACGATATGGGTGATGGCAATATCCGGCGCGTCAGCCATGAGGGGCATTGGGAAATTGTGGAAATTCGACTGTTCCACAACGCCATCTTTTACGGTGATGGCGTTGAGCATACCAGCTCCCATACCGAAGATGATTCCGCCTTCAAGTTGCCCTCGTACCAGGTCCGGATGGATCGTCTGACCACAGTCGACGACACCGGTAGCCCGGTGTACCCGGATTTTCCCCTCTTCAACCGTCACCTCTACTGCGAGCGCGAAGTAGCTGTCGTAAGCATTGCTGAATGCCATACCCTGGCTCGAACCGGGGGTTACGGGGTTGCCCCAATCGGCCTCGGTTTTAAGCCTCTCCACGACGGCCTTTGCGCGTGGAGCTTCGCTCAACAATCCCAGTCGGAATTCCAGGGGGTCGATATCGGCAGCAAGCGCGACCTCATCGATAAAGCTCTCTACAAAGAATGCGTTCTGTGAGTTGCCTACGGATCGCCAGAAGCCACAATGCAGGGGAGAAGGGATCTGAGCGTGTGCCACGAGCTGATTCGGGATTCGGTAGGGCAGGGATTCGAAGGCGAAGCCATCAAGCTTGATAAGGCCGTCGAGTGAAACAGGATCGAGCGGCAGTGGAATCCCACGGTCATTCAAGATCGATTCGCCGGCACTTACCGCGTGCCAGGCCGTCAACTGACCATCCGAGTTAACACCACCGGTCAGCCGGCACATGAATCCAGGTCGATAAAAATCGTTCTTGATGTCTTCTTCACGTGACCAGATGAGTTTGACTGGCTTGCCCACGGCTTTGGAGATCACCGCAGCCTGTACACCGTAATCGGTTTCGACTTTACGACCAAAACCGGTCCCAAGGAATGTTCTGTTGACGACAACATTTTCTAGATCGAGACCGAGCGTTACGGCGACGGCCTTAGCGAGCTGTGACGCGCCCTGTGTGGGAGCCCACACCTCGCAGCTGTCTTCCTGGGCATGTGCGGTGGCTGTCATCGGCTCCATACATGCGTGCGCCAGGAAGGGTACTTCGTAGCTCGCCTCGACGGTTGTTTCTACATTCAGAAGTGCTTCTTCGAGGTCTCCCTCGGAGTATGCTTCCAACACGCCCGTCCCTTCGATGGCCTCTGCTAATGCCGCACGATAATCTTCTGTGTTGAATGCAGCACCCTCTTCCGGTGCAGAGAAGACTGCATCAAGAGATTGAACCACCTGGTTTGCTTTCCAATAGCTCGTTGCGACGACAGCGATTCCTCCCGGAACTTCGATGAGTGCGTCCGCTCCGGTCCCATCGATAGAGAGCGCGTCGAGGTTTGTTATTTGTCCGCCTCGAACCGGTGCGTGTCGGATAGCCGCATAGACCATTCCCTCCACCTCGGCGTCGATCCCAAACACTCTGGTTCCGTCCACGACGGATTCGAGACCTTGTGGTGGTGGTGAGGTCCCGATTAATTCAAAATTAGAGGGGTCTTTCAGTATGACTTCGTCCGGTAGTGGGATCGATTTTGCCTCGTTTACGAGTTCTCCGAAATCGAGAACGGCCCCGTCCGGTCCTCCCATAACCTGCCCTTGTTCGACATACAGGCTAGCAGGATCCACGTCCCAGCGATTGGCAGCAGCGCTGATGAGTAGCTCTCGAGCGGTTGCACCAATTGTCCGCAATTCCGTGTATTGGTTTCGGACGGACGTGCTCTCCGCCGTTCCAGCCCGACCCGTTGTGGGAATATGGAACACTCCCCTCTCGGGTTCGAGAACGATAGAGACCTTTGACCATGCGACACCGAGCTCTTCTGCGACGATCATGGCAAGCCCGGTTGAAACGCCCTGGCCCATCTCCGCTTTATTGATTGCGATAAAGACGTTGTTGTCCTCCGACACGCGAACCCAGGCCCAGGGGCCCTCGTCGGCCGGTGGCGGAACATCGCTTCCCCCAACGTCCAGGATCTCAGGTGTCCCACCCGGGTCGCAGCCGATGAGAAGAGCTGAGACGCCGATAGAGGTAGTACGGAGGAATTGCCGACGACTTATGAAGTGCTTCATTTGGAGCCTCCCATTTCATCAGCGACGTCCATGATGGCTTCGCGGATCCGACCGTAGGTTCCACAGCGACAGATATTCGTCATGGCCCCATGTATGGACTCTTTGGTTACGGACGACTCCTGGTCGATGAGCGCGTATGCAGCGATAAGCTGGCCGGTCTGGCAGTAACCACATTGCGGGACTCGTTTGGATACCCAGGCGTCCTTAAGCCGTACTCCCAGAGTGTCGTTAAGTCCCTCGATAGTCCGAACGCTTTTACCAGCCGCCATCGACGCCGGGTATATACACGATCGAACAACATCTCCGTCGACCAGCACACTGCAGGCGCCACACATACCGGCTCCACAACCAAACTTGGCGCCTTGTAGGCCCAAATCTTCGCGGAGTACCCAGAGAAGAGGTTTCCCGTCTTCTACCTCGACTGTCCGTATTTCACCGTTTACTTCCAGGTTCGTACTCACGTTTTACCTCTTCATTACCCAAGGCCATTGCATCCTTTGTTGGGCTCATACTGGAATTCTCATAAATTCGGCCGCTGACGATCCATCATTGGACCCTAAAAGCTAGAAGCGGGGCTTCTAGCTTTTTAGCTCCGATTTGTCTACCTTCGAATTGCATCTCTCGTTTTGTTCCGGAAACGCGAATAGGTAGACGATTCGTTCGAGAGTTTCCAGGTCTTGACGGAAGCTCGACGGATGTTCGATGCTGCCGGAATGCGTATCTTGCCAATTGTGGTTCTGGGTTTTCTCATGATGGGGGTAATGGCCTGGATGTTTCGGGCGGCCTCGGATCAACAGGTGAGCCCGGAGAGTCGATACCATTACCAAATGGCAGAGAGTATCTCGGCTGGGGATTGGACACCTGCTCCAAACCTCCACTTACCTTTTAAAGCACCAGGAAAGAGTCATTCCGTTGACCATGATTACGGATACCATCTCTTTATTGCCCCCTTCACAGATCTTGCGAGGCTTGTCGGCGGAGAGGAGGAGGCGATGCAGCTTGCCGCGATCTGGTTCGCGATGCTCTCCATTCTTGGGCTTTATGTTCTCCTTGGACGGATCGGCAGTCCATGGCCTGCGGTTTTGGCCTCAATCCCGCTAGCGGTACCGGACGTACTGGAACGATCTCTACAGCTCGCGGGTGAAACCCCGATGGCTTTGGGCTTGATGGCCTGGGCGTACCTTCTTTTCTGGAAGCGTCGACCTGCAATCGCGGGTCTAATCATCTTCTTGTTGATGCTCACGTATCACGGAGCGTTTCTTGCGGCGGTCCTGGTTTTTGCCGGTCTGGGAGCAAGTATGCTTCGTCCGGGAGAGAGGCGCCTGGATCCTCAGTTCGTACGAGGATTGTATTGGACCCTCTTTGGAGTACTAATTGCTCTGGTGATCAATCCCTATGGCCCGAGAAGTCTGGGCTTTGTGTCCGAGCATCTACAGACTGGGTTTTCGGCACCAGCGATGTATTTCGCTGGCGAATCACGGTTTGAGGTGTTTTCCCTCGAGCGTTTGGTGCATGCACCAGAATATGCTGCGATTTTAACACTTCTTCTATGTTTGATTGCCGTGTCCCTACGCCAGCGGGCGAACATCGCGAAATCGCAATGGGCCTTGCTTGGAATTGCTTTTATGAGCTGTGTTCTGAGTTGGACCACGCAAAATATGGTGGCGTATGCTGTACCCTTCTCCATATTTGCCGTCGGCGGGTTTCTTGCTGGCCTACATGAAGTGCAAAAGCAACGTTGGGCGACAGCGGCGATCATTGGCCTACTGGGGTTTTTCCTAATTGGGCGATTGTTCGTATTTGTATATGGCGCGAGCCTGGTCGGCCTGGTTCTCTCCGTATTTTCTATGGTGGGTTGTATGGTTGTGTACGTGCGTCGTGGTCCTACGCCCAACGTTAGAAGTTTTCGGATCTGGGCTACAGCTGGGCTCCTCCTGCTCGCCTTCCAGATAGCGACCCATGCTGTACAGACGAAAGATCATCTAGAATCCAGTGGAGCTACACCAACGGAGAGTCGGCCTTTTCATGGATGAGGTTGCTCTGCGAGGGTGTGACTAGTATCGTTCGGATCATCATGATGCGGTATTCTATTGAAGATTGGTTGTGGCGTGGGCTGTTCTCCGGTATCGCGGTGCTACTGCTTATAGTGGGCACGATGTCCTCGGCTTCGGCGCGAACCTTTGGGCCGGCGATGGACCGATTCTTACAGGACTATAAGAAGGCCTGGGAGTCGCCGTCTCCAGCGCGATTGTTACGTTTGTCGGACGATCCCGGCATATTTCTCGATCTTGTGGCCCTGGATCGGTGGGATTATCTGGCGTCGTCGAAAGTCATCATCTCGGACGTCCAATATGAGACCCATATACGGAATGAGCTGGTACTGAACCTTACGCGTCAGCAGCATGATCTCTTTCTTCAAGGAACATTCTCCTCCGGTCAGGTACACGAACGTCTTGTTCTTCGTCCGTCGCGTGGAACGTTGCGCGTGGTGGAGTATCGGGGCGCCCGCAGCGGAGTCCGACAAAGCGCTGTCGCCAAGACATGGGCGAGCAAGAGGGCTGCGGAACGTACACTCATGCAAGCCATGAATGCGTTGGTGCGTCATGATGTGACGAGTTGTCAGGAGAAACTGGCGCAGACATTTGCCAGGGTAAACCCGCAGTTGGAGAGTCTTCCCGAGCCCTTCGACGGTAAGAACGTGGTTAAGGCGAATGCGTATTATGTACGAGCGGCATGTCGTACTCTAAAGCGACAGGAAGACGGCGGTGATATTACCGAATCAGACCTGACCGATCTTGGAACGGCGATAACCCTCTATCCGAACCATTTGTTGGCACGTCTCCTCCGTGCGCGCCTATTAATGGAACAATCGAGAACAACTGATACCAGCGGCACAGTACAGCGACTGATGTTGGCAAAAAGCGATCTGGAAGTGATCGCCAAGCGTTACCCTGAACTTGAAGATGCCGCGTCGCTTACGACTCTGGTCGAGGCTGTGTTAGCACTGAGCGCGAAACAGAGTCTTCCTGACCATCAGCGAGAGCGGACCAGGTTGTTGGGGCTGTTATTCAACGCCCAGAACGAGATCGCAGGAGAGCTGCTCACCAAGTTGGGCGAACCCGCGGCTCTTCGCCGGGTAGCTCCGGAGATTCTGGCATATGCAAGCGAGCTCGCAATTGCCGACGAGAACCCGGCAAAAGCTAAAGAATTATTATATCTCTATGGGGCACATTGTGATGGGTGCCTGGGCGATCCCTACCTGCGCGCACGCTTAGCAGAGCTTGAAGCCGATACCGTATCTGCAATGACTCTATACTCCGATATCATCGGAAGTGATCCCAGCTATCGTGATGCCGTGTGGCGCTATACCAAGATCGCGCTGGAACGCTCGGACGAGGTGCGCAAAGACGCATTGCGAAGGCTCGCATCCGTTTCATCGCGATTACCGCGTTATGAGAGGCGTGTCCTGGGTCTTATTGTGGCCCTGGCTACCCATAGCCGGAAACTGCCGGCCCTAATCGATGTCCTGGCCGAGCGCTTTGCCGATGTACCACTTCCACCCGGGGTTCGTTTAACCCTCGTGGGTGGATTACAGAGACATGCTCTGAAGACCCGATAAGGTCACTCCGACATCATTGGAAACACGGACAACTGTTGTTCCCTGGCTTTCGGCCGCTCGAGCACTTCATGCACTTGCGCCACCATGTCTAGCTCCGAAACGCTGACAAATTCCACACGAACGAAAGTACCCGGCTCCAACGCAGGTCCATCCCAGTGGAGATAGGTGCACCCATCAATTTCGGGGGCTTGTCCCCAATGTCGTCCAAGGTATAACCCGGGTTGTTCGGATACGGACTCGATGACGGCCTCATGGAACTCACCCATACGCTGGTGTGCTCGTCGCTCGGAGCCATCACGCAAGACCTCTCCAAGGCGATCAGCTCGCCGCTGACGGGTTCGATCCGTGATCTGATCGGAGCGTTTACCGCTCGGGGTCAGGTCTTCGTAGGAGTACGCGAATGCACCTGCGTGATCGAATCCAAATTCAGCCGCAAATGTTTTCAGCCGATTGGACTGCGCGATTGTCTCGCCCGGGAATCCTACAAGAAATGTTGTCCGTAGGAAGATGGTAGGGTCGGCTTCGCGAATTTCATCAAGCAATGCGCGGGTTTCCTGTTCGGAAAAACGTCGCTGCATAGCGTTGAGCACATCGTTGTCGATATGTTGCAACGGCATATCCATATAGGGAACAACCTTGCCTCCCGGTTTGAGATGCTCAAGCAGTTCTGGACCGATACCGTGCGGATAGCAGTACATAAGACGAAGCCAACGGACATCGGGGATGGCCACAAGCCGGTCTAATAGATGCGCCAAACTTGTTTGGCCATCGTCCTTCTGGTCGTTGCCATAATGGGTCAGATCCTGGGCAATGAGATTGAATTCTCGGACACCGCTTTGTGCCAGGCCTTCAACCTCCGCGACAATGGTGTCGATGGTACGGCTCTTGGCCTTTCCACGAAGCCTTGGAATGATGCAAAAGGAACATTTCTGGCTGCAGCCCTCCGCCAGTTTTACATAGGCGGAGTGGGTTGGTCCCATCTTTATACGAGGGGTATCGGGATCGTAGAGCGTTCCGGCGCGTCCCACTTGAATACGTGGTGGTGCGTGATCTGTGTCGGTTGGTAGCTGATCGAGCCACGCGTTGGCATTCTTCGCATCCCCACTGCCCAGAAAGAGATCGACCTCTGGTATAGCTTCCGCGAGGTCTGGGGCGAAGGTTTGACTCAGACAACCCGTAACGATGAGACGGGTTGAAGGGCTGTTCTTTTTGTGTTCGGCCAGCTCCAGGATGGCGTCGATGCTGGCTTGGCGTGCTTCGCCGATGAAACCACATGTATTCACCACCAGGACGTCGGCGTCGTCGGGGTTTGCGACAATTTCATGATCGGCGTGTTGGAAGGCGCCGAGTATGAGCTCGCTATCGACCTGGTTTTTCGGACAGCCGAGAGTTTCCAGGTGTACGCGTATGGGTTTGGAGTCGTTCATGAAGGTCCAGTCTAGAGCCTATGGCAAAACAAGGAGCCAATTATGGCTGGTTTGGGCCCAACTGTTCAACCCGAACCCCTTTGGGGGCGGTGAATACGAACGCTTTAGCAGCGGGCGGCGCGGATCGAAAATTCGAATATTTCGTATATACGGAGTTCCCGTCCGGATCTTCCAGGATCGATACATGAACACGTCCTGTCTTAGGATCGACCCCGAGTAGAAGGCGGTGGATCGTCGTTGACTCTCCCTTGGGAGTCAGTTCGACGAAGGACCATTGTTCATACCCTTTCTGGGCGTCGATATTACGAACATTGAACTGCTGCGTAATCGGCGCGCTTCCTGCCAGAAACCGAACCGCTTCATCCAGCTTCGAATCTTTGATGTTCATACGATAGGCCAACGCATCGGCAGGTTGGTATACCCAGAGATGCTGACCATCCGCTACATAATGTACTGGTGTCGGGGCGGTATAATCCCAACGAATCCGATTGGGGCGTAGGACTCGCACGCGTCCAGAGCGTAGCTTGGTGCGGTTGAGTCGAGCGCGCACCGTCTTCTGCTCAAAATCGGCATCCAGGGTTGGAGTGCGATCATAGAAGGCCTGAATCTGATCAACCAGAGCACCACCCGTGTTAGCCGAAGCTGGGAATGGGATAAGAGCCGTACAGAGGGCGAATGTGTATATAAGGAATCGAAACATTGCGGTTCATTGGACTACTTTCTATCGAATGTCAACGGTTCAGGCCGGATCCTTATTCTTCTCAATCATATAGGTTGAACTGATGAATCGTCCTCGAAGCCCCTCGTTTTACTGAAATTCGTGAGACTGTCTTTTTCGAACTGCTTGCCTCATAGGCCCGGATGACCGTATGTTCAACCGCCTGCGCGGCCGAAGAGTTGGTATAATGATGTTTGCGAATATTTTCGATTCCTCCACTCCAGAATTCAGTGCTCGTCTGACGGACTTCGTCTCTGCTCGTCGTTCTAGTCTCGTAGACTCGGACATAACTGGCGATGTGAACGAGATCATTAAAGATGTCGCCGCACGGGGTGATGAGGCAATCTTCGATTGGTGCGCAAAGCTGGACGGGTATCGTCCGCGACAGGATACGATGGAAGTGCCAACGGAACGGATCTGGGCGGCTGTCGAGCAGGCGGATCCCGATGTTGTGTTGGCACTAGAGTTGGCCCATGAGCGCATTGAAAAATACCACGAGGGTGTTGCGCCGGTGGGATGCCACCCGATGGGACCGGATGCTGGGATTCGACAGCGGATTGTTCCAATCCAGCGTGTTGGGGTTTATGTCCCTGGAGGTCGTGCAGCGTATGTCTCCTCCGTACTAATGAATGTGGTACCCGCGCGTGTTGCCGGTGTTGAGGAAGTCATTATGGTGACCCCTGCACCTCGCGGTGTCGTTCCGGAGGCTGTTCTGGCGGCTGCAGCCATTGCGGGGGTCGACCGCTTATTTTCGGTAGGCGGTGTTCCAGCGATTGCGGCCATGGCGTTTGGAACGGACAGCATTCCTCGAGTGGACAAGATCGTAGGCCCCGGAAATCGATATGTGGCGGAAGCCAAAAGACAGGTTTTCGGTGCGGTTGGTATCGATATGATCGCGGGTCCCAGCGAGGTACTTATCGTATGTGATCAGCAGGATCATATTGGATACGCTGCTGCAGACTTAATCGCCCAGGCCGAGCACGATCCTTGTGCAGTGCCGATGGTGCTCGTGCCGGACTCTGAATTCTTGGAGCAGATTGTAGAGGAAGTGCGCGTACAGCTCGAGGACCTGCCACGTAAAGACATTGCGACGCAGTCAATCTCGGAACAAGGTGTCGCCCTGATTGTACCGGAGCGTGATCAGTGGTCATCGATACTGAATCAAATAGCACCAGAACACCTGGAACTGCTTGTAGACGGTGCCGAAGAGCTTTCCCATGAGGTATATGCTGCCGGTGCGATCTTCATGGGGCCGTGGTCTCCTGAAGCGGTTGGTGATTATGCGGCAGGTCCCGACCATGTTCTACCCACATCTGGCACAGCCCGGTATGCGAGTGTTCTGGGCACTGCAGACTTCTGTCGTCGAATGAGCGTCATCGAGTTGGATCAGGCACAAAGTGCCGAGTTGAGCCCCACGGTAACGACCCTCGCACGCTCCGAAAAACTTGAAGGGCACGCACGGAGTATGGAGATGCGGTCGAGAGACGAGAATAGCTGAGCGAGTGATCGAAGCGAATGGGTGGAACAAGTAACAGACAGCTCGAAGCTCTGGCCCACGAAAACCGAGAAAAAGATCTCGCGATGGACTCGATCCAGGCAGCGCGCCTGGTTATGCCAAACCATGTGGAGCCCATTGTCGATTATTACCAGGCTGTTGTTCGCTCTGCGGAGACTACCGACGATCGGGGGCAGATCAGCCGAATGATTTCCCGACTGGAACAAGATGTCGATCAGATCGATCGGGTACGTCAAAACCTGGTTCTCTCCAGCGTGGGTACGAAAAATGAGGAGATGGCCCAGCGGACTATGATGTTGCAGGCATCTCTCGAGCAACTGCTCAAGAAGCTCCGAAAAATACATAAAGAGCTCACCGATGCAGATTGGACCTATTTTCTAACGCAGAGAAATATGGCGAAGCTCGCGTCTACGGCTCCGAAGAAACCGGATGATGACGATAAACAGCCCACTGAGGTGGTGCCAGACAAACAGAAGCCGGCATCAGGGGCAAAGTCGGACACCGACTCGAAAAAAACATAGTGGTCGGGACTCGAAAGCACGTTTGAACCGTCGATATATAGTCGTGATAGATACGATTTTATTGTGAATCCTGAACGGGCGGACCTTGTGTTCGATCGGTAGGAGTTCCTGTGTGAGACGATTCGGACGAAAGACTTGGTTATTACTTGGCGTCTTTCTTGTGATTGGGGCTGTGATCTTCGCGTTTGCTTTGCGAGCGAGCATGGAGAGCAAATTAATCCGCTCTCTACACGGCCGTGCGGCCGGGCTCGGATTTGATACGAGCATCGGTGATCTGTCCCTTTCGTGGTCCGGTGATGTCACCATAGACGATCTTGAACTTCGTGGTCCCGACGCTGTTCCCAATCGAATGTCTTTCCCCTTTTTACGGGTTTCTCTAGGAAATTTTGGGATCTTTGAACGCCGCGTTTCCATTCGACAGATTCTACTCCGTAATCCGGTTTGGGAGATACCTGACATTCAAGAGCTTCGCGATGTAGTCCGTTCCTATCGAAGCGGCGATGAAAAGAAGGCGGATGGTCCGTCGCAGAAAAGACGATATATGCGTTTTGGAGGGTTCAAGCTCGACCTCAGACGTCGACCAGACCTGGTGCTAGAGAATATGTCTCTGGTTGTACCGACAGGTACGTTGTCAGCCTGTAATGGTCGCGTTAAGGACCAGTCAAGGGTAACGGATGCCTGGTGGCCCAAGATTACTCTGGCTTGTGATTATGAATATGCCCATCCACGACTTGGGGGTGTAGGGGAAGTTGAGCTGGTCGCATCGTGGAACTCTGCAGAAGAGGGCTGGGATGTTCATTTCAAGATGGATCCCGCGATTGAGGTGGAGCTTGACGGACGAACCGTATCGGTAGCTGGGCTACATCGTAAGCCAAACGGACAAGTCGAGGTGGTGGACGCAATGGTTCGTAACCCGGGCCTTTCGATGCGTGCGGCACGGGTTCATGTGCGTACCAAGGAGGATACGTCCGTTCGCACAATTATCGAGGATGTTCGGGCCGGTCGGTCGATTCGAGAGGTGCTCTCGAAATATTTTGAGGTCGTTACCTTGCGTGATGTAGCGGTATCTGGCCCTGCCGATGGTGGCCTTACTGCACCAGTGCGTCGCACCTTGGAAGAGTTGCTTCCAGCCATGTTACGAAACTTCCCGGTGGCAGACCCTGACGATGAAGAGTCGAACGTTGTGGTTCGATCGGGCCGGAACACGGCCATCCATAATGTCGTCATCTCTAAGATGGGAGATTTATCGAGTCGTTTTCAGCACCTTCTGCGATTGCCACACAAGATCATCGGAGCGATGGATGTTCCGTGTATTGAGGTCCAGAACGCACATATCCTGGATGGGCCGGTGACACAGGAAGCTCCCCTCGTATTGTCCCAGATCGATATCAAAATTTGTCGGGAGCATTTGGCTTCGGGAGTCCAAAAGGTGGTTCTCGACCTGCGCTCCAAGTCTGCAACGAGTGACCAGGCGACAGAGAAGCTGATTGTGACTGCCACCAATCATCCGACGGATCCGATGATAGAAGGCAAACTGGAAGTCCACACATTGAACTTGAGTAACTATAGCGCGTTCATGCCTACCTGGATCGTGTTGGGGCCCAACGCATCGCTGGAAAAGGTCAACGTAGATGGACTGGTCTCTTCGACCGACGATTTCGCCAGGGTCGAGGGGAGTATGACGATCCTTGATACAAGCCTGAATGTACCGGCCGTAAGTGAGAAACCGGTGTATTTCGAGGAGCTCGGTTTGCGAGGGGTAATGGATTACGCCAGAACGGAAGGCCGATTGATTATACAAGATGGTGTTCTGGACCTGGGGGTTGAACCCGTTAGCTGGTCTCTCAAGGTCTCTGATGTGCCAAAGAGCCCGCAGGTTCAATTGAACCTTGGAATGAATATGGTCTCAGCCCAAGACTTCTTTCTGTCGATACCAGACGCATTGGTGTCTACCCTGCGACCGAATCGACGGGGGCCTTCCGCAGAGTTTGCTGGAAAGGTCGGAGGGGATGTGGAGTTGCAGTTCCGAACCAAGGATCTGCGTAAGCTAAAACTCGATTTCCGGCCACGCTCGGATGGCTTTCAGGTGGAATCCCTCGGGCCACGAGTTCGTCTCGATATTCTGGACCGCCCGCTCCTCCATGAATTCAAAGTGCGTCGCAAGGTCAAAGGCAATTCACGAAAGGAGACCCTCAAGACGGTACAGTTGGAACTCGGCCCCACGAATCCATATTTCGTTCCCTACGATGATATTCCACCTCTATTGATTGCGGCCATCACGACCACAGAAGACGCCCGCTATTTCAAGCATGATGGGTTCTACGGAAGAGCGATTCGCCGTAGTTTGATCCGTAATCTACAAAAAGGACGCTTTGTTCGTGGAGCTTCAACCATTACGCAACAGACCGTGAAAAACCTGTTTCTGTCTCATGAAAAGACGATTTCGAGGAAGCTCCAGGAAGCGATCATCACCTACGAGCTGAATCGACGGGTTCCAAAGGAAAGAGTTCTAGAGATCTATTTCAATATTATTGAGTGGGGACCGGATGTGTACGGTCTGGGCCACGCGGCACGCCATTACTTTGATAAATACCCGGAGGAGTTGAATCTGGCCGACATCCTCTTTCTTGTAAGTATCGTACCGTCGCCACGCTCGAGTCGTTGGAAGGACACCAAGCGAGAAGGACAGATAACGGAACGCTGGCGTAATCGATTGGAACGATATGCCCGTCGAATGTTGGAAAGAAAGAAGATAACCAGGGCACAATTCCAACAGGCAAGTCCATTTCGGCCCCGCTTTGATGGAGGGGATATAATCGACACCTTGCCTCCACCCGTTCCATTAGGCCCTTGAGCTCCTTTGTCCACGGACTTCAATTGGTGGTAGAGTTCTGTTGAGGCTTCCATTGTATTGGAGCATACAGAAACCGATCTATGCCGCGTCGATACAAACCATATTACAGCACTCATCTCGCGAATAGGCACCAGAACCGCAAGCGAGTTGCGTGGCTTTTGTTCGCCCTGCTCGGGGTGTTTAGCTTTGCTACCATCTTGTGGTTCTCGGCGGTGCTCCTCCCCTTTATTCTTGGCATAATTATCGCCTATGTGTTTTCACCCGCGGTCAATTATCTGGCAGAGAAACGGGTGCCCCGTATTTTTGTGATCTTGATGCTATACGCGCTCCTCCTGGGCAGTATTTACGGTTTTCTTCACTATATGTTTCCGAAGATGCAGGCCGAATCCAGACGGTTTGCGTCACGGTTCCAGGGAGCACCAGAGAAGGTTACGGAGTGGATCAACTCGGGGGGCGTCTGGTTAGAAGGTTGGTTTGGTGAGGAGACAGACGACATGTCGTCTGAACGGAAGGCGAGTCTCTCGACCTTGAGTCGGTATGGGCTTGGGCCGGATAGTTATCGCGTGGGAACAGGATATGAGCGTGGGCACCCTGGATTATCGGAGCAGGGACCGAAAACAATCTTTGGACCGAGTTCCGAGCTTGTTCGTGAGCTCGGGATTTCTGGTGGTCATGATACTGCGTATGATGAGCGTCTTGAGGGGAGCCAGATTCTTGCCACCGTTCACGGAAACCAGGTTGGTCTGCAGATACGCGATAGTATGTTTGAATTCCGACGGCTTGGTGACGGTACCTATCAGCTGCGCCCCAAGTATAGGGCGGCCGCTCGTGGGAGTAAGACGCCATCGGATCTTAGAGTCGTACTACGCGACACCGTAAACTCCGTTGCTAACGATATGAGTGGAAGCCTGGTTCTGGGGACGGTGAAGTTTGTTCGAGGGCTTCTCAATATTCTAACGAAGGGACTGGTGGGTCTAGTGGTGACCCTGATGGTCGCGGCCTTCATTCTTTTGGATAATGTGCAGATCAGCCGGTTCTTCCGAGAGTTGGCTCCTCCTCGTTACGAGCATTTATATGACGAGCTGTTGTGGAGGTTTGATACGGGGTTGTCGGGTGTCATCCGAGGGCAACTCCTTATCTGTCTGATCAATGGGATATTGAGCGGTATAGGCTTTTTCATATTTGTACCCGAATATGCATTGGTCTTGGCCCTGCTCGCCACAGTCATGTCCCTGATCCCAATCTTTGGGACCATCATCAGCACGATCCCCGCCTGTATCTTAGCGCTGTCCGTCGGAGGATGGAGTGCGTCGATGGCCGTACTGGGCTGGGTGCTGGGAATCCATTTTGTGGAAGCAAACGTCCTCAACCCGAAGATCATTGGTCATGCTGCCAAGATCAACCCAGTCGTCGTTGTCTTCGTTCTATTGGCAGGAGAACACGCCTATGGGCTTAAAGGTGCCCTGTTGGCCGTGCCAATCACCGCGATGGTGATAGCCGTCGGTCAGTTTATCTACGCGCGAATACGGCCCACGATCATGGAAGACTAGGCGTTTCGTTCCCGCCGAATGTCACTGATCTTCTTCGCGATCTCTACGTCCCAGGTCAGAGTACCTTCGTTAAGGTTCTTGATTCTGGCCCGCGCTTGCTGTTCTACAGCGTCGTCGTTGTTCGTGTACTTCTTAAGTACCGGCAACATACGGCCACGAAGCTCGTTATTGTCGCAGAAGATCTCTTCTACATTATTGGAGAAGTAGATCATCTCGATGACCTGGTCCATGAGATACTCATAACCATCTTCGTCCAATTTAAGACCACGTTGTTTGGCTAGCTGTACTTTGACTCTTCGGAGATTGCTGAAGTCGAGCTGCCGAGCTGCTAACACATCCTTGGCTTGCTCATGGATTTCACGTTCTTGTCGGTGGTATTCCCGAAGAACGGACTCGATATCCATTTCAGCTTCCTGTGTTCTATCAGGTACAAGCTCAACCGCATCATCCTTCATCAACGAACGAATGAGGTCCTTCGCTAAGTCGGGTAATTTACCAGGAAACAGACGCATATAAGGCTCCAACGGTTTTGGCACGTGGTTTGCAGCCTATAACATAGCATTTTCAACAAGGCCAACGAATTTCTCGTACATTTTTTTGTAACAGTCGACGAAAGTACTTTTGTAATCGTTTGTAAACGAACGGGTGCGAACAAGCGACGTGACGGGAAGAGATCCCTTCTCTCGTAGTTTTGGCATGCGTAGCGTCGACACAGCATGTTTGGTACGCTTCGAATAGAACGTTATGAAAGATAATGAGAACAAAACACGTATTCGGGGTTCGGCGCTGACGGATTCACAAGAGACAATTCTTGCCCGTCCGGAAAAGGGGCAGAGTTTAGAGGAACGAATCCAGGAGCATTTTGAGGACGAACAGACACGAGAGCGTGTTGATCCGCTGGTCGGTTCGGTTCTGGATGAGCGGTACGAGATCGAAGCGCAGATTGGTCTGGGCGGTATGGGGGCAGTGTATAGAGCCCATCAAAAAGGAATGGACCGAAAGGTCGCCATCAAGGTTTTGCAACCCGAGTATACGAAGGACCCGCGTGTTCGACGTCGGTTCCATATTGAAGCGCTTGCTGCGAGTCGTCTGACGCACCCCCACACCATTCGAATTTATGATTTTGGGGAGAGTGTGTCCGAAGAACTCTATATCGTAATGGAGTACCTGGAAGGCCGCTCTCTTCAGGAGATGTTAGCCGAGGAGTCCAGGCTATCCGTGGCGAATACTCTACGGGTGGCAAGAGCTACAGCAGAGTCATTATCGGAAGCCCATGAACGAGGTATTGTTCACAGAGATCTGAAGCCAGATAATATTCATTTGATTACGTCTGGTCGGGAGACGGATTTTGTAAAAGTTCTGGATTTTGGTGTTGCCAAGATCATGACCGAAAAGAATGAAGGGCGAGCAGGTACTCTTACGCAGGCCGGTTCAATCTTTGGAACACCACGTTATATGGCGCCGGAGCAATGCCGGTCGCTGGCTACGGATCCCCGAACTGATATCTATGCTCTCGGCGTAATCATCTATCATTGTGTAATTGGGGCCGTCCCATTTGATGGGGATACGGCCCTCGCAATTATGATGCAACATCTCCAAACGGACCCGATGGCGTTGGCTACGGCGGCTCCAACCATTCAGATTCCGAAGTCCGTCGAAGCATTGATACTTCGTTGCATGCATAAGAACCCGGACAAGCGATACCAATCAGCCGATGAGCTCGTGAGCGCGATCGACACGATTCTGGAGTCGTTGGATTCGAGTTATGAAGAGGTTGTGGAGTGTGAAGCCACCACACGTGGTCCGGTGACACAACCGGTGGGCAGCGCGGCAAATATGACCATGGGGACTGGAGAGCACGTAGAGGAACTTGGTGGTCGTACCCGCCAATGGATTCCGTGGGTCGTATTATCTGTCCTCCTCATCGGTGGGATTTCCGCCTATTACTTCTTATCGATTGCGAAGATACCTGGCCCCCGCTCCTCTGAGCTGGGTACCGTCATAGAGAAAATATCCGCCCTTTCGACCCCACCAGCCGCGATATCGATTCGAACGACACCGGCGGGCGCGACGGTCTCTGTGGATGGTTCTCCAGCGAAGGCACGGACTCCCGTGATTGTACGTGGTCAAATAGGCACGATGGCGAATATTCGGGTGGAGATGGCTGGTTTTGAACCCGCTGTGCTTGAAGAGAAGTTCGAAGCGGATACGAACCATGAAATACAGCTCAAACCACTACCCGTTGCTCCTGCACCAGACCTGGTACCGCCGACGGAACCGTCTACGGGGGGGCGAAAAGCTACGAAAAAGACGAAGCGCGTTAAGCCTTATAAACCGAAGAAGCTCGATCTGCTTAAGCGAGTCGGTGGCGACGGCGGTAGTCCCTGATCCGATGCCTTTATTCTACGGAGAACGTCTCGTGGAATGTGCACCAGGAGTGCCGGTCGTAGATGGACAGGTCCTTCGTGCTGAAACTGCTGATGTTAAAATCAGGGGCCAATGAGCGGATAAAGCGCATCGAACCATTGCCAGGAACAAGGACGACTATATTCGCCATAGAGGTAAGATCGGGAAGGTTGAGCTCATCCAGCTGTGGTGTGATGATCTGCCACATGGGGAAGCCCGACGCGTCGAAAAGACGTATATAATTTCTACCCTCTAATGGGCTCTCCGGAATCATCCATGAGAGGTATGGTTGCCGTGCGAGAGGGATTGAGAGGGTGGGGATGTCCATAATCGGTAGATCCAATAATGGCCCCATATAGATCTCATGATGTCCAAGAATCAGCTCAGGATATGTTGTGCGATTACCGGCGAGGACTCGGATGCCCAAGAGGTGGTCCTCGTCGTGTAACGACTCCCAGGAGGTGCCATCCCAGACGTAGAGCTGTCCGAGCGGTCCACCAACCACCACCCGGTTGTCGTCCATAATGAAAACCGCGTTCACAGAGTCATAGGTTGGCGGAGGCAGTATCTGCCATCCGTCGCCAGCGTCGCGAATTGCGACCAGTCCACGCACACCTGTTACGACGAACCGGTCCTGGTGTGAATCGATAGCAAGGAGTTGATCGTCGGTGGGGAAGCTCTCCTTGAACCAGGAAGCACCAAGATTGGCATATACCGTTCCATCCTCCCCGACGGCTCGACAGGTATCGTAGTCATTACAAGCGACATCGTTCAGGGTTTCGCTAAAGCTGGTGCCTTCGATGAAGAACCCGCTCTCCGTACCTTTCAGAATAATCCCGTCTCCCACAGCCCAGACGGCGGTCGTTGTGCGGGCTATACCGTACAGATCTTTCGTAACCGGACTTGAGAGGGTAGCCCAGGAAAACCCATCGAAATGAAGGATTGTACCCGTATCGCCTACTGCATAAAACACATTGTCATCGTGCGCCACGACATCGTTCAGGTTCTGACCGGTGGGACTGGATTGGATACCCAGGGTAACGCCGTTGTATCGCAGGATGGAGCCGTTGGCCCCAACCACAAAGGTGTGTTGGTCATTCTGGGCACTTGCGTTTAAGTCCGCCGTCTTGCCGATTGATTTCGTCTCGTATTCTCCGGATGTATTACGGACAAGCATGACATGATGGAGAAATTCGTTCGGGTTTAGTTCATTTAGAAGAATTTCGGCACTTGGCAGCATTACATTTTCGCCGGTCTTGAGCTCCGCATAAAAAGTGAGCTTGGCATCTTCCAGGTCGCCAGACAGTGCCTCTGGAAGGCCATCGATGATATACCGTTCACCGATCTCATCTTGTGGGATCAGGTTCCCGATCGGAACGACTCCGTCCGAGCCCAGGTCCAGATATCCTCGAATCGAACGATAGGGGAACTGTTCCGGGGAGAGTGGGTTCCCCAGACGTAGATTCATTGAGCCGCGAAGGGGAATGTTCAAATGAATATTCAGATCTATGGTGGTCTCGTTCGGGAGAACGAACGCATGCCGTTGGAGTCCCATCACAAGCGGTGTAAACACGCCGGTGACGGAATCGAGTACACCACCCTCACAGACGATTGCGACGTCTCCTAGACGAGCTTCGAATTCAAAGACGCCCTGGTCGCCGACGATGCCCCCGGGCAGGTATTCGGGTTCAGCTGCAAAGATGCTGGATGGCGCTACATAGCATCGAATTTCCTTGATTCCAGGTGTTGGCAGACAGCGAGGTTCCGACCATCCGAAGCTGCTGCATACAAACTGGGCTGGACAGTCCTCGTCGTTGGTACAGCCTCGTGTACAATACTTCTGGTTCGATTCATCTTCGACGCAGAATCCACCGTTGCAATCTCCATCGTCAATACAGCTTCCGCAGAGCGGTACGCCGGATTCCGGGTCGAACACGACCTCTTCACATTCGCCAGGTGGGATGACTACATATTTGCCAAGCCCAAAGACCTGCCCCTGGACAGCGCCGGGATCAAGATTGTCTACGGGTGGTGGTTGCCCAGGGCTTGGTGGATTAAGCCGGTACAGATGAACAGTCGCGTTCTCTGCATCGAATTTAGCGATCGTAAAGGCCGTATAACCGGACTTGGCCGCTGTCATGACAACCGGTCCCACGAGCCCGGGTCCACTTAATGTGATCTGACCGTTTAAATCCGTCAGGCCTTGAAACGGTGTAGATGGGTCATGTCCCAGAGTTACAAAAGCTCCCATGACGGGATCACCGGTCATCGCTTCCAGGACAGTGACGTTTACCGCCTCATCTACGGGATCTCCCCAGGTCCCTGTAAGATAGGCGGCAGGATCAAAGTATAACCAACCACGTTCCAGTAGTAGGCTTTGGCCACCAGAGGTAATGCGTACGTCCGCAAAGCCCGGAATACCGCGTGGGCTGAAGCCAGTGATCCGTTGGCTACCATCTAATTCGATGAATGCTTCTCTGTCGCCAATAAAGACTCTCGTACCTGGATGGAAGCCGGCTCCCACGATTCGGAAATACGTTCCACCAGCACGGGAACCTCGGTTCGGGTGCATCAGAAAGACCTGCAAGCCAGACGCCTTATATTCAAAACCGTCCTTTAATACGATCTCTTGATGGTCTTGTGTCAGCACCACGTCCACAAAGCCTGGAGCTCCAGGAGGCGTTTCGACCACAAGACGATTGAAGTCGATTTGTTCGATAGCAGGGGCAGGCATTGCTCCAAAACGAACCTGGACGTCATTGAAGAAGCCACCGCCTTCGATCTCTACTTCTGTCCCACCCGCCTGTGGTCCTTCAACAGGAGTAATGGAGTCCACACGTAAGGGAACGTAGTATGTGAAGCCACCGGGAAGGACAATCTCGGTTTCGTCGAGGACGAGCCGTATATCCACAGAGCCCTGTTCGCCGGACGGAGCACGGACCGTGAGTCGATGGCCATCGCCTGTCTGGCCCAGAATATCGGCCTGTACCTCTCCAATATATGCTTCTACACCGTTGAGATCGGTCACGCCCTGTAGAATGATATCGATCTCTGTTCCACCGGATGTCGGGCCTCGCGTTGGTATCGCCTGCACGATGCCGGGGGTTGTCTCGTTGGGATCGATATAGATAAACGCGTTGGGATGGAAGACACCACCATAGGGCGTATGGGCCAGCAATGGCACGGAACCTGTGGCATTCGCAGGTGGGGTGGTCGCTTCCACTGGAGTTGTTTCGCTATTGATATCGTTAGCGGCGTTCGGCCCAAAATCAAAGGATAGTTGGGGATGGTTCAAGCCCGTCCCATAGACCTGGACAGGTGTTCCGCCGTCTTGGGGCCCATAATTCGGCTGAACCGCTTCGATGTCGGGTTCTTCCACGTAGAGAAAACCAGTCTTTAGACGTCCAACCTGCCCTTGAATGGAAACAAAGACGTCGGCTGGGCCGGGGTCTCCAACCGGCGATACCGCCAGAATGGTATTGGTATCCACCACCTCCACAGATGGTGATACGCGGTCGCCAATAAGAACATAGGCGCCTTCGCTGAAACCCGAGCCATGAATGGTCAATGCCGTTCCACCGTCAGAGCTTCCCCAGACCGGTTCCACTTGCATGACATTGATTTCGGCTTCAAACGTGAACCCGCCTTCTAAGATCGCTGACAACCCGCTCGGGCGGACGACTTCTACGTCAACAGTACCACGAGGGTGCGGTGGGGTAAGCGCTGTAATCTGCACTTCACCCTGGATATAGACTTGCGGAGATTCCACACCGCCAAAATATACTTTTGAACCTGGGACAAACCCCACGCCACTGATTTGTACGCTCTCCAGGCCTGCAATACTTCCCCGGTCTGGTGAAATGGATGCAATGTCCAGAACAAGCTCATCAATATCTGTGTTCGTCTGGGTATCTTCTGGCTGTTGCCAGATATTTGCGTCGGGCATGGTGAAGGAGGAGTCGGGCCCAATGGGACCCCCACCTGGGTTAAGCCCACAGCCGAAGCAGAGCAGAATACCGATCAAATATAGATGACGACGAAACATCGACTCGTTTGGTTTGTATACGGAGGTTCTGTGGATACCCACAGTCCAGGGATAAAAAGAGTGTCTGACCCCGAGAATAGCAAGTCGGCCAAGGAACTTCCAATCGGGCTTGCCAATAAAACGAATTCTATGGCAGTTTTTCGACCCTTTCTAAGCCAGACTTAAGGGAAAAGTGGCTCGATAGATGTCTGCGAACGAACCAAATACACAAACCTGGACGCCATCCACTAGCAAAACCAGACTCTGGGTTGGGCGTCTGATCGCGATCGTTGCGGTATTGGTGGGCATCACGCTTGTGACCATACTCAAGCTTGCACGACCCGCTTCACTCGAAAACAGAGCCGTAGCCCTATATGTTGAGCATGTATGCCTCAGTAAGAAGGGGGTCTCCGGACCAGTATTGGCGTACCGCTTGATACAAAAAGAACATAAAATGGATATCAACGGTTTGATCTATACTGACGAGATTCGAGCCATCTTGACCGACGAGAAGCGAGCTGAGGAATTACGCAAGCGTATCATGGCAACATGTCCTGGGGTTGTTAGCCATGAGAATGCACAAATGAATGACCATCGAGTTGTGAATTATGCTCCCCGTTGGATCGCGGAGGTCGTCTCAGAAGGTGGCACCGTAGACGATAAATGGATTGTTTACGAGGGAGTAAAGAAACCGTTGCAGCCTGGTTTGAAACAAGAGGCCAGCTCGATCCGAGCACGAAATATGCATGTAGAGATCGCATGTATGGGCCGTGATGGTAAATCTCGTGAGCAGGTACGGGATGCCATGCCGGGTTTATACAAAAAGCATGATCTGTCACCGCAGGACTATGGTCGTGAAGTGCGGCGATTCCTTAGCGACGCAGTAACGGCAGAGGCCGTAGCAAATCAGATACGATCTGCCTGTAAATAGGCCCTTTCAAAAATGGGCCGGATTGCGTGGAACCCGCGATCTGGTGCAGTATCGATCGAAGCACTCGGAATTGGTTGACGATGATTAGACGAAGACAAAGGCCGGATGGCGATATCCGTATGCCCGAATCGGTAGTCTGGGCTGTTGTGCTGATCTCGACGGTTCCGGCCATCATGGAGCTTTCAGGTGTCGGCTTCGGAATTACCGGCACGCGGCCTGGAGGTTTGGATTCTACGGCTGGCTCGAACCTGATTGGCGGACAAGAAGCACATTTATTGATCGAGTGGACCGGTTTCTGTGTTGCTAGTGTCACCGCGGTTTTGGCGTTACTCCATTTTCGGATACGTCAGGATATGGCGACGGCGGTGATTGGGATCGCCCTTTTCTGTGCAGGAGCTTTGGACGCTCTACGTATCCTTGCTGCTTTGGGTGTGGTGGAGAAGGCGCAGGATCCTACCGAGTTTCTTCCCTTCTCCTGGGTTGTAACTCGTATGTACAACGCACTCTTACTGGTCTTCGGGGTAGGGCTATTCCTCACGCCCCGAATCAAAAGAAGTAAAGGGGATATCGCCTTCTCGTTATTGATGTGTATCGTTTTCCTTGTACTGGCTTACACAATCATTCACATCATGGCGTCGAGCGATCGTCTGCCGAAAACGGCCATAGCAGGGACATGGGCTACCCGCCCTTATGATCTGGCTCCGTTGGCTCTTTATCTTATTGCCGGAGTGATCATTTTTCCTCGATTCCATCGGCAAGAACCGACCATATTCTCGCATGCGTTGATCTTAACAGCGATACCGGCGATTGGTGCGCAGCTCCATATGGCATTGGGCTCTCGGGAAGTCTTCGATGCGCATTTCAACATCGCCCACTTCCTGAAGCTCATAACGTACGTCGTTCCCCTGATCGGTTTATGCCTTGAATATATGCGCCTTCAAGAGCTTCTCGATCAGGAACGACAAGAACGAGAGCAGGCTGAGCAAGAACTGGCGGAACGCGCGGACGAATTAGCTCGATCGAACGCAGATCTGGAACGCTTTGCCTATGTTGCTTCGCATGATCTGCAGGAACCGTTACGAATGGTGTCCAGCTACGTCCAATTGCTAGAGCGTCGCTATGGAGAAAAACTCGATGATCGAGCCCAGGAATTCATCGGCTTTGCGGTCGAGGGCGTGGGTCGTATGCAGCAACTGATTCATGGGTTGCTCACCTATTCTCGTCTAGACCGCACCGAGTCGAATTATGAGGTCGTCGATCTAAATGAAGTCTACGAGACCTTACGGGCGAATTTTTCGGCCGCGATCGCTGAGGATAATGTGACCTTATCTTGTGATGAGTTACCGAATGTCTACGGTGACTCCATGTTGTTATCTCAGGTTTTGCAGAACCTGGTTGGAAACGGCATCAAGTTCCGGGCTGAGGAGCCCCCAGCTGTACATATAGGAGCTGTGGACCAAGGCGATATGTGGAGGTTGTCCGTAACAGATAATGGGATTGGAATCAGCCCGGAGTATGCCGACAAGATATTCGTCGTATTCCAGCGGTTGCATAGCCGTGAGCATTACCAGGGGACCGGTATCGGTCTCTCCATTTGTAAGAAAATAGTAGAGCTACACGGAGGACGAATCTGGGTGGAACCAGTCCCGCAAGGGACGGGAAGCCAATTCTTGTTTACTATACCGAAGATGGAAGCCAGCGAAGATGGGGGAACCAAGCCAGAACAGACCGATTGAGCTTCTCCTGGTCGAGGATAACGCGGCGGATGTCGCGCTTACCGAGGAAGCATTTGAGGAGTCGAGTCGGTCCGTAACCATTGTCCATATGGATAATGGGGCCGACGCCCTTAGCTATCTCCAGAAAGAGGCTCCACATACGGACCGAAAACGGCCCGATATCATTCTGCTTGATCTGAACCTGCCACGCCTCGATGGCTGGGGTGTACTCGATTTTGTGAAATCAAACCCGGAGTTACGGACGATTCCCGTGGTGGTTTTGACGACGTCCATCGCTCCTACCGATATCGCGAGGGCGTATTCACTCCATGCGAACGCCTATATGGCAAAGCCTTTTGATTTGCAGCAGTTTTTCGATCTGATTCATAATTTTGAATCTTTCTGGTTTGACACCGTTACTCTACCGACGATGAGTGAATCGGAATCAGGAGCATGATCATGAAATTCCAACGTTCGGCCTTCTATCATCTCGGGCTAGGTATTCTTCTGATGATGACCTTGACGGGATGTGCACTGCTGCAACAGAAAACAGCTCTCCAGAGATGTACCTTCGAATGGGTAGGCATGAAGCATGTTCGTTCTTCCGTTACACATAGTCGATTTGATCTCGACTTCATGGTCTTCAATCCGAACAGCATCGGAGTCTCTTTAACGCAGATTGATGTCACGCTGTATGCGGATGATTTAGAGTTGGGAAGCGCGAGTTCGCGATCTGGATTACGAATAGCAGCGAATTCGACGTCGCCCTTGGCGTTTTCCGTGTCGGTTTCACATTTTGAGGCGGCAATCGGAATCAAACGCGTTTTGGCAGATCAAGTGAAACAATTCCGGCTTCTTGCACGGATTCGCATGAATACGCCCTTTGGCATGATGACGTTTGAAAAGACTTTATGGCGGAAGGGTGTATGAATGGGACAGATAGGCCCAGATATCAGAGCGATGTAGACTATGAATTGGGATCTTGGGTTGGGTGACAGGCCAACATTGTCTATATTGGTCTGGTAGCCGCTTTTTTCCAGAGTTGGACCAGTAGGTGAACACATGCTCTTCGAGCTGAATGTGCCAAATGTCTTTCGGCGTATCACACGAACCAGATCTATCGGTTTGGTTTTCTGTGGATTGATTGGCCTTGGTCTTCTCGCATGCTCGGGGGATTCGCCGCTCGAGCCGACCGATACCGGGACTGTCTTGAATGGTGCGGATGTTCATTCTGCCGATACCAACACTGCCGTATGTTTTCCGGATCAGAGCTATTGCAATGGGTTCAACCTATGGGAATGCCGTGCCGATGGTATGGGCTACGAGGTCAAACATTGTCCGGGAGGATGTGTGGATGGGATTTGTGATCCCCAGGTGTGCCTACCAAACTCGGTTTCCTGCCAGTCGGACAAGATACTCCGAACGTGTATGGAGGATGGTACCGGCTATTATATCGCAACCTGTGTAGGGGCTTGTGAAAATGGACAATGCCAAGAGCTACCCTCTTGTGTTCCGAACAGTACTCGATGTCATGGAGACATCCTGAAAACCTGTAATGAAGAGGGGACGGACTACGATGAAGAGGAATGTGATTACGGCTGTTTCGAAGGAAGCTGTCTACCACCTCTATGTGTTTCTGGGGTGGTTCGATGCAACCCGCTGCCAGGCTCTGAAAAAGTACCGCAGCAGTGCTCTTTTGATTCCACGGCATGGGTTGACCTTCCCGAATGTGCGGACACATGTATTGAGGGACAATGTATTGTTCAATCCTGTGTTCCCAATACACCTTTCTGTGATGGAAAAAGCATAAAGCAATGCAACGAATTGGGGACCGAAGCGAGTCTTCTGGTCGACTGCCCGTTGGATTGCGCACAGCCGGTACCCGGTCAGGCTCCGGTCTGCACCATCTGCACTCCTGGCGAACAGCAATGCCTGGATACAGATACGGTAATCGCTTGTCTGGATCCTCTGGAGGGACTTGAGCTCTTGACCTCATGCGGTCTTTCGCAGACCTGCGCAGGGGGCCAATGTGTCAATGGTCTGGATTGGGATCCTGGAATGCCCAAAGATCCAGCCTGGCTTTTATTCACCATTCACGCGTCGGCGTGTTGGTTGGGGGGGCCTGAAGGGCAGGGTTTATGTTGGACTATGGACACCACGCATTTGCCGCAGCCATTTGATGCTCCTGCCTGGGGCTCGGATACGTCGATTGAAAGCTGGTTTTGTAACGCCGTGGATAGTGGCAACCTCAAGAAAAGTGACTTTGTTGCGGTCGCGGGTTTCTCCCAACAGGCCTTATTTGACGGCGCAAAAGACCTATATGGCTGTGGTACGTTCAACCTGAGTGAGTTCGATATCAAGGCAACAGGCGGGACCGTATTGGCCGGTAAACCGCTGGGATTTTATTGCATGGTGTTTGACACCTATGGCGACACATGGGTTACCAGTGGGGACGAGGTTCATATCGTGGAGTGTGGAAACAATGACTGAGACGGCCAAAATGTGCACGGTTCGACTAGCCGTCATACCCGCAGCGGGTTTGGGCACGCGCTTTCTGCCCGCCACCAAGTCTATCCCGAAAGAGATGTTTCCGATCGTAAAGCGCCCTGCGATTCAAGTGATCGCTGAAGAAGCACAGGGGTCTGGTATTACGGATTTTGTGATGGTCACCGGACGCACAAAAGGTGCGATCCTCGATCATTTTGACAGAGCCCCAGAGCTGGAGGCGGTGCTGGAGAGGGATGGCAAGGTCGATGTGCTTTCGGCGGTGATCGAACCGACCCACCTCATGAATATGACGAGTACACGTCAGCACCAGGCCTTGGGATTGGGTCATGCCGTGCTCGCCGCAAGACCCATTGTTGGCGATCGCCCCTTTGCCGTCATGCTCCCGGATGATTTAGTTCAGGGCGAACAGCCATACCTACGCGCCTTGATTGATGCGCATGAGGCGACAGGCAAGGGAGTGGTCGGTATCATGGAGGTTCGTCCAGACGAGGTTTCGTCCTACGGGATTGTGCAGGCGACGGAGCGAGCGGATGGGAATTACGACATTTCCGATATGGTTGAGAAGCCAGACCCTGCCGATGCGCCGAGTCGCTTGGCAATTGTAGGCCGATACGTATTGCCTTCACGTGTTTTTGAGCTCCTGGAACAAACGACTCCCGGGAAGGGAGGAGAAATACAGTTAACGGATGCTCTCTGTGCGTTGGCGAAAGAGGAAGGCATGATCGGCGTTCCATTATCCGGCGTACGGCACGATACGGGCAATGTGGAGGGATATATCACGGCGAATGTTGCTTACGCCTTGAACGACCCATCCGTCGGGCCTGGGCTGAAGCAACGCCTGCAACAGATGCTTGGTGACGAAGACAGCTAATCCAGCTCGAAGTCTTTACAGGTGACCCATTGACCGTCTGCGCGTCGGATGGGTTGTGTCGTATCTATCAGCTCTTCAACCGGGTAACCAAGAACGCAGTCTCTCGGTTCTGAGCGCCAGTACACACAATCGAAACAGCGAAACCGAAAATCGAGTGGATAGTCGATTGTCCGGTCGGTCATATCCAGGATGTGTTCTGATTTCGGTGGATTCATGGGCCCACCTTATCAAAGAGAGCCAGAACTGGAAGCTGTCGCACGCTAGAAACCCTCGCTTGGCTTCCCGTCGGCGTTGATTGCGAGAGCTACACCGTGACTATTACCCGGAGCAGATCGGGTGAAGAACAGAAGATATCGGTCATCAAGTTGTACGTTGGTTGGGTGGAAGATGGTCTGCTCCGATTCAAAGATCGGATTGGCGAAGAACTTTACGAATAGAAGTCCATCTTCGGAGGCTGCGAACCCAAAGCTTCCGCTGGTTCCGAGGCGTCCACGGTACATCATTCGGACGAGCGTCTGTCCACCAGCAGTTGTTGAAATACGTACGTCTGGATGTTGGACGCCGTCCGGCTCCCAACAATCGAAGAGTGCGGCATCTTCCGGGCATTCACCTTCCAGGACGACTCCTACTTTGGTGACTGTTTCCGCTAAATCTGCTCGAGCGATGACATAGGGGGAATCCGCGTCAGCACGGCTATGGTAGTAGACGGCGTATCCATCTCCATGGGGGATAATACTCGGTGATGCGACGCCATCCTGTTCGTAATCTTCTGTGATTTCAAACGTCCATTTGTCGACAATCGTGAAGGGACCTTCAGCGGGACCTTCAGCAAAAAGGAAGCCCTCCCCGTTCCCGTACCCAAGCGCCATGAGGCAGGTGTCCGCCCCACAAGACAGGCTGGGCCCGGCGAGAGGCAGAAGTGCTTCGTCGCTTGTCGTTAAAACAGGTTGGGGTTCGCTAAACGAGACCCCTTTATCCGTACTCGTCGCGAGGACGATCGTTGAATCGCCGGTGTCCAGGTTTCGCTCTTCAACATATAGGTAGACAGTATCGTCGACGACAAGACCATAGGGCTCGAGATAACGGATATTCTCGTCGAGCCGTGAGGGCAGGACATAGGGAGATGGAGGCTCTCCAGCTTCCAACACAACATATGGCACGATGCCGCGATTGGGGAGGTTGGAATCACCTCCCCCGATTCCACCGAGCTGGGCGCATCCCAGAACCAGGCCGAACAGCGCCAAGGGTACAATCGCTTTATGGTGTATTTGTGCCATCAAAATTGAAGCCTCATGGTAGCGCTGCCGCCAAATAGATACCCGCCAGCGCGATAGTCTCCGATGAGATCTGCGGGGTTGTCCTTTTGGATGGTTCGCGGCATCAGATGAATGTACTGGGCGACAATGTCGAATTGAATAGGGTTCGGAAACGTAGGCTTCAAAGCGGCGGTTTCCAATCCAATCCCAAATGAAAAGCCGTGTTTGGTACCATCTGCGAAATTTGTTAACGCCCGCTGTGCTGGCACAGGCGATGGTTCATAGAAGTACCCGGACCGTAACGCCAGATTGACCGTTGGTGAGCGGACCGCCTGGTATTCAAACCCGACCCGGGGAACGATGATATCTTTGAATCCCGGTGGTTCTGGGCGATCCAGAGGGGGCACTTCTACATCCAACCCTTCCAGGTTGAGATCGATCTCGACCCGTGAACTCGGTGTCGGAAACGCGCTCCACTCGACCCAGGACACATCCGCAGATACCAGGAATCGTTCCTGTTCGTGCATTATCCCGACGGTGATATGACGAGGTGAAAAGAGGTTTGTGTTGTTGGATACAAGAACGAAACTGGCGTCTTCGACCAGCACCAGAGGCTCTTGACCGGGGGCTGGTGTTGTTACTACTTCGCCTTGTACATCGATGCCCAGATTCAGGTTCAGCTCAAAATGTTCTCGATAACTGAAACCCAGCGTCCAGTTTTTCGACGGGGTAATAGTAGCACCGAGCGTGGGGTATCGTACGGATGCAAAATCTACATCAACCGAACCTAAGAGCGTGGTTTGTTCCGGGTCGTTCAGATTGATGGTTCCCTTTAGACTCTCCATCCCCTCCGCGTCGGACATGAAGTTGAGTCCAGCTCCGATGCTAAATCCCTTGATAATCTCCAGGGCAACACTTGTTGTGACGACCAACCGCTGTGGGCGGTTGTCGAAGAGTACAAACCGGGGTTGATAATCGGGAAGGGCTCGTATTCGGGTCACTCGTGCGTCGGGTAGGAACATACCTACGGAGACAGCCAGAGTGCGGTCGGCGATCTTCCGGGGTAATACAACACCGATCTGAAGCCCACTATGGCGATCGACATCCAGGTCACCGCCGTTGAGGGTCAATCGAGGCTTCATATGAACATACCCTACGTCGACCTGCAGTCCGGTGATTTTCGTGAGTAGCGCCGGGTTATAATAATTCACCGAGGAATCGTCACCAGCCGCCGTTGCCGCTCCCCCGAGTGCGATGGAACGAGCACCAATCCCAAAGGAGTCGAGAGGGTTGGCTTGGGCATTGCCCAGGCTCCAGACGATCAGAAGCGCTGTCACCACCCATTGGATGCGCGTTTTATGTGTCCAGCCCCGCATTGATCAGAACTCCAGCACCGTCTCGGCACCGACCACAAGGATATGACCTCCGTGGTGGATGGTGGGGTATCCCTCGTTATCTGTCGTTGCCTCGGATTCGTTTTTCGTATGTTTCCGGTCCGTCAAAACGTGCAGCTGTAGTCCAGCGTTGAACTGAAACACGCTGTATTCCAGACCCAATCCTGCGCTCCAGATCTGACGCGTATTGTCCAGATAGTTATGGAGTCCGGTCTGGTGTGGAGTCGGGGTGGGGTAATAGACATAACCGGACCGAACAGCCAGTTTTGTAGAGCTGAGCTGTGTCGCCCATTCCGCACCAAGGCGCCAGACCCAGATGTCGGAGAAATTCGGTTCAGGCTGTGGTGGATAGTCGTCAGGAACGGCCGTGTATACGATGGGGTTTGTGAAGTCCGACCACCAGACTCTCGACGCAGATGCGGCGAGTAGTAACTGGGAACTAGGCCGAATCGATAGCTCAACATTGATCTGTCCGGGGTCGAACTGGGATACACCGCGAAGGTCTAATAATGGGATCGGGATCGGAAACTCGGACCCGAGATCGGCTTTCACGGGAAGTGCGTAGGCTGCACGGGATGCATCGCGATACACCATGGAGAGCTGTACCTCTTCAGAGGGATGTAGAACCACTCCGAATACGGGGGAGTAGTCCGCGAGTAGGGAATCGTGCACTTTGGCACCAACCTCTCCTAATTGGTTGGGGCCCGTTTCGATGGATCCATTCAATTCGGCCAGCGCGATAAAACCGGCTCCACAGGACATCCAATCGGTAACCTGTATTCCGATCCCTCCGAGAATACTGACTCCCTGTGCGCGGTTTTCCAGAACCGGGAAATGCGGAGTGCCGGGGTACGGTGTTCGGGTTATGAAGATCGATGTTTGTGGTAGGACAAAGCCAAGCCCAAGGGCTAGTTTGTCCTTCATGATACCGCCCAGCGGCAGTGGCATGCTGAAGCCTATGGAAAGGGCTGGGGCCTCCTGTACATCCTGTTGTTCATCTCGGATATCGAGTGCAAAGGACGCGTATTGGTAGCCGAGTGAAAACGTCGGACGCTTCCCCCAGGCCAGCCCTGCAGGGTTATAATAGATGGCTTCATGCCCGATGGCGCTCGACGAGATCGCTCCTCCCATCGATATACCACGCATTCCGAACCCAAACAGGTCTACCGGACTTGCGTAGGCAGGTACCGTTGCACAGAAAAGCCCTAGAAGTACGAGCAGCCGGACCCCTCGTATACTATGTCGGAACAATAGTTTCATTGCCTTCCGTATGTATCCCTAGCACTTAGCCCACTCTGCCAACATAGGTGGCGGCTGGGGGTCGGGTCAAGGTAGATCCAATGGAGCGGCGATATCCGAAAAATCCGCAAAAAAAAACCGGGGCTGAAGAATGCTCAGCCCCGGTTTTCTTTAGTAACGGAAACGTCTCCTACTTGGTAACTTCGATGTACATGTCGCTATCTTCGAAGTCGTAGAAAATAAGAGAATTGGATGTTGAGTATACGCGTTGTTGGGGAACCATGAGCCAGCCATCACTGAAGATCGGATCTTCATCACGCACCTCGATACCGAAGTCCTGGTATCCCGGGTTTTGGATTCCGTAGAACCAGAATCGCTCAAGCTCTGTCTTCAGGTTGATGTACGTGCCCACAGGCTGGTTTGTCATGGACCAATTGTTTTGAAGCCCCTGGTTTCCGTTTCCAAGAACCTGGCGTTCTTCACCACGTCCATCCCGCATATAGAGCTTGATATACGGGTCGGCCTCTGAATCCCCGAGTCCACCGTCGGCCCAGATCATAAGATCCCACAGATCAACGCGTGTCGCGTAGGGGTTGTAGGTGTATTGCGTGGAGAAAGCACCCCAGCCGATCGGGTAGAGGCGAACAACAGCGCTGGCCGGATCATAGAGAAGCTCTCCATAGGGGTCGTCGTCACCCTGGTACTTGTCATACTTGCCCCAGGGAGCCACGCTACCGTCCTCATCAAGATCGTTTCCTGCAAACTCGTGGAACGATTTGAAGATCTTTGTATCGCCCGTATTCAAGCGTTCGGGCCATAGAGTATCTTTTAACGGAACTATGGAATAGGTCGCTTCTGTGATCACATCCGTTGGACTATCCGCCTCGAAGCCCCAATCCAGGATGATTCCATCACCCTCGGGGAAGCCATCAAACCAACCAATACCATAGATAGCGTGCGATTGGCTGTTGATATAGACGATGGGTCGAGAGTGGTGACCTTCATCGGACATCTCGATCTCGTTATTCCACAAGAAGGAGCCGGAATTCAGATCCGTACCTGCTGCGCGGTATTGGTAGTAGTAACCAAAGGCAGTGGTGAACATCGCTTCGAGCTCACCCATGGTTCCTTCGACCAGTCGAATGACAATTAGAACACTCTGCATGTCATTTTCGTAATCCGTACCAAAGGCTACCGCGTCATCCCATCGTCGTGGGAAGTAGAAGTGATATCCAAGGTAGGCGTGGGTATCGGTCTTCACGTACGAGTAGTAGGCGACGGCCGGTTTGTCATAGTCGTCGATATGCTCGCCGTTATTCCCAGCGTGATTGTCATTGTCGTAATCGACCGTCGTGAACAGATCCCAGCCGGGCTTGTCAGCATCTGTATCGATATGGATGACAGGAGCCCACCATTCCCAGTATTTGGGCGCCTCACAAGCGGTGGTTACGGGGTTACACCATAGACCAGCGTCACAGCCTGTGGCTGTTGTGGTGTTCTGGGGGTCACCCGCTACAGGTGTACAGCCGGTGGCAGGGCACTCCAGGTCTTCACCATCACAATCCTGGTCGAAGCCGTCGCCACAGATTTCCTCATTACCCGGGTAGATGGTGTTCAGACCGTCGTTACAGTCGTTTCCATCCGTACAGGAGTCAGAGATGGCGAAGTATCCATCGTTGTCGGCATCTACGCACTCTGGTTCACACTCCGGATCGACACCATCACAATCCTGGTCGATATTATCGCCGCAGGTATCCTGCGTCGCACCCGGGTTTACATTAAGATCGGCATCGTTGCAGTCTTCACCGAGGCACTCCGTACCCTCACCGTAGCCGTCGCCATCGTTGTCTACACAGTCGATCGTTGGGCAGGGCTCATCGGCTCCATCACAATCCTGATCGATTTCGTCACCGCAGATCTCTTCAGCACCAGGATAGACTCCATCGGTGGTGTCATCACAGTCCTGTGGATCACAGCCAGTGGCAGATCCATAGCCGTCACCATCTGCATCGCTCTCCTCGGTACATGGCTCAACGGGACACTCCTCGTCACCGTCGCCGGCGCAATCGTCATCAATGCCGTTTCCGCAGATCTCTGCGCTATCCGGGTTGATGTCGGCGTTGGAATCATCACAGTCTGCCCCGAGACACTCGGGACCCGCGCCGAACCCATCGCCATCTTCGTCTGTACAGCCACATTGGCTGGGAAGATCTTCGTAGCATACGTCGGTGTCGCAGATATCATCACAACAATCTCCCATGCCGAAACAGAAGGAGTCACATTGGCAAGGAGCGTCTGCGATGTAATCACCACAGATTCCAGCGCAGCTGCCGGGAAGGGTCTCTGGTACACATTGCGAGTCTACGCAGGCGACGCCTTCGGCGCATGGGCCACATTCGCCACCACAGCCATCATCGCCACATTGTTTCTCTGTGCAGTCGGGCGTACATGTGGCTTGGCAGGCTTCGTCTAGTGCATCAGCGAGACCATTACAGTCGTTGTCTTTTCCGTCGTCACATATTTCGGGACTATTGGGGTGAACGGTTGCGTCGCCGTCATTACAGTCGGTTCCCGCTGCGCAGGTAGCACCGATTCCAAAAGCACCATCGTTGTCGTTGTCCAAACAGCAGGAGATATCGTTTCCATCACAATCCTGGTCGATACCGTCACCACAGATTTCTGTGGCGCCTGGGTAGGTGTACATATCCTTATCGTTACAGTCCGTGCCCTGTTGGCATGTACCGGAGATGGCAAAGACACCGTCTTTGTCTTCGTCGTTGCAGCAGGGATCGTCAGCACCATCACAGTCCTGGTCGATACCATCACCACAAAGATCCACCGCGCCAGGGTAGGTGCTAGCCGAGTTGTCGTTACAATCGATACCCTGAGGGCACGTTGCAGATAGGCCGAGGACACCGTCCTTATCGAGGTCTACACAGGCAGCCGGGGGATTTGTATCCGTACCGGTGACGTCAACGCCTCCGGCTGTAGTCGTATTACTGCCACACGCTGCGGCAAAACAGATCAGAAAAACAATAGGTCCAAACTTAGAAAACAAAGGCTTCATCAGCGGGTCTCCTGCTGGTAGTTCGCGAGTACCGCACCTCGTCAACTTGAGGATTGCGGAGCGGGGGCAGATACCACCTATGGACCCTTCGATTCAAGGATAACGACCCTAAGCCCAGGTTTTTCGGTACAAAATTGGTGCGAAAAAAAAGATGTGGTTACGGTCAAATTCCTGCATTTTGTAGCCAGGTCTTGATCCGCTAGGCCTACCCTGGTCCGTAGTCGGAGAGTGATTGACGGATAGCGGATAGGACATCGGAATGATGTCCGCCAACACTGAAGACAAAGGGTTGGTCATGCACCCAGGTCTCGGGTTCCATGGATGGTATATATCTCGGGTCGGTACCGTCGAGTAGGCTATAGGTCGTTCCTGCTGCCGTTGCGATCGCGCAGGGTGCAACGGTATCCCAGAAGCTGAGCGGGTGATAGCTGAAGTATACTTCGGCCTCTCCATTACAGAGCATGCCCACCTTGATACCCACGCTATTTACCCGGCGTCCTTTATGTAGCCCAGTATCCGTCACCATGCGTTCATATAGTGCGTTTGGGAAGCGGGGTGATGTAACGAGACGCATCGTATTTCGGTCGATTTGCCGATTCGTAGACAGATCGACGACTCCTTCCGGATCGACTCGGACCGCGGGTATGCTTTCGCCTCCCATCCATAAGACATCTCGATTGGAGTCGTAGATAACTCCGAATACGGGGCGCCCCTGGTTGATTCTGCCGATCATCACACAATAGCCCCATTGTCCTTTGGCGAAAGCCCGTGTGCCATCGACGGGATCGACGACCCAGATAAATTCCGCATCCGGAGGGCCGATGAGCCCATTCTCCTCGGTCAATATGGCGTCGTTGGGGAAAGCCAGTTGAAGGGCCTCGCGAATCAGCGCATCTGCGGCCAGGTCGGCACGCGTTACTACGGATCGGTCAGCCTTTCGCATGGTCTGGAAACCATCTTTTGCGATCTGTTCCACCAGCCGACCCGCATCGCGGGCGATAGCTATGACTCGTTTTGTATCGTTCTCGTTCATTAAATCGGGCGTGGGATGAAATGACTTTGAATATTGTGAAAGTCCCTACGTTGGTATGGGACGGACCTTGTGGTCACTATTTGTCATATGAGGAGTTTGTTATGAAACGTTTATCGATCATCATTAGCACATTATGTTTTGTTTTGATCAGTCCTATGGTGGCGTCGGCTTCCCATCCAAAGGCCGATCGTAGGGCTCGGGTACTCCGTGCAACCAGCCAAGTAAACACATCTCTTGAACAGGCCCAGAAAACGCTTCGGAAACAGAAGAAGGCTGTGAAACTAAGTGTTTTACGGAACCTTCGGCTGATGTCGTTATGGACCGCAGAGCTAGAAGAAGAAGCTCGTTTGAAGACTTCCAATCGTCGTATACGGCATGCGTTTACACGTCTGGATGCGCAGTTCAATAAGACACGACGTCTTGTACACCGGTCGCTTTCACGGCCTTCGGATGCTGTTCTCGATGCGTGGTATGAAGTGGCCTTCTCCATGCGGAACCTGCGAAAGAAGGTGAAAAACCTGCCCACGATTCGCCCCCAACAAAACCTTACAACGATGCTCCGCTTCCAGGGGGAGATTGACGGTGTGGAGATCGACTTCATCGGCCGGAACCATGACGCAATCTACCGGCAATGTAAGCGCTTCTTATCGGACACCCCGATTCGTGTTCGTGGTCTGAAGCTGAATGGAAAATCCTTCCGCCCGAATCGCTCGAAGACCACGCCAGTGCAAGCCTGTGCCCTGATCGCGTTGAATGCGCGTATGAGCAGAGGAAAACCGGCCCTTAAGGTTACGGGTAGCATTGGTCGGGCACCGATCTCCATTCAGGCGAATAGCTATGCAGAGTTGAAGAGCACGGTTTCCAGCCTTGTTCCTCTGGTGGTGAGCCCACGGGGAGTTCGTCGCTTGAACATCAATGGTAAGCGCGTAACTCGACGTGGCCGTGCCTGGTCTGGTCGTGCAGCCGCACACCTTATCTTGAACTCTGTTCGTCGTAAGGGCGATGTGAAGATCGCGTCGGGTAAAATGGACCGTACCCCATTCGTCTTCACCTCCAAGACCCGTGCTGGAATCCGCACAGAATGTCTCGACTTCCATAACGCGGTTCTATTTGACCAGACGGTACATACCATTCGTGTGAACGGTCAGAAGCGTCGAATCAGGGGTTGGACCCCCAACCAGCTTTGTTCCTTTGTAAGCCAACTCGCAAAGGACGCCTGAGAAGCATTCGGTTGAATCGCATCCTATGGGGCGCGTCGCCAGAAGGCGGCGCGCCCCTTTTTCTTGAATTGACGTATAGTTTTTCATGGCTACGCTTGTTGTATGAATGTCTGGGTCCCAAATGAGCTGCAACGTCTGAAAAAAGTGGTCATTCATCGACCAGGCCCAGAGATCGATCTGATGTTGCCCGAAAATATTGAAGCGTTCGGTGAGAATGCGAATGGGGAGCTGCAATCGAACCCGAACTATCTTCTTTTTGATGACCTGGTGCTCTTGTCGCGCTTACGGTCCGAACACGATGATCTTGTTCGAATTCTACAGGCCGCCTGTGGGTCTTCGAACACATTAGAGTTCCGAAGTCTTTTACGGGCGATTCTTTACACCGACGCGCCACGGCAACAAATCATCGATGGGATTATCGAAATCGAGAAGGCTACCTGGGATCATACGATCAATAAGCGGGAACGAAGCCTGTTGTTGAGTCTGGGGCCACAGGATCTGGAACGGGTTCTTATCTCGGGTTGTCATCCCAACGGGACACGAATCCTACGTTGGCCCGCTCCCAATCTTTTATTCGCCCGCGACCTGGCTGCCGTGGTGGGTAAGAATATCCTTCTTACCTATGCCCGAAAGCCGGCGCGCTTGCGGGAGATGTTGATAACTAGAACCTTGTTTGAACACCATCGAGACTTTGAAGACGCGACACTTCTGGATATTGGATCGATGGTGAAAGACCCCGCCATAGAAGGTGGCGATGTCATGGTGCTATCCGAGGGGCGTGTAGCCATAGGTGTTGGCCAGCGTACAAATCTGGAGAGTGGTCAGGCGGCCGCTCAATTGCTTTTGGCGAATGGTATTCAATGTGTATATCTGGTGGAAATGCAGGTAGCGAGGTCTACAATGCACCTCGACACGGTATTTACATTGGTGGATGAGTCGACCTGTCTTGCCTATTCACCTTTGATTAGTGAACCCGGGGGGGTTCGTATTACCTCGGTAGAGCAAGGAAAGAAGCCATACCAGCGCGCGGGCAGCTTTCTTGATGTTCTGCGTGAAGATGGACTCCATCTTCACGCGATCCCCTGTGGTGGAGCGGACCCGATTCAGCAGGACCGTGAACAATGGAGTGATGGCGCGAATGCGTTCGCGCTCGCACCGGGAAAGGTTATCCTCTACGCTCGTAATGAGCGCACTCTTGAGCGGATGAATCGGTCCGGTTTTGAAGTGTTCCATGCGAACGACTTCTGTCGGAATGCGCAATATCTGCTTCAGGATCCTGCACGGAAAGTCGTGGTAGCCATCGAAGGTCCGGAGCTTAGCCGAGGGCGTGGCGGACCTCGGTGCCTTACGATGCCGCTGGAACGACAATAGAGAAATCGACCTCTACAGCACGCTTTGGAAATGTGAGCGCATCGATTACACTTGACATTTAAACCTGCCAATCGGTAGATTAAGCCAGCTCTCAAACCAGGATGTGGCGATGCTGGTCTTTCTGATTATCGCTGGGGAACGATAGTTTCGATTCCCAGTTCGATTCCAGAGGAGTACATCGCTATTGAAGTTTGGTCTTGAGATAATGGAACAGGTTCCACTAGACTTCGGCACCTCGCGCGCAAAATTTGGAGCGGTAGATGAATAGAATGAATGGCCCAAAAACACTTACCGTGTTTTTGGTTATATTACTTGTAAGTGTACAACTTGGTTGCGGAAGTTCCGATTCCGGCCCAGGTGGTGATGGTGCCGATGTAGGCATCAACTTCGCCCAGGATACAACGCAGAGTTGCCAAATGGACAGTGATTGTCCGACGACGCTCCCCTATTGTTCTCCGACCACAAACACTTGTGTGCAATGCATGGCCGGCATGGGATGTGAAGGAACGTCGGTATGCTTGAATGGGACCTGTGCGCCTCCTGGAGCGATCTGTGGCCCCGGTACCCTGCGTTGTCTCGGTTTCACGATTCAACAATGTGCTGACGATGGCATGAGTTATATCGACCTCGAGGTATGTCCCTCCGGTTGTGCCAATAACCAATGCGCGGAGTGCTTGCCCACCCAGAAACGCTGTACAGATTCTCTAGCGGAGGTCTGTGCTGATGATGGTTCCGGCTGGGTTTTGACCCAAGATTGTGGCGCGGAAGGTATGTCCTGCTTCAAAGGGCAGTGTATTGGTGGTTGTGGAAGTGGAGACATCAAACAATCCACCAACGTTGGTTGTGATTATTGGGCTGTCGATCTGGACAACCACTACGACGCGCAAAACGGCCCCTTTGCCGTTATCATTTCGAATCTATCCGATACGGCTTCCGAGATCTCCATCTACACCAAGGACAGCGCTGGTGGCCCGGAGGTCGAGGTTACGAAGAAGTCTGTTGCGCCAGGCCAGCTTGAGATCTTTGAGCTTCCGCAACGCCATCCGGCCGGTAGCTCGATTTCCTGGAATGCCTACCGAGTAAAGGCGTCCGCACCGATTATTGCCTATCAGTTCAACCCACTGGACAATGTCGATGTGTTCTCCAACGATGCGTCGCTCTTGCTGCCATCGAACACCTATGGGACCGAGTACATCGTAATGAGTCGGCCGGAGCTCCAGGGTGGTGGGCCGGAAGTACCCTTATTCGAGAGCTGCCAGGTAATCTGTAGTCAGATAGAAGGTGGGTATTGCCAAGCCAACCCATCCGATCCATTTGGCGGTGAGTTCTGTGTTGTGCCCTATCGTGGGACCATGTCCGTGATGGCGGCCAACCCCGATACCAAAGTTACGGTTCTCTCCTCGGCGAAAACTCTCGCAGGACCTGGTGTGCCAGCGATGCAAGCTGGACAGTCCTATGAGTTTACATTGCAGCCGTACCAGGTACTGAACATCAAGACCGATGAGGATCAGGCCGATCTTACGGGTACAATCGTAACATCGGATAAGCCAGTGGCTGTATTTGGTGGTCACGAAGCCTCCATAACAAACGACCGATGTTGTGCGGATCATCTGGAACAGCAGATGTTCCCAGTAAAAACATGGGGAAAGACCTATGCGGCTGCAAAGAGCATGAAGCGTGGGATGGAAAAGGATTATTGGCGTATCGTCGCGGCTGAGGACGGTACGACGGTGAATTTCTCTCCAGCGGTATCGTCCACTATCTCGTTGAATCGTGGACAATGGGCCGAGGTCACAACGGACCAAGACTTTGTGATGACATCCAACAAACCCATTATGGTTGGACAGATGCTCTCCAGTTCGCAGGAGATTCTAACGGCGGCGGTGGGTGAGCCTTGTTCGAGTGCGACCCAATGCCACCCTGGCTATAGTTGTTCGATGATGGGTAGTGGCTTTGAGATGGGCTGTCTGCCCCCCATGTGCCAGGTTCCGGATTCACCGGCAGGTTGTCCGGGTGGACATTCCTGTAATTGCTTTGGCTTCGAGTGCTATTGCTGGCCCGTGGGTGATCCGGCGCTCATTCTGACGGCTCCTGTGGAGCAGTTCAGAGATGAATATGTCTTCCTCACACCCGACCAATATGTAGACGATTACGTGAATATCGTAGCGCCCAAGTCCGCTTCGGTAATGTTGGACAATATGGGCGTGCCGGCCGGCAACTTTGAGGATATGCCTGGAACCGACTTCAAGGTAGCCCGTATCAAGGTCGGCGATGGTGTTCACAAAGTAACGGCCAACGAGGACATCGGCGTTATCGTCTATGGTTACGATAAGGATGTTTCGTACGGCTATACGGCTGGATTGAACCTTAGCGATCTATAAGTCGACTCCAGTACGACGTTAGTCTCCTAGAGAGTCCTGGTAGTTGTCTTCGTTGAAGCCAACCAGGACCTTGGGGCCTGCGTCTACCAATGGGCGCTTGATGAGCTTGCCGTCTTCGGAGAGGGCTGTGAGAGCCTCGGTCTCGGTCATAGAGCCCAGTCGCTCCTTGAAGTTGCCCTGTCGGTAGGACTGTCCCGATGTGTTGAATAATTTCCGAAGGGGTTGGCCGGACTTCTGCCACATATCTTCGAGAGCCGACCGCGTAGGGGGCTGGTCCACGATATTGATGCTCTCATAAGCGATGTTATTGGCTTCCAGCCATTTGATCGCTTTCCTGCAGGTAGAGCATTTCGGATATTGGTAGACCTTGATGGACATGGACGAACTCCCATTTGTTATTTTGTTCGTCATGACATCGGAACCATTCTGGGTCAAGGCCCAGATGGTAATATATCTATTCTCGTGGGTTCTTATCTTTACCACGGAGCAGTACCGCGCTCAGCCATATGATCGCGACGACAATAATGGCTACGACAAATACCCGGGGATTGCGGAGAAAGCGGAGAGCAAGACCAAATCCAGCCAAAGCCAGCAAGCCAAATATGGGGCGAAGAAAGCTGGGCGCAGAGAATTTACCGCCAGGGCCACCTGGAGGCTGCCTTGTGCCGGGCGCTCTCCCTACCCCCCGACCGGTAACGATTTGCTGGTCGTAGATTCTTCTTTTGTTCGGGTCCGACAGAACCTCGTATGCCTCGTTGAGCTCCACAAGTTTGTCTTTGGCCAAATCTTCCAAATCATGTCCCTGGTGACGATCTGGATGGTATTGCGCCACAAGCTTTTTGTAAGCCCTCGCGATTTCCTCGGGGCTGGCGTCTTTCGGGACACCAAGCACTTCGTAATGGGTTTTCATTTCGCCTCGTGAAGATCCCCGACCTGGGATTGCACTCAATTAACAGGCCCCCGGTTTTGGCGTCAAAATCGAGTGAATGTTGCGCACCCGGTCGTATCACAATACTGTTCTGTATGTAGGGTCTTTTGGATATTTGTCTGCCAAAGGAAGGGAGTTGTTTTATGAAACCAGAAGCTAGCGCGCGTATTCAGCTTACCCAGCCGCGCCTGATGTTGCAGACCAGCGACGTACCTTTGGTGGTAACATCGGTCGACGGGGATACGATGCACGTCTTCACGGACCGATCGGTTCATGTGGAGCGGATGGCTCGGATAGCTTTTCGTCATTATGGGAAGCATTCTGGGTTGGTGGTTCTTGGTGCGGCTGTACATACGCAGGCGACATCGACCGACGGGACGGAGATTCAATTACGGCTTCTAGCCCTGTTCAACAAAAACCAACCGGAGTGCGTCGAAGAGTTTCTGACGCAGAGGATGGGTCGAGACATTGCCAGCCCGATTGCCTACAACGAGCAAACCGGTGGTTGGCTGTATAAGTTTGACGCAATGGGGGCGGCTAAGTCTGCTTCATCTACGCAGGATCCAGACAAGCAGCGTCGCGAGCCTCGTGCCTCGGTACGTGTTCCTCTGAAGATTCGAATCGGATTCGAAGACCATGTCGCAGAAGCTTATAACGTCAGTGCATCGGGTCTTTTCATCATTCTGGATACAGCCCAGGTGAAGGTAGGCTCCACTGTGAAGATCGAATATCCGGTATTCTGGCAGGGCGGTCATACGGATGTGTCCATCAAGGGACGTGTCTGTTGGGAGATCGAGAGCACGACAGGCGACACAGGTAGTGGATACGGCCTGGTGATTGAAGAGCTCGATGACGGAAATAATGGCGACGTCTGGACATCCTACGTTGATCGAGAAGTTGCATTTGGAAAACTGGTCTAAGCCGAACAGGTCTGACCAATTTATCGATTGAGAGGAGACGAGTCTCGTGCGTGCAATATCCTTCGAGCGGCAAGTTTTGAAACATCCGGCGGGTTCGTGTCTTGCGTCGTTTGGGGACACCCGGGTGCTGTGCACTGCGACGATCAGTGAAGGCGTTCCTCCCTTTCTCACCGGAAAGGGGCGTGGTTGGTTGACGGCGGAGTACGCGATGTTACCGGCCAGTACCCATACACGGAAACGACGGGAGATCGGTAAACGAGATGGGCGCTCCATTGAAATTCAAAGGTTGATTGGCCGTAGCTTACGCGCTGCAGTTCGTCTGGAAGATCTTGGCGAGGTCACTGTCTTTGTTGATTGCGATGTAATGCAGGCCGATGGTGGGACGCGCACCACCGCAATTAGCGGCTCCTATGTGGCCCTATACGATGCGCTGGGCCGGCTGGCGGCCGAACGTGGAATGGATGGGCCCGAGCCGTTTTTAACGGGTCAGATGGCCGCCGTCAGTGTTGGTATTGTTGGTGGAGAGGTCGTCTGTGATCTGGATTACGCCCACGACTCTACGGCGGATGTCGACATGAACATCGTCATGTGTGGAGACGAGTTCGTGGAGGTGCAGGGCACAGGTGAACAGGGAACCTTCAGCCGAAGCCAGGTCGACGCGCTGTTGGATTCCGCACATGCTGGCATCAAGCAGATCTACCAGGCACAGCGCAGTGCCCTGGGACTTGGTTGATCAGCTGATAGCGATGGAGCCAATCCAGAACAGGCCGATCCATGCACCGATGGCCGAACCCATGGTGGACATGACCGTGACCAGCAGGACCCGGGTGAAGGCGTTTTTATAGACCCCTCGCAGGCTGCGCACGTCTTCGTTGATCCGTTCACAATCCGCAACCGTGGGCTTTCGCTGCCAGGCCTCTGCTAATCCGACCACCATACCCGCCCCAAGTAGGGGGTTCAGGGAGGTGATCGGGGAGGCAAAAAAGGCCAATACAATGGAGCCCAACTTTGCTCCGGCCATCAAGGTAAATAGCGCACAGACCACAGCGTTCGGGATGATCCACGCCTTAAGCATATGCTCTACGGTGGACATCTCCTTTTGACTGATGCCCCACGCGAAGGCCCCTAGAATCAAGAGGGGGATCACCCATTTGAGAGATTTCATCCAGCCAGAGCGTGGCGGGATGACCTTCAAGGCTTCCCGATCGATTTCATTGCCCAGGTGCGTGGTCATACCCTGGACGTGTCCGGCCCCAACAATGGCGACGATAGATTTGCCGGGTGCGTTTTCAATACTGTTCATCAGGTATTGATCGCGTTCGTCGATGAGCGGTTCCTTCACCTGCGGCATGACCCGCGCGAATTCTTCCATCATCTCCGAAAGGTGATCGCGCTCTTTCAGCTTCTCGATCTCTTCTTCAGAGATCTCTTCATTCGTCGTTAACCCTCCAACCATCGCACCGAGAAGCTTCATCTTCTGCAGGAACGAGAGATTGGCCCAGGTTCGTTTCAGGGTGATGTGGACATCGCGGTCGGACAGCTCGAGCTTCGCACCCACCTCTTCAGCCTTCTTGACTCCTGCGAGCATCTCAGCACCAGGCTTCACCCCTAACTGCTCCCCCAACTTTCGCTGGTAGGCTCCAAGAGCAAGGTTGGCGAGGAGAAAGAGGGTCTTTCCCTCTTTAATCACAGTGAAGATATCGAGTTTCTTCCACCGGTCATCGTCTGTAATCGCCTTATAGCGGGCCTCACATAATTCCACGCATACGGTGTCGGGCTGGACCGCCTCGATCACTTGTTCCACATCCTGAACGCTTCGTTCGGAGATATGGGCCGTCCCTACCACGTAGATTGTCGTATCTCCGTTATGGAGCACGGTTACGCTTTCGGGCAGGTCGAGCGTCTCGTCGGCCATACTGTCGGTTGGTGGATGGTCAGTCATAGCTTCGCGGCAATAATGAGGAGACTGGCATCGCACATTTAGACGCGCGATGCCAGAACAGATTTCAACCTCTTAATGGGACGACGGAATGGGTAGATAGATGGCGACTATTACCAGCTGCAGCTATTTCCAGCTGCCGCGGACCCATACTTTGACCCGTTTGCGGCCACGTCGTTTCCATTCGTAATGACCTGGAACCCAGGTTTTAGCGGGTCGAATAGGCTCCCAATGACCACGGACCCAGACATATTTGCCAACCCGGGATTTCCACTCGTAGTGGCCTTTGACCCATCTGTGTTTACCATTTCGAGGGCGTTTCGGTCGTTTATACTTGGGTGGTGTCGGTAATTTCCGGTCGACGACCTCTACGACGACTTTCTTCGCAGGGGCGTCGGACCAATGACCAGCGACCCATATTTTTACGCGATGATTGCCCCTCGTTTTCCATTCGTAATGGCCCTTAATCCATTTCTTTTCAGCGCGTACACGCTCCCAATGCCCACGAACCCATACGTACTTGCCCACACGGTTTTTCCACTCGTAGTGGCCAGGTACCCATACGTGGTTGCCAGTTCTAGGGCGGCGGAGTCGTTTGTACTTGGGTGGTGTCGGTAATTTTCGGTCCACCACCTTTACGACGACTTCCTTCCCACGAGTATTGGACCAATGCCCACGGACCCATACTTTGACCCGTTTGCGGCCACGTCGTTTCCATTCGTAATGACCTGGAACCCAGGTTTTAGCGGGTCGAATAGGCTCCCAATGCCCACGGACCCATACATATTTTCCAACCCGGGGTTTCCATTCGTAATGTCCTTTTACCCAGACATGATCGCCGGCCGGTCGCGCCGGGCGAACCGACGTCGGTTGAGATGGTACTTCTACATCTTCATATTCTTCGTATTCGTAGTTCTCACTTACGATTATGGTACCCCCGCAGCCCGTATAAAGGAATCCGGTAGCAACCAGTATGAGAAGTAAAAAGCGCTTCATGAGGCCTCCTAGTTAAGCCTTATCTCCCAATCCAGATCCGACATCATGGACCCAATAAGTGGATTCGTCAAAGCAGGGCAAAATGGCAGTGGTCGATAGTCGTTTCAGTCTCTTCATCCAGTTATGGATCGGATAAATTTGAATCGACGGTCTCAGTATTTGATTTTTGGAGCGTGTTTTTTAACCACAGCCCCATGATCAGCAGGGCGATAAATCCGCCGACTAAAAGAAGAAGGCGTAGCCCGGAAAAGGGTGAACGCATGATCTCTTCTCGTAATTGCGCAAAGTCCGTCACCAGGTGACCTAGATATAAGGCGGTGAACAAAGCGGGTTGCATACCGACCAGGGTGCCTATGAGGACCTGACGAGGCTTGATGCCAAGAGCTCCGCAGACATAGTTCTGAACACTGAATGGGAGAATAGGAACCAGGCGAACGAGGACTACAAATCGAATTCCCTCTTGCGCCAACGCTGTGTCCAGTTTGGCGCCTATATGGTGGCGTCGTATCCAGCGCTGCGTTGGGGCCCGGAGCCAGGTGTTGCCTAACCAGCCGGCAATATAGGCACCCAGGAGAACCCCGGGTAACACCACGAGGTAGCCGGTCCCAATTCCAAAGATCATTCCAGCGATCACGCCCAGGGGAAAGATCGGCAAAAAGAAGAGGGCAGCGAAAAGTATAAGCAGAGCGTAAAGCTCTGGTGATGAGCGACCGAGCATCCAGAGGTCAAGAATCCATGAGGTTCCGGTTCGATCCTGGAGGATGTAGATCCCTGCAGCCAACAGGATTAAAAGAAGCGTCAGGCTCAGCCATGTTTTTTGGCGATTCATATAACTGGCATTCGTACCCATAAAAACCATTTGGAACAAGGTCATTTGTTTCAAAGGGTTAACACCTGGATTGTAAAATTGTTCCCATGGAATTGGTTTTCTATCGGGCTAACCCACCTTGCGTAAGTTTATGCATGGCTGCATCATATTGAGATGGGAGTATGTTTTGACGGCGTCATTGGCCGTTGAACCATTCGAAACGATTAGGACCGGCAGAAATCAATATGTCCGATAGAGACGAAATACTGCAGACCAACGCGTTGTTTTATGAGGCCTTTGCGGCGTGCGATGTTGCTTCTATGGACGAGATCTGGGCGATGCATGCACCCGTTATGTGTATTCATCCCGGGTGGAGTGAACTTGTAGGCAGGGATGCCGTAATGACGAGTTGGTTCTCGATTCTTGGGCAGTCGGAGCAACTGGATGTTGCCTTTGAGGACGCACGTGCTTTTCTTTTTGGAGAGATCGCGTTGGTGATCTGTACCGAGATTGTTGGGCAGGCCTATCTGGTGGCGACGAACACATATGTGCGCGAGCGAGGAGAATGGAAAATGGTTCATCACCAAGCGGGACCACTTCCCAGCCGGGTGGCGAGCCGACCACGCGATGTGGACGATGGAGATGATACGTTATTGCATTGATACGCGTATGTTTCTGGTGTGCCTCACTGCGCTTCTGATTCCGTTTTGGTCGTGCAGCTCAAAGAAGGTACCGGTACAGTCCATCGATGAAGGGACTGGCTCCTCGGCTGCTGAACAACCGGCGGCGACCTCGTTACCTAAGGTCAACGCGGAGCGTACTGATCTGATTTTTCGCTACCTGGATCAGGGCTCGCGCCGACTGCTTACGGCAACGACGATTGATGAGGTTCCCGAGTCGGCTCGAGATCAGGTGGTCGTGGTGGATTCGTCAGTACGAGAACCGGTCGGTGGAGTTTTTGTGGTGGACCTGCGAAGAGCCGACGACAACCAACTGTACCCCGTTCGGGTTGTGACGGCGCATGCGATGGACGAATGGATCCGGAATAAGAGACCACAGGCGAGCACCAAAGTGCGCTTCTACTCGGCGAGTTGGTGTGGGGCCTGTAACAAAGCGCGGGCGTTTTTGAAGAAGAAGGGCATCCCCTATGTGGAAAAGGATGTCGAAAAGGATTCGGGGGCTCGAAAAGAGTTGGCCGAAGCCGCGAGCAATGCCGGAGTTTCTCCGGATAAGCTTTCGAGTGTCCCAATCTTCATCGTAGGCGGTCGTATGTTGTTTGGGTTCGATCCGAAGAAACTCGCGGCTCTTGCTTCCCAGTAAAGCTCTCATGCGGCGACCGGCGCAAAGCGGACCATGTCCTCATCCCAGAGGACGACCTCGATCTCGTGCCCTGTAGGATCGACCACGTACCAGGACACAGAATGCGGCCATTCTACGCGGCCTTCATAGCGAACATCGACGCCGTGTTCGGCCACCGTCTGCTCCCACACCTCTCTGTCTAGGATACGAAAGCCGAAGTGATTCACACCGTGACGATTATGTTCCAATCGGCCGGTTTCATCGAGGGAATGCACTCTCGGCGACTCATAAAGGCAGAGAATCGCGTCACCAGATCGAAGAATGGCCCATCGTCCGAATTTGCCATCGCCCTCTTCCACTTTTTTGAAGCCGAAGACGTTTCCATACCACTGTACCGACTCTTCCAGATTTTTAACCGTCATATTCAAATGATCTAAATGCTTTACACTCATTGTCTGGCTCCTTTTCATTGGGTTGGACCCTACGAGTTTTCGTAACGTCTGGATTCAATATAACGGGGGAGTGTTGGTTAAGCGTCTGTCTTGTCCATATACTGACAAAAGGTTATAGTATGGACATGGGAAACGACACGATGGGTGAAAAGCTGGCCGGCAATCTCGCCGGAAACCTGCGCTATCTACGTCAGGCCCGGGGGCTGACACAGGCACGTCTCGCTGCGCAAAGCGACGTTCCTCGTTCGACTCTAGCGAATGTCGAAGCGGGTGGTGGCAATCCGACCTTAGCGGTTTTGGCGAGGCTTAGCCTTGCATTACAAGTGTCGATAGAAGAGTTGTTGTCGACCCCTCGGGCTTTAGCACAGCATTTTCCCAAAGGCAGTTTGCCGTCGACGGGGCGGGGGCCGGGAAAGAAGGCGACTGTCCACAAGCTCTTACCGGACCCGGTACCGGGAATGGAGATCGATAGAATGGAGCTCGGTCCGAACGCTCGGTTTACAGGAATCCCCCATCGGCCCGGTACACGGGAATATCTGTATTGTGAACGAGGAGAGTTGGTGCTCTGGGCGGGCGGAGATCGATTCGAGCTGCGTGCAGGGGACGTGGTCGCGTTCCAGGGTGATCAGAAGCACTCCTATAGCAACGAGAGCGCTGAAGTGGCTGTGGCTTTTAGTGTTGTGGCGCTTGTGCCCATCTCGGCCGGAGCTCCTGCTTAACAACGCATGGCATCGTTTCTGCCATCGATTGTTGACAAAACCAGTCAAGTTTTCTAACCACTGACTTCGGGCGCAGTGCGCCTTTTTTGTTTGCATCATACGGATCGTGAATCATGGCCGAGCGGACCTGGAAAGATAGGCTGGAAGGAGAGATCACGGGAGAGCTTACCCGGGAGATCGAACTTTTTGAGACCCAGATGGCCCATCGGCAGACAGGTCAGCTCGATGAGAAGGTCTTTGCGGAGACGCGTCTTCGTCGCGGTGTCTATGGTCAACGCTACGATAATGGCCAGCGACACGATGGAATTGCCAAGCAGGAGCTGGGTTTCTCCAGATCGAAAGAGACCAAGGGTCCAGAGACCCTATGGGATGCGCCCGGGATGTTGCGTATCAAGATTCCATGGGGCGGAATGACGGCTCGACAGCTGGAGCTCATGGCGGAGTTGGCAGAGGAATATTCCGACCGGATCGCGCATGTGACCACACGCCAGGATATTCAGCTTCATTTTATACATATCGACGATACCCCCGACATTATGCGTCGCCTCGCGTCGGTGGGGATTACTACCCAGGAAGCCTGTGGGAACAGCATTCGCAATGTTACGGCTTGCCCGATCTCCGGTGTTTGCCACGATGAGAGCTTCGATGTTTCGCCTTATGCGGAAGCCTTCAAGACCTATTTTCTGGGACATCCCGATGCGCAGAATTTTGGTCGTAAGTTCAAGGCAGCGTTCTCGGGTTGCGAACAACACGCCTGTGGGCTCGCCATCATGCACGATATGGCCTTTATCGCGGCCTATCGGACGGTAGATGGAGTGAAGCAACGTGGATTCAAGGTCTACGTTGGTGGTGGCCTGGGGGCGGTGCCACATCAGGCCCAGTTGTACGAAGAGTTTGTTCCAGAGCATGAGATTCTGCCTCTAGGACAGGCGATGTGTCGTGTGTTTGGGCGGCTGGGTGAGAAACGTAACCGGGCTCGAGCACGCCTGAAATTTCTCGTCGCGAAGCTTGGTCTGGACGAGTTCAAGAAGCTGGTCACCGAAGAGCGAGCTGGTTTACCGGAAGATTCGCGGTGGACTTCTCTTCTTTCGGATGCCGAAGGGTTCCTCGAGACACCCTTGCGCGGTCCGAGTGCTCTTTCGGAGGAGCCAGGTTCGGTAGAATACCAACAATGGTTTGAGAGCAATGTTCAGATGCAGCGCCAGGAAGGTTATGCGGTCGTTACCATTGCACTCCCATTGGGTGATCTGACCGCCGACCAGATGCGTGGCCTGGCGGATGTTGCGCGCATTTATACGGGCGACCATATTCGCGCCACCGTTGAACAGAATATCGTTCTGCGCTGGATCCCCTTGTCGGATCTTCCAGCTGTGTATACCGATTTGGCGAGTCATGGATTGGCCTCTCCTGGTGCAGGAACCATTGTCGATATAACGGCCTGTCCTGGAACAGACACCTGTAAGCTGGGGATCTCAGCGTCTCGAGGTCTGGCGTCAGAGCTGCATACGAAACTGGGCGCGAAGGCCGCATCAATGGATACAGCGATTCGGGATTTGCGAGTTAAGATCAGCGGCTGTTTCAACGCCTGTGGTCAACATCATATCTCAGATATTGGTTTCTACGGGGTCAGCCGTAAGGTGGGTGGACATAATGTGCCGCACTTCCAGGTGGTCCTGGGGGGACAGTGGTCAGAGAACGCCAAATCTTTTGGATTGGCTATGGGCGCCGTGCCCTCCAAGAACATTCCGGATGCTCTTTCTGTGATCACAGAGCGGTATCTGGCCGATCGCCAGGGCGACGAGTCGTTTCAGGCGTTTGTGTCCCGCATTGGCAAGGTCGAGATCAAGACGATGTTAAAAGAGCTCACCCAGGTTCCTGGCTATGAGGTGGATCGGTCGTACTATTCCGATTGGGCCGATCCTCGAGAATATTCTCTGGGCGATATGGGGATTGGTGAATGTGCTGGCGCAGTTGTGGCGCAGGCCGAGATGGGGTTGGCCCGTAGTGAAAGCGAGGTCTTCGAGGCGCAGGTTTGTCTGGACAAAAACGATCCAGATCGTGCGGCAGCCCTGGCCTATCAATCGATGTTGCTAGCCGCCCAGGCCCTGATTCGGGAACAGAATATCAACATTACCGATGAGCCCGAGCATATTGTCTCGGAGTTCCGAACCCGATTCTTCGAAACGAAGCTTTTCCACGATCCCTTCGCTGGCGGTAAGTTCGCCAACTATTTCTTCCGGATTCACGACGAAGGAGTCGCGGGGTTGAACTTCCACCAGGCCCACCAACGCGTTGAGGAAGCGCAGCTTTTCATTGAGGCGGCACATTCTTGTTACGCTCGTATGAGTACGGTCTCCTCATGAGTACGGCAGCGAACACAGCGACCCGATTGTTCTGCAAATGCTTTGCAGCTGGTGATGTACATCCGGATGACGCCTTGTACATTCCGGTCTTCCATCGATGGATTCAAGAGAAAGCAGTGCCCGGTCTATTGATCGACGTCGCCGATTACCAGCATGTTCCTCAGGGGCCGAACGTAATGTTGATCGCGCACGAGGGTCACTACGCAATGGATCGTACGGCAGGAAGGCTTGGCATGGCGTATCACCAGAAACGTGATGGTGCGGATAGTTTCGAGAGGAACCTGAAGACAGTGGTCTCCAACGCCTTACAGGCCGCGGATGCTATGGCCAACGACGCATCAATCGACGGGGCTTTGAGCTTCCGTACGGATGAATTTGTACTTGGTGTGGATGACCGGCTGCTTGCTCCGAACAACGCCGATACATTGGACCAACTGGGACCACAGATTCAGGCGTTTTTTGTAAAGCTGTTGGGAACCGAGGCGATGGAAGTTCAGGTTGCCTCCGACCCCCGGGTGCCGTTTCAGGTACATATCCGGACGGAAGTTACAGCTACCGTTGGGGACCTGCGGGAGCGTCTTAACACCCTCTGATTTTCCTTGCGGCACAACGATCTGCGTGCTTTAGTCCCAGCGTTGGTACACTTCAGGGGAGGCGTTATGAAACGCAATATCTTATTTTTGCTCTGCGGATTGTTAATTTCTTTCGGCTGCGGTGGCGGAGGAACTACGAATACTGATGCGGGAGCACCCGACGTTCAGGACGACAACGCGGGTACGGACCAGACAAATACAGACACGGCCGAAGAGGTCGTCGAAGACGCCGGCGGAACGGACGAGGGCACCGACGAGGGTGGTACCGATACGAACGTTCCCCCCGTTGGCCCAGACGGTAAAGTTGGTTCCCCCTGTAGTGTAGAAGCCGATTGTTTTCAGGAGGCTGGTCTTGGCCCCGATGACGATCCGACGAGCATTTGTTTCATGGGATTTTGTACCCGTTTCTGCCGAGAGGTGGATGATCAGGGTGAAGTTGTTCCTGTTGAAGGGGCCTGTAGTGATGTGAGCGCTGCGAGCTATCTCGGAGACGAATGGCAATGCCCGGCGGACTTCGGAATCTGTCTGCCAGGTCCGGTCAGTGGCGTCAGCGTTGGCTGTACCAAGGATGACGAATGTGACGACATCGGCACAAACTCGGTTTGCGCTGGTGTGGTCTGGGATGGTTCTACGGGCGTGGATGGCGTATGCATGCCAGCGATGGATCGGCAGGATCACTCGACCGAATGTTCCGATGATACAGACTGTCAGTCACTCTTCTGTATTGGTAACGACCCGACGACAGGGGCCCTCGGTGTATGTGTAGCGCATTGTGCTACGGGCTCCGATTGCCCTGGTGGTGAAGGCCACCTTTGCCAGGCCTTTGGCTTTCTTCTTCCCGGAGAAGATGGAGAGTCATCCGAGGAGCCTGGTGCCTGGGCTGGACTTTGTTTCCCGTCTACGGGGTCGTTGGATAACTGTAAGTATTCAGAATGCTCCGAGGGAGAGAGTTGTATCGTAACAACGCAGCCTTCCACCCTGATCGGTCAATACAACTGCGTAACAGGTATTGATGGTGGTCTTGCTGGTGGCGAGATTTGTTCTGCCGATAATGACTGCTTCAGCGGTAACTGTATGTTTGATGGTCTCGGAGTGGAAGAAGTCTCCGGCTATTGCACCAATGTCTGTCCGTTGAGCGTCGACCAATGTGGAGACGGCATGGTCTGCACAGACCGTGTATTGAACGATAAGGGCACGCCCGATAAGGATTGGGACGACCCACTGTACAGCCTCTGTGTCTTTGATTCCGAGAACTCACCATGCCTGGTGGACGATTCCTGGTGTGCAGACGAGCTCGACTGTACCGCCGTTGATGGCTGGCCAGAGGAAGTAGAGGGGCTGGGCCTTTGTGTTCCAGGGGTACCACCCTGTGAGACCTATTGTGGTCTGGTAGAAGCGAATTGTACGGGCGATAACGCCATTACATTCGCGACGGATTGCGCCACGGATTGCGCCACCTGGCCGGAAGGTCCGGAAGGAGCTACCAGTGGTAACTCGGTCCAATGTCGTATCTATCACCTTGGTGTTGCTGCTGATGATCCGGCAACCCATTGCCCTCATGGTAACCCCGAAGGTGGTAACTTTGATGTAGGCTTCCCGTGTACAGATCCGGAGCCGGCCGACCCATGTGATCCCAACCCGTGCCTGAATGGTGGTTTATGTGCCAACGTCGACGATGCGGCTAGCTGTGATTGCACTGGCTCGGGATTCGAGGGCGCCACATGTGAAACCGATATCGACGAGTGTGCGGCTGCGATCGACAACTGTGACGTGAACGCTACTTGTACCAATGATGACGGTGGTTTCTCTTGCGCTTGCAATGAAGGCTTCAACGGTGACGGCGTCAGCTGTTCGGCAGATCCGTTGGAGGACGGCGCAGCCTGTGCGGACGCGTCGAATTGTTCGTCTGGGTTCTGTGTCGACGGCTTCTGCTGTGACAACGCCTGTGAAGCGGATTGTGCGTCCTGTAGTGGCGCCGAGAGTGGTGGAACCAATGGAAGCTGTACGCTTTTGCCTGCTGGGGCACCTTCATCCTGTGATCCCTACCTGTGTAACGGATCATCGTTCGATTGTCCGGCATCTTGCGTCGACGATGCGGAATGTGCTGGTGGGACCTTCTGTATCGGAAATATCTGCGATATCGATGAGGACGAGTGCACGCTTAACACCGACAACTGCGATGCTAACGCGACGTGCACCAACACGGTTGGAGGCTTCTCCTGTGCCTGCAATAGCGGGTACTCGGGCGATGGAATCACCTGTACCGATGATGATGAATGTACGGCCGGCACTGATAACTGCCATGACAACGCCTCGTGTACCAACACGGTTGGTGGCTTCTCCTGTGCCTGCAATAGCGGGTACTCGGGCGATGGAATCACCTGTACCGATCATGATGAATGTACGGCCGGCACCGACAACTGCGATTCTAACGCGACGTGCACCAATACGGTTGGTGGCTTCTCCTGTGCCTGCGATAGCGGGTACTCGGGCGATGGAACCACCTGTGTCGATGATGACGAGTGCGCGCTTGACCTCGACAACTGCGATGTCAACGCGACGTGTACCAATACCGGGGGCAGCTTCTCCTGTGCTTGTGACGCGGGATATGACGGCGATGGCGTCTCATGTAGCGACATCGACGAATGTACCACTGGTACGCATAGTTGTACGGCACTCGAGGATTGCACCAATACGGTTGGCGGACATACCTGCTCGCCGGCGGTTATCGGCTACGCGAGTCATGCGCAGGCTGTGTTGCAGAGCAATTGCGGTGGTTGCCATACGGGTTCACCAGGGAATGGCGGGCATAACCTTACGGCGGATTATTCTGATGCCGATAACGCTGCGTCTCATGCGAGCTGTACTGGGCTGACAGTTGGCGAGTGCGCCCTGCTTCGCGCAGGGAATGGCAGCATGCCTCCGGGTGCTGGTACGGTTTCGGCCGAAGACCTCGCTATTCTGCAGGCCTGGGTCGATGGTGGAATGCTTCCCTGATGGTGTAGGGATTCCGAGCGTTTTCGGGTGAATGATGCGCCGGTTGGTTATCAGTCTCTGGGTTTTACTACTTGGGCTCGGTTGCGCCCATACGGCGCCCGAGTCTCATGTGGTCCTGGCTCCTGATGGCAGCCCTACGGTTGTGGGCTGGCGTGGTGATGGCACCGGTGACTACCGTGGTGAGAATCCGCCTCTCCAGTGGGATCAGAAGACGAACATCCGCTGGTCCACGCCATTACCGTCCTGGAGCAATGGCTCTCCGACCCGGATAGGCAATATTGTTTTTGTCACGGCCGAGCCCACTCTACTTATCGCGGTAGATGCCCGATCGGGCCGTATTCTATGGAAGCGGACCAATAATTATATCGAGACATTGACCAAAGAAGAGCTTGTGGAGGCCAAGAAGCTTCTGGCCGAAGGCGACGCTGTTGCCAAGCAGCTCTCTGAGAAGCAGAGGCAGCTCTATCGTATTAAGAGGAAGCTTCGACGAGGTGGTGGGGGCGCGGAGCTGGCGGCGACGCTCGGGCAGCTTGAGACCGAAGTCAACGAACTTCGGGCTACCTTACAGGCCACGGATAGGCTGCGACCCCTACCTCCGATGGAGTTCATCGGGTATTCCTCATCGACTCCGGTCTCTGATGGGCGGTTTGTGTACACCTTGTTCGGAAACGGCGTAGTGTCCTGCTTTGATATGAGCGGCAAGCGGATCTGGTCGTCCTATGTTGGTGAGCCCATGCGACCGATGAAGGGGCATGATCGTGGGCATGCAGCCTCACCCATCCTGGTGGGAGACAAGGTCATTGTTGGTTTTGGGCGTTTACAGGCCCTCGATGCGAAAACCGGTCGTGTGGCGTGGACGGGGATGCCCTATCCTCATTTCGGGACTCCGGTTCATGTGTCCATCGGTGGGGCGAGCTATGTGATCACCCCAGACGGAGAAGCAGTTCGCGTAGACGATGGTACGGTAATGGCGAAGGGTATGGGGCAGTTATGGTATATCGGCCCACTGGTTATCGGCGACCGGATACATTTTCTCGGTCCGGGGACAATGCCCGAGAAGAGTTGGCTTACGCCTGTAAAAGGGAACGCGGTTCGTTTGCGTGCATCGGGCCCGAAGCTGTCCGTAACGAAGCTCTGGAATACGTCTCTGGTTCGTGATCGCTTCTATGGAGAGACGGTAGCTCATAAGGGTCTGATCTATGCGGTGTCAGCGGAAGGCTCCTTTGTTGTTCTCGACGCGAAGAGCGGTCGGGCATTGACGCGAACGGAAGTGAAAACGCAAGGCACCCCGGGGCGGAAAGCCCATTATTACGCAAGCCTGGTTGTGGCCGCAGATCACCTCTTCATAACGAACGATGCAGGGACAACGCTTGTGCTGAAGACCGGAGCGAAACCCGAAGAGATTTCGCGAAATACCTTGGATGGGGAGATGCGCAGTTCCCTCCATATCTCTGGTGATCAGATCTATGTGCGAACCTTCAAGACACTGTATTGCATTGGTCTGAAGTGATTATTGCGCCGGCGTCTTAGCTGGGCGAACACAGCGGAAACCGATGTCGTGTGCTTTGATCTGTGGGGGCATTGCGGCACGCCCACTTGAGCGTAGATCGGTCGGCGCTTCGTCAGCCCACCCACCGCCGCGAATTACGCGGCTGCTTCCATTCTCGGGCCCTCTGGGGTTGGATGGGGCGGCCTTCGCGTAGGCATCTGGAGCGTACCAGTCGGCGGTCCATTCCCAGACATTACCTGCGAGATGAAAGAGTTTTATCCAGTTTTGGCCTTCGGCCCGCGGATCGAGAGAGACACCCGATGTACGTTGTTTTTCACCGAAGACCGCCAGCTCATAGGTCGCCTCTTTCTGTCCCCAGGGGTACCGTCGGCTCTCGGGGCCCCGAGCGGCGTATTCCCATTCGGCTTCGGTGGGAAGCCTTGCGCCAATCCATGCACAATAGTCGCGGGCACCAAACCAGTTCACACCGTTGATGGGGCGATCATCCAGGGTTGGGTGATTGGCTGTGGCTTTCCCATAGCTATAAAAATACCCATCGGTTTGTACGTCTTTGAGCTTGCAGGCCCCAGCTAAAACACAGCGCTTGTATTGCCAGGCCATGACTTCCCAGACGTGCATATGAAACGCTCCGACCTCTACATGGCGGGCAGGGGCTTCATGGGGTTCGGCTGCTGGATCATAGCCAGGTGCTTGTGCATCGGTAGCTTGTGCGCCCATCAAGAAACGTCCCGCGGGGATGGCATAGAGGCATCCAAAAGGGAGGTCTCTATCGCTGCAATTCGGGTCCTGCACATCGTTCTCAGCGGGTCGTGTGGCCGCACCCGTCTGGTAGGGTAGCTCCGCCTCCGGCGTGGTCGCACAGGCCATAAGGCTGGCGATAAGTACCAGTACTATATGTGTTCTAGAAAACATGGCGCCGTGTTCGAGTTCTGTTTATCTTGCCGAGGATGGGCCGGAGTTACAAGTTTGGCCTGTCGCGTAGTCGTCTGGACATTGCCGACCCGCGATTATATGAACCAGACTTGGGTTTTGAACCGTGAATAAGGGCTCCATGCAAAGGTTACTCGGCTGGTTTTTGACTACCCTGTTGGTCGTATTCGGACTCTCTTGTTCTGGGGCGGTTTCTTCTATTTGCGGTGCCGATGCCGATTCGAAATCGTCTGGAGCGGTAGACAAGGCCTCCCAGCGGGGTTGGTCCAACTGGCGTGGTCCCCAGCAAAACGGGCAGTCCGTTGCGCGAAATCTACCGGAAAATCTGAGCCCAGACGGGCCGAATCTACTCTGGACATTGGACCTGGCGGGGCGCGGGACGCCGGTCGGCTTTAAGGATCGTCTCTTCGTTTTCGGATACCGCGGGGAGGATGCAGACCTACATGAAGTGCTGCTGGCAATAGATCCAGTCTCCGGCAAGGTGATCTGGGAACAGCGTTTTAACGATTTCCTGAGCGATATCATCTACCAGCGATACAGCATTGGTAGCCCCACGGTGGATCCCACCACAGGCAATGTCTACCTGATGACCTCGACCGGGGCCGTCCACGCCTTTGATTTTGAGGGAAACGAGCTATGGAACCGATCCATGATGGAGGAGTTCGGTCGAATCGCCTTCCCGAATGGGCGTACCGGAGCACCCGTCGTTGTCGATGGTATGGTGATTGTGCGTGGCATCACGACCAACGCTGGGCGAAATGGTCCAGCGCGTGATCGGCTATACGCCTTTGACGCTGCAACTGGCGTTTTACAGTGGATATCGACCCCAGGAACGGCTCCGAAGGATAGCTCTTTTTCGACGCCTTTTGTGGCCAATATCAACGGGCGAAAACTCCTATACGTGGGCACGGGCTGTGGAAATGTAGTGTGCGTTGACGCCCGAACCGGGCAGCCCCTATGGCGTTTTCCTTTGAGCCAGGGTGGGGTCAACAGCTCTGTGGTTGTTGACGGAGAGCATTTGATTGCAATCCACGGCAAAGAGAACCTGGATTCCAGTCAAACGGGTCGTATGGTCGCCATCAAGCCCCCAGCCATCGATGGCGGCAAATCACAAAACGTATTGCGTCGGACCCACGAGGTGTGGCGCAACGACCTGGGGAACTTTACCAGCTCCCCGGTTTTGGTCGACGGCGTCCTCTACCAACTTCTTCCCACGGGTTTTCTTGTGGCTGTTGATGCTGCGGATGGACGGGAACTGTGGCGCAAAAAGCTCGCCAATGAACAGCTCCATGCATCCCCGCTCTGGGCTGATGGGAAACTCTACGTGCCCATGCTCAATGGAGATGTATTCGTTCTTGCGGTCGAGCGCGCAGGGGTAAAGGAGATCTCCAGGGTTCGCCTCAAGGGAGATTGCATTGGGAGCCCTGCAGCCTTTGGCGGCCGCCTCTATATCCATACGACCGAACGCCTCTATGCCTTTGGAGATAAAAAACGACGCCGAAGCAGGAGTATAGACAGCCCAGCAAAACCGGCACCAGGGGCCATCGCCTCTCATCGGGTTGTTCCTCCCAGCTGGTTGTTACAGGCAGGCCAGGAACAAAATGTGGTTATCGAAGCCCTGGACGCACAGGGACGATTGGTTCGCGCCTATGCTGCCGACGAATGGGCACTCGACACGACCTCCAGTCAGCCTGTGGAGATGGCGCGACCCGGTGTTGTGCGAGCACGAGCTGGGAGCGGCTATTTTGCCGATAATGTGGCCATTCGACTCCCGGGGCATGACGCAGCGTTAAAGGTTTATGTGCGGGTAGTACCCGCGCCACCGTTCTCGGTCGACTTTGAGGAGACCAGTCTTCAGCCAGGGCCGGAAAGGCATTTTGCGCATCCACCGGCACCATGGATTGGCGGCAAGATGAAATGGGAGGTTGTGTCCCATGAGGGAAGCAAAGTCCTGCGCAAGACGTTGAAGAGGTTGTTGTTCCAACGCGCCATTACCTTCATTGGTCACCCCGATTTGGAAAATTATACGATCGAAGCGGACATTATGAGCGACGGGTCTCGTCGATTATTGGGAACCGTTGGGGTCATCAATCAACGGTATGTGATCGCTCTCAATGGTGGGTGGCAGCAGCTCGAAGTAAGTTCTAATTACGATCGCTATCGAGTGGGTACGCCCTATCGTTGGAAGGCCGGAATCTGGTATCGGATCAAAGCACGGGTGGATGTAGCCGCCGATGGATCCGGAGTGATTCGCGCGAAAGTCTGGCCCAGAGGGACGAAGGAACCAGATACATGGTTATTGGAAGCACCGCATGCACAGGCACATCCCAAGGGGGCACCCGGTGTTTTCGGTTTTTCTCCGCAGGCACAGTTTCCGGTTTTTGTAGATAATGTTTCCGTCATGAAGAATGAGCAATAGGATGGCAATCAGACCCATATACCCCTTTTTCGTGGTCGTCTTCACCCTCCTTGCAGGCGATGTCCTGGCCGGTGATTGGCCCATGTGGGGACGCACTGCAGCCCGGAATATGGCAAGTCCCGAGACCGGACTGGTGACGACCTTTGAGCCGGGTCGGCTGAAGGAAGGGACCGAAGACATTGACCTTACGACCACGAAGAATGTGAAGTGGATTCAGAAGCTCGGATCCCAGGCGTACGGCAATGTGACCGTGTCGAATGGCCAGCTTTGTCTGGGTACGAATAACGAGACCCCCCGTCAGAAGAAGATCCAGGGTGATCGTGGCGTAGTGATGTGTTTTGAGGAAGAAACCGGCTCGTTTCGTTGGCAACTGACGGCACCAAAATTAGGGGGTGGAAAGGTCAATGACTGGGAATTTCTAGGGATCTGTTCCTCACCAGCCCAACACGACGATCGAATCTATGTGGTGACCAACCGTGCTGAGGTCGTATGCCTGGACGCCAAAGGTATGAAAAATGGGAACCAGGGGCCGTTCAAAGACGAGGGGAGCTATATGGCTGGTCCGGGCAAACCGGCCGTCGAAGTGGACTCCCTTGATGCAGACATTATCTGGCGTTTCGATATGCGAAAGGAGCTCGCAATATTCCCCCATAACATTGCCAGTAGCTCGGTTCTTGTGGTGGGCGACCGGGTCTTTGTTACGACGTCCAATGGAGTCGATTGGTCCCATCGGAATATCCCCGCACCCATCGCACCAAGCCTGGTTGTCCTGGATCGGAAGACCGGGGCCCTTGTGGGGGAAGAGGGATCCAGCATCAGCGAACGGGTATTGCATGGAAACTGGGCTTCTCCGGCACTGGCAAAGGTGAACAAGAAGGATGTGATCCTCTTTGGTGCTGGTGATGGCTATTGTTATGGCTTTGATCCCAAACCCAAAAAGGACGCCGACGGCTTCTCTATTTTGCCGGAGCTATGGCGTTTCGACGGGAACCCCAAGCACTACCGTGTAAAGGATGGAAAGCCGATTCGATATCCACGCCGTGATGGTCCGAGCGAGATCATTGGTACGCCAGTTTTCCATGATGGGAAGGTCTATGTGACCATCGGTCAGGATCCGGAGCATGGTCCGGGCGTAGGGAGTCTGAGCTGTATTGACCCCTCCAAGAAGGGTGATACCAGTACGAGCGGACGCATCTGGAGCTTCGACAAAATCGGTCGTTCGATTTCCACCGTCGCGATCGCAGGAGGTTTACTCTTCGTCGCTGACCTGGATGGGAAGGTCTATTGCCTGGATGCGAAAACAGGGACCCATCACTGGACCCACGATACCGAAGGTAGAATCTGGTCCTCACCCCTGGTGGCCGATGGAAAAGTCTATATTGGTAACGCCGACGGGATCTTTACTGTTCTCGCGGCGTCTACGACGCGCAAAGTGTTGCATACGGCTTCCTTTGTTGGGCCGATCTATAGCTCGGCGATTGCGGCAAATGGCGTCGTCTACGTCACGACACAGACCCATCTTTATGCCCTGGAGGGAGAGAAAAAATAATGGGGTCGAAGGGATGGATTCTTCTGGTCGGTATTCTGCTGGCTATCTTGCACCAGGACTTCTGGCTCTGGGATGACGGCAGCGTTCTCTTCGGGTTTTTACCGATAGGGTTGGGGTATCACGCCGCCTATTCCATCGTAGTGGCCCTGTATTGGTGGTGGGTCGTTCGTGCGGTGTGGCCTGCCGACTCTGAGACTTCGGATGACGAGGCGGCTCCATGATTGTGGTGGTCATCATCGTCATCTACCTGGCCCTGTTGTTGGTGTTGGGTGGTTTGAGCTCTCGTCGATTTCGAAATACGAGCGACGACTTCTTTCTGGCCAGCCGGAGCATCGGGCCGTTCTTATTGGTGATGTCTCTCTTTGGGACGACGATGACCGCTTTCGCTCTTGTGGGGAGTACGGGTAAAGCCTATGAGCAGGGGATTGGCGTTTATGGGTTGATGGCTTCCTGGTCTGGCCTGATTCATTCCGCGGTCTTTTTTCTAGTGGGAATCAAGCTCTGGGCACTCGGGAAACGGTACGGCTATGTGACGCAGACGCAGTATTTCCGAGATCGGTTCGGCAATGAGATGCTCGGTCGATTGCTCTTTCCGATTCTGGTCGCTCTGGTGGTTCCCTATCTCCTGATTGGGTTGATGGCTGCAGGGGTAACCGTAGAGAAGGTCACGGCCAAAACCGAAGCCTTTGGTCCCGACGGGGTTCCCGGCTGGATAACAGCAGGTGTCATCTGTCTGGTTGTATATACCTATGTCTTCTTTGGTGGATTACGGGCCGCCGCATGGGCCAACGCCTTTCAAACCATCGTGTTCCTGGTAGTTGGCCTCATCGCCTTCTTCCTGATCGCCGATAGTCTGGGTGGGGTGGAGGCCGCGACAGCCAAGGCCGAGCCGACGCGCCTCATACGTGAAGGGTCGATTTCGAGACTTCATTTCACCAGCTATCTATTCATTCCGTTATCGGTGGGTATGTTCCCCCATCTATTTCAACATTGGTTGACCGCCCGGTCGGCCCGCACCTTTAAAGCGCCGGTCGTGCTTCACCCTGTATTGATCATGTTGGTCTGGGTGCCGTGTATCTTGATCGGGGTATGGGCGACGGGAGCGCTGGGAACCTCGAAACCTCCGAACGCCATCCTGGGGATTATGGTGGGACGTCTTCAGGACCCGTATATTTCGGGTCTGGTCACCGCCGGTATCCTTGCCGCCATCATGTCGTCATTGGACTCCCAGTTTCTCTGCCTGGGCACCATGTTCAGCCAGGATGTTATCTTTCGGATGAAGGGATCGGATCAGCTGACCGATTCGCAGAAGTTATTTCGAGCGCGCCTCTTTGTGGGGGGTGTGATCCTCTGCACGTATCTACTCTCTCTGGTCACAACCAAGAGCATCTTCGATCTGGCGGTCTGGTGTTTCAGCGGCTTTGCGGGTCTTTTCCCCCTTGTTTTAGCGTCCCTGTACTGGAAGCGAACCACCGCAGCGGGCGCGATCGCTTCGATTTGCACCACAGCCGCGGTATGGCTGATCTTGTTCCTACAATCGCCGGGTAAGGAGACTCTGATTCTCGGCATGATGCCGGTCGTCTTTATCGTATTGGCGTCGACGGTAAGCCTGATCGTGGTATCCTTGGGTACGAAGCCAGTCGATAGCCAGCGATTGCAGCGCTTCTTCCCGATGAAGGATGAATCAAAATGACCACCGCCGAGGAGATGAGGGAACGACTCGATGCCCATGTTCGTAGCATGGTCGCTTGGCACTTCTCTGAGGAGACCGGTACACCATTTTGGCTGGCATGGGCCAAAGAGCAGTCCTTTGATCCCCGGTCTTCGATACGGGGGTTTTCCGATCTACTTCAATTCCCGCACTTCGACGGCGATGTATTGCGAAGTGGGGATGTGGACCAATTCATTCCCCGGGGTTATGCCGGTAAGCCCTATCGTATATTTGAGAGCGGTGGGTCGACCGGTGTGCCACATCGCCGGTTGAGTTGGAACGATCATCGCACCGACTACGATGCGTTCTCCAAATATCTCCCCAAGAGTCATTTTCCGGAAGGAGCGACCTGGCTTATGGTGGGGCCAACCGGGCCGAGACGTATCCGACTGACCATCGAATATCTGGCACAGGTACGTGGAGGCCGGTGTTTTCACGTCGATCTGGACGCCCGATGGGCCCGCACCTTGATGGTGTCGGGCCGTCACGAACAGTTCGCGGATTATAAGGCGCATATCTTGAAGCAGGCGGTCTCGATTCTGGAGACGACACCGATACAGTGCTTATTTATCACGCCGAGTCTGCTGGAAGGGCTCGATGAGCTATGGCCACTAGGCGAAAGCGCGATCACCGGCATTATGTGTGGGGGGACCTCCATGACCGCACAGACTGTACGCTTTCTGACGGAAGAGGTTTTAGGGTCGCAAACACGACTCTTTCCCACCTATGGCAATACATTGATGGGAGTGGCGCCAAGTCTCCCAATTCGTGCCGAAGATGGCTTTCAGCTGAACTATTATCCACCGGTTCCACGAGCGGTGCTTCGGGTTGTAAATCCGGACGACCCTTCGACTCTCGTCGATTATGGGCAGGTGGGGCGCGTAGAGTTGACCACTCTGACCCGAGAGTTCTTTATGCCTCGCTATCTGGAGCGTGATGAGGCGATTCGCCTGGAGCCCTGCGCGGAATACCCCTATGACGGGGTCGGCCAGGTTCGTCCCCTGGGTTCCACAGACGCTCCTGTCGCAGAGGGAGTCTACTAGCAGTATGGCTGGGCCTCTGCATATACCGGTGATTCGCCGTGGCAAGGTCTATCGAAGCCTCGATGTCAGCCCCCTCGTCGATCCGCGCGATGGGTCGCTAGTCGCTGAGATCAGCATCGCAAACACCGATCTTATTGAACGCGATGCGCGGGTGTTCCACTCCAATCAAACGAACCCATACCGGCTGGAGATAGAAGAATGCCAGGCGATCGCTCATGGGGCGGCCGACGCCTTTCTGGAAGGTGAGCTGGAGTTATATCCCGATGGCCCCGTACATGGGCCCCAGGAGTACCGGGATCACCTCTGTTGTACGACCGGGCTTACACAGGCCCATGTGCATACCCAGTCGGAACGCCTGGCCAACGCCATACGGACGGTGACAGAGAGCATTCAACAGCAGGCCGGAGGGGCGGTTCGTAAGCAGGTGGCATCGGGGTTGGCTGTAATCCTGCCCAATAATGCACCGGGGGTGAATGGGCTATGGCTACCCGCCCTGGGACTGGGGGTTCCGGTGGCTATCAAGCCAGGACACTCCGATCCGTGGACGCCGTTACGGATTTTGTCGGCGTGGCGTAGTGCGGGCCTTTCCGATGGGTTGATGAGCTATTACCCATCGACGCATGCAGGTGTAAATATGTTGTTGAATAGCTGGCCTCGGGGGTTGCTATTTGGCGATGGTGCTACGGTACAACCCTATCGATCTCGTCCCGATGTTGATGTTCGAGGTCCGGGTCGAAGTAAGCTCATCTTCGGTTCCGACACGATCTCCAATTGGTCGGACCATATGGACCTGATGGTCTCCTCTGTATTGTATAATGGTGGCCGTAGTTGTATTTGCGCTTCGACCATTGTGGTGCCATCCCATGGGGAGGCGATCGCGCAGGCCCTGGCAGAACGCCTCGTTGAGGTCGGCCCGTCCGACGGCGAGACCCTGGCTGCTTGTGTGGAACCGGGCCTCGCCAAACGACTCAATCAATATGTGGATGAAGCGGTGCGAAACGACGGTGTGACCGACTGTTCCAGCGAGCTTCGAGGCTCTCCTCGTTGGGTTGTCCATGACGGGCTCGAGTACCTGTTGCCGACGGTCGTTTTATGCCGAGATACGTCCCAGTCGATAGCGCAGACCGAGCTTCCATTTCCTCTGGTGTCTGTGGTGGAGGTCGCTCCCGATCAGATCGTCGATTGGTTGGAACCTGGTCTCGTCGCGACCGTGGTGTCCGACGATGCGAACTTCGTAGCTGGTTTGCGACAGTCCGGGAAAATCAGCACCATGCATCAGGGCCCAATTCCAACCACAGAGATTCGTTGGGACTCTCCGCCAGAGGGTAATCTCGTCGATCATCTCTGTTCGCAGACGGGATCATGAATACGACAGGTTTCGATACCCTGGGAGGCACCCTCTCGACCCGCGTTCTATTTGGGGCGGGCTGTATCGCGCAGCTGGCGCAAGAGGTGCAGCGGTTGGGCGGAGCCCGGGTCTTATTGGTCAGTGATCGGGGATTGGCCGATGCGGGCCATGTCGCGCAGGCACAAGCGATTCTGAATGAGGCAAATATTGCATCGACCCTCTATCTCGACGTTCAAGAGAACCCAACGGATGAGGATGTGTCACGTTGTGCGGATGTGGCGCGAAACGATGACTCGGACATCCTTGTTGGTCTTGGTGGTGGTAGCGCGATGGATGCCGCCAAGGGAGCAAATCTGCTGCTCACCCAGGGAGGGCGGATCCAGGACTATTGGGGTATGGGTAAGGTGGTGGCTCCTATGTTGCCATTGATCGCGATCCCCACGACCGCTGGTACGGGTAGCGAAGTGCAACAGGTGGCCTTGATATCCGACGCCCAGACCCATCAAAAGATGGCTTGTGGTGATCCAGCGCTTCGACCCGCTACGGCGATCCTCGACCCGAATCTCACGCTCAGCCAACCCTGGGAGGTGGCGTGCTCTACGGCACTCGATGCGATGACACATGCTCTGGAGTCGGTGGTTACCACTGCTCGTACAGACCTGTCGCAAAGATTTTCTACGGAGGCCTTTCGCCTCGGCTATTCCGCCGCTGTGCAAATCATGGAGGGCTCCGAAGACCCATTTGTACGGGGGGAGATGTTGAAGGCCGCTTGCTACGCAGGGTTGGCCATCGACCACAGTATGTTGGGTGCTGCCCACTCGTGTGCCAACCCCCTCACCCAGACCTTCGGTTTGCGTCATGGTTTTGCCGTGGGGGTGATGCTTCCCCATGTGATTGCCTTCAACGCCCAGGACTCTTCTGTGGCTGCCATCTATGGGAATGTGGCCAGGACCAGCGGCCTTGTTCCTGAGAACGCACCCGACAAAGATGCCGTGGACGCTTTGATTTCTGCAGTAGATGACCTCTGCGAAAAGAGTGGCGCAAAGCAGGCCCTGCGTGCTCTTCACGAGCCAGTAGAGCATATTTCCTCCCTGGCGAGCGGGGCGGCCGAGCAGTGGACGGCGCAGTACAATCCGCGCGAGGTAGGCGTGACGGATTTCGAGGATATATACCGTTCGGCGCTCACGCGCTGAGAGCGCGGATCATCAAGGAAAGGGTTTTCGGGAATCCGAGTCCTGCTATGATGGCTTTTCTAGTAGGTGTTGTGCATAGGCGATGGTGAAAGGATTGGTTCGAAAGGTTAGCAAATACCGGGTTGCAAGATTCGGATATCTGTGGGTCTTTCTCGGCGCGATGGGTTTCGTGATTCCGGGGTTGGCATTTTCACAGACTTCGGACTGGCACCACGCCCGTGGTGGCCCTCTTCAAACGGGGCGGGCGCAGGGGTCATTGGCATCCAATCTAGAGCTTTTGTGGCAGTTCAAAGCGGATGACGAGGTCGTCTCTTCGGCTGT
>MDTE01201472.1_pt1 | contig 69851 bp, 48 predicted proteins | sample 811231 | NCBI WGS metagenome assembly MDTE01 (sample SAMN05326651, study PRJNA326480) | marine metagenome | isolation source: seawater | place: Indian Ocean: Red Sea | collected 2010
CGACGGCGTCGGGTGGTGGTGCGCGCGGACGAGAGACGGTGCGAAGAGACGCGTCGGTGTCGGTGTCGTCGGTGTCGGCGGCGCGTGGGTCCGCGTGTCTCGTCCAGCGCGCGTCGTCTTCATCGTCGTCGTCGTCTCCGTCGTCTCCATCGTCGTCGCGTCGAGACGAGAATCTCTTGGACATGGCGCCGAATCCGAAAAACGCGCGCGGAGACGGGTCGTCGAGGGCGAGACGACGACGACGACGATGAAGACGACGACGAAACATGGCGCGTCCGAGTCTCCGCGAAGGCGTCGATTCGTCGATTCGTCGACGCGTCGAGAAGTGACGACGCGTGGAAGAGGGACACGAAAAGGAGACGAAGCGGCACCTCGAGCCTCGACGCTCGCGGTGGACGGTGCGCGCGCGCGTCATGGCGGCGACGGTCGTGATTCCGATTCCGGTGGACGATGAGGAGGTGAAGGCGGTGGCGAGCCTCGTCTTGTCGACGAACAGCGTGCGTTTCGAGGTCGGGGACGACGAGGATGCGATTCGGGGCAAAGTGCGGGACGCGCTGGCGATCGCGCGGTGCGCGAGCGTGAGCGAAAAAGAAACGTGCGGTAGGACGATCGAAGATGTGGTCTCGAGTTTGCGCGCGGCGGACGAGGCGTTCGCGAGGGAAGACGACGACGGTGGCGCGGGGACGCGCGGGGGCGACGCGCCGGGCCGAGAGACGGCGGCGTACGGATTGGCGATGCGATCGATCGCGGACGCGATGGAGACGGCGGGACGAGACGAGGCGTCGTCGAGCGCGCGTGTTGTTCTCGAGCGCGCGATGGCGGCGCTGAAAAGCGCGGCGACGGTGAAATTGGGCGCGGCGGCGGCGGCGGCGGCGCGGAGCGAACGCGGGTCCGCGACGGCGGGCGCGCTCGATCCCGCGTGCGAGGACATGTTCCGATGGGCGCGCGCGCGAGGCGCCGAGTATCGTATCGAAGGTCGAGTCGTGCGCGAGGGCATGCGCGAGGCGCGCGCGACGGAGAGCATCGAGGCTGGGGAGTGCGCGGCGCGAGTGCCGTGGTCGGCGCTCTTGGGCGTCGAACAAGTCGTGCGCGCGTCGTCGTCGCCGATGTGTGAGGTGTTGAAACAGTTGACCGGAACGATGAGCGATCAGGTCATCATGGTCGTTTGGCTCACCGCGGCTCTGAGCGACGACGTTTCGAGCGAGAGCGAGTCGGAGTGGGCGCCGGCGTTGCGCGCGCTCCCGCGCCGCGAGTCGACGGCGTTGGCGTGGAATCCGGACGCCATGCGACTCGTGTTGGGAGAGGAGCACGCGCGCAGACTCATCGAGTATCAGCAGAGTGTTCGTAAACAGTACGACATGTTGTTCCCGGCGCTGTGCGCGCAAGTGCCCGAGGCGTTTCCTCTCGAGATTTTCGGAGAGTATCGTCGATTCGCGTTGGCGCACGACGTGTGGACATCGTACGCGATGAAAGTGCAAGACCCCGCGAGTTTGTGTATTCGCGAGGTCATCGTGCCCGGGGTATACCTGTGTAACCACGCGTTGCACGCGCACTCGGTGCGGTACACGTCGTTGGAGCGAGATACGAACGCGTTTCGATTGGAACTCGCGAGAGGCGCGTCTCCCGGCGAACCGATTACGATTTCGTACGGACGTTTAGAAAACGTCGAATTGGTCGCCTATTACGGTTTCAGTCTCGCGAACAACCCGTACGATCGTTTACCGTTCACGATTCCCGGGTTCGATCCCGCCAACATCGACGACGCGCGCGCCGAAGCGTTGCGCCGCGCGTCGGCCGCCGCCGCGCTCGACGTGTCGGCGTATCCCCCGCGCGTCGCCGCCGACGGTTCTCTCGATCGATTTCTGGCGCAAATGCGCGCGTTATACGCCCCACAAAGAGTTATCGAGTGGAGCGACACTCTCGATGATTACCACCCGTTCGTCGTCGTCGATGTCGACGCGGAGTGCGATATGCTTCGCGCGCTCGCCGGGTACGTCAAAGACGCGGCGGAGGAGATGCGCGAGTCGGCGGCGCGCGTGGCGGCGCGTCCGCGCGACGGCACGATTCACGGCGTCGACGGCGTCGATGTCGTCGCCGATGCGACATTTTGGTATCGCGCGGGTCAGTTGCGCATCGCCGAGAGCGTCATCGAGAGAATCAACGCGCTGTTGACGGAGTATTCGAGTAAAAAACGAACGCGCGACAGACGCGACGCGTAAACCGTTTGTACATGATGCGTAATTAAAATGTATTCTTCTACTCTCTATGTCTCGCTCGCCGACGCCTTTGTCTTCTTCTTAAAGTCTTTGAACGTCTTCCGCAACACGCTCGTGAATCGATCGACGTCGTCGCGCGTCGTGCCGATCGCCGCCGCCGCGGTGAAATACGTCGTCGGGTACGCCGAGTGCGACGCGCCGAAGCCTCGAAACTCGATCCCGCCCACGGTTTGCGTCTCTCCCGGCGCGATGACGCGCGTGCCGGAGACGCACCGAGAGAATAACATCGATCCGAACATCGTCGGTGACGCGCCGACGCTGGACGCGCACGTGAGCGTCATCGCCATGGAGATTGGATTTTTCGGAGACGCGAGGACGCGTTCGCCCTCCTCGGCGGCGACTTTTTCGAGTTCGGCGCGCATGTACGCGTACAGGGATTCTCGCTCGTCGAGCAAGCGCGTCCACGTCTTTTCGCCCATGGATAAAAGGGTGATGAATAAATCCAAGGTGGCGGAAGCGGACGCGCGTCCGGGATAATCGGCGGCGACGGCGTCCACCGTAGTTTCGTCGTTTTTCCCGGCGCACACGAGCGCGCCGCCGACGGGAACGAGAAAGTTCTTATCCGTCGATTGCACGACGGCGTCCACGCGACCGACAGTCCACGCCTTGTTTACGCGCGCGCATAACTCTTTACTCTGCACCCCGTACGCGTTATTGATGACGTGACCGACGTCTTTGTCTCGACACAGTCGCGCCACGGCTTCGACGTCGTCGCACGCGCGAGGCGCGAAACAACTCGTGCTCGTCACGACCGCCACCAACCGTTCCCTCCCGACCTCATCGATCGCCCGTTCGATCGCCGACACGTTCGTCTCCAACTGATCACCGTTCAACACGGGCTCGATCACGACGAGTTTCAATCCCGCGCACGTCGCCGCCTTGACGCACGTCTTTTGATCCAATCGACACCAAATCACACAATTCGCCCCCTCTCTCCCCTCTCGCGCGCATCTCGATCGCATCGAGCTCAGCACCAACGTCATCGTCATCCCCGTCGCCAGTGGCAGCACCAACACCCGCTTCCCCACCTCCCGCATCCCCGCCAATCGCAACGCGTCTCGCGCCAACGCCCCGCACAACGCGTGCGCCGCCGAGCTTCCGCACGCCTTCGGTTGCTCCGCCGTCACGTCTCCCGACCTCCCGATCCCGTGCGTCATCCCGAAACACCGACGACCGACGATGGACGAAAACACTCGTCCCTCCCGCTCGCCCACTCCCACGTTATCGAGGAAATTATTCGAATCCATCGTCGCCAGCGTCGTCAACAGGTGCGTCACCGCCTGGTCGGGTAATCCCTCGGGAAGGAGTCTTCGATTGGAGACGAGTCGCGAGAGAATCTTCTCCCGCGACGCGAGCGACGCTCGACCTTGGGCGACGTATCTCGCGCTCAGCATCCGCGTCAACGGGTCATCCTCGTCCATGACGCGTCACCGAATGACGAACGAATGCCTCGAATCGAATGAAATCATGATGCAATGGGAACGAATCCGAACGACGTCACGCGACGACGCGAGGACTCGATGACGGGAAAGCGAGCGACGATCTCGGTCGACGCGCGCTCGACGATGCCTAACTCGACGTCGCGCGCGCGAGACGACACGCACGAGACGCACGGGACGAATGGGACGAATGCGCCGTCCCGGGGACAAGTCTTCATTCGCGCGCGTCTCGACGGGGACGTCTACGGGCGGACGCGCGTCGTCGCGCGGGAGGTTGCGCACGGACGAACGACGGCGAGGGATGTGATCGAATCGGTGACGAGGTCGCGGGCGCTGGCGGTGACGTGCGCGCTGGTGGGACGACGACGAGATGGGACGAGGGCGACGTACCGGGACGAAGACGCGTTGGACGCCGACGCGTGTTCGACGGCGTTCGCGTACGACGTCGTGGATGGGAGGGTGCGCGGCGTGGGGTTGGTGGGTGGGGGTGGTGACGGTGGTGCCACGGGGGCGGAGTCGAGATCGGCGTATCTGGAGATGTACGCGTGGAACGGTGGGACGACGTTTAGTCGGAAAAAGGAAAGTTTGGGCGGTTTCGTGCGCTACTCGACGCAGAGCACGGTGAGGGATCGAGACGAGGCGGAGGAGGATTTAGCGCGATGGTTCACGTGCGCGCTCACGGAGGAACCGCTCGAGACGTGTGAGAATGGGGTGGTGATTGATCGCACGGGCGCGTTGTATAATAAACAACCCGTGCTCGAGGCGTTGCGGAATAAAGCCGTCGACGGCGCGCCGCTGCCGAAACGCATCGAACACGTGACGGGGATGAAGGCGTTGGTGACGTGTCAATTTCACAAGCGACGACGCGACGCGGGCGACGGGGAGGATGAGACCAAGGCCAAGTCGGTGAACGCGAGGAATTTTCGATGCGGCGCGACGGACGCCGTCTTTTCGTGTCCAATCACGGGTTTAGATTTCAACGGCAAGACGAAATTCGTCGTCGTGCGACCGAGCGGGGTGGTGGTGGCGGATAAGGCGCTTCGCGAGGCCAAGGTATCGGTGGAGGATATGAACGACGGGGTGAAACTCACCGACGCGCCGCCGCCGATTCCCGTAAATCCGCGTGGGGAAGAGCTCGAACTCTTAAAGTCGATTTTGGAGGAGGAAAAGAAGAAGAAGGAAAGGAAGAAAAAGTCGAAAAAGGATGCGTCGGGAGAGACGAAGCGCAAGACGACCGGGGACGCGAGCGGCGGTGGTGACGTCGAGTCCGCCGCGAAGAGAGCGAAACCGACGGCCAACGCGCCGGACAAGGCCGACGAATCCGTGTACGCGTCCATATTCACCTCCTCCGACGATCTGAAGGATGCGAACGCCGACAACCACTTCCTCGCGAGAAACGCGCGAAAAGCGTGGTAAACGAGGAAGTGATGAACGACGTAGTTTATGATGTAGAGATTTGGTTGCATTTACACTGTACTACACAAACGCGCAATGCAACTACGATGCCGTCGCCGCCGCGCGAGCGCGTTCCCGCCGCGCGCTCTTACTCCTCATCGTCGTCGTCGCCATCCGACTTCTTTTTACGGAAGAAGAGCATGCGCGAGATGAGACTACGCGAAGTTTTCTTCTTGCTGCCCTCTTCCTCGCCGTGCATGCTCGATTTTTTTCGACGCATGGAAAAGAATCCACCCTTTTCTTTCATCGCCTTGTCCAAGAGAAGCTTGAGATAGGTGGCGTCCGACTTTTCGTGTTGTCGACACGCGATGCGCACGTCATCCGTCGACCGCAGGGTGATGTGATGCTTGTCGGCGTCTTCAAACTTGATCGAGTACGATTCGATGAACACCTTGCCGACGGCGATGACGAGCTCTTCGTAGGACACGTCCTGTTCGAGCTCGAAGAATCGAATGTCATCGTCCAAGAACAGTTTCACCTGAATCTTTTCCGTCTCGTCCACTTCGGGCGGTTCAAACGTCTTGAGTCGATCGATTTCATCCATCATCTCTTGAATATCTTCGTTGAGACGTTGAATCTCCTCCTCGGCGCGCACGCGGAGCTCCTCCTTGGCGCTCACCGCCTGTTGTAAACTCTGACGAAGCTTTTGTTCCGCCTCGAGCTGTTTAATCAAGTGTTCGCGCTGCTTGCGTTCGTTGTCGAAGTCGCTCAAAATGTGCAGACGAGACTTGCGTTCGGCGTCCAATTGCTTTTGTAACGCCGTCTTTTCGCGAGATTCGTTGTTCAATTGATCGCGCGCCGTCTTTGCCTCCTTCTCCGCCACTCGAATCTTCTCGTGCGCGGTGAATTGCACCTTGCGTTCATCCTCCAACAACTGCCTCGTCTCGGCGTGCACGCGTCGCTCCTCGGCGAGCTCGGAGCGCGTCTCTTCGATTTGTTCCAAACGTTGTTCGAGCTGCGTGAGAAGATCCTGGCGCGAGTGCGTGAACTGTGTCTGAAGATTCGTCTGTAATCCGCGCGTCTGCTCGAGCTGTCGAAGCAACGATCGACGCTCCTCTTCGCCCTGCACGATTCTCGACTCTTGCTCGGCGCGACTCGCCTCGGACTGTCGAAGCAAACGCTGCAATTCCTCCACGTCCCCGCGCTGACGAAGAAACTGTTCGTGCACGCCCTCGCGATTATCCGCCTCACCATCGAGCATGTCGCGCAGCGCCATGCGCTGGGACTCGTTGTCGTCGAGCTGGTGCTGTAAATCCTCTCGCTCGCGTTCCTCGGCGTCGAGCAATTCTCGCAAACTCTGCGCTCGTCGCTCCTCCTCGTCGAGTTCACGCTCCGCCTCGGAACGCAACCGTCGCTCGCGATCAATCTCCTCCTCTAAATCAATCTCGACCCCGAGTTTCGTAAACCTCGGATCGCTCGTCGGCGCGAGCAACGTCCATCGTCGCACGCACTCCTCGGCCCACGCGTGATTGACGACGACGACGCTTCCGCCCGACGTCGCCGCCTTGAGATACGTCGGCGTTCCCGCTCGATAACACACCGCGTGCGTCGTCGCCGACGTCACCTCCTCCTCGTGCGTCGCCCCCGCCGCCTCGATCAATTCCACGATATCCAATTTCTCCTGTCCAGAGTATCCATCCACGCACACGCGAAGCGCGGAGAAACCGGCGATGCCGTCGGGACTTCGCAACGGCGCGTACAACGCCTTGGCGTTCGGATCCACGACGCGTCCCATCGCGACGCAATCCTCGATCCACGCGTACGACGTGACCAGTTTCCCATCCTCCGTTCCCAATTCGTACCCGCGTCCGCGCTGAAACGGCGTCACGACGTGCGTGCAGTCGTCGTCGTACCGCTCCGTCGTCGACGCGCCCAGTCTTTGTAATTCTCTCGCAATCTCCACCGCGTCTTCTCTCGCGTATTCGCACACGGCGACGCGCGCGCGCGAAAAGTGCGCGTACAGGTCATCCTCCTCCTCCTCCGCCTCGCGACGTCGTCGCGGAACCTCTCGCGCGTCTTCGAACGCGTCATCATCGTCGTCGTCCCGAGTTCTTTCCCGTCCGACGAATTCCTCGCGCCAACGTTCGCGCGCGCCCGATCTCGCGTCGTCCTCGACGTCATCGTCGCGAGAAAACGTCTCTTCGCTTCCCGCGTCGTCGCTAAAGGTCGGTCGAGGCGGGACTTCGGCGGACATGGCGACGAATGCGGCGCCGACGCGCGCATCCACCCCGCGGCTCTCGACGCGATGCATGGGACGCGATGCGTGATCATCTTCGCCTCACCGCGCGGCGCGCGATGACGCGCGCGGGGTCGAGACGGACGACGTCGACGAATGAAAAAATATCCGTCACCATCGTCGTCCCGACGTACGAGGAACGCGTCAACGTGGCGCTGTTGTATCGTTTGATTCGCGAATCCGAGCGCGCGTACGGGGACGCGCGCGGTCGTTGGGAGATCATCGTCGTCGACGATGCGAGCCCGGATGACACGCAGGGAGTGGTGAAAAGATTGCGAGAGGTGTATGATGATGAGTTGCTGGTGTTGAAACCGCGAGAGGGGAAACTCGGACTCGGGAGCGCGTACGTGTACGCGTTGAATTTCGCGCGCGGGGAGGAGGTGGTCATCATGGACGCGGATTTGAGTCACCATCCCAAGTACATTGGAGCGTTTTTAGACGCCAGACGCGGGGGGGATTTAGACATCGTGAGCGGGACGAGATATTCTCGCGGTGGGGGGGTGCACGGGTGGGATTTACGTCGTAAATTGACGTCTAGAGTGGCGAATTACATCGCAACAGTGGCGCTCAATCCCGGCGCGAGCGATTTAACGGGGAGTTTTCGATGCTACAAGCGCGACGTGTTGCGAGATTTAATCTCGCAAGTCACCTCTAAAGGGTACGTGTTTCAGATGGAAATCATCGTTCGCGCCAAGAGGTGTGGATACACCGTGGGCGAGGTTCCAATCTCCTTCGTCGACCGCGTCTACGGCCAATCCAAGCTCGGCGCCGCCGAGGTGGTGGGCTACCTCAGAGGACTCGTCGGTCTCTTCTTCACCCTGTGACGGCGATCGGTTCGCTCGCTCGCGGTCGGTGGACGATCGATAAACATCACGCGCGCGCATCAATCAATCAGTAGCTCGATTTGTACGTAGACTCTCTAGATTATAGATCAATCGCGTCCCGTCCCGTCCCGTCGCGTCGCGCCTCGTCGCGTAACACCTTCCTTCGCGTCAGTCGTCGTCGCGTCGTCGCGTCGTCGCGCTCGCGTCGAGCCGTCCGCGATGGACGCCTCGAGCGATGCGAGCGCGAAAAGCGACGCGACCGTCGAGGCGAACGCGGCGAATGCGCGCGCGCGTCGGCACCCGCTCGCCGAACTGCGCGCGCTTCGTCACACGTACGGAGATTCGCTGTTGAAATTCATCTTTAGCGTCATGTTCGGTCTGAAAGGGGGGCTGATGTCCCTCGTCGGCACCGCCGCGCTGCCGTACTCGCAAAAGTATTTACGATTCAGCGCGGTGGAGATGCAGCGGTACGGCATCGTGGCGATGTTTCCGTGGACGGTGAAACCGATCATGGGCATGGTGAGCGACTTGGTGCCGATCGGCGGGTATCACAAGAGGTATTACGTCGCGATGACGTCTGTGATCGGGTGCGCGGCGGTGGTGATGTTGGCGTCGATAGAGTTCACGCCGGGAATGGCGGCGCTGTACGTGATGGGATTAGTAGCGATTAATTTACAAGTGGCGACCGCGGATTTGTTAACCGAGGGCAAATACACAGAACGCATGCAAGAGCATCCGACGAAATCGAGCGATATGGTGAGTTTCGTGTGGATGTGCATCACATTGGGGTCGATATTCGCGACGTTGTGTAGCTTTTTTTCCATCAAGTATGAGAATTATAGGTCTTTGATGTGGGTCGGTGCGCCTCTGAGCGCGCAGGCGGTGTTCACGTCGCTCGCGGGCTGGCTCCCGGAGAAAAAGGTGCAGCCCAGAGACGAGAGCGGTGGAGACGCGGCGGAGAGAGGGGATAGAAAGGCGGGATCGTTCTTCGAGGGGAAACTGTGGAAGGAAAACTACAAGGTGTTTCTGATGTCGGTATTCATGGCGGTGATGTGCGTCTTTTTGGCGGTGGTGCAATTCGTGCAACCGGAGAATAAATACGTAGACTTGGCGGTTACGGTGGGGGTGACTTTGGTGCTGAGCGCAGCCATGTACGCGGCGTTACCGAGATCCATCGCGAACGTCACCTTCTTTTTGTTCCTCACGAGTGTGTTGAGCGTCTCGTTCGGGAGCGCCATGAGTTACTGGTTCACGGTGAACGAGGCGTGCAATCCGGGAGGACCGCACTTTGATTACCTGTTCTTTTCCGTGTACACGTCCATCATCGCGCGCGTGTGCACGGCGATAGGCGTGTACTTGTTCCAAGTCTTCTTTTCCAACGCCAATGTGCGATTCACGTTTTGGATGTCCGCCCTCTTGAGTTCGCTGGCGAGCGTGGGCGACTACGTCATCGTGCGGCGTTGGAACATCGATTGGGGGATTTCGGACAAGGCGTTTTATTTGATCGGTGACACCATCCTCGAACCGATGGTGGGCATGATGGCGGCCATGCCGAGCGTGGTGTTGATGTCGAAGATGTGTCCAGAGAACATGGAGGCGACCATGTTTGCCATCTTGGCGAGCTTTAACAATCTCGGGAGCTCGCTCTCGAGCGCGCTCGGCGTCTTCGCCATGGATTTCGTGGGCATTCACACCGATCTCTCGGACGGGGGCGCGTGCGATTTCTCCGGCTTACCCAGCCTGACTTTTTACTGCGGCATGCTCCTGCCCTTGGTGTCCATCCCTCTCACCTTTATCTTCGTGCCCAACATCAACATGCAAGACACGGTGGATTTCGAGACGGGCGAACCCGTGCGCGACGCCTCCGTCGAGGCGACCGAGCGCGCGCCGCTCATCGCCAAGACCTCGGAGGATGAACGATGACGGATGATGCGCGCCCGCCTCCTCGTAGCGATACATTCTGTACGATGTAATTTAGACTTTTCGTAGCGCTCCGTAGAGTCGCCTCGCCTCGCCGAACCACCTCTGCGCACATTCCACCGTGTTCCCGCACACACCGACGCGCGTCGCGTCGTCATGGTGGCGGACGCACCGCGCGATGACGGCGACGGTGGCGATGCCGTCGCGTCCGCGTCCGATGGACGCGCGTGCGCGCGCGCGCCGTGGGCGGGTCTCGTCGATTTCACCGCGCGGCTCGAGAGGGTGTTCGGCTGGCAGCTTCTCGCCGCGATGGTGTCCGCGGATTTCTTCATCAAGGGCGTCGTCAAGCACATGATTAGCACGACGTCGTTGCCGTACGCGCAGAGATATCTGAAATTCAGCGCGCAGGCGTTTCAGCGTTTTGAAGTTCTCGTGAGTTTCCCGTGGATGTTGAAGCCGCTGATTGGACTCATCACCGACACGACGCCGCTGTTTGGATACAAAAAGAGAGTGTATCTCACATTATTCGCGTTGGCCGGGACGGTGTCCATGGTGATCATCGCGAAGAAAAAGTTCGGGCCGCCGGACGCGGAGGAGTACGCGACGTACGTGTTGATGATGAATCTTTTGATTGCGGGCGGCGAGTGTCTGGTGGGTTCGAGGGTGTTCGAGGCGATGTCGACGAAACAACACCTCGGGGCGGATTTAATGACGTGGGATTGGTCCATCGTCACCGCCGGGAGCATGGTGGGGACGCTGTTGGCGTATTTCGGGTTACACGTGAAGAATTATAGAATGATATTTTGGATGGCGACGCCGTGCGCGGCGCAATTCATCTTTACGAGCGCGTTCGGTTTATTACCCGAAGAGCGCGTCGGAAGCGATTTCAACGCGCACGCGTTGGCGAAGAAACACAAAAACCTCTTCGCCGTCGCCATCACGGTGTCTTTGTGCTCGCTCGGCGTCATCGGCATGCAGCTCGTGGACGCGATGGAGAGCGATCTCATCCTCTGCGTCGTGTGTTGTCTGTGCATTCTCGGTGGACTCACGGGCGCCATACACGCTCTTTTAGACAGAAAGACGGCGTCATTGATTGTGTACGTCATCATAGAGCGGTTTTTATGCGTCAACGTCAAGCAGGCGAAGATGTATTGGTACACGGAGGACGAGTCGTGCGTGCCCGGCGGGCCGCACTTTGACTACGTCTTTTACAGCGTGGTCACGTTCATGTTCGCCCTCGTCGCGCAAGCGATCGGGATTTGGATGTTTCAAAGGTATCTCAGTCGATCAAAGGTTCGATTGACGTTTCTCGTCGCCACGCTCACCAAGGTGGTCGCCAAGGCGGCGGATATTTGGATCATCATGCGATGGAACATCAGGATGGGCGTCGACGACAGGAGCGCCTTTGTCCTGAGCGAGGGAATCATCGAGGGCATAGCCTTTGTGTTCACCTATCTCCCCGCGGCGACGGTTCTCGCGAAGGTTGTCGATAAGAACGTCGAGTGCACCGTGTTCACCGTCCTCGCCGGTTCCGTCAACGTCGGCCAAGCGTTGGCGTTGACGTTGGGTTCGGCGTCGATGACTTTTGTGGGCATTCATACCGATTTAGTGCGAGGTGAGTGCAACTTTGACCGCTTCGTACCGCTGTTGGTGATCAGCGGACTCATCATTCCGTTATTATCCATTCCACTCATCTATCTGCTCATCCCGGATTGGGACATGCACGACGATATGAGCGAAAAGACCATCGACGAATCCATCGAGGCGAGCGCCGAAAAGAAGTAGTGTTGTAGTGTAGTTCATTAGAAGTAAACGTACAGTAGGGGTATGGTATTCATCATATTTATTACAAACGGCGACTACGCGGCGAGCGTCGAAGCCAAAAAGTCGGCTATGTCGTCGAACTCCTCCGCGCACGCGCTGTGCGCCATGCCCGCGTACGTCTTAAACTCGACGTCCATCCCTTTCTCCTTTAACAACTCGTATGATTTTTGCCCGTACGTGTACTGCAACACCATATCGTGCGTCCCGTGCCCTTGCAAAATTTTCAGCCCGCGCGCGTGCGGTCCAAACTTTTCCGGGTAATCGCCGCGCAGCGGCAAGTACGTCGAGAGCGCCATGCATCCGCCCAATTTCACCTCTGAACGTAAACTCGCCGTGAGCGCGATCGCCCCTCCCTGCGAGAACCCAGCGACGATGATCTTTTCGCTCGGAATCCCCTTCTCCATCTGTTCTCGCACCAACGCGTCGACGTACCTCGCCGACTCCTCGATCATCCCCCGATCGTCCACGATGGAGCTCTCGTCCAAGGCGTTTAAATCAAACCACGCCGTCATCCGCATCCCCCCATTCAGCGTCACCGGCACCGTCTTCGCCGTGGGAAAGATCCACCGCACCTTCTCGTGTCTCGGCGTCGCGATCTGCGTCGCCGCGCCCGCCCACCCGCGTCCCGTGTCCCCCAATCCGTGCAACATGATGCACGCGCTCGTCGCCACCGATCCATCCCGAGGTTCGACGACGATCGGCGAAGGGTACGACGACGCATCCATCGCGTCCACCGTCGTCGTTCCCACCCCTCTCGTTCGCCCCCCGCGCGCCCCGTACGTCGATCGATGATGATTCGCGAGACGCGACCGCCCCGCACGCGTCGTCGTCCCACGCGCCTTCGTCGCCGTCACCACCGCCAACGCGCACGTCACCACCACCGTCGCTCGCGTCCGCGCCGAGGTGACGCACCACCGACGCGCACGAGACGCTCGACACGGACGCGAGATCGCCGTCCCGCGCATGCCAATGGCACGAATGCACGCACGCGTGGCATGGCACGCATCCGCTCCACTCGAGCATAAATGGACGTTCGGGGACACACGGACCGGTCATGACTCGTCATGAACGCACGACACGACACGACACGACACGACACGACATACATACGTAGTGGACACACGTCAAAGCCCATCAATCAAAAAAAAACCACACCCACGCCGCGGGGTCCACATCCACCTCCTCCCCGCCGTGACGTCACTCGCCGCCGACTCGATTCCGCGAGGACGATGATGGGGACGATGATGAAGACGACGGTGTCGACGACCGCGAACGTTCGCGCGAGAGGAACGGTAAGTGGTGCGCGCGCGGATATGGGCTCGATGTATTTTTTTCCTCGCGCGCGTTCGCGTCTCGCGTCCGCCCGGACGTCGTGGGAGGCGTCGTCGCGGTCGGGTGACGACGTCGGGTGAGGCGGATGGCGGCGGTGAGGCGGGGGGACGATGGTGGAGGCGACGCGAGGCGACGCGAGGGTGGAGACGGGTGAACGGCGCGCGGGATGGATGCGTTCGTGTGTCTGGGAACGCGTGGGAACTCGTGGGAACTCGTCGCGTCCTCGTGCGTTCGCGTCGAGCGGAATGAATCGACGGCTGGGTGAGGTCGGGCATCCCTTTATCCCTCGCGCGCGCGAGGCGGTCGGGGCGCGAGGGACGGACGCGCGAGGACGCGAGGGGGGAGGCGAGGCGGGGGGGGTGGATAAAAAATAGTCCTTCCTTCGTCGTCGCTTCGTCTTCGCTTCGTCGGCGTCGCGCGTCGTTCGAGGGCGAATGAGTGGAATGTGCTGCGTGGATGGCGACGGACGGCGTGACTGACTGACCCTGTGTGATGATTTGTGTTTTTCCAAACTTTGCAGAAGACCGCCGGACGCGCGCCGCGAACGCGCGTGATTCGCGCCGCCAAGGGTGAAGAGACGGAAGAGCGTGGAATCCCGTTGGAAAAGTACCGTAACATCGGTATCATGGCGCACATCGACGCCGGTAAGACGACGACGACGGAGCGCGTCTTGTACTACACGGGTCGCTCGCACAAAATCGGCGAGGTGCACGAAGGCGCCGCCACCATGGATTGGATGGAACAAGAACAAGAGCGTGGTATCACGATTACGTCCGCCGCGACGACGTGCGCGTGGAAGGATCACCGCATCAACATTATCGACACCCCGGGCCACGTCGACTTCACCTTGGAGGTTGAACGCGCGCTTCGCGTGCTCGACGGCGCCATCTGTCTCTTTGACTCTGTCGCCGGTGTTGAACCGCAATCCGAAACCGTCTGGCGTCAAGCCGACAAGTACCGCGTCCCGCGTCTCTGTTTCGTCAACAAGATGGACCGCATGGGTGCCAACTACTACAGAACGATTGACATGATCGTGTCCAACCTCGGCGCTCGCCCGTGCCCGCTCCAAATTCCGATCGGCGCCGAAGAAGACTTCGCCGGTGTCGTCGATCTCATCTCCATGAAGGCGCTCGTCTGGAAGGGTGAAGAGCTCGGTGCGTCCTGGGACATCACCGACATCCCGGATGACCTCAAGGAGAAGGCTGAAGAGATGCGCGCCAACATGATTGAAATCGCCGTCGAGCAAGACGACGACGTCATGATGAAGTACCTCGACGGCGAAGAGCCGACCGAGGAAGAGCTCATCGCGTGCATCCGTAAGGGTACCTGCGAGCTCGCCTTCGTCCCGGTCATGTGCGGCTCCGCTTTCAAGAACAAGGGTGTCCAACCGATGCTCGACGCCGTCCTCGCCTACTTGCCGGCGCCGACGGACATCGAAGACGTCCAAGGCACCGCGGTCGATGACGCCGAGGAAAAGCTCAGCCGCAAGGCGTCCGACGACGAAGCCCTCTCCGCCTTGGCCTTCAAGGTGATGACGGATCCGTTCGTCGGCTCCCTCACCTTTACCCGCATCTACTCTGGCCTCATGGAGGCTGGTTCCTACGCGTACAACTCCGTCAAGGGTAAGAAGGAGCGCATCGGCCGTCTCCTCGAGATGCACGCCAACGAGCGTCAAGACATCAAGGTTGCGCGCACCGGTGACATCGTCGCCATCGGTGGTCTCAAGGATACCACCACCGGTGACACCTTGTGCGATCAAGACAAGCAAATCATCCTCGAACGCATGGAATTCCCGGATCCCGTCATCAAGGTTGCCATCGAGCCGAAGACCAAGGCTGACGTCGAAAAGATGTCCACCGGTCTCATCAAGCTCGCCCAAGAGGATCCGTCCTTCCACTTCACCCGCGACGAAGAGACCAACCAAACCGTCATCGAAGGTATGGGTGAGCTTCACCTCGACATCATCGTCGACCGTCTCAAGCGCGAGTTCAAGGTTGAAGCCAATGTCGGCGCCCCGCAAGTCAACTACCGCGAGTCCATCTCCAAGGCGGCTGACATCAAGTACACCCACAAGAAGCAATCTGGTGGTTCCGGTCAATACGCCGAGGTTCAAATCAAGTTTGAACCGCTCGAGCCGGGGACCGGTTTCGAGTTTGCCACCGAACTCAAGGGGGGCACCGTCCCCAAGGAATACATCCCGGGCGTCTCCAGCGGTTTGGAGCAAATGATGGGCTCTGGTATCATCGCCGGTTTCCCGGTCGTCGACGTCCGCGCCACCTTGTTCGACGGCAACTACCACGACGTCGATTCCTCCGTCATGGCTTTCGAGATCGCCGCCAAGGGCGCGTTTAGAGAGGGCATCGCCAAGTGCGCGCCCAAGCTTTTGGAGCCCGTCATGGAAGTCGACGTCATCACCCCGGAAGATTCCATGGGCGACGTCATCGGCGACTTGAACTCTCGTCGCGGCGCCGTCAACGAGCTCGGCGACAAGCCGGGCGGCATGAAGACGGTCAAGGCGTTCGTCCCGCTCGCGGAAATGTTCAACTACGTCTCAAAGTTGCGCGGCATGACCAAGGGTCGCGCCAACTACTCCATGAAGCTCGCGAGATATGAGCCGGTACCTATGGCTGTGCAGGAAGAGCTTCGATCGAAAAAAGCGGAGGCTCAAAATTGAGCTTCTTTCTCCTCTCTCCTTTCTCCTGGCAAGCTCCTTGTAATTGATTAATTGCGTTACATTCTTCTACAAAAGCGTCGACCCGAGCCAGCACCGCCTCGGGTTTTCTGAGGAGACCCATCGTCGGGTCGAAACGCCCCGCGAAGGCGAATGATTTACAGCGACAAAACATTGTTACACAGCGCGACTCTAGATACTCTAGATTGAAATTTGACGATCACCGTCGACCGATAGCGCCGCCGCCGGCGCCGATGGCGCCTACGCCGAGACCGCCGGCGCCGCCGAGACCGCCGCCGATGAACCCGGCGCTCCCTCCGGCGACGCCGCCGATGGCGCCGCCGCCTATACCGCCCGCGACGTTCCCCGTGACTCCGTTCACAAACGTACCCTGGACTTCGTCCACACCCGCGACCGGCTCCTCGTACGCGTACTCCTCGGCCTCTTCCGCCGCGACTTGCTCGCACGCGCTCAGACGATGCTCAGGCGCCAAGAATGGATTCAAAAATTCACACACGGGATCGAACACCGCCCCCGCAGAGAGCTCGAAACCGAAGACGTCGAAAAACGCCGATCCCGTGACGTCAACGAGACTTCGTCCGCGTCCTCGACCGTCGCGCGCGTCGCTTGAGAACGTCCATCCCTCGGCGGCGCGAACGCTCGCGAGCGCGAGCGCCGACGCAAACGCAAACGCAAACGCCGTTCGACGCCTCGCGCGCGCGTCGCGGGCACCATCGCGCCGCATCATACCCGTTTTATCTCTCTCTCTCTCTCTTTCTCGCGCGTCCCGTCGTCGACCGCACCGTCTCGATGTGACGTCTCCGGTTCGCGACTCCGAAGACTTCGCCGTCGACTCACCCGCCCGACTCTTCGCACCACCCCCACGCGCGTCCACCCACGCGCGTCTTTTCGCGCCAAAACCTGAGCGCGAAGAATAACACGCGCGCCGCGTCGTCGTCATCCACCGAGTCGACGCGTCGCTCGCGTCGCGAAGGAAGTCGCCCGAACGATTGTCTAATCACATCCAAACCGTCACCGTCACCATCTTCTCGCGGTCGCGGCGTCGCGATCGCGCCGTCGTCATCGACCGCGCCGCGTTCACGCGCGGCGTCGTCGTCGTCGAACGCGCCCACCGAGCGAAGACGCGCGAAGACGCTCGCGCGAACGCTCGCCGTCGTCGTCATGATTCGAATTCGATTCGCCGCCGACCGCGAATGAAGACGACACACGCGCGCGCGCGCGCATCGATCCGTCATGTCGCCCGTCACCGCGCCGACCGCGCGTCAAGCGCGCGCGCTTCTCGTCGGATGCACCTCCCTCTACCTCGCCCGCGCGCGCCTGGCGTCGCGAGCGACGACGGACGAGGGCGCGCTCGTGTCTCTGGCCACGATGCTCCTCGCCGCGCTCGGCGTCATGCGTCGCGAGACGCGCGACGCGGCGCGCGATTCGCGCTCGTCGACGACGCACGGTGCTTTCACCGCGTTGGCCCCGGTGTGGGCGCTGTGCGCGATGTCGGCGCGGGCGAGTGGACGTTCGCCGCGCGGCGCGTTGGCGGCGTCGACGGCGAGCGCGTTTAGCGCGGCGGGAAGCGTCGCGTACGTCGACGCGTGGACGCCGTCGAGCGCCCGGCGCGCGTTCGTGAGCGCGGTGGTGTGGATGATGGTGATGCGGGCGGTGATGGGGACGTTCGGGTCGGACGCGGTGACCGTGGCGACGGCGCGCGCGTTCGGTTGGGGACTCGCGGGGGCGGCGAACGCGAGAGAGACGACGACGCTGTCTCTGGGCGCCGCCGTCGTCTTGGAGACGTGCGCGCGAGCGTATTCGAACGCGCCGCGTGAAGTGTCCGAGGCGACGGCGTTGGCGTGCGCGTTCGCGCTCGCGGGTGTGTGTTTCTTGTCGGCGAGCGCGCGGTTGGTGTGTTGGCCCGAACCGGCGGGCGGGACGACGCGCGCCGTCGTCGTCGGCGCCGCGTTCGTTCTTCCGGAGATGTTTTACAGGGCGTGTACGAATTCAACCAACATGCTCGCGGGCGTCGTTCGATACGCGCTGCGCACGGACGCGGAGAGTTTGAAGACGTTGACCGCGCTCTGGGTCTCGGGCGTCGTCGTCGCGGCGAGCGCGGCGTACAACGCGCGCGCCGTCTCGCTCACGATGCGACGCAAGGCGTTTCACTTTCTCGTCGTCGTCATGTTCGCGCCGACGTTGACTCGAGACAGTGCGCACGGTGAGCTCGTGCGCGTCGCGTTCGCCGTCGCGTTCGCGGTGTTCGCCGCGGTGGAGTGCGCGCGCGTCTTCGACGCCTACTACGGCGTCGGCGTCTTCGGGTGGAAACTCAGTCTTCTCCTCGCCCAATTCGTCGACGAGAGCGTGGTGTCGCTCATCATTCTCGATCACTTCTCGCTGTTGCTCGGCACCGCCGTGCCGGTGTGGATGACGGCGGTGGAGGACACGAACACGCTCGCGCCGTGGGCGGGCGTGCTCGCCGTCGGCGTCGGCGACAGTTTCGCCTCGCTCGTCGGTTCCTCCGTCGGTCGCGTTCGCCTCTTCGGCAAAGAGTCGCCGAAAACGCTCGAGGGTGCGATCGCGTTCGCCGCGAGCACGTTCATCGCCGCGAGATTCGTCGGCGTGGACATCGGGACCGTGAAATTAGCGGCGGCGTGCGTCGCCACGGCGGCGTGCGAACTCGTCGACGACGGCGTCGATAATTTCGTACTTCCGCTCTATTTCGCCGCGCTCGTGGGTCTGTGATGTTTTTTGATTTTTTTTGAGTTTGTGTATACATAGCATACGTGTGATGACGACGACGACGACGCGCATCAATCATCTCTATTTCGTACAAACTAAGCAGCCCATGAGTCCGCCCGGACTCAACTCGAAAAATTTCGCCTCGCGAAAACCCGCCGCGCGCGCCAACTCTACCTGTTCCTTCCCTCTCGGAAACCGCTCGATGCTCGGTCGCAGGTACCGATACTCCGCCGCGACACCGTTGAGATCGGCGATCGGGACGACGACGTTATCCAACACGAACCCTTGCACCGCCGCCGTCGTCGCGTCGTCTGGATTGTTAAAATCCAAAACCGCGAGCTTCCCGCCCGGTCGCAACACGCGTCTCAATTCATCCAAAGCCTTGGGAATATCGCTCACATTTCTCAACCCGTACGCGATCGTCGCGCAATCGAACGCGTCCTCATCGAACGGTAAATTCAACGCGTCTCCCTCCACCCACTCGATCGGCGCCATGCGCGCGCCCGCCCGTCCGCCGTCGCCGCGTCTCGCGTCTCGCTCCTTGGCCGCCGCGCGCGTCAATTGATTCGCCGCGAAATCCAATCCCGTCACCGCACCGCTCGCGCCCACGACGGCGCTCATCTTGATCGCGACGTCTCCAGAGCCGCAGCACACGTCCAACGCGCGCGCCCCCGGCCCGCACTCGATCCATTTCGTCGCCGCTCGCTTCCACGCGCGATGCAACCCGAGCGACAGGGCATCGTTCAATCGATCGTACACCGGGGCGATATCGTTGAATAACGCGCGACGTTCGTCCGCCGCGTCGGAAGACTGTTCGAATGGATTCCCGGCGACGTCCTCGCGCGGGTCCGAGACGGCGCGGGCGCGCGAGGACGACGCAGACGTCCCGGCGGCGCGCGAATGGGACGGATTCGTCTTATCCGGGACGCGACCATCGAATGCGCGTCTGGGACGACGCGCGACGACGCGCGGCGACGCGCGCGCGCGTGATTCGAGAGATGACGTCACCACGGTCGTCATAGCGCGTCGGTGAACGTCGACGAACAGTCCACGCGCGCGAGAGTGCGGATGCACGCGAGAATTCGATTCGGGTTGGAATGTCGAGCGGCATTCATTCATTCATCGCGCGGAGGCGATTACACTACAAACTACCGATGACTACGCGCCGTCGCCGCCCGACCTCGCGATGTCGGCGACGAAGGCGCACGCGTACTGCTTTTGCTTCATTTTCACGTGCGCGTCGACGAAAGCGTCGAGCTGTTGACGATCGGCGACGCCGCGCGCGCTCGTCGCCGCCAAATCTCTCGCGAGCGCCGCCGACTCGGCGTCCGAGAGCGACGCTCGACGCTCGCACGCGTCGATCGCTCGATCGATGAGCGCGTCGCGCGCGTGTGTCACCTCCAACACGCGTCGTCTCGCGTCTTCGTACGCGCGCTCGGCGCGTCGGAGGACGGTATTCTCCACGAGCGCGCGTTGCGTGCGCGCGTTGTTTCGCTCCGACGTCGCGCTCGCGTTCGTCTCGAGCGTTCGCTCGACGTCCTCTCGCAGGTCTCGAACGAACCGCTCCGATTCACGAATCGACGGTAACGACGATGCGAGCTCGACGAAGGCGTCGTCGCGGGACGCGCACGCGCGTAACCGCTCGTTCGTTTGCGCGCTCGCCGCGTCCCGACACTCGCCTTCGAGCGCGCGCGTCGGATTCGAGGACGTCGTCGTCGTCGCGCGCGTCGGATTCGAGGACGTCGTCGTCGTCGCGCGCGTCGTCAAACGCTCGAATTCACGAACGTCAAACCACGGCGTCGGGTCGTCCTCGCGCGACATCGGGTCGTCTTCCCTCGGTTCCCGTCGTCGAGAATCTGATTTCGACGCGATTGCGAAAAATCAATGGGAACGACGACGACGACGACGACGGGACCGGCGCGCGACGGGGGATGAAACGAACGATGACGCCCCGCGCGCGACCGACCCGCGCGGTGCGTCGCGTCGACGCGCGCGCGCGCGTCGGTATGATGGATGCGACGCGCCTCGAGACTTTTTTAGACTTTGCCAAATGTATTGCTACGCTTCTCTACTTTTGTTTACTTTAACGCGCCGTACGCCTTGTTGAGCTTTTGAAACGCCTCCTTCGCGCCCGGTGCCGAACACTTATCCGGATGTAAGAGCTTGGCGAGCTCGCGATACGCCTTGGTGACCCATTTCTTTTGCGACCCGGACGGTAAATCGAGCACCTGCCAATCCGTCCCGGCGCGCTGTACGCGTTGCACGGCGCGTCTCTCGATCTCCTCCGGCGACAGTTTCACCTCTGGCGCGACGAATCCACCGTTCGCGTCGCCTTCGTCCTCGTTTCGTTTGCGCACGCCTCGAAATCCACTGAGTAAATTGCCCGCCGCGCGTTCGCGTCTCGCCGCGTCCGCCGCGCGCTCCGCGTCCCGCGCCTTCTTCTCTCGAGCCTCTCGAGCCTTACCCTCCAACGCCGCGCGCAGTTTCGCTTTCTCTTCCTCCACCTTTTTCATCTTCGCCTCGAGCGCCTCGCGCTGCGCCTTGACGCTCGCCGGTTCAAACGCCGACGCGTCCGCGCGAAGCCGTCTCGTCGTCTCGCCGCGTCCCGCCGCGTCCTCGTCCCCTCTCGACCCATCTCTCGTCCACGTCGCGCGACGCTTCGAACCGACCGTCGTCGACGGCGCGGACGATTTCGACGATTTCGACGTCGTCGCCGTCGCCGTCTCCCCCCCGTTCGCGCGATCCCCGCGCGTCCACGTGCGTCCGGGCATGTCGCGAACGATGCGCGCGTTCGTTCCCGTGCGACTTTTCGCGCGCGTTCGAGTCGACGCGGTCGACGCGCGCTCGAGTCTCCGCGCGCGAATGCGCGACGCCGTCTCTTCTCTCCTCACGCCGAGTCTCCGCGTCGACGTTCGATCGAGGGCGACGTCGCGACGGTGTCCCCGTCGACGAATGCGAATGCGTCTCGACGCGCGTCGCGATCGGTCGCGCGGGATGCGACACACGAGGGCGCGCGCGAATACGCGGAGCGTCGAGGGAAAGAGGTGATGACGACGGTGACGATGCGCGTCGTCTCGACGGGGGCGCGCGCGACGACGACGAGACGGGTGAAGAGGGCGCGAAGGGGACGCGCGACGACGTCATCGATGGTGGCGACGAATCATCGGTGCGTCGAGCGCGCGTCCGTCGTCGCGCGCGCGAGTGAGGGGGGTGATGACGAAGAGAGCGATGCGTACGCGTTCGGTGGCGCGAGAGGACGGCAAGGGGCGCTGAATCGGGAGAATCCCGAGCTCGAGGAACGATTCGCCGTCATCGGTCAGGGCGACTGGCAGTGCCAGAGCTGCATGTACGAATACAGGCCCAAGGTTGGGGATGATTTCTATCCCGTCTCCGCGGGGACGCAATTTAAGGATTTGCCCGAGGACTGGCGGTGCCCGACGTGCGGGGCGGATAAGACGAAGTTTAAGTCGCTCGGGAAGAAGGTGGCGGGTTTCGAGCAAAATCAAGGATACGGTTTCGGCACGAACTCGATGACGGAGGGTGAAAAGTCGCGATTGATTTACGGATCCTTGGCGTTTTTCTTTCTGTTTTTCATCGCCGGGTATCTCATCGATTGATGGACGCGACGACCGCGACGACGCGACGATTTCTACACGCTTTTTGTTTGACTACGATGCAATACGACGGGCAGCTTTCTTTCTCTCTCTCTCTCTCTCTCTCTCTCTCTCTCTCTCTCTCTCTCTTTCTCTCTCTCGCGCGCGCTCTTCCAGTCGATGCGCGAACCGCGGTGCGTTGACGACGTGTTCTTATTGCGTGTGTGCATTAAAAAGAAAACATATGTACTCAATCATCGATCGATCGCTCTCACAGACGCAACAACTGCACGGTGACGTCGTCCGTGCTCCCCTTGGCGACGGCTTGTTGGATGAGTTCCTTGGCGAGCGTCTCCGGATCCTTATCCGCGGGCGCCGCGAGCAAATAGTCCGCGATCTCTTGGTTCGTCCAGCCACCGCCGCCGCCGCGCTCGGGGTTCTCGAACAAACCATCCGACGAGAGCAAGACCCACGAATCCGCCGGGGTGATTTGCTCAATGTAACAATCCGGCTCCGCGTTTAACCCAAATCCACTGCCGTAATCCGCGTTCTTCTCGCCGATGCCCTCGAATCGACCGCTCTCCTTTAAGAAGGAATCACCGAACGCGCGCGAGAGCGCCAAGACACCGCCGACGCGCCACGACCCCTCGGTGAACGTCACGAGAGACTTGCGCAGGTTGGGATTCCCGCGATCGATGCGTTTCCGCTCCGCCTCGTCGTCCGGCACGTGATCGACGCTCAACTGCACAGCCTTACCGTCACGAACCAACAAAATACGAGCGTCACCCACATTCGCCGTGCACAACCGCGTCGAACCGCCCTCTTCACACAACGCCACGATGGCCGCGGTGCTCCCGCACTTGGACCCGCCGACGCCGCGCTCGCCGAACGCCGCGAAAAACCCCTCCGGCGGCTGCACCAACACCTCATCCGCCCTCAAGCACGCCACACGAAGCGCCTCGAGCGGAAAATCAGCCCTCGTCCATTCCTCGAGGATGATTCCATTCAATTTATTCTTCAACCACTCGCTCACCGCGTCCCCGCCGTGTCCGTCGAAGACGCTCAGGATCATCCCCGGCGTCCCGTCCCCCGCCTGTGCGTCGCTGTACACCGAGTACCGATCCTCGTTTTGTTTACGAACCGTCCCTTTCACGCTCGCCGATCCGAACGACGTTCGCATCGACGCCGTCGCGACGCCACCATCGCTCGCCCCCGCGCGCGGTCGACCTCGACGTCCGCGATTGTCGCGACGTCCACGATGATGATGATGCCGATCGCATCCGCGCGTCACGCGTCCCGACGCGCGCGTGCGTCGCTCATCGCGCGTGGTCACCGCGCGCGTCGTCGTCGTCGTCGTCGTCGTCGTCGTCGTCGCGTGCATCCTCTTCCGATCTCGACGTCGTCGCACAGTGAGACGCGCGCGCGCGTGCACTCATCGCTCGATGACGTCGATGCCATCACGCATGGGTGTCGTTCTATCCAGACGCGCGAAGGCGCGGGCGGGGCGACGCGCGTGAATGATGAGCGATGTAAATAATGATTCGAATGTGTTCATCATCGAAGGGCTAGGGAGGTGTAAAAATAGGAATAGGACTAGTAGATGACGTCACATGGTGACGCCGGCGGCGCGAGCGCCGTCGGCGACCGCCTTGACGCGACCGTGGTAGAGAAATCCGCCGCGGTCGAAGACGGCGCGCGTGATGCCCTTGTCGACGCACATTTGACCGAGCATTTTACCGACTTGCTCGGCGGATTCGACCGTTTTACCCTTCCATTCCTCTTCACCGATCACCGCCTTGACGGATTTACTCATCGTACCGAGCGCGGCGATGGTGGATTGGTTTTCGTCGTCGATGACTTGCACGTAGACGTGTTGATTCGAGCGATAGACGGAGACGCGCGGGCGCGCCGCCGTGCCGGAAACCTTGGCGCGAATCTTACGGTGACGCTGTTGCCGCTTCGCCTCTTTCGGCGTCATCTTCGCCATCGTCACGACGGCCGCTATTTCACGCGAAACACACGCTTTATCGTCAGTCCTCGTCTCCTCGTCTCCTCGTCTCGCGCCCCCCTCGCGCGAGGTTTCCCTCCTCGTAGGGTTTTCCACCCACGACGGCGCGCGCGATGCGCTCGCGTCGCCTTCGCGCGCGCGATGGGCGCGACGACGACACCGAGACGACGACGCGAACGAATGAAATTTCATTCCATTCGCGGTCCGTCCTCACGCCGTCCATCGTCGTCGCGGCGTCGTCGTCCACGCGCGGCGGTCGACGCGAATCACGCATTCGACCCCATTCGTGCGATGCGATGCGATGCGATGCGTACCTCTCGCCTTACCACCGGCGCGCGTCGCGCGCGCGCTCTCGGACGCGCGCACCGCGTTCATCGTCGAGGTCGTCCACGCGAGCATCGCCTTCGTGCACACCTCCCGCGCGACGGTCTCCCGACGGTGGCGCGCGCGACGTCCGCGGGGCCGCCGCGTGCACCCTGGGGCGCGGGCGGTTTAGGGTTTAGGGTTCACGCGTGCAGGGGATCGATCGATCGATCGATCGATCGTCCGATATACGGGAAAACACCGTGTACGTATGGGGTATTCGAGCACACACCATTTTGACTCATACGTGGTCGTCCGCCACATAGAGCGCACACTCCCGGGCCCATGAGCGCGCACAACTCCGTGGGATCGCACGACCCGATCGTCCGATGTCGCGATTCGAGCGGCGAATGCGCGAAACGAATGAAATGACATGAACGAACGAATGCGTGCGGGAATGAAACGCGTGACGTGAGACGCCGACGCGCGCGATCGTGTGAGGTCGTACGGGGGAGACGTCGGGCGAGGCGAGCGTCTGACGCGACGGAGGACGAGAGAAGAGGGAGCGCGCGACGGTGGAGGACGACGGATCGCGATGAAGGTGCTGGTCGTCGCGGGAACGCACAGTGGCGTGGGGAAGACGACGATATCGACGGCGTTGATGCTGGCGTACGCGCGCAGAGGGGTTAAAGTTCGAGCGTACAAGGTTGGGGCGGATTTCGTCGATCCCATGGCGCATCGCGCGGCGCTTCGAGAGGGAAGGGGGGAGAGCGAAAACTTGGACGGGTATCTCATGAGCGAGACGCGCGCGACCACCACCGCGGCGAGAGGGGCGGAGACGTGCGACGTCGCCGTCGTGGACGGGGTGATGGGACTGTACGATGGGAGAGATGGGGTGAGCGAGGATGGGTCGACGGCGCAGATGGCGAAGTGGTTACAGGCGGGGGTGTTGTTGGTGGTGGATTGCGATTCCATGGCGCGAAGCGTGGCAGCCGTGATCAAGGGATATCGCGAATTTGACGCCGATTTAAACCTCATCGGCGTCGTGTTTAACAAGACTGGGGGAGAGGCGCACACGGAGTATCTTCGAGAGAGCCTGTTGGCGACGTTGGAGAACGTGAACGTGTACGGGGGGATTCCCAAGGACGCGAATGCGCAGGCGGCGGATAACGCGTCGGGGGATTCGCTCGAGGAAAAGATTGAACACATGGCGATGCTTTTGGAACAAAACGTCGACCTCGACGCGTTATTGGATGCGATGCCCACGTACGAGGTGCCGCCGCGAATCGCGCACGAATTGGCGATGGAGAGAGCGGATCGCACGAAGGAGGCGGGGACGTCGAAATCTCCCACGCGCATCGCCATCGCTCGCGACGAGGCGTTTTGTTTCTACTACCCAGAGAATTTGACCAAGTTGGAGGAAGAAGGGGCGGAATTGGTATATTTTAGTCCCGTGGCGGGCGATAGTTTACCCGCAGACATTCAAGGCGTCATCTTCGGAGGAGGATATCCAGAGTTTCACGCGCAGGCATTGCTGAAGAATAGACCTCTTCGCTCGGCGGTGACGGCGTTCGCCACAGCGGGTGGCGTGGTGTACGCCGAGTGCGGCGGTCTCATGTTTCTTTCGCAATCGCTCTCCGCCCCGGACGGAAGCTCACCGCGATCCATGTGCGGCATCGCGCCCTTCACGACTCGACTCACGAACTCGGTCAAGACGGGGTACGCCGAGGTCACCGTCGCCAAGGGTAATCCTCTCTTCAAAGCGGGCGAAGTCGTCCGTGGGCACACGTTCCGGTACAGCGAAATATACGGTGATCGTCCGAGTAAGATGCGCGTCTCGGAGGACGAGATCGCCATCGGTTGGGGCGCCACGTACGAGGTGAGAGAGGAACAAAAATTTGGAAAGGGCCAGCAAGGCGTGGAGCTCGATGGGTTCGCCTGGAACAACGTGTTGGTGTCCCAAATTCATCTACACTTTGGCGCGAATCCATCGCTCGCGTCTTCATTCGTCGAGGCGTGCAGAAACACCGCGCCCGGGTGTTCCGAAGCCGCCGTTCGAGCCGCCATTGTGGCGCGCAGAACGATGAGCAAAAGCTTTGGGCCGTTGACTCCGACGTCTAATCGAAAGTTTCAGGAGGAACTCTTACGCCACAGCAGCAAAAGCGAAGAGGAGCTCTCGCAGCTGGGCAGTTACTCCTCGCCGGAGAAGATCAAACAAGTCTTACCTCCGCGTCGAGCTCGCATGCCGTCTCGGGATTTCCGCGAGTATTCGGTTGATCTCGACTCGGCCGAGGGTCTGGGCATGTTCCGTTCACGCTCGTCGAATTCCATGCAATCCCTGGGCGCGCACATCACCAAATTTTCCGAAAGAAAGACCAAGCAGAGTCAATCGGAGCTCGACATCGCCCTTAACGTGCACTTTGGTGCGGCGCAGGTGATGTCGGATCATTTGCACTCGCCGTCGCAACTCCAACTGCCTCTGCCGCAATCCGTGGGATCCATCATCTCGCTCTCCCCCGTCGCGACGTCCATTCTGTACGCACTCGGCGTGGGCGATCGTCTCGTTGGCATCACCGACGCGTGCATCGTCCCCGAACAGGCGAACGACACGCCTAGAATCGTCGCTAGACACTCGCACGCGTCTCTCTCGCCGCACTCGATCGGGACGCTTGCAGACGGGCGCAAAAAATCGTCGAGCTCCTTGGCGAGCGAGTTCGACTCCACGACTCTCCCGCACGGTTCGAGTTACGGGTCGTTGACGCGATTGGAGGCGAGACAGAGCGCGACGCACGCGCCCAGGTCGGACAGGTGGGCGTACTTTGACGTCAATTTCGTTCGACACGCCGAGGCGCGATTAATCTTCACCCCAGATGTGTGCTCGGAGTGCACTGAGGTGCGATTTGGGACGGCGAAGTTTTTACACGAGGCCGAAGTCTTCCTGACGAACGCCGAGTTCGATTCCGACGAGGATTCTCTGGAGGTGGACGCCCAACGTCCGTCGATTCTGCCCGTGGCACCGAAGACGCTGTGTGAAGTCTTGGACGTCATTCATCAGGTTGGCGTCTTGTGCGGAGAGAAAGACAAGGCGGCGGCGCTCTTAGCGCAGCTTCAATCTCGTCTGCGTACGGTCGCGCGCGTCGTCACCGCCGCGGATGAACGACCGAAAGTCATGTCGCTCGAGGGCATCAAACCGCTCATCGCCGCGGGACACTGGCTTCCCGAAATCAAATCCATCGCGGGCGGCGTCGACGAGTTTCAAGAACCGGGCGTCATGGCGGAACGCATTCGTTGGGAACAAGTTTTGTCGTACGCGCCTGACGTTTTGCTCCTCACGCCGTGTTATACCGGTAAAAGTAGCGACGAGACGATGGAAAAAACGCTCGAACAGCTCGAACACTTGGCGAGTCAACCCGGTTGGTGGGTGATTCCCGCCGTGCAAAATCGGCGCGTCTTCATCCTGTCGCACGAGATGATTTGTCAGGCGGGCCCGCAACTCGTGGAAGGCGTCGAGATGTTGGCGAGAATCTTGCATCCAGACTTGTTCCCGATGGAGCTTTGCACCGGGGTGTGTCTCAAGCTCAATTTAGAGGCGGGGCGCACGTGTAGACCGAAACAGTTGCGTCAACACTTTTCAGAGTGGCGTTGACAACGACGCTCACGTAGCATTGTAGTAGCAGCAGCATTTAGTTCTCACATGTAAACAAACGCATACAAGAAGCATATGAAAGTTACAAGTACGGATCGTCCTTGTCGAGAAACTGGACGATTTCGTCTCGAAGTCCGAATCCCCAGGGCGACGCAAACTCGCCGTGCGCGAAGCGATCCTGATAAATAATTCGCGCCTTTGACTGTCTCAAAACGTGTCTCGCGATGGCGTCGGTGTCGATGAGCAGATCGTTTCCCTCGAGAACGACGAGCGAATCTTCTGGAAGATCATCGGCCCACAGATTGTACCGAGCCCACCAAAACTTTCTTCGAAGCGCCGTCATGACGCCGATTTCTCGAAGCAAAAAGTAATCGCGTAAACAAAAGTATAACAATGAGCCTCCCTCGTGCCAAAAATCAGAGGAAAACAGCGCTCGCGGTCCCTCACTGACGCGTCTCTTGAAATCAACCCAGCTCTTATTCAACTGATACAAAATGGACACCGTCTGCGGCAGACACAGACACACAGCGACGGGATCGATGAGTACGACGGAGCTGACGCAGTAGCGTTGACACGCCCTCGCGACGACAAAGGTACCAAAACTGTGCCCGTAGAGCGTCGGTTCGCGAAACGCGTGCTTCTTAGTCATCTCCACCACGGTATCCACCATGTCGTCGAGTTCAGGCACTCTCGGCACCGCTCGCATGCTGATGTGCGGAAGCGTCAAGAGGGCAATTTTGCGACGAGGTTTACTTCGCAACAGTTGCGCGATGTGCGGTAAATACGGTGCCAACCCGACGCCCAGACCGTGTATGAACACGATTGGACGCGTTTCATCATCGCGTTTGCCCTTGATCGCGCCGCACAAAACCGGTTTTGTCTCTCGTCCCCGCCCGTGTCTCGTCGTCACGACGACGGTTTTCGGCGTGCGCGACTTCCAATCCTCGGTCGTCACCTCACTGTTCGTCCAATACGCGCACCCGTTCGATCCGTGACGCAGCGTGAACCCCCACGCGTGCAACACCAATCCTGTTACTCCCGCAACGCCGTTCACCCACGCGGTGAACAACAACGGTTGATGAAACGCGCCGAGTTTCTCCTTGGTGTGAAACATAAACTCAAAGGATTCCTTTTCCGCTGCATCGTCGAATCGCAAGTCCCAGTGCGCCTCAACCTCGTCCATAAAGAACCGTAACTCACGCTCCTTCTGTTCTCCGATCTCCTCCGGTCGCAGAGCGTCGCGAAACCCGAACCGTAGGAAATCTAACGCCGTCTCGCGATGAAAATTCGCCTCCGCCGGCGCGTTGTTCGCGCCCGGCGTCGACGTCCTCGGCGGCGGACTCGACGGCGGCGACGTCTCCTCCGTGGATCCACCGTAAAACGCCAGTTTCTTCCACGTCTTCGTCCATCCGCGCAAATACGCGTTAAAATCTAAGACACCGTCGTATCGAAGCTGTAAAAACCGATCGAAATCTTTCCTCGTCGGCGTCGCCTTCATGTTTGTGTATTCGCAAAATTTCAACCCGACGCGCCGACGATACGCGTACCATCCACACTCCATCGCGAGATACGCCACCAGCGCGCGTCGACGCTTCACTCCCATCGCCTCTCGATCCTTCCCCCCTCCCATCACCCGTCTGAACGCCCACACCGCGCACGCGCACGGTCCGAGCGCCCACGTCGCGCTCAGCGCCGCCGTCGTCGCCGCGTCCCGCGCCTCCCAACGGCTCTCCCCCCTCCCACGCACGCGCACGCGCGGATGATCGCGCCACTCCAGGATCATCGCGTCGAACGCATCGTTCGGAATCGCATCCTTGGGCTCGAACCGCTCGAGCGTCTCCGCGCGCGTCTCCGTCGTCGTCGAGGTGGACGCCGCCGTCATGCGCTGGTCTCGCGCACTTTTCACTCGCGCGATCGTCGCGCGGTGCTCGACCGCCTTCGACGCGCGGGGACGCGCGAGAGAGACGAACGACACGGATGGGTTCTCGTCGCGTCGCCGTCGTCGACGTCCGCGCGTCGCCGTCGTCGTCTGAGGAATGAATGAATGATCGAATGCATGCGTGGTCGTTACCACCACATCATGTCGCGCGTCGCGGGCGTCGTGACGTGCGGCGCGATCGCCGCGCTCGCGCACGGGACGTCGGAGACGATGTCCATCGCGCGAGGGGACGGTCGACCGAGTCCCGTGCCCGCGGCGCCGCTCGCGGTGGCGATCGGGGCGATCGCGCGCGCGGTCGCGTTCGCGGACGCGACGACGTTCGAACGAACGCTTCGACGAGGGGTGACGTTTTGCGGCGGGAGCGGGTTGAAGATGGGCGTCGCCGCGCTCGGAGCGAAACTGTCGCTGACGGAGATCGGGGACGTGGCGACGGCGGCGGCGCCGGTGATCGTCGGGACGGTCGGCGCCGGGCTCGCGGCGACGCCGGCGTTCAACGCGGCGGCGACGCGACGATTGGGGAACGCGAGCGGTGGGTTGACGGCGAAGACGGGGGCTCTGCTCGCGGCGGGGAGCTCGATATGCGGTGTGACGGCGATCGGGGCGTTGGCGCCCGCGATAGGGGCGAGTCAGCGGGAGGTTTCGGTCGCGGTGGCGAACGTGGTGGCGTACGGGACGATGGGCATGATGACGTATCCGTATCTGGCGAAGTGGATGTTTCCGGACGGTGGGACGCCGGCGGGGGTGTTTCTCGGACTCGCCGTGCACGATACCTCCCAGGTGGTCGGGGCCGGGATGACGTTTCGGGACGCGTTCGACGACGAGGACGCGTTCAAGGCGGCGACGGTGACGAAACTGACGCGAAATCTTCTCTTGGCGGTGGCGATTCCGTACCTCGCCATGTCGTTTCGAGATTCGGTGCCGAACGCGGTAAAGGGTAAGAGACCGCCGTTGGTGCCGGGATTCTTGATCGCCTTTTTGAGCGCGGCGGCGTTGCGTTCGATGGGAGACGCGACTGAGAGCGTTCGAGACGACGAGAGATGGAAGCGAGGGACAAAGTTTATGGGAGATTTCGCGTCGCAGATCGCGTTACCGACGGCCATGGCCGCCGTGGGGTTATCGACGACCGCATCGTCGCTTGCGGGCGTCGGGACGGCGCCGTTCGTGGTCGGAGCGTGCGCGGCGCTCTCCGTTGGGTGCGTCGCCGGCGCAGGCGTCAAGGCGCTCGTCGCCGCGGGTGTATTTCATCAAAGTGAACAGTAGATTTAGCGTATTTGCCACATGCGAATTAACAACAGTAAATTCTGGTAGAATCAATCGAATTTTTAGCTAAGTGAAGACCAACCGTCCTCTCTCTAGAAGAGAGGCGCGTCCAACGCGTCCTCTTGGAACTTGAAGGCGCCATCCGCGACGACTTGTTCGAGCTTGCGCGCGTTGTCATCGGAGATGCTCAATGCCGCTTGGAGAACCTTGCGCTCTTCCACGTCCGAAACCTCTTGGACGAAGACAGAGTACATGTCGAACACTTCACCCTCGACCTTCCATTCCAACTTGGAGTCCGGCGCGACGGATTGGCACGCCACCAAGTTGCGGCAGCACACAAGCACGTCGGCAGCCTTCTTTTGACGCAAGACGGCGACACCCTGAATCATTTGGGAGCGCTTCTTCTCCGCCGCGATCGTCTTGAGTTCTTCCTTGGCCTTCTCACCGTCAATCTTGAGATCTTCGACCAAGGTACCGGTGAGCGCGTCGATGTCGGCGCTACCGCTACCGTCGCCCAGGCGACGCTCGGCATTCTTGCGGAACAAGTTCATGCGCTTGTCTTCCGGAATCATGCGTTCAATCTCGACGCCAGACTCAATCATCTTGCGCACTTCGGCCGCATCGAGCGTACCAGCGGCGATTTGACCCTGCACGTTGGACATCATGCGTTGCGCGGTGATGCCCTTGATGATTTTTTGAGCCTCCTCCTCGGGCATGTTGAGTTGCGTCTGAATCTCCTTGAGCTTCTCAGCGCGCTCGGCGGTGAGACCGCGGCCGTCACCGAGCATTTGTTCGGCTTGGGTGCGGAACGCCTTATCGGCCAAATCCTTGTGCACTTGACCGACTTGCATCATGTCGAGGCCGAGGATGTCGCCGAGTTGAGACAAGCGCTTAAACTCGCTCTGGTCGCGTTCGATGTTGATGCGCACGCCCATCGGCGCGTTGACTTGATCACCAGTCATGCAGAACATGAGGTAATCCTTGTACATGGCTTGACGGGTGACGGCATCTATGTCTTCAGCGAGCGTGATCTCCTTCTGGTGAGGCACTTCCTCCTCCTTGACCACCTCGGCTTCCGGCTCCTTGGCGTCCTCCTCGACGGCGGCATCAGCCTTCGTCTCGGCAGCGGCGGGCGCGTCGGCATCTTCGGCGAAACCTTGACCCTCCGCGGCGCTTCGGAGGTTGTCGTCGGTGGCATCCTCAGTGGCGGTCGCGGCGGCCTCAGCCTCAGCCTTGGCCTTCTCCTCGGCTTCCTCCTTGGCGGCGGCTTCTTGCGCCTCCTTCATGAGGGAGGCAAGTTCCTCGGCGGCGGCTTCCGCCTTGGCCTTGGTGACGTCTTGCACGAGCGGCGTGACGACGGCTTGGTTGTAGAAGATCATCTTACGGATTTCCTTCATGGAGTCGGTCTGGTTTCTAATGGACTTGGAGGTCCGGATGAAGCCGTTGAATTGCTTGCGAGCCTCCGCGCCGAGAATCTTGAGCGCGGTTTCGTCGTCGATGCGAACGGCAGCCTTGGCATTCTTGCAACGATCGCGAAGAGCCGGGGTGAAGGATTCGGTCGACACGTTGAGCGCAGAGTGAATGGCGGTGCGGTACACTTCACCGCAGATTTCAAAGTGAAGCTTTTCGACGACACCCTTCGGCACGCAAAGAATCTTACGAATGCGACCCAACGCCTCGACGTCGGCGTCTTCGAGCTTCTTGGTGGCGGAGATGATGGATTCGAGCTTGGTGCGGTAGTTTTCTTCGTGAATACCCGCAGCAACTTCTGGCGGGAAACGAAGACCTTCGCACAAACCTTGAAGCACCTTGGCCGGGGATTCGGCGCTGTCGAGGGTGCCGCTTTTCACCGCGTCGCGAAGCGCCATGCTGTAGGCATTCGTCGACGAGGCGAGGATAATTTCATCCGCCTCCTTGTTACCCATGCCGAAGACGAGACGAAGCTTGCCGAGGTTGTCGCTCAACGCGGCGGAGAACGTGAAAGCCTTGATGCCTTCCTCGAGGTAGGTGGTGAAAACCTCCTTGAGTTCGCCCATCTTGGACTCAAAGTCGCCGCCAAACAACGTCACCGGACCGACGCCCGGGAACGAGCCTTGGGCAGCCTCGAGTTTGGCGTTGTAGCCCAAGACATCGTCGATGTTCTTGCAGATGGTGGTGACATCGCGCGCGCTGCCGCGCTCCTTGCACAACGCGATCGTCGCGTTGACAATTTCCGCGACGTGCGCCGTGGCGAGATCTTGGGCGATTTCACCCGCGGCGTCGTCGTCCAAGTTGAGCGTCGCCTTATACTCAGCCGCTTGCGCGATGGCCGCGGCGTCGACGTTGGCAATCGCGTTGGACGCCGCCATGGTCGTGCGTAAGAGTTGGCACGCGTTGTCTCTGTTCGCCAAATCAACCTGGGCATCCGAGACGCGGAAGACGCGCTTCCACGGGAGCAAAAAGCGCGCCTGCTCCTCGCCAAAGGTTTGCGTGGAGATGAAGACGAGCTTTTGGAACTCCTTGCGCGATTCCAAGTCGGTGTCCTTGTCCGTCGATCCGAGCTCGATGCGCTTTCTGAACAATCGACGACCAGCCTCCAAGTGCGCCTGCGCCGCGGAGGCGTCGTCGATGCCGAGCGTCTGACGAAACTGCGCCAACGCCGCCGCCTCCCATCCTTGCACCGGATCCAAGCCTTGCGGCACGAGAGACATGAGATAGACGTCGTACAACCCAGTCATTTGCGTCGAGCACGCTTGACCGAGATTCGCGATGCCAAACTGCGCGCCGACCGCCGCCACCTCCTCCGGCGTCACGCTCATCGGATCTCGCCCTCGCAACGCGTTCCACAGCGTCTTCGGCGCCGCCGTGTACCGCTTCTTATCCGCTTGCGTCACCGCATACGCCGCGCCACCACCCGCCGCCGCGGTCAACACAACCTTCGCACCGTTTCTCACGCCCACAGGCATCACTCCTCCGACCGCGTTCCCGATGGCCGCGCCCGCCGCGACGACGGCGCCGTACGCCCCCAGTCGCGCCGGCGTCGACAGCGCCGCCAATCGCGTCTCCACGCCGTCGAGTTCTTGTTCAAACGCGAACGGGCTCTCACGTCCTCCCTGTACGAATCAATCGCAACGCGCACGGTCAGTCGGTCCATCTCTCATCGATACGTCGTCGCGCGTCGCGCGCGCCTCGCCGTCGTCCCCTATCCATCAGGGTTTCCACCGCCGGGCGTCGACGCGCCGCACCTCGGGGTCGCTCGCGCCGGCGCTCGCCCGCACGCGCGCGACGAGCGGTCGACCGCACCGACGCGCGGCCGTCTCGGACGTAAATCCTCGCGTCGTTATGCTCCTCCGCATCGTCGCGCGCCGCGTCGTCGGCGTCGGCGTCGGCGTCGGCGTCCGCATCATCATCATCGCGCCCGCGTGCCTCGTGCGGTCGCGCGCGGCGTGTGAATCGAACGCAAACTCGAACTCGACCTCCGCCGAGCGACCGTTCGACGAGCACCGATGGACGAAAAAAACGCGAGCGAGCGTCCTTTCGTTCGACGCGCGGGACGACGTTGTGACGACGTCGTCGTCTCGTCACCGCGCGCGCTCATTCCATTCCATTCCATTCCATGCCATGCCGTTCTTCACTCGGACCGATCGATCGATCGATGGGCGCGCGAGTGCGTCGTTTTTGTACGTACTCTGTGTTCGAGAACGGTGTGTACGGAGAAGACGGGTGTGTTTTACTTTTCCTTTACGATGTGTCGTTGGTTGTTTTCGTCACGGTATACGACGCACGCACGCCACGATCGCGATCGCGTCGACTCGAGTCGTGCGTCGTGAGAGTCATGAGTCATGACTCGTGCATGCGTCCATCGATCGATGGGTCGACGGATGACGACGCGAATGGATAAAAGGTGTCGGTCGGTGGTCACATCGCGACGATGACGACGACGACGATGACGATGACGATGACGACGACGCGAGGGGTGCGACCGACGACGATGACGACGTCGACGTATCGTCGTCGAACGCGTGCGGTGCACCGCGCGTCGGTCTCGTCGTCGTCGGACGGTGAGACGACGGCGACGGGTGGTGGATTCGATCTCGCGCGTCTGGCGCGCGTGCTCAAGAAGAAGACGGCGATGGACATCGAGCGCGTGTTCAATGGAACGTCCAAGACGAGAGAGAAATTATCCGCGGTGAACGATGTGTTAGCGCTGTGGCGCATGGATGATTTCGAGGAGGCGCTGGAGGAGTTGGAGGAGACCCTGCTCGGGGTTGATTTCGGGCCCGAGGTGGCGCTCGCGGCGACGGATGGGGTGCGGGCGAGAGTGGAACTCGGGGAGTGTTCGAGTGGGAAAGAGGTTCGGGAGGCGCTGAAGGAGTCGATCGTGGATATTTTAAACGCGGCGGGTGATTCGACGTCGATCGGGTTGAACGAGACCGAGGGTGAGCCGAGCGTGGTGTTGGTGGTGGGCGTCAACGGAGGCGGGAAGACGACGACGCTGGGCAAGCTGAGTCACAGATTCGCGCAGAGCGGGGCCAAGGTGATGATGGTGCCGGGAGATACGTTTCGAGCGGCGGCGGCGGAACAGTTGGCGACGTGGGCGGAGCGCACGGGGGCGGTGATGAGCGATTCTCCGCCGAATACCAAACCCGGCGCGGTGTGTTTCAAGGCGGTGGACGAGGCGTGCGCGCGGGGCGACGTCGACGTCGTCTTGGCGGACACGTCTGGGAGGTTGCACAACAACTCGCAGCTCATGGATGAATTGGTTGGGGTGAAGAAATCGATCACAAAACGATTGCCGAGCGCACCGCACGAGGTGTTGCTCGTGTTGGACGGCACCACGGGGTTGAACATGCTCAACCAGGCGCGCGTCTTCAGCAAGGCGGTGGGCGTGACGGGAATCATTTTGACCAAACTCGACGGTACCGCGCGCGGCGGCGCCGTCGTGAGCGTGGTAAACGAACTCGGCATTCCGGTCAAATTTGTCGGCGTCGGTGAGGGGATGGATGATTTACAATCCTTCGAACCCGTGAGCTTCGTCGACGCATTGTTCCCGGAGGAGGATGAGTGATTCAATCGATTGAATTTTTTGTTGTTTGTTGGATTTTAATACATACTACGCACAACTTCTTCGCTGCTCAACTACCGCTACCACTACCGACTATTGACTGCTAACTTTGTTAAACACTTTGGACCGATGCGTCGGAAACGAACCGCCCCCAACAGACGCTCGGGGAGTTCGTCCCTCTCGCGCGACTCGATCCAAATCGCCACGTCCTCCTCGCTCTTAGACGAGAGACTCGAGAACGAGGCGTATAAATACTTGGCCGACGCGTTGGACGCGCACACGAGATCACACTCGAAATATTTACCCTCGAACGGTGTCCCCGCGCCGTGATAAAAGAGCGTCCGCGCGCGTTTCCCCACGAGCACCGGTCGACTGGGAATTATTTTTCGCAAGAGCATCGGCGCCTTTAGAAATTTCGCGCACACCTTGATTCTCGCGCTCCTGTGTTCGTCGTCTCCGTCGATGAAAAACCGTCGCAACGTTCTCGCGAACGCCTCGTCATCCTCATCCGCGCACGCGCGTTCGACGCGCGCGACGACTTCTTCCTTTGTCGTCGCCGGCGACTTTTCGTCTTCATCCAATTGGAAATAACACACTAATCCCGCCCCGTCGGGGTTCACAAACTGAAACGCAAACGTCCACGGCATCGCGCGCTCTTCTTCGCGCGCCCTGACGCACTCGCGCTGAAACCAACTCTCCGAAAAGCTCCCGCAAGCGTCTCGAGTCGCCGCGGCGCCTTGGAGCGCCGAGCCGTCAAACAAATCGACGTGTCGCAGCGCGAACAGCGCCTTACGTCGCGGACGCGCCTTGACGCCGTCGTCGAGATACGTCTTCGCGCGCACGTCGAGCCAAGCGCACGCCGTCTCGGTCCAGTGCGCGTGCGCGGGCGAGCGAAACGTGCGAAACGAGTCTCGGAAAGATGCGAACGCATCGTGAAACACGTCGAGCGAACGTCGTCGGTCGCCGTGCGTCGCCGGCGCACGACGCTGGGAGTCGTGCACGACGTGTTCGTCGTCCTCGGGCGATGATTCGCGGGACGACGAACACGCGCATCCCATGACGGGACGCGCGCGAGTGTGAAGACGAGCGCGAGACGGCGGCGAAACGGCGAGTCGCGCGGACGCGAGCGAACGGTCGGTGTCGCGTTGTGTTCGATGCGAGAGGATAAATGCGTAGAAATGAAATAATCTTCACTGAATTGCAACTGCACGGAAAAATTTAGAGGGCAGCGGCGACCATGGCGTCGGCGGTGATGCCGAATTCGCGGTACAAGATCGGCGCCGGCGCGGAAGCACCGAAGTCATCGCGACCGATGGACTTGGCAGCGTACTTGGCCCAGCCGAAGGTGGTACCGGCTTCGATGGAGACAGTCTTGGAGTGCATGGCGGCCGGCAAGACAGATTCTCTGTAGGCGGCCGTTTGGCGATCGAAAGCTTCCCAGCACGGCATGGAGACGACACGAACCTTCTTACCCTTGGCGGCGAGCTCCTCACCAGCCTTGACCGCGAGCTCGAGCTCGGTACCGGTACCGATGAGGATGCAGTCGCACGCTTCACCGGCGGCGGCGCCGGCGACGACGTACGCACCCTTCTGCGCACCCTCCATGGAGGTACCCGCGAGGTTCGGCACGACTTGACGAGAGAGCGCCAACGTGGACGGGGCACCGTTGATGGAGTTCTCGACAGCCATCTTGTAGCAACCGGCGGTTTCGTTACCGTCAGCCGGGCGCATCATGTCCATACCCGGCATGGCGCGGAAGGACGCGACGTGCTCGATCGGCTGGTGAGTCGGGCCATCCTCACCGACGCCGATGGAATCGTGCGTCATGACGAAGATGGTACCGGCTTGGGAGAGCGCGGCGATGCGCATGGCGCAACGCATGTAATCGGAGAAGATGAAGAAGGTCGCGCAGTACGGGATGATACCCGGGGAGTGGAGCTTCATGCCGTTGGCGATGGCGCCCATACCGTGCTCGCGGACGCCGAAGCGAACGTTGCGCTCAGCCGGGGTGTCCTTTTGGAAGTCACCGAATTGCTTCATCAACGTCATGTTGGACGGAGCAAGATCCGCGGAGCCACCGATGAAACCCGGGATGGCACCACCGAGGGCGTTGAGCATGGTTTGGGAGTGGATGCGCGTGGCGACGCCCTTGTCTTCCGGGGTGAAGGTCGGGAGAGACTTTTCCCAGCCGGCCGGCAACTTGCCAGTCATGATGGACTCGAACTCAGCGGCATCTTCCGGGTACTTGGACTTGTAGGTTTCCCACTTGGCGTTCCATTCCTTCTCGGCGGCGGTGCCCTTTTCGGAGCAGTCCATGTACGCCTTGACGGCTTCCGGAACTTCGAACTCGCCGTACTTCCACTTCAAGTTTTCACGAGTGGCGGCGGTTTCATCCGCACCGAGCGGCGCGCCGTGCACGTCGTGGGTGTTGGACTTGTTCGGGGAACCGTAACCGATCAAGGTGGTCACCTTGATGAGAGACGGGCGCGGGTCAGCCTTGGCGGCGTTGACGGCGGCGCGGATGGAGTCGACGTCGGTGTTACCGTTCTCGACGTGTTGCGTGTGCCAGCCGTACGCATCGAAGCGCGCGACGACGTCTTCCGTGAAGGAGATGTCGGTGTGACCATCGATGGAGATGTGGTTGTCATCGTAGAAGACGATCAACTTACCGAGACCCCAGTGACCCGCGAGAGACGCGCCTTCGCCAGACATGCCCTCCATGTTGCACCCGTCGCCCATGATGCAGTACGTGTAGTGGTCGACAATCTCGCAGTCCGGCTTGTTGAAGCGACCGGCGAGGGGCTTTTCGATCATGGCCAAACCGACGGCGTTGCAAATACCCATACCGAGCGGACCCGTGGTGACTTCGATGCCCTCGGTGATGAAGTTCTCCGGGTGACCCGGGGTCTTGGACTCCCACTGACGGAACTGCTTGATGTCTTCAATCTGCGAGTCACGAGCGCGTGCGCGTCATCGTCAGTCATTCGTTCGTTCGTTCGAGTCGCATCACGCGTCTTCCCTCCCTCTCCCTCTCCCTCTATTTTTCTCCCAGTCCCGACCACCCCTCGCCGTCGCTCTCGCGCCCCCGAGAGGGTTGTCCCCGCCAGGGCTTATCTATCTCTCCGAGGCGTGCACGAATCGAGCGATCGAGGAGAGGACGCGTCGAACACGCACCGACACGCTCGGGTAACCGGTCAAGTGCATCAAAGAATATTGCAACATGCACCCGTGGCCGGCGGACAAGACGAAACGATCGCGGTTGAACCACTTGGTGTTTTGCGGGTTGTGCGTCATCGCCTCGCGGAAGATGACATAGCCCATCGGCGCGCATCCCATCGGAAGGCCCGGGTGACCGGAGTTGGACTTGTTGATGGCGTCGATGGCCAAGAATCGCACGGAGTTAATCGCATCATCGATCGTTTCCTTGGCCGCGCCCGCCGGCGCCGCGACGGCGGAGGCGCGGACGACGGTGGACGCCTTCGATGATCGGCGAGAAACCTTGCGCGATTGGAGCTTGGCGCGAAGGGCGAGCGCGGCCGTGGAGTGCGCGGCGGCGGCGGACATCGTGCGTGAGGTGTGCGTGTGAGACTTTTTTGGTTTGCAAAAAAAGTCCTCGCGCGACCGTGCGGGGAAGTGAGGACGCGCGGCGGCGATCGGACGAGTCGACGCGCGCGCGGTGGACGACGGGCGAGGCCGAGGGGACCTCGCGCGCGGGGCGAGCTCCGCCGTTCATCCGTGTGTCCGAACGCGTGATTCCACGTTTAGCGTTTCGTGGGTCTTGTATACGTGTCTCGTGACACTGAGGATGGTGTACATAGTGTATGGTTTACAGGTCTAATCGTTGCCACGGATGGTGTCCATCACAGAGGAAGCTTTGGATTCCATTGGATGACGGGAAAAATCCACTTTCGCCGCCGCCGTTTCGAGGCGTCGGCGGGGGCGTAGGAATCGCGCGCGGCGTCCTGCTTCATGAAGGATTCGAAACTGGAATATTTTGGTTCCCAATTCAACGCTCGACGAGTGGAGTCGTTGGACATGACGCGACCTCGAGGACCGTCGGTTTCGGTAAACTCGGGAACGGCGGCGTCGTCGTCGTACGCGCCGCTGTTGACGGCGAGACGAGCGATCGCTTCGCGCGTCACGGGAACGCCGTCGGTGCCGAGAAAGACGGTGGATTTGGTGTGAGACATGAGGGCGGCGATGCAGAGCTCGGCGGCGTCTTCGTAGTGAATCAAATTCACCAACGCGTCGGCGCGGGAATCGAGCCGAGGCGTCTTGATGAAGTACTTGTGCGCCCCGCGTTGCGAGTGGTACAGCCCGGCTAATCGGCACACCACTCCACCGGCGTCGAGCACGACTTTTTCTGCGTTCAGCAGACGATCGACTCGCGGACTCTCTCCCAGATCGTACACTTCGCTCGTCTCGTCGCACGCCGCGCCGTCTTCATTCTTGTACACGGCGCTCGAGCTCGTAAAGACAAAGGTTCCGCGTCCGTTCCAGTACTTGAGCGCGTCGCGAAGTTCTCCCGGGTAATCCTCGCTCCCACTCGGCGGTGCGCAGAAGATGACGTAGGCGAACGACCTCCCCGCGCTCGGATCATCGCTCGGAAAATCCTTCGTCCTCGCCGTCACCCCGGCGAGACGCAACGTCTCGTGCGCGCGCTCCGTGTTCGTCTGTCCCACGACGACGGCGCTCGGGTACCGCTCCAACCACTCGCTCGCGATGCGCGAGCCGAGCACTCCCGGTCCGACGATCAGCACGTCGCGATCGTACGCACTCACGCTCGCGTCGGACGTCGACGGGGACGCCGCCGCCGGTCGGTGCGCTTTCGCGCTCTGTCGAGAGTTCATCGCGGGCGCGCGGACGCGCGACGCCGACGGTTGGACGCGCGGAAAACTCAACATGACGCGTGTTTCTCGATGCGCGTCGCCGTCGACGAGAGTGCGCGTCGTCCACGCGCGTCGACGTGTGCAAAGGTGAGATGAGGAGGGTCCCTCTGAAGACGCGCGGCGACAAAGGAAAGCGGCGGCTGCGATGTTTTTACAACATTACTGGACTCGGACGCGCCGAGTCCCGAGCGTCACGCGAGCGTGCGTTTCCGAACGTCGTGACTGTATACTTTTTTCGATTCCCGAGACGTCTCGCGCGATTTCACGGCGAATTCATTATTGCGAGCTTTTCGACGCGAGACCAGAGCTCTCGGCGCGCTTTGTCGTCGTCGACGAGACGCGCTTGGTCCTCGAGCCATCGCTTGTGACACTGTTCGAAGAGGTCGGGATCCATCTCTTGGAGCATTTTGCGCACGTTGATGGTCAATCCACCCACGACCGCGTTCCAGTGTCCGACGGTGTTCTTTTCGAGAGCGCCCAAGCACACCGGGAGCAACGCCTGGCGATGCTGCGCCACGAGGTTGACAATGTAATCGTTGTTCCAGAGGAATAACGCCCGCTCGGCGACCTGGAAGTGGGTGGAATTGATGCATTGGGATATTTGTTTGAACATGGGCACCATGACGTTGGCGAATTGCGCGCTCTGCGTCAACTCCAACACCTCCTCCAGCTCTCCGAGTATGAGCACTTCTTTTTGCGAATTCGTCACGGGCCAGTACTTTAACAAACCTCGAATGACGACGTCCGCCATGTGCGGATCCTTCTCGACGAATTGCGTCACGCAGTACACGAGCTGTGAATGATACATTCCCACGCACTTTGGTTTGTGCAGTGGAAGCAATGCGCGCTTTAAGAAGGTTTTGTGTTCCTCCTTGAGCGGAAGCGCGAAACCGTTGATGATTGAACCGAGAATCTCGAGCAATTCGGCGATGCCGTTGTGCTTTTCCGTCTCGTAAATGAATCGAAAGAAGGTGTTGTTTATCGCCTGTCGAATGAAAGGCCGATGCACCATGAATTTACCGTAGATTCTGTGTAAAATCGTCTTCAGGTAATCACGCTCTCTCGGGTCTTCGCTGTCAAACAACTCGAGCAATCTGAGGACAAAGGATTGATCGATGTACGGGTACGCCTTGCTATTCTTTATGTCGATGTCGTTGGAGACGACGTATCGCAAGAGAAATTCGTAGACTATCTGTAAGTGCGGCCACGACGGTTCGAGCTTGGTGTCTTCCTCCTCGGGATCGAACACGGCCGCGCTCGACACGCCCGTTTGCTCGGAACTCGACGGCGGAAGCGTGCGAAACAAGTTTTGCGCCAACATGACGTTGACGTGCTCCACCACCTGTTCGTTGAATCGACCCGCGCCCTGATTGACGTAGTCCACTAATTCAATCAATGTCTGACGTTTGATTTCCTTCTCCCTCGCGAAACTCGACGCGTCTGTGAAATCAAAACAATACGAACACAGCTGCAACTTTTTCACAAAGAGCGCCTGCCGCTCCTTCACCGACACGTCCCTGAACAAAAATAACGGCTTCTTCTTATCGTACAGCGTCTCCATCCGAGGCATCTTTTTCGATTTCATCCCACCGCCGCTCCTCGATCCCTCCGCGTCCGCTCGAAACGAACTCAACGCGCGAAACCCCCCGCCCGCCGCGTTCGCCGCCGCGTCCGCCACTCTATACAACACGCCGCCGCTCGTCCCGTTCGTCGTCGCCGTCGACGACGACGACGACGACGCATCGCCCTCACCGTCCTCCAAACGTCGTCCGTGACCACCACCACCGCTCACACCGTTCACCATCGTCGTCGAGGACGTCATCGAAGACGTAGAAGACGTAGAAGACGCGCGTTCGCGTTCGCCGCCGCCCCGCCACCCGCTCCACTGCTTCTTCACATTCTTCAACATCGTCCTCCGCCTCCTCCTCGCGAGAGACGACTCCGACGCCTCCCCGTTCGATTCGATCGCGCGCGCGCGCGACCACCGCGCACGATGCGTCGCCCACCGCGCGTCACCGTCGTCTCCGTCGTCGTCGTCGTCCCCAACGAACGATCGCGATTCGATCGATCAATCGATTCTTTGATTCGTCGTTCGAACGACCGCTCGCGACCGACCGCTCGCGATCGACGACTCGACGCGACTCGATCGATCGTCTCAATCTCAACAATCTCCCACTCGCGCGATCGATCGCGGTCTCGATCGACGACCCCGCGGTCGTCGTCTCCCGCCGCGTCCCATCCTCGGTCCAACGACCGCGGGCACCGCGCGGGGGGGGTTCCACATGTCCGATCACATCGAGGGTTTAGGGTTTATTTTAGGGTGGGTCTGCTCGATGTGTGTCTGTTTTGAGGGTCACGACCCGTGGGTGTGTAGGGGGGGGTCGGGTCCTCGGCGCGTCCTCGATGGCGTTCGCGGTGGGTGGAGTACGACATCGACGCGAGGGTGCAGAAGATGAAACGTCTCTCTCGGAGACGACCGATGATTGATTCGCGCGCGCATTCATTCCATCGCGCGCGGAGAGACGCCGTGGATTCGCTCGAGAGATCGATCGATCGATCGAACGAGGAGTCGAGGCGTCGCGCGCGTCGGCGCGCGGGACGACGCGAGGGGGGGATGTGCGATCTCGCGTCGTCGGATCTCTCGTCGTGGGATATTTTAAGCGTCCTCGAGCGCGGAAGAGGAGGCGCGGACGTCGTCGCGCGAGTGGGGGATGACGTCGGCGCGTTCGACGACGAGGCGTTTTGGAACGGGATCGGTGTCGACGTCGGCGCGGAGGTGCGGGGGGTGGTGACGGAGGAGGGTGGCGAGAGACGAGTAGGGGGAGACGAGGAGACGGCGACGAGGAGACGAGGAGGCGCGCGAAGGTTCGAGCGCGCGTTGGCGGCGTGCGAAGCGTCGATCGAGGCGTTGGTGGATGGGATGGACCCGATGGAGGCGTTGGACGCGCCGATGCGTCGTCCGACGGGCGCGGCGACGACGAGACGACGCGTCGGCGCGAGGAGAGGCGCGTATCGATTGGCGGTGGAGGCGAGCGTGGAGAAACTGGAGGATGGATTTCGATGGAGAAAGTATGGGAATAAAATGTTGAGCGGTCAGAGGCATCCGAGAGGGTATTACAAGTGCACGACGGTGCCGAAGACTGCGAAATTTCACAAGCAAGTGGAGAGGACGTCGAGCGGCGTCGGCGCCGCGGAGGAGCGGTACTTGATCACGTATTACGGCGATCGTGACATCTTGGACGCATTGTATCGAAGATTACAATCGGAATCGTCGCGTGGAACCGCAAAGATCGGTTCGATTCTCTCGACGAGACGATGATGATGACGATATGACGATAACCAAATAATAAAGGTCCGACGCCACGCGCGTCGATGCACCGATGGAAAAGTGATTGAATATAGAATTGGTTTAGTTTCAACTACAAATCAATTGAGTAAAGAAAGTTGAGTAGTGTCTACCAACGTCCGCCTCCGCTTCCTCTCGACGGTGGGCGGTCGTCGCGTCGCGGAGCACGGTACTTGCCGTCATCGGGGGCGCCGCGCGACGGCGGACGGTCGTCGGATCTCGACGGCGGACGGTCGCCAAAACCGCCGCCGCCGCCGCCGCGTTCCCATCTACCGCTAGACGGACGATCGCCGAAACCACCACCGCGTCGATCGTCATCGAATCCTCCGCCACGACGCGGTTCGTATCGGTCACCGCCTCTAGACGGCTCCCATCGACCTCCGCCGCGGTCGCCGTCGCGATCCCGATCGACCGGTCGGCGATCGCCAAACGCGCTCCCGGCAAAGGCGCCCCAGCGATCGTTCGTGTCGCGACCCGGAGGCGCTTCGCGCGCGCGTCTCGATGCCTCTTCTTCCTCTTGTTGACGGCGTCGTTCCGCTTGTTCCATGCGATCCTTTTCGCGCTTCTCGTGCTTCACCGCGGCTTCGATGTCTTGGAGACGCTTGATGTAATCCTTCTTCGCTTGGAGCAATCGTTCAGCCTCCTTGTGCTTCTTCATTTGCTCGAGCTTTCTCGCGCGTTCCTCTTCCATCGCGGCGAATTCTTCGGCGCGACGAAGCATGATACCGCGCGCGAATTCAGCGCGCGGACCATCCATTCTCATCAAACGTTGCTTCTCGGCGCTTTCAGTCTCCCACTTGGCTCGGTGCTTGGCCGCCATGGCGACTTGCTGCTCGGCGTGATACTTCTCGTCATCCACGGAGCGTTCGTTGTAAGACTTTTCGATGAGCGGGATGCTCTCTTCGCGCTTGGCGCGCTCCAAGTGATCCATGCGCTTGGCGAGCGCGTTGAGCTTGCGCTCTTGCTCTTGGCGAGCCTTGATTTGCTCTTGGATGGCGTCTTGCATGATGGCGCGCTTGTCGAGGACGACGCCTTCGGCGACGGTCGTCGGCGCCTTCTTGCCCGCACGCTTGGCTTGTTCGGCGAGCAATTCGAGAGCTTCTTGCTTCTCCTTTTCTTCCATCTCCGCACGGATTCTAGCCTCTTCACGAGCGCGCGCCTCTTGTTCGAGACGCTTGGCTTCGTTTTCTTCGTGTTGACGCTGAGCGGTGGCACGCTTCTCTTCCTCCTCCTTTTCTTGTTCGGCGGCGGCGCGCTCGGCTTCTTCCTTGCGGCGCTCGATGACCACCTTACGCGACAAGGCGCGCTTGTGCTCGGCCTCGATCGCCGCACGCAATTCAGCGCCGAGAGCGCGCGCGCCGGCGTCAGCCGGCGTCTTCGGCGCGAGCTTGCTCATGCCCTCTTGCAGGAGACGAGCGGCGCGAGAGAGGTGCGTCTTGACGAATCCAGTCTCGAGACGATCGCCGACAAAGTTCAAAGAACCAGTCTCGTGATCAATCTTGACGGAGATGTACTCGCTGCGAATCGCCTGCACGAGAATTCGCTCAACCTCGTGGTACGGCATGAACGGCACGGAGGACTTGAGCGAGTCAATCTTCATGGTTTCGAAAACCTTGGACTGCTGGTGCACCATGCGCACGATGCCGAGAGATCTGAGGCGCGGCAAGAACGAGTTAAAGTTGAACGAAGACACCGGAGAGGCTTCGCTCACTTCAATCGTGGTACCTTGAAGAGTGTTGAACAACACGTCGGCGCGCTTGCACAAATCAAGAGGGGCAAAGCTTTGCTCCATGAGCGCGTACAAACGCTTGACATCGTCGTCAACCTTGCTCAACAAGCCGCTGCGCTTGATGTCGCCCACCAAGGACTCGCGGGAGAACGCATCGGCGCCGCTGCGGGTGCCGTGGTAGCCGAGAAGGCTGGCCATGCGGTTGTCGCGATCCATTTGTTGATCGGAATCCACCTCGCCGAACACAGACTTTTCCTTGTACGGCGTGATGCACATGGTCGCCAGAACGACACCAGACGCCAACGCGCGCTCGTCTTCCGGGGTCAAGCTGCGGTTGTACATCTTGCTCACGGTGTACAACTTCATCCACGCGTAGGCGGCGTGGAGGTAGTTTTTCCCAATCCAGAAAATTTCCGTGAGCTTGGCAAAGTACAGCGCCATCATCTGCGGCTTGGGAGATCGGCGCAGCATGAGCATCAAACCGTGAATGTCTTCCACGGAACGGAACGCCTCTTGCCACATCTCGAGCGTCGTCGCCGCCTTGAGTTGTTCGAAGCGCACCTCCATGTAGAGGCTCTGCGTCTCCGGAAGCATCAAATCCGGGCGGTCGCGCATATCCTTGTACTTGATCATATTGTTCAAGTGCGTTCGGAGCAAGTCGCACACCCGTCTGAACTCGGTCGTCCTCTTATGCTTGAGGCAAAACTTGAACGCATCCTTGACAACCTTGGCGTAGAGCGCCTCGAGCTTGTTGTTGTTGCGCAAAATATCGAGCAAGTTGCGATAGGTGTCCCACAAAAACTTAAACCACGGGGTCACCGTCTCCTTCTCTGTCGCCTCGTTTTCCGCGTCCGTTTGGTACGCCTTCATCAACAACGCCTCCGGGGTAAACGCAGCGTCGAGATCGACGCCCGAATCGAGCGTCGAACCAAACTCCTCCTGCGCTTTTTCCGCCCGTTCCGTCGCCAATCGCAGGTACCGCGTCACCACCTCCTCGAGCGACTGCACGTTCACCAACAAACACGCGTTCCTGTACTGCATCAAACCGTCCTTACACAACCGTCCCTTTTTCAACTCAACGCATAATTCCACGTACTTGAACATGACATCCTCCAACGGTTTCGTCCATTGTCGATTCCTTCGACTCGTGACGATCTCGTGCAGCGCCTGCAGCGCCGCCTGCGTCTGCCCGACGTTGATCAACTCCTCCTACGCGCGCGCCGAACGCGATGAATCGCTCGATGCGTCAGTCATTCACCCACACACACACGTCTCCACCGTTTCATTCCCTCATCCACCCCCTACGCGCGTCCACGCGTCCACCACGCGCGTCGAATCCTTTAAAAACCTCTCGCCTCTCCCCATCGTCCCATCCTCTCATCATCGCGCCCTCCCCCACACCTCTCGCGTCGCGCACGCACCGCTCGTTTGATGGCATTCTCCGGACGCGCAAAGTTCCCTCCACCGTATCTCGACATCACCCTCGACCGTCCGAGCGCCGACGCTCCCTCGTCGTCGTCGTCCCCCGCGCGCGACAAAGGCGGCGTCGAGGCCGACCGCGAGGAGGCGGAGGCGGGGGACATGGGGCGGGCGCGAGTCGCGGGCGAGTGTCTGTCTTTTTATTAGGTTTGACCGTCGTTCAGTATGAGTGCCGAGTCCGAGTCGTCCCGTTTTGTTTTCTGGGAGGGTACTATCGGTAATGTTTCGGACTAGTGGGTCGTACTCGCACGAGTGTATGCGGGATGCGAGTGTGCACGAGAGGATGGGATCGATCGCGTCGTCCATCGCGGCGTCGAGGCGGTTGGCGACGCGAGCCGACGCGCGTGTTTCGGCAGAGTAAGTCGTCGCGTCGCGGTGGCATGGTGGACGAAGAGACGGTGGATAAGACGGAGGTGTACCTGAGGTATCTCCCGCGATCGGCCACGGAGGCGGCGATACGCGAGATGCTCGCGGGGTGTGGGAAAATCACTCGAGTCTGGGTCGGGCTCGACCGCGAGACGAAGACGTGCAAGGGATACGCCTTTGTCAACTTTAGCAAGAATCGCGAGGCGCGCGAGTGCGTGATGCGGATGAACGAACATCCGAGGAATTATCTCGATGGGAAGCACGTGGTGTTTGAACACGCCAAGGCGTGGGATGGGCACGAGAAGAGACGGAACGCGGAGGCGAGCTCGAGCGGCGGCGGCGGCGGCGGCGGCGGAGGGAAACGGAAGGGCGCGACGACGGGTGGATCGGACGGACACGCGAACGGTGGATCGTCCGCGAACGCGAACGGTACGCGCGAGGGTAAAATTCGCAAGAAACAGCGATCGAAGACTAGACTTGGCGCCAAGGCGAGGCAGAGGGCGAAGAAGCGAGCGGCGAAGGAAGCCGCGGCGGCGGGCGGCGGCGGCGAGTGAACGACGCATCCATCGTCCCGCGTCGGCGGAGTGAGTGTTGAATTTTGTATCATACATAATTTTTCATCGATATCCACGCATCCATCGTCGCGTTCGTCGGTCGGGTTTCATCCGTCGTAGTCTCGAACGAGCGCGCTCGGCGAACCACACATCGCGAAGCTTCCCTACCCGACGACGACGCGCGAGAGCGCACGCTCGCGATGGGGATCCTAGAAAAGATCAAAGACATCGAGCTGGAGATGAGTCGCACGCAGAAGAACAAGGCGACGGAGGGACATCTCGGCATCCTTAAATCGAAGCTCGCCAAACTCCGAACCGAGCTTCTGAATCCACCCAAAGCCGCGGGAAGCTCGGGTGAGGGATTCGACGTCGTCAAGTACGGTCACGGTCGCGTCGCGCTCATCGGTTTTCCATCCGTGGGTAAGTCGACGCTGTTGTCTCAACTCACGGGTACGGAGTCCGAGGCTGCGGCGTACGAGTTCACCACGCTGACGTGCATCCCCGGGGTGATTCATTATAACGACGCGAAGATACAGTTGTTGGATTTACCCGGAATCATCGAGGGTGCGAGCGAAGGGAAAGGAAGAGGGCGACAGGTGATCGCGGTGGCGAAATCGAGCGATCTGATCTTGATGGTGTTGGACGCGTGTAAGAGCGAGGCGGCGAACTCGAGGTACGCGCACAAGGATATTTTGACAAGAGAGTTGGAAGCGTGCGGATTGCGATTGAATAAGCGACCGCCTTTGATTTACTGGAAGAGGAAAAAGGCGGGTGGGGTGCAGGTGAACAACACCGTTCCGGGAGGGTTGACCAAGATTGATGAGAAGACGGTGGTGCGAGTGCTGCAAGAGTATAAGATTCACCACGCCGAAATTTTGTTTCGAGAAGACTGCGACGTGGATCAGTTGATTGATGTTTTAGAAGGGAATAGAAAATACGTGCGATGTCTGTACGTGTACAACAAGGTAGACGCACTGACGATCGAGGAGGTGAACACGCTATCGCGCCGTCCAGACTCGGTGTGCATCTCTTGTTACATGAATTTGGGCATGGAGTACTTGCTCAAACGCGTGTGGGACGCCATGGGCTTGGTGAGAGTGTACACCAAAAAGATGGGCGAAAAGGTTGATTTAGAGGAACCGGTCGTGTTGAGCGATGCGCGTGGTGGAATCACGGTCAAGCACTTTTGCGCGCAGCTTCACGCGGATTTGCCCAGGCAGCTCAAGTACGCCTTGGTCTGGGGCACGAGTCCGAAACACTATGGCCAACGCGTCGGATTGAAACACGGTTTAGAGGATGAGGATGTGGTGCAGATCGTGAAGAGCGATCGTCACCACTACGAAGATGGGGTTGGACGTTTTAGTACGAAGAAGCGCAATGATCCGGCGAGAATTCAGGACAGAGTGAAGAAGGAAAAGCTCAAAACGTAGTAGCGACGATAGTGTAAAAGTTCATTAGAATAAAAAACAAAACGGAAAAATCAACTATTATACTGCCTTTTCAACGCGTATTCCTCTTCGGGCGACAGCGAATGACTCGGCCAACCGATGCTGCGGCGGTTCCTACCAGTCAAAGCCTCGGTCGTCTCTTGTAACTGACTCGCGTCGTAATCCGCGCCTACGGTGTACACCGGATCTGTGAGCACGTCGACTTCTATCAAATCTTCAGCCTTGGTGAGCAGCTTGGCGCAATCCGGCGATAGATGGCGGAGGGTAAGCGTTTTGCCCAGACTGCGGTACTTTTCCGCCAACTCATCGATGGCGACCAGCGCGGAGCTATCCCACACCTTGCTTTGCGCGAAATCCAAGATGACTCGATTGAGCGGTTCATCGCGAGGATCGAGCTTCTCGGTGAAGCTCTGGACCGAACCGAAGAAGAGCGGACCGGTGAGCTCACACAGAGCCTCCGAACCATCTATTTGTGTGCGCGAGACATCGATGCGTTGCGATGATTTCCATGCAAAGCCGAGGGCGGACAACACGACGCCGGCGAACACGGCGACGGCTAAATTCGTCGCCACCGTGACGCCGGTGACCAGCAACAACACGACGGAGTCGGTCTTCGGAATCTTCTTCATACGGGAAAAGGACGTCCAATCGAAAATATCCAGCACAAGGCATAGCATGGTTCCCGTTAGGGCAGCCATGGGAATGCGCTCTATGAACGACGCACCGAAAGACACATAACTTAAAATCGCGAGTGCGCACGTCACGCCCGCCACCCGCGTTCGGCCGCCAGAGTTGACGTTGATCATCGACTGTCCTATCATCGCGCACCCACCCATGGCTCCGCACGCGCCGTTCACCAAGTTTCCGACGCCCTGTGCGATGCATTCGGTGTGCGTCGCCGTTCGCTTTTCAGTCACGTCATCGACGAGTTGCTGCGTCAGCAGAGTCTCGATCAAACCCACCGCGGCGACGGACAACGCATACGGCGCGATGACTGTCAAAGTTTCCAAGCTGACGGGCACATTCGGCAGATGCAACGATGGCAACGCGCCGGAGACCGGTGCGACGTCTCCGACGGTTTTCGTCGCGATTTTAAACGCGTTGGTGAGCGTCGCGCAAGACGCAATGGCCAACAGCGGCGCGGGAACGCCCTTCGGCACGAAGGATAATTTCGGAATCGTCCGTATGAGCGCCATCGTGAACGCGGTGAGCGCGAGCGTGGTGCTGAGCGCATTTCCAGATAAGCCAGAAAACGTCTCCAACTGCGACATTCCGATGACGATGGCCAAACCGTTGACGAAACCAATCATACACGGTTGCGGAACCAGTCTGATAAACTTGCCGAGTCGCATCGCCCCGCACGCCACCTGAATCACCCCCACGAGTAACACCGCGGCGAAGAGATATTCAACGCCATGACTCGCGACGAGCGGTGCGAATACCACCGCCGTCGCTCCGGCGGCTCCGGAGATGACCCCCGGTTGCGCGCCCAACAACGCCGTCGCCAAACCCATGAGCGCCGCCGCGTGCAATCCGACGATCGGCGACACGCCGGCGACGAACGTGAACGCCAAGGATTCGGGAACCATGGCGAGCGATACCGTCAATCCGCTCAATACCTGCGTCAACGCGCCCGCGCCGTCAAAGGAGCCCGCCTCCGACGCGTCCCCGCTCGCGCTCGCCCTCGCCCTCGCGAGCTCGCCTCTCACCGACCCCTCCGCGCGAACGACGCCGAGGCGTCGGGAACCACGGCGAGAGACATCGCGCGTCTCCACCCCCCCTCTCGCGTCGTCCTCGACGCCCACCGACGCCTCGGTCGCGCGCGCCCGAACGACCAGAGATAACGGTCCGCCTCGCGCGCCTCGTCCGACGCGCGCGACGCCTCGTCCGACGCGCGCGCGCGACGCGGACGTCGACGACGTCACCACCGACGTCACCGTCGCTCGTCCCGCGCGCGTCGCCCGCATGTCGCCCGATAGAGACGCGCGTCTTCCTGTCGCGGCTCCGCGCGAGGCGCGAGTCTGGGGAATCACATCAACCCGCGCGAACGACCCGACGCGACGCGATCGCGACGACGCGCGCGCGACGAGACGGTGTGCAAAAAATCACTCGCACGACTCGCGTCGTCGCGCGCGACGACGCGACGCGCGACGACGCGACGATCGACGATTTCGAGGCATATCGTAACACGACGGTTCTTGATTCGTTACCGAGTCCCCCGGGTCGCACCGACTTGAAATCTTTCTGTCCTCCGGGCGACCGGGCGACCGGGCGACCGCACACGGCGACGCCGGACGCGCGCCCGCCAGAGGACGCGCGCGCACGACACCGAGACGCGCCGTCATGCCTCCGTCCGACGACGTCGACGAACACATCGATCCGGAGGATGAAATCGCCTTCGAGGACGCGGACGCGGCCGACAGAGAAGCGGAGCGCGAGGAGGAAGGGAGCGAGTACGGGAGCGACGAGGACTTTGACGCGACCGAGGTGCGTTCGAAATCGTCGCGCGCGGGTGAACGCGCGAGCGAACGCGCGCGATGGCGCGTTGAGGCACGCGCGAGTGGGCGATGATCTCGATCCGCGGGTTGACCTCGGGACGGGGCGTTTCGAAACGAGCGCGAGGCGCGGACGCGACCGCCGACGCGCGAGGCGCGATGTGTGAAGATTTTCGAGCGGTGCACGCGAGAGTAAGAGACTGACGTACTGTGGTCGCGCGCGCAGGAGGCGTTGAGATCGCCGGGATCGAAGGAGGTGGCCAAGGCGGAGCGAGAGCGTCTGCGAGAGATCAAGCGGGAACAGGCGCGCGAGTTGGAGCGAGTGCGCCAGGATCAGAACGCGGCCGTGGCGGGAGAGAATAAATCTGGAAGATGGAAGTTTTTGTTGGCGCAGACGGAGGTGTTCGCGCACTTTTTGTCGGGGACCAAGGCTGCGAAGGACGCGGCGAACAAGGGCAAGCGCGGCAGGAATAAGAGTCACGCCGCCGAGGAGGACGAAGATGCCGAGCTCGTGGAACACGCGGAAGATTACCAGGCGGTTCGTTTGACGTCGCAGCCGACGTGCATCACGGGTGGTAAGATGCGGGAGTACCAGCTCGCGGGTTTGAACTGGATGATTCGGTTGTTCGATCACGGTATCAACGGCATCTTGGCCGACGAGATGGGTCTCGGGAAGACGTTGCAGACAATTTCTTTGCTCGGATACTTGCACGAATACCGCGGCATCACCGGTCCGCACATGGTTGTCGTGCCGAAATCTACGCTCGGTAACTGGATGAACGAATTCAAGCGTTGGTGTCCGGTCATTCGCACGTTTAAGTTTCACGGAAATGCCGAGGAGCGCGAGGCGCAAAAGGCGCAATTTTTGGTTCCGGGAGGTTTCGACGTGTGCGTGACGTCGTATGAAATGGTCATCAAGGAGAAGAACGCGTTGAAGAAGTTCCACTGGAGATACATCATCATCGATGAGGCGCATCGTTTGAAGAATGAGAACTCTCGTCTCTCTCTCGTGCTCAGAATGTTCAACACGAACAACCGCATGTTGATCACGGGTACGCCGCTTCAAAACAACCTTCACGAGCTCTGGGCGTTGCTCAACTTTTTGCTCCCCGAAGTCTTTGGTAGCGCGGGTCAGTTCGACGAATGGTTCTCGAACGTCGAGGAAGGCGAAGGCGGATCCGACGCCGTCGTTTCGCAGCTTCACAAGGTATTGCGACCCTTCTTGTTGCGTCGCCTCAAGACAGAGGTGGAGACGAGCCTTCCGCCGAAGAAGGAGACTATTCTGAAGATTGGCATGACGGAGATGCAAAAGACGTTTTACAAGCGCATCTTGCAAAAGGATATCGACATCGTCAACAGTGGTGCCGATCGATCTCGTCTTTTGAACATCGTCATGCAGCTTCGTAAGTGCTGCAACCACCCGTACTTGTTCCAAGGCGCCGAACCGGGTCCTCCGTACATCACGGGCGAACACCTCATCGAGTCTTCTGGTAAGCTCGCTCTGTTGGATAAGCTCTTGCCGAGACTTCAGCAGCGTGGTAGCCGCGTCTTGATTTTCTCCCAGATGACTCGTTTGCTCGACATTCTCGAAGATTACTTGATGTACAGAAGTTACCAGTACTGCCGCATCGACGGGAGCACCGACGGCGCGGTGCGAGAAGACCACATCGACGCTTTCAACCGGGAAGGTTCTGAGAAGTTCTGCTTCTTGCTTTCGACGCGCGCGGGTGGTTTGGGTATTAACCTCGCCACCGCGGACACCGTCATCATTTACGACAGCGATTGGAACCCGCAGATGGATCTTCAAGCGATGGATCGCGCGCACCGCATCGGTCAAAAGAAGGAGGTGCAAGTGTTCCGTTTCTGCACCGACGGTAGCGTCGAGGAGAAGGTCATCGAAAAAGCGTACAAGAAGCTCGCACTCGATGCGCTCGTCATTCAACAGGGTCGTCTGCAAGAAAACAAAAAGAACCTTGGCAAGGATGAACTCTTGGCCATGGTTCGTTTCGGCGCCGAAAAGATTTTCGATTCGTCCACCACCACCATCACCGACGAAGATGTCGACGCCATCATGGCTCGGGGTGAAGAAGAGACGAAGGCGCTCAATAGCAAGATGCAAGGTTTCACCGAGAAGGCCATTCAGTTCTCCATGGGTGCTGAAAACTCGCTCTACGAGTTTGAAGACGAGGACGACAAAAAGGTGGACTCTCTTCCGGAGGGCATCGACATGAAGACGATCATAAGCAGCAACTGGATCGATCCGCCGAAGCGTGAACGTAAGAAGAACTACAATGAGACCGACTACTATCGCAACGCCATGGCGCAGGCCGCTCGTCCGGCCAAGGCTTCGGGACCGAAGATTGCCAAACTTCAACAGATGAGCGACTTTCAGTTTTACAACACAGCGAGAATCCAAGAAATTTACGACAAGGATGTGAGACGTAAGACGTACGACTGGAACAAAGATAGAAAGAAGGAAGAAAACGCGGCCAAAGGTGAAGAAAACGCGGCGACTGAAGCGGAAGAAGAAGACACGAACGCGCCCCCAGCGGTCACAGATGAAGAGAAGGCGGAGATGGAGATGCTCCTCTCTCAAGGTTTCACCGAATGGAGTCGTCGTGATTTCCAAGCCTTCTGCCGTCTCAGCGAAAAGCACGGACGCGACGCGATCGAGTCTGTTGCGTCTGAAATGGAGGGTAAGACTCTCAAGGAGGTCAAGGATTACGCCGCCGTCTTCTGGCAGCGTTACACCGAGATTGCCGATCACCAACGCATCATCAGCAACATCGAAAAGGGTGAACAAAAGATTCAGCGCCAACACGACATGTTGAAGGCTGTGCGCGAAAAGATCGCCATGTACAAGAACCCGTGGCGCGAGCTGAAGCTTTCGTACGGACCGAACAAGTTCAAGTCCTTCACCGAAGAGGAGGATAGATTCTTGTTGTGCTCGATCCCGGAGGTTGGTTTCGGCAACTGGGACGAACTCAAGGCGCAAGTTCGTCAACACTGGCAATTCCGCTTTGACTGGTTCATCAAGAGTCGCACGCCCAAAGAACTCGGTCGTCGAGTGGAGACGCTGATTTCTCTCATCGAAAAAGAGAGCGCGGAAGGGGAGAAGAAGCGAGAAGCTGAAACCACGGCGGCGGATGAAGGCGCGCAGAAGAAGGCGAAAGCGGAAGCCGTCGAAGCGAATGACGAAAAAGAATAGATCACACGAACGAAAAAGAAAGTTGTTACTTGTTAGCGAAAAAGAGTCTGTTTAATTGAAATACAAAGCGATTCATCGACGAACAGCGACCGCGGTAGATTGCGGCGCCACCGGCTTGGCGTCTTCGGCTTGGAAACCGCCGAGCACACCCGCTCGCGGACCACCAATCAGTTTCGCTTGCGCGGACGTGGCGAGCTTGTCTTCGAAAAGCAAGCACTCACCGAACTCGATCGAACGATCCGCTTTCGCCGTCTTCGGCGCGGGCGTGTCGTAGCTCGCTTGCACGAGCTGCGCGGCTTTGTGCGCGACGTTGGTGGCGCGTTGCACGCCAGTGTTCGTCAGCTTACCGAGAGCTGCGCGCGTCGGCGTCGTCGCTCTCTTCGGCGACGCCACCGGTTTCACGCTCTGCACTCTGCGCACGGCGTTCTCTTTCGTCTCCGTCACCGTTCGACCGCTGTTCGCGAGCATCAACAGACGCGTGGAATCCGTCACGGCGAGTCGAGGATTGTGCGCCCACTCGCACTCCTCCAGACGCACCTCCTCGTGCGTCTTCTCCGCCGCCTTGGCCTCGGGCGGGATCACCTCGATCGTCACCTCGTTGTCCATGTCGCTCACCAATCCGATGACCTCGGCCAAGAACTCCTGCGGACTCTTCTCTCGATACGTCACCAACTCGTCCCTCCACTTGCGCACCACCAACTGGTGATGCTCCACGGCGTGATTCAAGTCACCCTTCAGCACCGTCACCGAATCTCTCAATTCACGGTTCTCGATCGTCATGTTCGCCTTGGCGCGCTCCATCTCCTCGAGCACTCGTTCGACCGCGTTCTTCTCCTGCATCACGGCGTCCAACTTGGACTCCGCCTCGCGCGCCTTGGTCGTCATCTCCTCCAACAACTCAGAGATGCCATCCACGCGCGCCTTGGACGCCGCCTTGCGCGCCTCATCGTCGAACATGGACGCGGATGCTTTTTTACCGCCGTTTCTTCGCACGTTGATCACCACCGTGCCGAGCGTGGCGGCGCCGATGACGAAGACGGCCACCATGACGAATCGATTCGCGGTCGTTCCCCTTCGACTCGAATCGTCGCCTCGCGATCGTCTCTCCCCACGAACGACGCGCGCGCGATGGCGCGACCGCGCGGGACAAAGGTACGAGCGCGACTGCGCGTTCGCCGAACGGCGAGACTCTCCCGCGCGCGGGCGTCGACGACCGACGACGGCGTGTGACGACGCGGGCGAGTGCGCGTCCGACGCGCACCGACGCCATCGATTTATGTGTCGCACACTCGTGATTTTTTTGCATATTTTGGTGATTTTTTTACGGTGTGTGGGGTGAAAGGGTGGTGGTACTCGACGGCTGGCGGTGTCCTCGACAGTCGCCGACGCGCGGTGGACGCCATGCGCGCGCCGGCGGCAAACGACGCCGCGGACGCTCCCGCGTCGTCGTCGTCGTCCGCGTCGCTCAGGACGCTGGATAACTATGAAAAAATGGATCGAATCGGTGAGGGAACGTACGGGGTGGTGTACAAGGCGAGATGTAAAACGACGAACGCGCTCGTGGCGATGAAGCGCGTGCGCATGGATCAAGAGCGAGACGGCATGCCGTTGACGTCGCTGCGAGAGATCAAGCTGCTGCAGCGATTGCGGCACGAAAACGTCGTGCGGTTGCTCCGAGTGATTCAGGGCAACAACCCGGAGAACGTGTTTCTCGTCTTTGAGTATTGCGAACACGACGTCGGGAGATTGATCGATCACATGCACACGACGTTCACGACGAGTGAGGTGAAATCGTTGATGACGCAGACGCTGCGAGCGGTGGAGTACCTGCACGAGCGATGCATTTTTCATAGGGATTTGAAGCTGAGTAATCTGTTGCTCAACCAACGCGGCGAGTTGAAGCTGTGCGATTTCGGTTTGGCGCGGCCGTACGAACCGATAGAACGAGGGACTTACACGCCAAAAGTGGTGACGTTATGGTACAGGGCGCCAGAGTTGTTGTTCGGGTGCGACACGTACACGAGCGCGATCGACATGTGGGCGGTTGGATGCATATTCGCCGAATTCTTGAAACATCAGCCCCTCTTTCCGGGGTCGACGGAGATCGAACAAGTGCAGATCATTTGCATGCTATTGGGGAGTCCCAACGCCCAGATCTGGCCCGGTTGGGACAGTCTGCCGAACGTGAAAAATTTTAAACTTCCCGACCAACCGTACAATTTTTTAGAGGTGAATTTTCCAAAACTTTCGCCGGCGGGGGTCAATCTCCTCGACGTGTTGTTGACGTATGATCCCGAGCAAAGAGTGACGGCAAAAGAGGCGTTGGCGCACGAATATTTTCGCGAGTCCCCTCCTCCGAAACCTCCGGCGGAGATGCCGACGTTTCCGAGCACGCACTCCGCTTTACCGGCGGGTCCGAGAAGGAACGAACCAAAGCGTCAACGCGTCGGCGTCCTGGACGACCGCATCGCCTCAGTGTTCTAGCGCATAGAAGAAAACAGGGTCGAATTTATTTGTATAGAATAGCAGTTAACCTAGCTTTGAAGTTACAACAAGCTGCAGATGCGTGCGAGCGTATTTTTATTGCTTATTCGCGGTATTGCGTAATCGCGGGCGTGCACGCGGCTCGATTACGCCTTGTATCCGGAAGTGGTGATGCTATCCGCGCTGTTCATGTCGCTCCAGAGCGTGTGATACCAACCCTCCATGTCGATGCGTTCGTACGTGTGGGATCCGAAGAAGTCACGCTGCGCTTGCACCAAGTTGGCGGGCGAACGACCGCGTCGATACGAGTCAAAGTACGCGAGCGAACCGCTCATGGACGGCACGGCGACGCCGGCGCCGATGGCCGCCGTCACGACGCGTCTCCAAGCGGCTTCGCGCTCGATCATTTCCTTGGCGAACTTTTCATCCACGAGAAGAGAGGCGAGGTTCGGATCTTTGTCGTACGCGTTCTTGATGCGATCTAAGAAACCAGCGCGGATGATGCAGCCACCCTTCCAGATGCGAGCCATCTCGCCGAGGTTCAAGTTCCAACCTTGCTCGTTCGACTTGGCGCGAATCAAGTTCATGCCTTGCGCGTAGGACGTCACCTTGGACGCGTAGAGGGCGTAACGAACATCCTTGATGAGTTGTTTCTTGTCGACTTCGCCCATGGCCCCGGCCGGGGCGAGATTGAGCTTGGAGTAAAAGTTCTCCGCGGCGACGCGTTCGTCCTTCAAACCGGAGAGAAATCGAGAATCGAGCGAGCTCGCGATGGTGGGCGCGGCGACGGACAATTCAGCCGCTTGCTGCACGGTCCACTTTCCGGTGCCTTTCATTCCCGTCTTGTCGAGAATCTTATCCACCAAAAAGTCGTCGCTCTTGCCCGATTGGTCATCCTTTTTGGCCAAGATGAGACTGGAGATTTCGATGAGGTAGGATTCGAGCTCCGCCGTGTTCCAGTCGGTGAACGCCTCCGCCAACTCTTCGTTGGACAAACCGCCCACCATCTTGAGAACGTCGTACGCCTCAGAGATGAGTTGCATGTCACCGTACTCGATACCGTTGTGCACCATCTTGACAAAGTTACCCGCGCCTCCAGGTCCGACGTACGTCACGCACGCGCCCGAATCCGTCTGCGCGCTCACCGGTTTTAAAATATCAGAAATGATATCGTACGCCTCCTTCGATCCCCCCGGCATCATCGACGGTCCGTTGCGCGCGCCTTCTTCCCCTCCACTCACGCCCATACCGACGTACAGCAACCCTTTCTCCGCCGCTTCCGCCGCTCTTCGTTCCGTGTTTTCGTACCACTCGTTCCCGCCGTCGACGACGCAATCGCCCGGTTCCAGAAATTGACTCAACCCGTTGATCGTCGCGTCCACGGGCGCGCCCGCTTTCACCAAGATGATGACACACCGCGGCTTCTCCAGAGATTCCACGAATTCCTTCATCTCCTTGTATCCACGAAGCTTCCCCCCCAAACCTTCCTTGCGCGCCCGCTCCACGCACACATCCGTCTTGTCGCCGCTTCGATTGTACACCGAGATGTCGAACCCTTTCTCCGCCACGTTCATCGCGAGGTTTTGTCCCATGACGGCCAATCCGCACAGACCGATGCGAGATTTTTTCTCCACCGTTCCCTCCTCGCCGTCGCTCGCCGTCGCCGTCGCCGCGCGCGTCGTCGTCGTCGGCCTCCTCGTCGTCATCCGTCGCGCGACGCCTCCGCCCGCTCGTCCTCGATCACCGACCGACGACGCGCGAGGCGTCGCGATCGTCCCCGATGCGCGCGTCGAGGCGCGCATGTGACGTTCACGCTCGTCGCGCTCGCGCTCGAGCGGTCCCGAGTTCGCCCGCGCGCGCGCGCGTGTGCGACGCCCCGCGTCCACGGTCCAATCCGCATCCAAGCTGGCACGCGGGCGCGCGGGCGCGGGGGGGGTATCGACCGGTCGTGACCCTCGGAGTCGGGTCGTTTCATAGAGAAGAGACCCAAAGACCCAACGTGTTCGGTGCGTGGAGAGTGCGCGGTGCGTCGATCGGTTGATCGATCACTCGTACCTCGACTACGTATACACACGACGCGTGTCGTCGACATAAATACAGAGCCACCGAGCCGCGGGGTGGCGGACCGTTCGGTCGGTCGTTCGGTCGCGGCAGACGGCGGACGACGGACGACGGACGACGGACGACGGACGACGGACGACGGCGACCGCGGCGGCGCGGGAAGACGTTAAAGACGGTCGCGCGCGGGAAGACGCGCTCCTCGCGGTCGGACGTCGCCGCGCGATGTCGATGGACGGTGACGATGTGATGACGACGCGGGGACGGCGACGGAAGGCGACGACGCGCGCGGTGGCGACACGCGCGGTGGTGATGGTGACGGTGATGATGACGCGCGTCGCGCGAGCGTTCGGGGCGTCCGTGACGTCGGTGACGCCGACGGTGAATTCGAGGGATCCCGCGCGGTTCGGCGTCGTCCCGAGCGGGAGGAGCGGCGCGGCGAGCGCGACGTTCGTCGCGAACGCGACGGTGAACGCGAGCGCGACGCCGAGGTTGGTGGTGTTCGGAGGAAGCGGTGGTGGTGGGGACGTGAACGATGTGTGGGAGTACGACGCGGGGATGACGGCGGGGACGGGGGCGAGGGAGGGGGCGTGGACGCGACTGCACGACGGCGAGGCGACGACGGGGACGGCGCCGTCGGCGCGGTCGGGGGCGAGCGCGTGCGCGCTGCGAGGGAATCTGTACGTGTTCGGAGGATACAGTGGGGTGCGTGGAGATTTAGATGATCTGTGGACGTTCGATCGAGCGGGAGGGACGTGGCGCGAGATCTCTCCGGCGGGGGACGTGAAACCTCCCAAGAGGAGCGGCGCGACGTTATCGACGCCCGAGGGAGAGTCTGGGGCGGAATTTATTCTCTTCGCCGGGAATGGGTTCAACGACGTGTGGTCGTTTAACATCGACACCAACGCGTGGACTCTCGTGCGGGATAACACGGCGACGAGCGGTGCGACTTCAACAGCAACAGCGCGCGCGTTACTCTGCGCCGCAGCCGCGGTCTCGTTTCTCTTTTTCTCGTAGTGCTCCAAAAGAGGTCAGAGGAGATCGACGGCGCGCATGACGCGATCGGTGTCGGAGAGATCGTCAAAGACGATGAGGTTATCATTGACGGTGGACGCGTCGATGAGTTGCTCGCGGGAAAAAATTCCGGTGAGCAAACCGACGGCGACGGCGCCGGCGGATTCGGCGGCGGAGATGTCGGCGGGAGTGTCGCCGAAGTGGAAACGCCGTTGTGGATCGATGTCGATGCCGTGGGATTTCGCGCGCGCCGCGGCGAGGGCGACGAGCTCTCCTCGATCGGTGTGGTCGGAACCGAAACCGCCAAACCGCGGCGGAGTGAAATATTGGGCGACGCCGAGCCGCTCCATCTTGGCCCACCCTATCGGTTCTAGATTACCCGTCACCAGACACACGACGACGTCGTCACGAGCCGCTAATTTCTGTAATAATGAAACCACACCCTGTAAGAGTTCGAGCCCGTCCGCGGCGGTCTCTTTTCTTTCGACGGCGTACGTCGACATGGCGTCGCAGTGCTCGCGCATCCGATCGACGATGACGCTCTCCTCGACCCCGTGATGTCGCATCACCGCCGCAGAGATGAGCTGATCGGTAGAACCGTGATGTTGAATGACGTCTATGCCCACTGGATGCGTCTCCACCCCGTACACTTCGCGAAAACCGTGCATGAATGCATCCTTGTGAAACTTGTTCGCATCTTTCCCCGAGGCGCGAATCAACGTCCCGTCGACGTCAAAGGTGATGAGCGTCTTACCTTTCGAGCTCGCGGGCATGTTCGTCGCGTTCGTTCGCGTCGTCGACCGGGTCGATTCACCCCCACGATTCGGTATCGCGCGAAGAGACGGTCGGACGGTGCGCATGCGCGACGAGTTGTTGAGTCAAGACTAAAGTACTCGGCACGTTTCATTGCGTTATTACACGAGAGACGCGGCGCGAGATCAATCGCTCACCGCGGCGACGAGACGAGAAAAATCTACCTTGGCGTCCTCCGACATGACTTCGAAGGAGAGACCGGTGGCGTGGAGAGCCTCGATGTACGGGTCGCCGCCGGCCACGCCGGGCGTGAGCACGCCGCCCGCGAACGGAAGCTTTTCTCGATACTCGGAGCAAAGGATCGCCAATTCTATGGACATGTGCGCGGTTTCGTCGTAGCCGTCTTTGCCCGTCAACCGAGTGCGAATTTTTTCACCTGATTCGCCGATGGCGTCGAACCAATACTCTGACCAGATGGAGTCGCGAGCGCTCTCGTCGAGACCTTCGCCGAGCTTGAACAATCTCCCCTCTTTACGAAGCTTTTCTTCCTCAGCCTTTGAGCTCGTGTTGGCCTGTTGTAAGTCTTTTGCTGACTGCTCCGTAGGCATGATGAGATGCTCGAGATAGTTGAGCTGACGACCGTAGGGACTCATTCCGAGGTCGCGAAGGAGCCAATTCGCACGGCGAACCAGTCGAGTCTCGTAAAACGCGTACGTGAACGGAGCCTTCCACGCGTCGTAATCGGGATCGTATTCCACTTGACTCAGATTTCGATCGGCATCTTCCGGTCTGCGTCCACCCATGATGGAACCTCCGAGCGCAAAGGGATTCGACATCAAACCCGCGACGTCCTTCATCGCCGCATTCATCGCGGCACGCGTCGCGAGCGTTCCCCCGGACGGAGCACCGCCAGGACTTCCGTACAGATACATGTGCATTTTATTCACCGCTGCATTCTCGCCCAACTTTTTACGTAGCTCACGTACTGTGTAAAAGCATCCGACGTCTGGAATCCCACCCGCGCCCGCCGCGTTCGGAACGACGAGGACGCGATTCGTCTTTGCCCAATCGTGATACTTGATTAATTTTTTCGTAAATGGAACCTCTCCGTTCACGTCTATGTAATCTGCATCGTACTCGATGCACGCTTCCGCCTGCGTTTCATCGCACGTTCACAAAATATGTCGTCAGTCTCACGCGAATCACGCATCACGGTCGCGTCGTCTCGAGAGTCACGTCGTCTCGCGTCGTCTCCGCGCACCAACATATCCGCAGGAGTGAGCATGAACGGTCCCGCGATGTTCACCACCACTCGAGCTCTGATCACCATCGATCGAATCGCCACCGGATCTTTCAAATCACACGCGATGAATCCCGGTTCATACGTCGTCGGATGTCTCGACGTCACCTCTTTCCATCGCGCGCGCAGCTTGTCCTCGCTTCGTCCCGCCAAGGCGAAGGTCACGCGACTCCCGAGATTTTCCACCGTTTTCAAAATGTACTCCAAACACAGCGACCCGGTGTACCCGCTCGCACCGTACAACACGAACGAGTACTCTCGTCCCGCTCGAAACGTCCCACCGCCGAATTCACTCACGAAAAACTTCTCCAACTCCTCCTCGGTGAGCGCCTCGTATTCGCGCTCGACGCGTCTCTCGTCGCCCTGAAAGAAACGATCGGCGAGCTTCTTCTCGATGATCGGTTTCGAGAGGAGAGAGCTGATGAAGGCGTGGGGAGGTTCGTCGAAGCCATCGACGGCGCCGTAATCGGATTCCATCGCTCCGCCGTCCGTCGCCGAGCGTCGTTCGTCTCGATGTCTCGAACTTTTCGTCTCGAGAATTGGAGACGAAACCGTCGCGCGGGATGACGGGGGACGGGGGAAGAGGCGCGAGAAACGTCGGTCGCGCGCGGGCGTCGATGTCTTCGAACGAGTCGCTCGCTCGAACTCGCGCGGTGCGCGTCGCGACGACGTGTGGCGTCGACGAACGACGCGTCGGTCGAAATGAAAAGACGTTACGAAAATTCGAGCGTTACTCTGGGGGGGGGGTACGTATGAGTCATTACTCGTCACAAAATTGGAGTAACTCGAGGGAGAAAAATCTAGAGCGTGGGGCCGTCAGGCGGCGTGGGTGAACGCGCGATCGAGTTTATCGGCCAAGGCGCCGAGCCAGAGACGATCTTTGGTCGTGAAGGCGCGCGGGACGTCGCTCCACGCAATGAGCGCGCCACCGCCGCCGGAGGTGCACCGACGCGCGAAGACAGACTCCGACGCGGCCGATAGAAAACCCCACGCGTTCGCGCCTGCGCGATCGATCTCCCAACGACTGTCTAAATATTGTTCGGTGGCGACGGAGGCGGAGGCGGTGGACCAAGCCTCTCCCGCGCGCGCGAGGGTGGCAGATTTACTTGCGTCGGGCGCGCCGTCGTCTCGACTTTGCACCGTTCCTCTCACCAATCGCGCCCGTCCGTCTCCGTCGACGAATAACACCCCAGACGCGAGCGTGTTCGTCAACACCGCGTACGACACCCACGCGCAATCCTCTCGCGCCTTTTCGCTCGCGTTTTCATCCATGGCGAACACCGAGTTCCCGTCGGCTCCGTCCGCCGTCGCGCCGCTCCCTCGTCCTCCTCCTCCTCGCTCTCCCCCCTTCAGCGCCCTTCCCAACTCGGGCGCGATCGCGCACGCCAGACACAGCGCCGCACCCACGGTCTCGCTCCTTCCCAACGCTTCCGACGCCCCATCCGTGCCCGCCGCGATTCTGTTCGCGAAGAGTCCCGCCGCCCCGAGCGCGCCCACCACTCGCGGCACGTCCTCGTCGTCGAACCCGGGAATCCCGAGCGTGAACCTGAACACCGCGAACTCGTCCTCGTCCTCTCCGCTCGCCCTCGTCCGCGCGCGCGGCCTCGCCCGCGACGGACGACGCGTCGACACCGGACGCTGTCCCGCGGGCGAGAGATTCGACCGTCCTCGCGCGAGCATCGCTGGACGCGCGCGAGCGACGAGGCCGCGACCGAACGATCCGACGCGCGTCCGATCCCGTCCCTCTCTCGCGCTCGCGGTCTCGCGCCCTCGCCGTCGACTCGCGACGCGAACTGCGCGCGACGACCGCACTGCCCGCCTCGTCGTCTCGGTCAAACGCGTCGCGAGTCGACGAGGGGCGGTCGTCATGGCGAGCAGCGCGACGCGGAGCGACGCAGAGCGTCGAATCGATGCTCTCGTCGATCGCGCGATCGCGCAGCACGTCGGCGTCGGCGGCGAGGACGAGGTTGAGCGGGCGGTGGTTAATTTCAAACTGTGCAAGAGATATTGCGATTATCACCTTCGCGTGCATCGATATCGGGATCGAAGCGCGGAAGAGGTGCGAGAAGAGATCGAAACGGTTCTTGAGCGCATGCGCGTGGCGTCGCAGGACGATAAGGCGGCATTTTTAGCGGTGAGGATGGAAAAGTTGTTGACGCAATGGGACGCCAAAGCAGAGACGAGCGGAGAGAGCGACATCGGGGCCAAGGTGGCGTTGTTGTTGCTGAGACTGTCGAGAAGACCGTTGACGACGACGTTGGAGGAGGGTGCGCGCGAGGTCACGGTCGAAGACGTCGGTGGGGATCGGGAATGGATGGAGACGGAGGACGACGAGAGAGAAGACGCGTTTGTCTACGGCGGCGGAAGAAACGCGGCGGCGGTGGAGTATGACGGGGACGACGCGGCGAGTACATCCACTCTATCGGTGTGGTCGGATGATAGCGATGTAGAACGAGACGATGTCGTTGGAGACGTGGTCGAGGTGGAGATGGATGACGATGATCCGGGCTTTTCGTGGAGAGATGGTTTGCTGAAAGAAATGACGGCGCCGCGAAGAGCCATCAAGACACTTCGAGGGAAGTCGGAGAGCGGTGGTGGAAGGGAAGAGATATCGGACCTCATCGTGCAGGCGAGACGGTTTCAGGATGCGTTGAGGGAGTCGAACGCGCATCGGGGCGATGCAAAGTTGCTCGCGTTGTCGTCGGCGAAGATGTTGCCGAGCGAGACGAGTCTGGTGAACGGAGCTCTGCACTCCCTTCGCACCGGTTGCACGGATTTCGACCGCGTCTCTCTGCCACACATATCTTCCATGACTCTTGATGGTGCTCTGATGCCCATTCGTCGAGTCGCTGCCATCTTATCCCACATACAAAAGATGACTATTTCATCGGCGTCGCTCGGACCGACGATTCAAGCTTTCGCCCAGGCCCTCGTGAAACAGGCGAGTAAACTCATGGAAGTTCTTCTTCCTCTCGAAAAGCGAATGGCCGGAGAGTCCAACGTGAAAGGCCAACCGACACTTTTAGAATTGAGGGCGACGATACGCGGACTCGAAGTCAAGGTTGACTCGCTCGAGCAACTCGCACTTCAAGCGTTTCCTCTCATAGATACTCTGGCTGCCGAAGCGGCGAGTCATTGCCTGTCGACGATTTATGACATCGCGACAGAATATCAGGCAGCGGCAAATTTCGATGGTTTCGCGATCGCATTGTCAGTTTTTGTGGATACGATTCAACCGTATCTGCAAGGTTTGCATCGGTGGCTCTCTCTCGGCATCTTGGACGATCCATCTGAAGAGTTACTCATCGCCAGAGGTCGGGCTGCGGATGATTACGTTGGGAGTAAAGAGCACTGGTTGCACGGTTACGTGCTTCGTCACGATATTGAAACTCCGTGTTTCCTTCGAGAGTTCATGACGACGATACTTGATGTGGGTCGCTCGCTCGTTCTTTTGCACCACACCGAGTCGGAGACAACTCACACGGCGCCAAACTTTGTCCCACATCTGAGTGAGTCCTTTTGCCAGAATGTTCGCGTCTCTCTCGGTGCTTCAAGCGAATTACAAACTATTGATGACGGTAAGACTGCGAGTGAAAACGCCAAGGAACTCGTGAGAATGTCTAAATGCACCAGCACTCTGAAGGAAACGAACATCTTCAATAATCCGAATCCAATGTCGCTCGTGGGCCTGAAGAGCGTCAACACGAAAGTCATTCGAGATACCGTTATATCTCACCCAACCCGCATCGTAGCGGCGAGTCAGCGGCGACTTGATAGCCCGCTTCAAGAGGGCCCGCGTGAGCTGAACTCATGGCTGGATGGCTTTTTCGCTTTGCAAGTTCCGGCGTGTCCGATGACTCTTCTGATCCAAAAGTCAATCGGCTCACGCATTGAAGAACGAGCGCGAGATGTTCAATGTGTGCTGTCAAAGGCACTGAGAGACGATCTAGACATCAAGAAGGAACTGTACGCCCTGAGAGCGGTCTTTCTCGGCGGCGCGGGTGACGCCGCAACGCATTTCTTCACGAACGTCTTTGATATCCTGAACGACCCCGCAAAAATTGATGCGAAATGGAATACCACGACGCTCAATGAACTTCTTATCGATGCTTTTACGATTGACAATTCTGGTGAATTCCCCGAGGAACGCGGGATACAGGTGGAAATCATCCCAGAGGCGGAACAAAATCTCTTCTCTCATGCCGTCATCGGTACTGGATCGCTAGAGAAGATTGCCTCATTACGGTACAGTTTCGACATCAAGTGGCCTCATAACATCGTCATCCCCCCTAGCGCGATGTCGCAATACAATGCCGTGGCCGTTTTCCTCGGCCAACTTCGACGCGCTCACGCCGCGATGCAGTCGGTGACGACGACGCGTTGGTCGGAGCGCATTCGACGCACACAAGGCAACGGTTTAGGAGGTTCCGTGGCGCGGCACCTCGAGCCTCGATTGCGACATTTCGTGGCTTTACTCAGAACTCACGTCGTGACGCAGATTTTGAGCATCGATTGGCAAGAGTTGATGAAGAAAATCGACGACGCTTTGACGCTCGACGCCATGCGCGCGGCGCACGACGCGTTCCTCGATGACGCCACGAAGAGGTGTCTGGTATCACCCGATCCCACGTGGTCTCTAATGGCGGAACAAATTCGAACGATACTCGCCGTCGCGTGTGAGTACGCAGCCTGCCAGACAGAAGACGGCGCTGTTTCCGACGATGACGCGACGAGGTTGTCTAAAATCTTTGAAGACGCGTACGGGTACATTGAACGAGTCCTCCAAGCAAAGCTCGACATCGGTTCGACGTCGACGCGAGACGCGGAGGAGTTGTTGTTAGCGATTAAACTAAGTTAGCGTGCGCGCGCATTGGCGTTGCAGATGTAAAATGTTGTTAAAATGCTAGGCCCCAGCCTTGTCGAGCAAGGCGAGCACGCCTTCGTAAAATACGGGCGACGGACGACCTTCGAACATTGGCTCACCATCTCGCGCCGTGTTGTGTTTCTTCGTCTTGCGCCAGTTATCGAACGACGCTCGATCTTCCCACGCTGTGTACGTGGAGTAGTTGTATCCGTCATCCGGCGACACAGCGTCGCGGCGCAACATCAAAAACGTCGTGAAGCCCGGCATTTGCTGCAACTCGGACTCGCGCTCGGCCCATTGCTTTTCAAAGGCAGCCTCCTTACCCGGAAGCACCTTGAATCGGTTCATCGCCACGAACACGTCCGCATCGATCGGATTCTTACCGTCCGCCGGAATCTTTCTCCACCCGTCCTCGGCTTGCCACTTCAAGCTCTTCTCCGTCGGCGCCGACGATAGCGGCAACAACCCGTCGTAAAACGCCGGTTTCGGTCCCCCCTTGAGAATCCTCAGCGACGACACGAGCATGCTCATGAACCCAAAGATGGTTCCACCTCCGTGCGCTTCCTTAAACGCGTCACCCTTACGCCACGCATCGAACCCATCCTTATCGTCCCAGATGGTGAATGACACGTAATTCGGTTCATCCGCCGCGTACGCGACACCCGTCTCCTCGGGCGCCTCCACGCGTCGCATGAGCGTAAAGTACCGAAATCCATCCAACTTGGCCAATCGACTCGGTCGCTCCGCCCATCGCTTCTCGAACGCCGCCCCTTTCCCCTCCTGCACGCGGAACCGATTCGACGCCACGTACCTCGCCCTGTCGAGCTGCCCCTCGCCCACGACGAGCGTTCCCACCTCATCCATGATGTCCGCGCTCATTCGCGTCGTCACCCCTCCTCCCCGCGTCCATCGCGTCCATCGCGTCCGTCGCGTCCGTCGCGTCCGTCGCGTCGCCACCGTCGCGCAGTCTCCGCGCGACCACGCCTCGCTCGGGCGACGCATCGTCATCATCGTCGTCGTCATCATCGTCGACCGATGACGATCGATTCGATCGATCGCACCGCTCTCGATCGAACCTTCATTTTTATGTAATCCCGGCGGTACATACTGTACCCCACGCGAGGTCCATCAGTGAACTCCCATGGCGTGCGCACGCCGTACGATGAGGGTTTAGATACCATTCACCGATCACGACTCAAAACGACCCCCACCTCGCACGCACCCGGCCCCCTCGATCGTCGGCGCGCGCGGCCGGTCGTTTTTCTCGTCTGCGGGTCGAGGTCGAGGGCGAGGGCGAGGGCGATGGATGGATGGGTGGATGGATGATGGGTGGGTCGGCATTGCGCGCG
>MDTE01032193.1_pt1 | contig 69816 bp, 66 predicted proteins | sample 811231 | NCBI WGS metagenome assembly MDTE01 (sample SAMN05326651, study PRJNA326480) | marine metagenome | isolation source: seawater | place: Indian Ocean: Red Sea | collected 2010
GAGAGGGATTCGAACCCTCGGTACGCTCACGCGCACAACGGTTTTCGAGACCGCCCCGTTCGACCACTCCGGCATCTCTCCAAGGATAAAACTCCGCCCCAATACGGGCCCTTATTAGGTCGAAGGGGACACTAGCCGAAGCCCCATTATGCTGCAAGAATTCGTTCTGATATTGCTAAAAAACGGTTAAACTTCCGCCAAATAGATTTCTGCAGTCTCCAATGATGCCAAACAAAACACCAATTCCGACGACGCCACTCCCGGCGATCCCCTTGGTCGATATCGGCAACAACGGTCCGGTTGCCCTTTTCGAGAGCGAACTTGCACGTGCCGACGAGATCGTGCGCCTTGGGCGTGAACAATACGGCCCCGCGGTTGTCGGATTTCTAGACCACGTGTCAAAACATTGGGCGGCATTTGCGGGAAATCCGCATATCGACGAAATTCGATATATGGCCAGACAGATGCCGCCCGGCATCTGGTTCATGAACCTTTGTCTCGAATGGGCGTGCACCAACGGCGTTATGGATGATCCGACGGCGCCTGGCATGCGCCTCCTTCGAACGTTAGATTGGCCATTTCATGGCCTTGGTCGCAATCTCATGATTGCCAAACAGGAGGGTCAGGCTGGCACATTTCTCAACCTAACATGGCCAGGCTTTTCTGGAGCCGTTCAAGGGATGGCACCCGGCCGTTTTGCTCTGGCCCTGAACCAGGCACCACTTGTCCGGCATCTTTCGTTACCGGTCTATGTGGATTGGTTGGTAAATCGAATCAAAGTCTTTTCCTCAAAGCGGATTCCACCAGTGTTCCTTCTGCGTCGTGTTTTCGAAACTTGCCGCAATTACGCCGAAGCCCGTGAATTATTAGAGGCAACGCCACTCGCATTACCGGCAATCTTTTCACTGGTGGGTACGGAGACCAACGAAGGCTGCGTCATCGAGCGACTGGAACGCCGAGCCGCCGTGCACGAAGCGCCAGCCGCCGCCGCCAATCATTGGGTCAACATGACGTTTCGGCCAGGCCAGCCACGTGGCATAGAGAGTTTGCGCCGACACCGTTTAATGAACGGATTTACGCACAGTCACGTTAAAAAATTCGACTGGCTCACTTTCCCAGTACTGAATGAAGACACTCGCCTTGCAATGTCAACCAATCCGGGTGCCGGCGAACTTCGTGTACAAGGTTTTGAAGTGGATGGTGCCGCGACTGCGGTATTCGATTTGAAGGAACGAACTGAGACATAGAACAGTGTTACAGCAGTGCCTCTAAAACCGTTGACTTCATTTTACCTGTCAGTATAGTCCGACCTCGTTTCGCGGACCCTTTTTGGCCCGGTGTTTTGTATGCGCCCATTTTTGATGGGCAATTCAGTACGAAAGAGAACGTTAAGATGTTCGCAGTAATTAAAAGCGGCGGCAAGCAATACAAGGTCGCCAAAGAAGACGTAATTCGCGTCGAAAAAATTGATGCCGAAGAGGGTATGACCGTCAATCTCAATGAGGTTCTAATGGTTGGCGACGAAAACGGTCAGACTATCGGCGCGCCGCTAGTCGATGGCGCTGCCGTATCGGCAACGGTCCTTGAACAGATGCGAGACCGCAAAATTATTGTTTTTAAAAAGCAGCGCCGACAGAACTACCGCCGTCGCAATGGCCATCGTCAACACCTCACTGTCCTGCGGATTGACGATATCCTGACAGGCGGAAAAAAGAAGGCCGCCACCAAAAAGAAAACTGTATCAAAGAAGAAGGAAGTGGCCGCGGCTGAAGAGGTGCCGGCCGCCGTGAGCGAGAAGGAGTAGCACAACATGGCACATAAAAAAGCAGGCGGCAGTTCACGAAATGGCCGGGATACTATCGGCAAGCGCCTGGGTGTAAAAAAGTTTGGGGGTGAAGTAGTTATCCCAGGCAACATTTTAGTTCGCCAACGGGGAACGAAGTTTCATCCTGGTCAGAATGTCGGTATGGGCAAGGATCACACACTGTTCGCACTAGTCGAAGGGCAAGTTAAGTTTCACAAGACACGAAGCCGCACAACAATCTCGGTGAATCCGGCGGCCTAAGGGTACCCCACAATCGCGAAAGCGCACAGGGGAATGGTTTGCCATTCCCCTTTTTTATTTTGAACAACGGTTCGCCCAGACGGAAATCATGAAATTTCTTGATCAGGCAAAAATTTATGTGAAAAGTGGCAACGGCGGCAATGGCTGCATCTCGTTCCGTCGCGAAAAATTTGTAGAGTACGGAGGACCTAACGGCGGCAACGGTGGGCGCGGCGGCGATGTCATCGTCGTGGCGGTTGGTGGGCTAAATACCCTTATAGATTTTCGATATCAACAACACATCAAGGCTGAAAACGGTCGACCCGGTCTCGGCAAGGATATGACCGGCGCTGCCGGACAAGCTGCAGTAGTCAAGCTACCAGTCGGCACACAGATATTCGCGGAGGACAATAAAACCTGTCTCGCCGACCTAACTGCCGAAGGCCAAGAAATAAGGCTCCTTGTTGGTGGCGACGGCGGCTATGGAAACACACACTTCAAATCCTCAACCAACCGGGCACCCCGCCGGGCAGATCCAGGCCGCCCGGGGCAAGAATTGTGGATTTGGCTGCGTCTAAAGCTTTTGGCGGATGCTGGGCTCGTTGGACTACCTAATGCGGGTAAATCGACATTCCTCGCCGCCGTCACCCGGGCCAAACCGAAAATTGCTGACTACCCATTCACGACACTTCACCCCCAACTAGGGGTCGTGTACCAGGATGGTAGCGAATTCATCCTTGCAGATATTCCAGGCCTAATTGAGGGGGCGCACGAAGGACACGGACTCGGCGATCGGTTTTTAGGCCATATCGAACGCTGTGGGGTTGTCTTGCATTTGGTCGACGGCACACAAGAAGATGTTGCCGCCGCTTACCGGACAGTACGCAATGAATTAGAGGCTTACGGGTCCGGCCTAGAACGCAAGTCGGAGCTTGTCGCGCTCAACAAATGCGACGCTCTGATAGACGAAGAGATCAAGATTCGCCGCACTAAACTGGCCGATGCCTGCGGACGGGAAGTTTTAACTCTATCCGGTGTCTCGGGCGACGGCGTCGAAGATGCACTGCGCCAACTATGGGAAATCATTCGGGCCGAACGGAACAATGAAACAAGCACGGTTGCCGCCGAGGCAGCGCGCCCCTGGAACCTTTGAGTGACACCAGATGTCCAATCAACTTTCCGATGCCAAACGTCTGGTTGTCAAAATAGGTTCAGCCTTATTGGTCGACGAAGAGACCGGTCATATCCGGAGAGAATGGCTGGACGCGTTTGCCGATGACATAAAATTTGTTAGAGACGCGGGAACAGATGTTTTAGTTGTCTCTTCGGGTGCTATTGCCGTTGGGCGGCGACACCTTGGCCTTACGCATGACTCCATTAGGCTCGAGGAAAAGCAGGCTGCCGCCGCTAATGGGCAAATTCAATTGGCTCATGCTTATCAGGAAGCACTAGCCCGGCATGAAATTTCGGTTGCTCAGGTCTTACTCACACTCAGCGACACGGAAGAACGCCGCCGGCACCTAAACGCCCGCTCGACGATCTCTCAGCTGTTAACACTTGGAGCCGTTCCGGTGGTTAATGAAAACGATACAATCGCAACCACTGAAATTCGCTTCGGCGACAATGACCGTTTAGCAGCCCGTGTTGCGGCGATGATCAGCGCTGATACACTGGTTTTGCTTTCCGACATCGATGGACTTTACGAGCGCGATCCCAGGCAGGATCCAAAAGCCACCCATATTGCCCGCGTAGACGACATAACGCCCAAAATCGAATCCATGTGCGGCAAAGCGCCAACCGGTTATTCGTCCGGCGGCATGGAAACTAAAATCAAGGCCGCAAAAGTCGCAATGGCTGCTGGATGCCGGATGGCGATCATGAACGGCATCGATAACCATCCGTTAAGACGGCTGTCAACGGACGCCCGATCTACATGGTTTATACCGTCCGCAACACCACTAACTGCCAGAAAACGTTGGATTGTTGGTTCACTCAATCCCGTTGGGGAGATTGTCATCGACGACGGTGCCGAACGGGCCTTGAAACAGGGTAAAAGTCTGTTGCCGGCCGGCGTCCTCCGCGTCGAAGGTAAATTCGAACGTGGCGATTCGGTAATTGTCCGATGCAAATCGGGACAGGAATTAGCCCGCGGCCTTTCAGCCTACTCAAACAACGATGCTGCGCGAATTGCTGGCCGCAAAAGCGGCGAAATCGCAGCCATCTTAGGCTATCGCGGGCGCGATGAGCTAATACATCGCGATGATTTAGTACTCACTACCTAAAGTGTATCATCGTCAATAGGAAACTTGCCATTTTAGCGAGGTAAACCGAACCGTCAGAGACCGCCCCACCCATAGTAGCACGCGGCTGCAGTATATGGCATTTTGCTTAGGCTTATTCTTCAGGTCTATCGCTCGTAAGAGAAAATTTCTTTACAGCAGTAGGTACGTCGAGGTCAGCAAATTTTAGTGCGCTTAACCAATCAATTCGGTAGGATCTATTACCTAGTATAAGATAAGAATGCCAAGATATAGGTTTGATGCAGTATAGAGATTGATATGATGACTAGCGTGGCCTCTCTTCCCGACACAAACGCATCGGTCGAAGATGTTGTTCGAAGGATCGCTGTCGATGCTAAAACGGCTAGCCATGCCCTTGGCCTCGTCGATGGGGCAACCCGCGACGCTGCACTGCAAGCAGGCGCGGATGCTATTAGAGCATCTCACCGGTCGATTTTAACGGCCAACGAAAAAGACATGCTATTCGCCAGAAAAAAAGGGTTATCCGACGCTATGTTGGATCGGTTGCTGCTGAACGATGATCGGATCGAAGCTATGGCGAAAGGCTTGGAGAACATCGCTGCGCTGCCCAACCCCCTTGGGCGCATAATTGACGAACGTGAACGCCCGAACGGCTTGAAAATCAAGCGTGTCAGCGTCCCATTAGGTGCCATCGGTCTGATATATGAATCGCGTCCAAATGTTACGGCAGATGCTGGTGCACTTTGCTTAAAATCGGGCAATGCCGCGATACTGCGCGGTGGGTCAGAAAGTCTTCATTCGTCGACTGCAATCGCAAAATGCCTTAAAGATGGTCTAAGTATGACCGGTTTGCCGGAGGACGCAATTCAACCTATTCCCACCCGGGATCGTGCAGCAGTTGGAGCAATGCTTCGGATGTCGGATCTGATCGATTTCATCGTACCACGTGGCGGGCGTAGTCTCATCGAGCGTGTTATGGAGGAATCACGTATACCGGTAATTGCTCACCTCGACGGCAATTGTCACGTCTATTTGCATGCGGACGCGGATACCCAGATGGCTCGCGATATTGTTTGGAATGCCAAAATGCGTCGGACGGGCATTTGTGGCGCAACCGAATCTTTAGTCATTGATAAAACTGCCATTCCACATTTATTGCCGCTCATCGTCGATGACTTGACCGCCTCGGGCTGCGAAGTCCGAGGTGATGCCACCGCACAGAAAGTAGATCGAAGGATCGTTCCCGCGAGCGACGAAGATTGGGGTGCGGAGTATCTCGACAAAATCATCTCAGTACGTGTCGTCGATGGGCTGGAGACCGCTATTGAACATATAAACCATTTTGGTTCTCGTCACACAGATTCGATTGTAACGCAAAATGAAGCGGCCGCCGAACGCTTCCTATTAAATGTTGACAGCGCAATCGTATTGCACAACGCATCCACACAATATGCAGACGGCGGGGAATTCGGTATGGGTGCCGAGATCGGGATCGCCACTGGTAAGCTACATGCCCGGGGACCCGTTGGTGCCGAGCAATTAACGAGCTATAAATACATAGTACGCGGCAACGGTCAGTGCCGCCCGTGACATTTCTTGAACGGTAAGTGATATTAATTTTCTCATGTCATGATAGGCACCAGTAGCAGGAATCGTGCGATCGGCCTACTCGGCGGGTCGTTTAACCCCGCGCATGATGGCCATTTGATGATTAGCCTGATAGCGCTTAAGCGACTTCAACTTGATGAAGTTTGGTGGCTCGTATCGCCACAGAATCCATTAAAGCCAGCTTTGGGAATGGCACCCTTCGCCCAGCGCCTTGTTAAAGCACGACAGTTAGCGAGCCATCGCCGTATTATTGTTAGCGACATAGAGCTACGCCTTGGCACTCACTACACCCGAGACACTCTGAAACGTCTTTGTGCCCGCCGCCGCCATCAGAATTTCGTCTGGCTGATGGGCGCCGACAACTTGGTCCAATTCCCGAAATGGGAAGGTTGGAAAGAAATCTTTAACACAGTCCCCATTGCGGTTTTCGACCGCCCAACCTATTCTTCGAGAGCCCTCGCTGGCGTTGTGGCGACACGGTTTGCCGACCGACGAATACCTGAGAGAGATGCTTCCGGTCTGGTACGCCGGAATGCTCCGGCCTGGGTATTTTTACACTCTCGGCTAAATCCAGTCTCTGCAACGGAAATTAGGGCTAAGAATTCTAACCGAGTAAATTAAAAATTGGCTCTTGATAAGATGAATGAATGCAACGAATTCCAAGGAAAAAATCATAACTAAACCAGACCCAATCCCAACTTCATCCCAACAGCTTATCGAATTAATTGAGCAATCGCTCGATAACGATAAAGCGCTCGATATCGTTTCTATCAACTTGGCTGGCAAAAGCAGTATCGCCGATGCAATGGTTGTCGCCAGCGCCGAAAACGTCCGGCAGGTCGGTGCAATGGCAGATCATCTCCGCGAAAAGTTGAAGGCTGCGGGCATTAAAAAAATATCGATCGAAGGCCTTGAAAATTGCGATTGGGTCTTGATCGACAGTGGAGACATAATTATCCATATTTTTCGTCCAGAAGTCAGAGATTTTTACAATCTCGAAAAGCTTTGGGCTGAAGCCTTGCCGGAAACGCCGGACGTTACGGTAGCGCGAAACTGAAGTAACATTATGCGGACCCACATAGTTGCTGTTGGTCGACTAAAGCGGGGACCTGAGGCTTCACTTTACGAGCATTTTGCAAATCGCTTGCGCCCACCAGTTCATCTCCACGAAGTAGAAGACCGAAAAATTAATAACCCATCGCGGCGTGAACGCGAGGCTGAATTGATTACTTCAGCCATTCCAAAGGGTGCAAAGACCGTTGTTTTAGACGAAGCCGGTCAGAATTTGACAAGCCCTGAATTCTCGAATCGCCTGACGAGTTGGCGAGATACAGGCACACAGGATCTTGTTTTCATAATCGGCGGCGCGGACGGGTTGACAGCGGAGATTCGAACGAAGGCAGACCTCTTAATATCATTTGGCCAATTGACTTGGCCCCACCTTTTGGTGCGCGGCATGTTAGCGGAGCAACTTTACCGCGCGCAGCAAATTCGTGCTGGTCATCCATATCATCGCTATTAATGCGGGAGTGTTTGCACTTGAACCGACATTAAATAGAATGGCGCAAGAAATGACTGAACATAGAGCATCAAAACCCACGGTATTGTGTATTCTGGATGGTTGGGGCGATGGGCCAGACAGCTCAGCGAATGCGATCACCAGAGCCCGCACCCCAAATTGGGATGCTTTGTCTGCTGATGGCCTTGAAGCACATCTTAACGCCTCCGAACATCATGTCGGCCTACCGAAGGGTCAAATGGGTAATTAGGAAGTGGGGCATATGAATTTAGGCGCCGGGCGGATTGTGTTGCAGGACCTACCCCGCATTGATAGCGCAATTATCGACGGATCTTTAGCCCAGAATCCAAAACTGAAAGCATTCCAAGACACTTTATTAAAAAGTGGCGGCACCGCCCACCTAATAGGATTAATGTCGCCTGGAGGTGTGCACTCCCATCAAGGGCATATCGCCGCAATCGCAAAGATGCTAACTGCTGCCGGCGTGCCTGTCCAAGTACACGCATTGCTGGATGGCCGAGATACGCCACCTTCTTCTGCTGCGAAGTATCTGACCGATTTCGGCGAAGCGTCAGGCGGTATTCAGATTGCGACAATTTGCGGCCGCTATTTCGCGATGGATCGAGATAACCGTTGGGACCGCGTAATGCGGGCATACGAACTACTCGTTGACAGCAAGGGAGAGCGAGCCATTGATGCCGTCGATGCCGTAAATACTTCGTACGCGATGGGCACCACAGATGAGTTTGTCGAGCCAACCGTGATCGGCAATTATACTGGAATGCAGGACGGAGACGGCATCTTAATGGCAAATTTCCGTGCTGACCGTGCACGCGAATTATTGACAGCGCTTTTAGACCCAACCTTTGAGGGATTTAATCGCAGACGGATCATCAATTTCGCTTCAACACTTGGCCTGGTTGAATATTCAGATGCTCTCAAACCGTTAATCAGTCCATTATTCCCCGCGATCGAATTAGAGAATGTGTTTGGTGAAATACTAGCAAAGTCCGGTCGCAAGCAGCTCCGGATTGCAGAAACAGAAAAATACGCGCATGTCACATTCTTTTTTAACGGTGGGCGGGAGCAGAAATTTGCCGGCGAGGAGCGCATGCTTATCGCGTCACCAGACGTCGAAACCTATGACAAGAAGCCTGAGATGTCGGCGCCTGAAGTTACAGACAAACTCGTGGCGGCAATTCATTCGGGTACGTTTGATTTCATTCTAGTCAATTATGCCAACACAGATATGGTTGGACATACAGGCGATTTCGACGCCGCCGTAAAAGCAGTCCAAACGGTAGATAGTTGCCTCGGTCGCCTGCGTAAAGCCGTCACGGATGCCTGCGGTACCATGTTGGTCACAGCGGATCACGGCAATGCTGAAATGATGGCTGACCCCGCATTGGGGACCCCTCATACTGCCCATACCAAAAACTTGGTGCCAGCTCTACTCATAGGCGCTGCGCCGGGCATTGGCGCATTAAAAGACGGTTGCCTCGCTGATGTCGCACCTACAATGCTAGCACTCATGGGCATCCCGAAACCAAAAGAAATGAGCGGCCAATCCCTTCTTATTGAAGAGGATCCAAAACGTGTGGCCGTTTAACGTTCTTCATCTTGTGCGGTTGGTATTAGTTGGGTTTATAGCTTTCAGTCCTCTCGATAAGGCGCATTCGCTAGACAAACAAAAGCTTGAGCAGATCGAGCGACAGATTGAGTCTCAACAGCAGGAACGGCAGATTCTTGACAGCGAACGCCGCGCCCTAGATCGAGGTGTATCGTCATTGCGCCGAAACCTGATCCGGGCAGCAAGGACCGCGCAGGAACACGAAACTTTATTGAATCACCTTGAGGAAAAACTGCCAGAACTCGAAGCTAGATCGAAGATGCGCACTGCTGCTCTTCAGAAGCAAAACCACCAGATGACGGAAACGCTAATTGCATTGGAACGCCTCTCACGAAACCCGGCACAGGCGCTACTGCTATCGGATGCGACCCCGGTAAATATTATCCGCAGCGCAATCTTGCTGCGCGCTGCTATCCCTGCACTGCAAGCCCGCGCCCTCGGGCTCAAAAACGATCTATCCGAAATTCAATCCACCCGAACCGAGCTAAAAGATCAGCTCCGTAAAATCAACTCCGCCAGCCGGATGCTCATTTTTGAGCAGAACCGCTTGAATGCTTTGATGGGACACAGGGCAGTTGAACGGCGGCGTATGTTGCGACAAACGGAGGCGGCGGATGCAAGATTGGCGGCGTTGAACCAAAAAGCACAAAGTCTGCGGGAATTGTTCAGCAATTTCGCCAAGGAGCAGCATATCAAAAGCGCTGAACCGAATGGTAAACATGCAATATCCCTACAACATTCCGCGGCGGCGCAAGCAACTCAAGGAGCAGGACAGGATATCCGCAATTTAAATCGCGGCACTATGACCCTACCGGCCCGTGGGCGGGTTATTGAACAATACGGTCAAAATACGACGACCGGCAGCTCGTCAAAGGGTGCTAGCTTTCGAACACGCTATAGTGCACAGGTCGTCGCCCCATTTGATGGTAGAGTCGTTTTTGCGGGCCCGTTTAAAGGTTACGGGCAAATCTTGATTATACAGCACGGCGACGCCTATCATACATTACTTGCAGGCATGAGACGGGTCGATGTTAACCTTGGACAGCGCCTGCTAACCGGTGAACCAGTTGGCGTTATGGGAACACAGAAAGAGGGTACGCGCCTTTACGTTGAAGTTCGCCGCAAAGGTCAACCAGTAAATCCGCTTCCGTGGTTTACTGCAACAAACGACAGGGTGCGTGGATAAATGGCCAAATACCTTAAAGCCTCCATGGCAATACTCGGCATTTGCGCCGTTATCGCTCTTTCCGGCTCAGTAACGGCAAAAGAAAAGGATCGGTCTGAGACTTACAGACTTCTGGAACTCTTTGGCGATATCTTCGAACGTGTTCGTTCGGACTATGTAGAAGAAGTCTCAGATGAAGAACTGATTGAAGCAGCTGTTCGAGGGATGCTTACCAATCTCGACCCACACTCAGCTTTTTTAAATCGTAAACATTTTCGCGACATGCAAGTTCAGACGAAAGGCGAATTCGGTGGCCTGGGCATCGAGGTAACCATGGAAGGGGGCTATGTTAAAGTTGTTTCACCAATCGATGAAACCCCGGCGTCTCGTGCCGGCATGACGGCGGGAGACCTTATCACCCACCTCGACGGTGAACACGTTCAAGGCCTGACTCTTAGCGAAGCGGTTGAGAAAATGCGCGGCCCGATTGATAGCGATATCACCTTGACAGTAAGGCGCAATTCAAAAAGTTTCGATGTGAATATTACACGTGACAAAATACGCATTCGTTCCGTGCGTAGCCGCACAGAAGGCAATGTAGGTTATGTTCGGATAACTAATTTCAGCGAACAGACGGAAACAGGCCTAAACAAAGCGGTCAAAAAAATTAAAACCGAACTCAGTGATAATCTGACGGGATTCGTACTTGATCTCCGCAACAACCCCGGTGGGTTATTGAATCAAGCGGTGCTCGTGTCGGATGCTTTCCTAGAAGAGGGTGAGATCGTGTCAACTCGGGGACGTGTGCAGGAAAAAGCACAACGCTTTCACGCTACCCCAGGTGACATAACTGACGGTCTGCCAATCGTCGTTTTGATAAACAGCGGCTCGGCTTCGGCATCGGAAATTGTCGCCGGCGCATTGCAGGACCATCGCCGGGCAGTGATCCTCGGCAATAACTCCTTTGGTAAAGGGTCCGTTCAGACGATAATTCCACTGGGCCAGAACGGTGCAATTAAACTCACAACTCAGCGCTATTACACACCGTCGGGCATTTCTATCCAAGCCAAAGGAATCAAGCCGGATATCGAAGTCGCACAAGCAAGAGTTGAACCGCTTCAAGCAAATGCCCGACGCAAACGACACGAAGCTGACTTACCGGGCGCCCTTGATACCGACCAACCTAAAAAGAATAAAGACAAACCAGACGCCAAGGATGATGAAGATAAAGGAGATTTGGCAAAGAAAAAATCACAAAACCGCATTGACTATCAGCTCGCCCGCGCGCTCGACTTGTTGCGAGGGCTCGCACTATACCGAAATCGAATGGTTAACTAGGATTACAAGGCCCTGAAGCTCCCTTTCTTAAGCAAGAGAATCGAAAATTCCGCCATCGACGATGTCGACGGCGAAGAAGTCGCTGATCTCAGGTCAAGTGAGGCCCATTCAAAGTCGCCATGGATTTTCCTTCTGGCGGGCTGGGCCGGGGTCTTTGCGCTAGTGGGCAGCATCATGACTTACCTTTGGGTCGCCTCCGATAGTATCATGCGGGAGTTAAAAGAAGACCGTCCGCAGATAACCATTCAAGTCCAACCCAAGCGCCGAATTGTTGAACCACCAACAACCCAACAAAAACCCGCGGCAATAAAAGCGGACGAGCGAAACGAATCCTCAACTAAATATACAGAATCAGCCAATCTGGAGCGCGGAACGGCAGAGAAAGCGGCCGATAAGCCAACTAAAGTCATAGTATCAGACAAGAAACTCAGCGCAGCGAACGCGCCGTTAAACCCGCATCCGGACGAGAAGCTTATCGAAGAGAATAATCAAGGACCTTTGCCAAAAATCGACGCCGCGGGACGGCAAGCGTGGCGCGTCTATGCTAGTCCTTTTAATATGAGCGACACGCGCGCGCGGATCGCTTTGGTTGTTACTCATCTTGGACTATCGCCTCAGATGACGCGGCGGGCAATTACTGGATTGCCTGCCTCAGTGACCCTTGGTTTCGCTCCCTACGCCCAAAGCCTCGGCGATTGGGTTACTCAGGCTCGTAACGACGGTCATGAAGTCCTACTTGGATTACCAATGGAACCGCATGATTACCCGAGCAACGATCCCGGCCCAAATGGCCTTATGTTGGCCAATAGCTTAGAAGAGAACACAAAGCGTCTAAACTGGGTCCTCAGCCGAGCTACCGGATATGTTGGCGTTTACAATTTTATGGGCTCACGCTTCGCAAATGAGAAACTTGCTTTGTTACCGATTGTGCAGCAATTAAAGGACCGAGGATTGATGATTCTGGACAATCGGGTAAGCTCCTCCTCGTTTCTTGGAGCAGCTGCCCGTCAAGTCTACATACCTTATACGGTTGTCGATATATCTGCCGATTCTGAGCCTAATCGCGGCGCCATCGACCGAAAATTGCGCGAGGTGACCGAACTAGCGATAAATAAAAAGTCTACTGTCGTGGTCGTACGGCCATATCCGATTACAATGTTACGCTTAAAGACTTGGCTGAAACGGTTAGACCCGAACCGAATTGTTTTGGCGCCACTTTCCGCTGTCGCAACAATAAATTGAGGGCAAATCGTGACGACGAAAGCGATAGACATTCGGCCGTTCCGGCCTTGCGTCGGCATCTTTTTAATCAATGCAGAAGGCAAAATTTTTGTGGGCGCGCGCAACGATCTTCCAGGTGACCACTGGCAGATGCCACAGGGCGGTATCGATGACAGCGAAACACCAGCAATGGCAGCACTCCGCGAATTGAAGGAAGAAATCGGGACAGACAAGGCTGAAATTATTTCGACATACGAAAACTGGATTTACTATCGTCTACCGCCGGAACTTTCGAAAACAGCCTGGAACGGCCGTTTCCAAGGACAGAAGCAAAAATGGTTCGCCCTTCGTTTTCTGGGATCCGATGTGGATATCAATATTGAGACCGATCATCCAGAGTTTCGTGCTTGGAAATGGATCGATCTAGAACAACTATCATACATGACCGTGGAGTTTAAGCGGGCCGCTTATGAAGAAATTCGAGCCGCGTTTCGGGATGTCGTTGAAAGGGTAAAGTATCACCGCCTTTGACTTTCAAAGTATTTTTACTCTACCTTAGTAATACGCTGTCTCGGTCAAACTTGCAGAGCTTAACTGAGGCTTTTTTGTTTTTACGGCCATGCTCGAGGAAACGGCAACATGGCCTTATGAGGTAGCTGAGTTGATTGCAGAAGGCACTTCGACTTCAGGCGTGGCGGCATCTATCGCCGTCGATACGACTGGCCGCTTAGGTTTGAACAAGTCTTCGTTGCTGCGCCCGATAGAAACTTCAGCCTCTGCGACAGTTGCTGTCGTCTTGCCCAAACCCAAAGCGTCTAATTCACTGCAAGCGCTAACAACGTTGCTTAGCATCGACAATGTAACTGAAACACAGAGACTCGCAAAGTTAAGGCCAAACGAAGCCCCACCGCTAAAATTTAAAGACCCAATCAGTGATAACAAGCAGTTAAGCCAACCATCGAACCCGAACAAAATTATTGATAAGGGCAGGGCCACTCGTCTATCGACGAACGATATCCAGGAAAAGGCCGATGGTCCGGATAATAGGGCTTCCGCAGCTGGAACCAAGCTGATTCTTGACGAAGACAAAAAAGGCCTCGATGGATTGACCGAAGAAGATCGCCAAAAAGTCGAGCAAATGAAACGCCGTGATGCCGAAGTCCGTGCTCATGAGCAGTCGCATGCCGCTGTCGGCGGCCCATTCGCTGGTGCCCCTAGGTTCCGGTTTGTCCGCGGCCCTGATGGCAAGTTTTATGCGGTAGCTGGTGAAGTCTCCATCGATACATCAGCAGTTCCAGGTAACCCACGCGCCACAATCCGCAAAATGCAACAAGTGAAACGGGCCGCCTTGGCACCACAGGAGCCTTCTGCACAAGATCGTCGCGTCGCAGCAGAGGCTGAGCGGAAAATCATTCAAGCGCGCCAAGACATCCGCGAAGAAGAGGACGAGAGAGTTAAAGAAGCACAGGGGAAACAAACGCGTCGGGAAGCTGAAGCTCAAGGACTAAGTCGTTCGATTACCCCAGAACCGGCTCCAACCTTTGATCCCGAGGCACGTTTCCGTTTTGCAAACCGAGGCACGGGCCCAGCGCCTAGTTCGGGTCTAGCTGGTACAGGCGGCCTAGACGTAGATGCCTCAGACACAATCGATCCAAAGCAATTGTTCAGCATGGTCGCCTGAGATTTGAATTTAATTAAAAACACCGAGAAGATTAGGCGTTGGAACCTTCCTCCTCCCTCCGCCCGGACATGCTGCCGCGAAGTTTCGGGCGATGATGGAACCGATGCCTTCATCCGTTAGTAACAGACGACAGCGTTCGAACCGGAAAAATCAACTAGGCCTGGGCATCATGTAGAGAAAACCATCTTTAAATCAGTCTGCCTATTTCAAAAAATTGCCGTGCGGCGCTAACAATCATCAGGAAACCAAAAGATCTCTGACCGTTCCAAATTTCAACCAACATTGGTCCGTTAAATTTTTTGAGCGCCCACCAGCACATAATGGAACAAATAAAAATTTATGCTCGGCTTGCGTGGATAATCACAATCCTTTCCTTCGATTTTTACAAAGTTATCTTAAATTTAACCATAAACAGCTGATCCAGCGTCTTATAATTAACGTAAATAGAAAGCCCGTTGATTACTAAATGCGCATAGGAGCGTATTTCTTTCGCAAACACCCTGAACAATTGACTAGATCGAAAAAGCAGTCTAAAGCCAGATCTAGCTGGGCGTAACGTGCGCGAAGTAGTCGTCCGCAAAAGAGCAGCATACGAGGGTGGAATGAATACAAATGAAAGACCACTGTCACCGCATCTGCAGATTTATCGGTGGCAATGGACCATGGCGCTGTCAATTTTGCATCGAGTGACAGGGGTCGCCTTGTCGGTGGGCACACTCTTATTGGTTGGTTGGCTACTAGCTCTTTCCGAAGGGCCTACTAGGTATGAAGCATATCAGTCCTTTATCGGAAATTGGCTTGGTCGACTGCTTCTCTTTGGCTGGACTTGGGCGCTTTTTTACCATCTTTGTAATGGTATTCGACATCTGTTTTGGGATACGGGTCGAGGCTTCGAACTCGATACTGCAGCGAAATCTGGTTACTTCGTTTGTTTTGCTTCGGTGGTCTTAACTTTGCTTGCTTGGATCGCTGCTTATACATTGACTGGAACGGTTCAATGAGTTTGCAATCTCCCCTCAGCCGTGTTCGTGGACTCGGTTCTGCCAAAAACGGCACTCATCATTGGTGGATACAGCGTCTAACTGCTGTTGCACTGGTGCCACTTGTGGTTTGGTTTGCTATCGCCTTGATCGGCCTTACAGGTGCATCCTATGAAGCGGCCACCATCTGGATGCAGTCACCCTTTAACGCGGTCATGATGATCCTTTTGATCATTGCGACCTTTCATCATATGCAGCTTGGCCTGCAGGTCGTTATCGAAGATTACATTCACAATGAGGGCGCCAAGGTATTATTAATGATGGGCCAGAAGCTTATAACGTTTGCACTGGCCATTGCCGCAGGTTTTGCGGTGCTCAAGATCGCGTTTGGAGGTTAAAGTAAGGGCATGACTACATCATACGAAGTAATTGATCATGCATACGACGTCGTCGTTGTAGGTGCTGGTGGTGCAGGCCTGCGGGCCACCGTTGGACTGGCAGAAGCAGGCTTAAAAACAGCCTGTGTTTCCAAGGTGTTTCCCACGCGGAGCCATACCGTAGCAGCGCAAGGAGGTGTCTCGGCGTCTTTAGGTAATATGGGGTCGGACGACTGGCGTTGGCATATGTATGACACCGTTAAAGGTTCTGATTGGCTCGGTGATCAAGACTCCATTGAATATATGTGTCGCGAAGCGGTGCCCGCCATCATAGAGCTCGAGCATTACGGGCTTCCCTTCAGCCGGACTGAAGATGGTAAGATTTACCAACGTCCATTCGGTGGAATGACGACAAATTACGGTGAAGGTATCGCACAACGGACATGCGCTGCCGCCGACCGCACTGGTCATGCAATGCTGCATACGCTGTATCAGCAGTCTGTCAAACATCAGGTGGAATTCTTCATTGAATATTTCGCAACCGACTTAATCATGGACGATGACGGCGCCTGCCGCGGAGTAGTTGCATGGAACCTCGATGACGGCACCATTCATCGTTTTGCGGCCAAAAAAGTCATTTTGGCCACAGGCGGATACGGACGTGCTTACTTTTCGGCAACATCAGCGCACACGTGCACTGGGGACGGTGGAGGAATGGTCCTTCGCGCGGGACTGCCGATGCAAGACATGGAATTTGTCCAGTTTCACCCGACCGGTATTTACGGCTCTGGCGCTCTAATAACAGAGGGATCACGTGGCGAAGGCGGTTACCTGACAAACTCCGAGGGGGAGCGCTTCATGGAACGTTACGCACCTTCTGCCAAGGACTTAGCATCGCGTGATGTCGTTAGTCGGTCAATGACAATTGAAATACGTGAAGGCCGCGGGGTTGGTGGGGATAACGATCACATCAGCTTGCACCTCGAACATTTGGATCCGGCCGTTATAGAGGAACGTCTCCCCGGCATTGCCGAGACTGCGCGAATTTTTGCAGGCGTCGATGTAAACAAAGAGCCAATTCCAGTGATCCCCACATGCCACTATAATATGGGCGGTATTCCAACAAACTATCAGGGTGACGTCCTGAACAAGACCAATGGCGACGCAACAACCGTGCCTGGCCTGATGGCGATTGGCGAAGCCGCCTGCGTCTCCGTACACGGCGCAAATCGCTTGGGGTCAAACTCGTTACTAGATTTAGTGGTTTTTGGCCGCTCTGCATCTAAGCACTGTGCCGAGGTTGTGGATCCAAACGAAGCCATTCGGCCATTGCCCGAAGGTGGCGAACAAAAGTCACTCGACAGGCTCGACAAGCTCCGCCATGCCAAGGGCGAGGTGCGCACGGCTGATCTTAGGCTTGAAATGCAACGCGTTATGCAAAACAACTGTGCCGTCTTCCGGACAGGTGAGGTATTAGACGAAGGTGTTAAACTCATGCAATCAGCCATCGATAGACGTGACAACCTCCAGGTGACCGATAATTCAATGATCTGGAACTCTGACCTGGTCGAAACCTTGGAATTGCAGAACCTTTTGGACCAATCGATGGCCACGATGGCATCCGCAGCTAACCGAACAGAGTCGCGCGGGGCGCACGCACGAGAAGACTATCCAGACCGCGATGACAACGAGTGGATGAAACATACGCTTGCGTGGGTCGATCACGGTGGCAATGTCAAAATCGACTACCGACCAGTGGTCATGCAAACGCTTACGAATGATGTACAAGCCTTTCCGCCAAAAGCGCGGGTCTATTGAGGGAAAGTTAGATGGTCGAATTCAACCTGCCTGCAAACTCAAAGATAACCAAGGGGGTCACGCATAAGGGGACCGATGGTGCAACGCGAGTTAAGCGGTTCAACATTTATCGTTGGAATGCTGACGATGGGCAAAATCCGCGCATTGATACATTCGAAGTTGATCTTGATAATTGTGGTCCAATGGTACTCGATGCCCTGATCAAAATTAAGAACGAGACAGATTCTTCCGTCACATTTCGTCGCTCCTGCAGAGAAGGTATTTGCGGATCCTGCGCAATGAATATTGATGGCATGAATACTTTGGCCTGCACGCGTTATATAGAGGACAGCAAGGGCGACTGCACAATCTACCCATTACCGCACATGTCTGTAGTAAAGGATTTGGTGCCAGACCTCAAAAATGCATACGCGCAACTAGCGTCGATTGAACCTTGGCTTAAGTCGAATGAGAACCCACCAGATCGCGAGCGCCTACAAACGCCGGAAGAACGAAAGGAATTAGACGGTTTATACGAATGCATTCTTTGTTATTCATGCGCAACCAGTTGCCCAAGTTATTGGTGGAATTCAGAACGTTACCTTGGCCCAGCCGTCCTGCTACAAGCCTATCGCTGGTTAGCTGATAGCCGAGATGATCATAAGGGGGAGCGCCTGGATGATCTCGAGGACCCTTTCCGGCTTTATCGCTGTCATACGATTATGAACTGCACAGCGACCTGCCCCAAAGGCCTCAACCCTGCCAAGGCCATCGCTGAAATTAAAAAGATGCTTGTAGAACGACAAGGTTAAGTTTTTCTTCGACGTAAAAATATTTTAGTCATAATTTACTCCATAATGAAACATTATGACCGTAGGTTCTTTCATTAAACGATGCTCGCATTGCAAGGGCGAGGGAATTCGCTATGTATGTGCCAGAACAGTTCACTGTTACAAATAGACCCACGCAGATCGAATTTATCCGAAAGACTGGATGGGGTCTCCTAACAGGCATCATTGACAGTGTTCCCTTCGTTACTCACTTGCCGTTTTTAGTCGACGGCGCCCCCGGTAATGAAAAACTTGTTTCCCACATGGCTCGTGCAAACCCACATTGGGAATCCTTCACTAGCGGGAAGTCTCAGCTAGTCGTTTTTTCCGGGCCACACACATACATCTCGCCCAGTTGGTACAATTCGGACAAAGTTGTGCCAACATGGAACTATACGACAGCTCACGTCTACGGCACGCCCATCGTCATTGACGACCCTACCACTGTCTATTCCAGCCAGCTGGACCTCGTAAAACATCATGAAGCACAATACGAAAAGCCTTGGCAAATGGAATCCCTTGATGACGAATTCGCAAACGGAATGCTGAAAGCGATTGTTAGTTTTGAAATACCTATCGAACAAATCCAGTGTAAGTTCAAAATAAGTCAGAATCGCCCAGCCGAAGACCAAATAAGCGTTATTGACGCGCTGAATGCTTCGACGGATGTTCATGCGACAGAAATCGCCAGCCTAATGAAGGCGCAATTGTCAGAATCGGCTGATTAGGGTGCCCATCTTGCCAGGATGCGTCAGACGATAAATACTGCCCCTCTAATTGGAGGATAAGTCTATGGCCCTGGTGCTTGATGATCCACAGCTAAAACTATTTGACAAAGAAGGCTGGCTCTTTTTTGAAAACGTTTTTGAGGCAAACGAGGTCGAGCTTCTAAAAAAGGAAGCACAACGAATTTTTGCCATGGATCGTGAGGAAGTCTTTCGGGAGAAGGACGGGAAAACAGCCCGGACGGCTTTTGCGGCACAGAATTATAATGATCTTTATCATCGCCTCGGTCGCCACCCGAGGTTGGTAAACCCGGTTAAACAGTTGTTAGGTGGCGACGTTTATATGCATCAGTTCAAAATCAACGCGAAGGCCGCGTTCAATGGCGACGTTTGGCAATGGCACCAGGATTTTGGTGTCTGGAACCGGGACGACAAAATGCCAGAGCCACGCGCTATGAATATTGCTGTCTTCTTGGAGGACGTTACGGAGTTCAACGGCGCCTTGATGTTCATCCCGCGCAGCCATAAACGCGGCGTCATAGAAGCTGGCCATGATTTGCAAACGACGAGCTATCCGCTATGGACTATTGACGACGAGACAATCACACAATTAGTCAAAGAAGGCGGCCTCATCTCACCTAAAGGAAAAGCTGGGTCTATTATTATGTTTTCCTCAAACCTAGTGCACAGTTCTCCTAGCAATATGTCGCCCTTTGACCGGACCATTGTCTATCTGTCGTTATGTCATGTTGATAATCATATCCGGCAGTTCAAGCGAGCAGAGTGGATCGCCCATCGCGATTTCACGCCGATTGAATGTTTGCCGGACGATTGCCTACGAGACGCAGGCACTGTCGCGGCGGACCAAACATGAAAATTCAAAATTAATTTATACTTTGAATCTACGACTTTGTTTCGCCTACTCCCTAAACGCGTCCAATAGAAATACCCAGTTTTTGTCGTCGTTATAGATGCCGGCAATTTTGGGCCAATGAATTTGGTCAAGCGCGTCCAATTTCGGGCACACAAGTCGTGCCACTTGCACAACTTTCGCCAGAGCGTGCGCTAAAGTCCTTGAGGCGCGACATTTCGGAGGGGCATCAAAACATTTAGTCCAACGTGACCATCGACGAAACGACCGAAACCTATCGTGTTCGACGCGATATTTTTGGACACTTCGCACTGCCTAATTTTTAGATCACCGACCAGCCGCAGAATCCAACTTCTAGCTAAATGCTTGTATAGTCCGTTTTAGCTCGTCATAAACTCGAGAAAAGCCTCCAGATAGGCACCCCTTGTCCTTTCATAAGGCAAACCACACACAATCCATTTGACGAAAGAATCATAACTCAACGCAATGACAATTATACAAACACAGAAAACTGCAGATGGCATCTAGGTGAACAAACTACCTAACTCCTGGTGGTAATATCATCGAGGTTAGCGGAGAATGGTCCATCATCATCTTGCATCAATAAGCAAGATCCGATTAACTGGCACTCTGCTTTACCCATATCCTCAAAATTTCGTCGATTAAACTCGACATTATGGCAACAGTTTTGCATAAAATAGATATAATCATTGCTGGTAATGAAAAAACAAAGTTATGAACTGCCAGCGGCAGGGGAGAGAATGCAAGTTAAGTGGTTTGCAGCTTTAGGGGCAGTATACGCCCTTTTTTCCTTAACTTCCCCGGCTTTTGCTAGCAATGGAGATTATGGCCATTATATAGGCTTCCGCTTTATTGGAAGTTCCGCCCAAGTCGACGATACGACCGGGCAAAATTTTTCTGGTCCACTGAAGATAAATAAAAACAAAGAAATCGTCGCAGGAAATGCTCTAATAATTGGGTATAGGTGGAAATCCCTGCCAATACGTTCCGATATCGAGATTGCCTACCGATATCGGTTTGATCACGATCTGCGTGACACAGGCATTCCATTTCACGGTTATGAGAACAACCTCGCTACGCTGAGTGGGCTCATTAACTTAACATACGAATATCGAAATTCTTCAAAGATTACTCCATATTTCGGGTTCGGCGTCGGTTGGGCGCAAAACCACGCCAGCGTCCGGCTTTCCGACTTGTCAAATGGCGGGGAAGAAAATTTTGAGGAAAGGACAAACAATTTAGCCTGGGCCGCACATCTAGGCATAACTTGGCGTTTTGCTGATCGTTGGGATACAAATGTGGGTTACCGGTTTATCAACTTAGGTGAATTAGAATCCGGCAGATCCAATACAGGAAATTCCTTTACCGCCGAAAATTACTTTTCTCACGACGCCCTATGGACTGTGAACTATCGATTCTAGAACTTCGTTGAATATTTTGCCTCACATCAAAGACGGACCACTCGCAGCGTATTTCGCACTCCGAGATAGGGATGAAATCCAGGAAGATCCGCTCCAAACAGCAGCGGCCGAGAAACTCCAACATCTTCATAACTCCCTTAAAAACTATCAACCAGATAAGGAAATCGGCGGTTTCCTGTCACGTCTCGGCTTTGGACGCCGAAAGCCTGTGGCACCTCCACGTGGACTATACATTTTTGGACCAGCCGGGCGCGGAAAATCGATGTTGATGGATTTGTTCTTTGACGGCGCGGACGTATCCAACAAACGCCGTATACATTTTCACGAATTCATGATCGAGGTTCACGATACGATCCACGCATGGCGCCAATCACCCAACAAACAGAAAAACGAAGTAGATCCTTTACCACACATTGCACGCGCGATGGCCAGAAAATCGACACTGCTTTGCTTTGACGAGTTTCACGTCGCGAATATCGCCGACGCAATGATTTTAGGAAGACTTTTCGAAGAATTTTTAGAGGCTGGTGTTGTCGTAATCGCAACATCGAACTTCGCCCCTGATGATCTCTATATGAATGGCCTACAACGCGTCCGCTTTTTGCCCTTTATTGATTTGATAAAAAAGCGCTTAGATTTATTAGAGCTAGCCTCACCAACAGACTATCGCCAAGCTCGTCTCAGCCGGATGCAAGTCTACCATTCACCACTTAACGCAGACGCCCATCGCGCACTCGACTTGGCCTTTGCAAAGTTGACTGACGGGGCACGAACCAAGGCGGAAGCACTTACTGTGAAAGGGCGGACGATCGGCGTCCCTAAATGCGCGCGTGGTGTCGCCTTTTTTGAATTTAAAGACCTCTGCCAACAAGCACTCGGTGCCGAAGACTACATTGCCGTTGGCAATAAATTTCATACAATCGTCTTAAGCGGCATCCCAAAAATGAATACAGAAATGCGAAATGAAGCTAAGCGATTTATGAATTTAATAGATGTTCTTTATGAAAAAAAGGTCAACCTTGTAGCGTCGGCGGATGCGGTGCCAGAGAAGTTATACGCTACTGGAACGCATGCTTTCGAATTTCAGCGGACGGTCAGCCGGTTGATGGAAATGCAATCGCCTGAATACATTGATCTCCCGCATGGAACTTCTATCAGATGAAACAAAATTCCAAAAGCGAAGATGAGTTCGTTGTCTTCCCCTCGCTGCTGCGAAATATTCTATTGTCCGTCGTGTGTGTCGGTTTCTCGGCATACTTGATTCAACTGGCCCACACAGATCAAATGGAAATTCCAGCTGCGTACCTCGTCACCCTTATTTTAACAGCTGGTTCCGTGATTTTGCTTTCCGCACATTTCCCCGGTGCTTCACATTTGAAATTGACGCACGAAGGCTTTGAGATTCGCGAGTTATACAAGTCCCGGTTTTTCCCCTGGGACGAAGTTACACAGTTCGTGGCTCGCCGTCGGTTCATGGGAACTACAGTTGAATTCACCTACGTTCACCCGGAGCTTGGCCAAGCCGTTGAAGAGACACTACCAACAGGATATGCCATTTCAGCTGCCAAACTCCTCCGCACCATGAACACTTGGCGAGACAATTATGGCGGCTGCTAATTAATGAGCCACAAAGCCTCATTGACATCACCCTACCAACGATCTCAATCGCTTGCCCTGTCTCACATTTCACTGTAGGACACAGACAGAATTTACGATTTCCGCTGCAGCGGGCTGGCGGAGACCAACAAATTTCAACATCGCCCGCATGCCTCAGATGATAGGGAAGCAACTTCATGGCACGCAACAAAATCGCACTCGTCGGCGCAGGGCAAATTGGCGGAACCTTGGCGCTACTGTCGGGACTAAAAGAACTGGGCGACGTCGTACTATTCGACATTGTAAAGGGAATACCACAAGGGAAGGCACTCGACTTGGAGCAAGCCTCCACAATCGAAGGCTTAGATGCCTCTATCAAGGGCGCGAATAGCTATGCCGCGCTCCGTAATTCGGACGTCGTTATCGTCACCGCTGGCGTACCGCGCAAGCCGGGGATGAGCCGCGACGACCTTATAGGTATCAACACCAACGTCATGCGCCAGGTCGGAGCTGGAATCAAAAAGTACTGTCCAAAAGCCTTCGTAATTTGTATCACAAATCCGCTCGACGTTATGGTTGGGATCTTGCGAGATGCTTGCGGATTGCCACACAATCGCGTTGTCGGTATGGCAGGTGTTTTAGATAGTGCACGGTTCCGTCTTTTCCTCGCCCAAGAATTCAACGTCTCGGTCGAAGATGTCACCGCCTTTGTCCTCGGCGGCCACGGTGATTCGATGGTACCCCTAGTGCGTTATTCGACAGTTGCCGGCATACCGGTGCCAGACCTAATCAAAATGGGTTGGACAACCAAACAGAAAATCGATGCCATCGTCCAGCGGACTGCAAATGGCGGCGGGGAAATCGTCGAACTTCTGGGTAATGGGTCCGCATTCTATGCACCAGCATCCTCAGCGATAGCCATGGCCGAATCTTATTTGCGCGACAAGAAACGTGTTCTGCCATGCGCCGCCTATCTTAGCGGGCAATATGGCGTAAAGGGTCTCTATGTTGGAGTTCCAGTGGTTATCGGCGCCAAGGGCGTGGAACGTGTCGTGGAGATTTCGCTTAACGCCTCCGAAAAAAAAGCGTTCAAAACGTCTGTAGGCCATGTACGCTCATTAGTAAATGTCGTGATGCGAATGGAAGCAAAAGAGAGGAAAGCGGCAAAGAAGAAATAGTCTTGCAATGGGCCTAACTCTGGGTGGTAAAATTTCGATAACCTGTCGCAGCCATTCTGTGCTTTAAGAAATGAACTTAGAACCTGGGTTAGACGACATGGCAAACAGAGTTACAGGATGAATATCCACGAGTATCAGGCAAAAATTATCTTGAAGAAGTTTGGTGCCAACGTACCGAATGGTGGCGTCGCCTATACGCCAGACGAGGCCATAAAAGTAGCGAAGGAGCTGTCTGGACCGATTTGGATGGTAAAAAGCCAGATTCACGCTGGCGGCAGGGGCACAGGCCAATTCAAGGATAGCCATTCCAATAACGGCGGCGTCAGAGTTGGCAGGTCTGTTCAAGAAGTTTCGCAGCATGCCGCAGCCATGCTGGGCCAAACACTCGTCACGAGACAAACAGGTGAGAGAGGCAAAGAGGTTAAGCGCGTGTATATTGAAGAAAGCTGCAATATCGCGCGAGAACTTTATATGAGTATGCTACTGGACCGGGCCACTAGTCGCATTACAGTCATGGCGTCCACAGAAGGTGGTATAGATATAGAGGATGTCGCCAAACGGTCACCTGAAAAAATTATCAGGGTCGCGATTGATCCGGTCTTCGGAATGGAAGGCTTTTACGCCCGACAAATTTCATTCGGCCTTGGCCTCAAGGGAAGACAGGTTTCCTCCGCAGCCAAGCTCCTAAACGCAATGTATAAAGCTTTTACAGAGCTCGACGCAACATTAGTTGAGATAAACCCGTTAGTCGTAACCCATAGCGGTGAAGTGATTGCACTGGATGCGAAAATGAACTTCGACGACAACGCCCTATATCGTCAACTCGAAATTGCAGAAATGCGCGACGAAGACGAGGAGGACCCAACCGAATTAGAGGCGTCAAAACATGAGCTCAATTACATCAAACTTGAAGGCAGTATCGGATGTATGGTGAACGGTGCTGGCCTCGCCATGGCGACGATGGACATTATTAAATTATATGGCGGAGAACCGGCGAACTTTCTGGATGTCGGCGGTGGAGCCACGAAAGATAAAGTCACCACTGCCTTTAAAATTATTCTTTCGGACCCAAATGTCGAAGGTATTCTCGTGAATATCTTTGGCGGGATCATGCGCTGTGACGTAATTGCCCAAGGTATTGTCGTCGCCGCTCGGGAGGTTAGTTTACAAGTTCCTCTTGTGGTCCGCCTAGAAGGGACGAATGTCGATCTAGGCAAGAAAATTATTAGTGAAGCTGGCCTCCCCATTATCGCTGCAGACAATTTAGCGAGCGCAGCAGCAAAAATCGTTTCCGCCGTGAAGGAGACGCAATAATGGCAGTCTGGATCAGCAATGACACGAAAGTTATTTGTCAAGGTTTCACAGGTAGCCAAGGTACATTCCACTCAGAGCAGGCGATCGCTTACGGCACTAACATGGTCGGCGGCTGTACACCGGGGAAAGGCGGGACGACCCATTTGGATCTACCTGTCTTCGATACAGTCCTGGAAGCGGTTGATGCCACAGGTGCCAATGCTACGGTAATTTACGTGCCACCTCCATTTGCTGCGGATGCGATTGAAGAGGCAATTGATGCACAGATTCCCCTAATCATCTGTATAACTGAAGGAATTCCTCTCTATGACATGGTAAAAGTTAAGCGCGCACTGCAGACATCAAACAGCCGTCTGATTGGCCCGAATTGCCCAGGCGTCATCACTCCGGGCGAGTGTAAGATCGGAATTATGCCAGGTCACATTCATAAACGTGGCAAGGTCGGTATCGTTTCGCGCTCCGGGACATTAACTTATGAGGCTGTCTCGCAAACAACCGCTACTGGCCTAGGCCAATCCACCTGCATTGGCGTTGGCGGTGACCCGATTAAGGGAACGGATTTCATCGATTGCATTGAGGCTTTCCTAAGTGACGATGAGACAGAGGCCATCGTAATGATAGGCGAAATTGGCGGGACAGCCGAAGAAGACGCAGCGCAATTTGTGAAAAGTTCAAAAGTCAAAAAACCTATGTGCGGCTTCATCGCCGGTCAGACAGCACCACCAGGCAAACGAATGGGCCACGCTGGCGCAATTATCTCCAGCGGTAAAGGTACGGCTGCTGACAAGATCGAATCGATGAAGAGCGCCGGTATTTTCATATCCGATAGCCCGGCGACCATCGGCGAAACGATACTTGCCGCCATCAAAGGCTAGAGCAATAGTATGGAGAGCGAGGGGCGAACTTTGGGTCGCCTTTACCCCTAAGGAAACGTTTTCATGAGTTCAGATTTCAAGAGTAATTCGTATCTTTATGGCACCAATGAGACCTATTTGGCACAGATGTTTGCCCGTTACCTTAAGGATCCAGGATCGGTAGATTCCGAATGGCTGGATGTTTTTCAGGACCTTGGCGAGGACGAAAAGAACTTTTTGACCGAGCAAAAAGGAGCCAGCTGGGCGCCCCGTACAACATCCGTTATTGGTGGCAACGGGGATAGGCCTTCGATGTCGGATGCCACCGCGGGTGCGGAGCATTCACATTTTTCGCAAGATGTGAGAGGCCTGCCCTACATGCCCATCGCCGCTGCGCCGGAACAAATCCGCCAAGCAACCATGGATTCCATTCGGGCCCTGATGTTGATCCGAAATTACCGCGTCCGTGGCCACCTGCATTCAAAACTTGATCCACTAGGTATCGTTACGCCGCTACCGCATTCCGAACTAGACCCGGTATCCTATGGCTTTACGGAGGCCGATATGGATCGGCCAATCTTCATTAATTATGTACTTGGTCTCGAAAGCGCGACTCTGCGACAAATTGTCAAAATCCTGGAACAGACTTATTGCGGTAAGATCGGGGTGGAGTTTATGCATATCCAGGAACCGGAAGAAAAGGCCTGGATTCAGGAACGCATCGAAGGAATCTGCAACCGGACAAATTTTACTGATCTCGGCCGGCGCTCGATCCTCGAACGGCTAACACAAGCGGAAGTCTTCGAACAATATCTCGACCGAAAATACACTGGTGCTAAACGATTTGGCCTAGATGGCGGCGAATCCACAGTGCCGTTGATTGAGCAAATTTTTAAACGCGCCGCGCAGTTAGGAGTGAACGAAGTCATAATTGGTATGCCGCATCGCGGTAGAATTAATCTACTCGCCAACATCATGTTGAAACCATACAGGGCGATTTTCTCGGAATTTCAGGGCAACACGGCGAACCCCGAAGACATGCGGGGTTCTGGCGATGTGAAGTATCACCTAGGAACTTCCGCCGACCGGGATTTCGACGGTAATAGCATCCACCTATCGTTAACCGCTAATCCCAGTCACCTCGAAGCGGTCAACACGGTTGTCTTAGGTAAGGTTCGCGCGAAACAGCGTCAGAAAGGTGACGAAGAACGCGAGAGAGTGTTCGGCCTCTTGCTGCACGGCGATGCAGCGTTCGCAGGCCAAGGCATCGTTCCGGAAACCCTTGATCTTTCGCAATTGCGAGGCTACCGGACCGGTGGAACGATTCATCTTGTGGTCAACAACCAAATCGGCTTCACCACGAACCCCACGCATTCCCGTTCAGGACCGTATTGTTCAGATGTCGCCAAAATCGTTTCCGCACCTATCCTTCACGTCAACGGCGACGACCCCGAGGCGTGTGTGCACACAGCCCGCATTGCGATGGAATACCGACAACGCTTCAAAAAAGATATAGTAATCGACATGTGGTGTTATCGTCGGCACGGACATAACGAATCAGACGAACCAGCATTCACACAGCCAATAATGTACAAGAAGATTAAGGAGCATCCGACCACTCGTGCGCTCTATGGCAGGCACTTGGAAGACGAGGGTCTCATCGAAAAGGGTGAAGCGGATCAGATGGTTCAGGATTTTCGTGCTCATCTTGACTCCGAATACGAAGCGGCAACCGGATACAAACCAAATAAGGCGGATTGGCTTGAAAGCCGTTGGGCCGGTATGGAACTTGCCAGTGGAGACGCAAGACGTGGCGAAACCGGTGTTGAACTCAGTCTCCTGAATGAGGTTGGCTACGCCCTCTCGGAGGTGCCGCAGAACTTCAATGTAAATTCTAAAATCGTTCGCCAATTAAACGCTAAACGTAAGATGATTGAATCCGGCGAGGGCATCGATTGGGCAACTGCAGAAGCGCTCGGACTTGGCACACTGCTTTGCGAATCGACACCTGTCCGACTGTCAGGTGAGGATTCTCAGCGCGGCACGTTCAGCCAAAGGCATGCTGTGCTAATTGATCAGTCGACAGAAGAACGTCATATACCACTCAATAATATTCGTTATGGTCAGGCGCCATTCGAAATCATCGATAGTCCACTATCCGAATTCGGGGTCCTCGGTTTCGAATACGGCTACTCCCTTGCGGAACCACATTCGCTGGTCATATGGGAAGCACAATTTGGCGATTTCGCCAACGGAGCACAGGTGATCATCGATCAATTTATCTCGTCCGGTGAATCGAAATGGCTCCGCATGAGCGGCCTCGTCTTACTGCTGCCACACGGCTATGAAGGACAGGGGCCAGAACACAGCTCAGCAAAGCTCGAGCGCTATCTTCAGCTCTGCGCGGAAGACAATATGCAAGTCGTCAATCTGACGACGCCCTCCAATTATTTTCATGTGCTGCGGCGGCAAATGCGGCGAGAGTTCCGCAAACCCTTAATCATAATGACGCCAAAATCGCTTCTGAGGCATAAACGCTGCGTTTCCTCACTAAACCAGATGGAAAGCGGGACAACATTCCATCGCATTCTATGGGACGAAAGACATGGAACGAAATATCTTGAAAAAGACGAGAATATCCGGCGGGTCGTGCTTTGCAGCGGCAAGGTCTACTACGACCTTGTCGAGGAACGAGATAAGCGGGAGCTGGATGAAATCTTCATTATGCGCATTGAACAACTCTACCCCTTTCCTAAAAAGGCATTGACCGTCGATCTTGCAAAGTTCAAGAACGCTGAATTTGTTTGGTGCCAGGAAGAGCCGCGCAATATGGGAGCCTGGTTCTTCATTCGAGAGCGTCTGGAAAATGTTCTGGAAGAAATAAATGCAAATATTGACCTTTTCCGTTATATCGGCCGGCCAGAAGCCGCCTCACCGGCGACGGGCTCACTTCGCCGCCACAATATGGAGCAAGATAATTTGGTCAACGAAGCCCTTAGCTTGCCTCCAAAGAAGCCAATTCGTAAAACACCGTCTAAGAAACCCGCCCGCAAACGGCGCTCATAAACTTCTTTTAGAAAAGTTTTTGCAGGAAAGGTACCGCGCATGTCGGTTCAGATAATGGTCCCCGCGCTCGGCGAATCGGTGTCGGAAGCGACTGTCCTCAAATGGTTCAAAAATGTTGGCGAGGCCGTCGAAGCTGATGAGCCGCTCGTAGAATTAGAAACTGATAAAGTCACAGTCGAGGTTCCGGCACCAACAGCCGGTGTTCTGATGGCGATCAGTGCCTCCAACGGCGCAGAAGTCGCCGTTGGCGCTTATTAGGCAGCCTGGACGAAGGCGCATCGATTTCCTCTCAGCCTGCTGCAGCAGAAAAGCCGGCGCAAAAACCCGAAGCTTCCGAGGCAAAACTCTCGCCTGCTGTCCGCAAACTGGTAGATGACAACGATCTAAACGCTTCTGCGATACCAGCAACCGGCAAGAAGGGCCAACTGACCAAGATGGATGTCGAAGCATTCATGGCAAAAAGGTCAGCAAAACAGCCGCAACCAACACCTGCCGCGACGCACCTAATGTCAGCGCCTCCAACCGCCGATATATTACCAATGGGTGAATTACCGCCCCGTCCAGAAGACCCTCGCGAAGAAGTTGTTAAAATGTCCCGGCTTCGCCAGCGCATCGCACAACGCCTCAAGGAGGCGCAAAATACCGCCGCGATCCTCACAACCTACAACGAAGTGGATATGACGAGCTTGATGGGCTTGCGCTCAGACTACCGCGATAACTTTGAGAAAAAGCACGGTGTCCGGCTTGGCTTCCTCAGCTTTTTCGTCAAGGCGAGCACATTGGCGTTACAGGAACTGCCAGCCGTCAACGCGGAAATTTACGGCGATCAAATCATCTATAAGAACTACTACAATATTGGCGTTGCCGTCGGCACGCCGCAAGGCTTAGTAGTTCCTGTCTTACGCAATGCGGACCAGATGAGTTTTGCAGAAATCGAACGAACAATTAGTGATTTTGGCAACCGCGCCCGGGACGGTAAACTCACAGTGACCGAAATGACCGGCGGCACGTTTACAATCTCGAACGGCGGCGTTTATGGCTCCCTAATGTCAATGCCAATCCTCAACCCGCCGCAGTCGGCTATCCTTGGTATGCATAAAATTCAGAAAAGACCTGTGGTGGTAGACAACGAGATCAAAATTCGAAACATGATGTATCTGGCACTGAGCTACGATCATCGGATTATCGACGGACGCGAAGCAGTTACGTTCCTCGTCCGTCTAAAGGACTGTATCGAAGATCCACAACGTCTGTTAATCGACGTTTAAGCATTCAGGCCTTTTCCTTTTTCACTAGTTCACTAAAGGGAATACCTTTGTCGACACGAATATCTTGGGGTAAACCAAGCACCCGTTCAGCAATGATATTCCGCAAAATTTCGTCACTGCCGCCGGCAATCCGTCCGCTTGGTGCTGACAGTAACGCATCCTGAAACAATGACCGCATCGGCGCATTATCCGCATCGGATATGGCACCCGAAATATCCATTAAATCCATGCCAAACGAAGCAATATCCTGGCGCATCTTGCCTGTAATTGCCTTACCAATGGAATTTTCTGGCCCCGGATCCTGACCGCGTGAAAGCGCGGTGAGGCTGCGAAATCGAGTTAAAGTCACCCCTCGGCCGTCAACATACCAATCAGCTAATTTTTCACGCACACCGCCATCTTCAATTGCAATCCCATCTTCCAACTCAATCTCTTTCGCGAGTTGAAAAACTTCTTCGAATGCCGGTGGCGGCCGTTCGCCAATAGCGAGCCTCTCATTCATCAAAGTTGTAAGGGAGACCCTCCAGCCATCACCAACTTTGCCTAGGCGCTGACTGTCCGGCACGCGCACGTCGGTGAAGAACACTTCGTTGAAGTTACTGGCCCCCGAGATTTGATGGATTGGGCGACATTCAATGCCTGGCGACTTCATATCAAGGAAAAAATAAGTAAGTCCCTTATGCTTTGGAAGTGATGGATCGTTCCGAGTTACAATTACGCCATAGTCGCAGAAATGCGCGCCTGAAGTCCAAATTTTCTGCCCATTAAGAATCCAATCATCACCATCTTGCTCCGCCCGCAAACGCAAATTTGCCAAATCAGAGCCTGCTTGCGGTTCCGAGAAAAGCTGGCACCAAATTTCCTCACCACGCAAAGCGGGCGGTGCAAATCGCTGTTTTTGCTTCTCCGTCGCATAGGCTAGCATCGTCGGAATACACATGCCGAGGCCGATTTCGTATACACCAATAGGCGTGATGTAATTGGCTTCTTCCTGATCGTAGACAACACGTTCCATCATGGTGCCACCGCGCCCACCGTATTCCTTTGGTAGTGTAATTCCAACAAATCCGGCGGCAGCTTTCTGGGCCTGCCACGCTTTCGCCGCGGTGACAAGTTCGTCAACGCTATCCGGCGTTTCAAAGCTAGCACCCGGCGTCTTACGCTTTGCATTGGCATCCAGGAATGCCCGAGCTTCAGAACGAAAGCTGGCTTCTTCCGGTGTATCTTCAAAATCCATCTTTTCCTCTTTCAAGCCGCGACATTACGATTTTCAAGTCGTGCTATTAATTTTTCTTTCCAGCGCCGTTCGCCGCCCAGAGACAAGTTTAGAAGTTTCGCGCGCCGGTAATAAAGATGGCAATCAAGCTCCCAAGTAAATCCCATTCCGCCATGCGTCTGAATATTTTCAGAGGATGCTAAATAATAGGCTCGACTACCAGCTACCCGCGCGGCAGCCGCTGCGATCGGAAGGTCCGGCGCGTCCGACGTCAGCGCCCAAGCACCGTAATACGCATGGCTGCGCGCAAGCTCCGTCGCAATATAAACATCAGCGAGCTTATGTTTAATTGCTTGGAAAGAGCCGATCGGCCGACCGAAAGCAAATCGGTTCTTCGCATAGTCAGTCGCCAACTCAAGGCACTTTTGTGCACCACCTAACTGCTCGAATGCCACCAAAATCGCAGCGCGGTCTAACACCCGTTCAGTCAAATCCCAACCGTTGTCCACAGCAACGAGCGGTTCTGCGGGTGTGCCGTCGAAAGTCAGTTTCGCATACGAGCGGCTGGGGTCTACTGTTTCCATCGGCTCTGATAATACGCTATCGAGAGATGTCAAAACCAGGAGTGGATCACCGCCAGGGGTTCGTGCCAAGACAACTGCAAAATCTGCGACGTCGCCGTCCGCCACGGGGTGTTTTATGCCACTCAGCTTTCCATTCGCAAAAGTTGCCGAGATCGATTCCGCGTTCGGCTTCTTCAGCCCTTCGCCAAAGGCAAAACACCCTACTATCTCGCCCGCAGCCAGTTGCGGCAAATAGTCCGCGCGCTGATCTTCCGATCCAGCTACGAGTATGGCTTCTGTTGCTAGATAGACTGATGACGAGAATGGTGTGGGCGCCAGGCTCCGCCCTATTTCTTCCGCCAGAACGCATAAGTCTTCGTGCTTAAGCCCTACACCACCAAATTCTTCGGGAATGACAGTACCCATCCAGCCAAGCTCCGCCATACCCTGCCAAAGTTCGCAGTCAAACGGCGCATCACCCTCGAGTATCATTCGCGCCTTGCCTTTAGCGCTATCATCGAGAAACCGGCGGGCCTGTTCACGTAATAAGTTTTGTTCTTCCGAAAAATCAAAGTTCATCGACCGAGGCTCTCCTCCCGTTACTTGAAGCAACTCTACAGAAGATCACTAGAATCGCCAGACATCACCAATCTGACTAATCTCTGGTTGCATATTTCTGCTCAAGACCTGTAAGGAAGTCATACTTTGTTAAATCAAGAATCTCTTCGAAAGAAGCCACTAACTCCGGTTTCTCAATCACGTCTTCCGTTGCCATTGCTTCTCGCAAACCTTCTAGAGCACGGGTCATACCAACGACCGCCCCGCCCGTTAAAAGCCGAGGATAAATTACCGCTCCGACGCCAATCGCCTCCATCCGCTTGGCGGATATCAGAGGTGTTGTCGAACGGGTGCGGATACCAAAACCCATATTGACACAGAGCGGTTTCGAAGTGTTCTGAACAACTTTGATTATATCTTCTTCCGAAAGCAGGGCATCAGCGAAAATTAAATCAGCTCCCGCCTCCGCAAAAGCATTCAATCGATCGATGGCATCATCGATACCATGAAGGGCAAATGAGTCTGTTCGCGACATGATCACGAAATCTGGGTCGATGCGCGCATCCGCCGCAGCTTTAATTTTCGAGACCGCTTCGGCAAACGGAATAACATCTTTACCCTTCATATGGCCGCAGCGTTTAGGCCAAACCTGATCTTCGATCATTGCGCCTACAAGGCCAGCTTTCTCAAATGCGCGAATGGTGTGATAAACATTCACTGCGTTGCCGTAACCCGTATCTGCATCTGCTTGCAATGGAATACCCGAAATATCCACCAAGGCCCGAGCGCGGTTCAGATTATCTTCCAACCCCATGACCCCGAAATCAGATAAGCCAAGGGCGCTTTCGCTAATCCCCGCACCAGATATAAAACCGGCCTTAAAGCCCATTTTCTGAACAATTGCCGTGCTGAAGCCATCAAAGACGCCCGGCATAACCAATATTTCAGGCGCCTCCAGCATAGCCTTATAATTTTTGCGCAAATTGTTGGCCATCACGAGCCTCCCTTACTAATTGCCCATTTAGAAAGGATCGAATGGTGCTTTGTGATGTCAACCTTCGGCGATCTCAGCGTGCAGCGTCGCTCTTGGCTTATCAATTGGCGTTTTGAAAAGTAAGCCTAATGCCCTTTGAAATTGGGTCTCCGCTTCTCAATAAAAGCACGGACGGCTTCTTTATGATCGTCAGTTTGGGCCGTCTCGACTAGCCTTTGCGCCTCCCCATCGAGCGCCGTCAAAAACGGCTCGGTAAGCGCATAATCGAGATTATCCTTCATCTGACGAAGAGCCACAGATGGCCCTTCCGCAAGTGACTGCGCGAAGGCGAAGGCATCACTGCGAAAGCTTGCGTCTGGCACAATCCGATTTACTAGCCCCAAGCGCTCGCAGGTCGCAGCATCGACACGCTCCGCTGTGAACAGCAGCTCGCGGGCCTTCGCGGTGCCTACAAGCCGCGTCAGTAACCACGCTATGCCATAGTCGCCTGATAAGCCCACCCGGGCATAGCCCGTGCTGACAAACGCCGATGCAGAGGCAATTCGGATATCACAAGCAAGCGCAATGGCCAGGCCTGCACCAGCCGCAGGTCCCGGTAGGGCAGCGACTGTTGGTTTACGGACAGCAACTAACGCACCTGTCAGTGTGCGTTGCCGCTCTTTCAATCGCTCAACCTTTTGATCCTGAGTGAGCTCAATGGCAGGTTGACTGTTCCCCATGCCCTTTACGTCACCCCCCGCACAGAACGCCGTACCAGCACCGGTGATAAGTAAAACACTGACATCCGGATCATCACCCCGTTCCTTAATTTGGCGGCGAAGGGCGGGCGTAATCGTATCGCCGAGTGCATTCCGCGTCTCAGGCCGATTCAAAGTGATGAGCGCGACCCGCTTGCGCACCTCGCAGAGAAGCTGATCCGTCCCCGTATCGATGATACCGATCGCCATTAATTACTTAGCCGTTGCCTGGAAACTCGGACGCTCCTGCATTTTTATAAAGTAATCGTTTAGCTTCGGCGAATTAGCAATCGCATCCTTGCCTTCTTCCCACATATTCGTGGCATTTAAGATCGGTATCACGAAGCAGTCAGCCATGCTGAAGGTTGTAGTTCCAAAGTAGCCTGGCTCAACCGCAGCCTCAAGCATTGCGAACATCTTTGGAAACCGCTTGATCGCCTTGTCAATTTTAGTGCGCACCACGTTACCATCGTCGTCCTTATGAAAAGCATACTCAACCACATAATTTCGCATCAGCAACTGGTCGACTTCGGTCGCCACAAATGCAGTGAAGCGGTTGACTGGTGCGGCATCGCGCGCGTTTTCGGGAACCAATTTCGGACCGTCGAAAGCGTCGTCGATGTACCGTGCGATCGCTAACGACTCGCACAATTCCAATCCGTCGTGGCGCATCGCAGGAATTTTACCGGTTGGGTTCAGTCCTTTGACCGTGTCCGAATGCGGCATTTCCGCTACAAGTTCATAGTCGACACTCTTTTCTTCCGCAACCATGCGCACCGCGCGCACGAAGTTTGAACGTGGGAAGCCTACAATTTCCAGTCCCATGACACTCTCCTTCTGAATTTAACAGCACCAACTATAGGGCGCCCAACGCGCAAAGCACGTATCTGATCACATAGTTTTACCTCCGTTCAGGCGTTTAAGGACATCTGAGGCGATAAAACGGGGTTTATTTGGAGAGTGTAGGCCAATGGCTTCAGGTGGCAACGGACACCTGGTCTTGATCTCAATCACTTCAGAATGGTTGGATTGATGATGATTGCCATCCACGTTTTCACCCATACTAAAGGGGCATGCGAAAGGCCGCTACCAGTTTAGATAGGCACTAACGGATATAAGGGCCTGGATACCCACGCGCCACCAACTATCTCAAAAGAAAGCACTTTTGAAAGATAAACGCCAATGAAACTCGGCCTATTCATGATGCCACTTCACCCATCTTATAGGGATGTCGCCGATTGTTATGACCGGGACATCGACCAGCTCGTCTTAGCCGACAAAGTTGGATACGACGAAGCTTGGCTCGGAGAACATTTCACCGAAAAATGGGAGAATGCGCCGGCACCTGATCTACTTATCGCAAAAGCTTTAGGCCTTACGAAACAGATCAAGTTTGGTACTGGCGTAACCCTCCTCGGCATGCACGAGCCCGTTTATCTCGCCCATAGGATTGCCATGCTGGATCACCTCGCACATGGAAGGTTCCAATGGGGTATCGGGCTCGGTGGCATTCCAACCGATATGGCCCTGATGGGCCTCGACCCCAACGAGGGACGGGCCCGAGCCGTGGAAGCACTCGATGTCATCCTTGGCCTTTGGGACAACGACGGGACATTCCGCTACGATGGCGAATTTTTCAAGATCGACACACCCAAACTCGACCCCGTAACGGAACGGGGCCTGCACATGAAGCCGTTGCAGCTGCCGTATCCACCGATTGCTGTCGCCGCCAGCACTTCTCTATCGGGATCACTAAAAGTCGCCGGTGCTCGCGGTTGGTCGCCAATGTCAAGCTCTATCCTCTCCAAGGCTTTTCTTCCGGGCCATTGGGACACATACGCTACGGCCGCAACAGCCGCCGGCAATTCGGCGGAACGCGCTTCTTGGCGGATCGCACGCGACATCTTCGTTGGTCCGACGCCCAAGATCGCACGAGAGCGCGCCCGCGCAGTTCTTGGGCGGAATTACGACGTCCATCAACTTCCAAGCCGCAAGGGCACAGTTCAGATGGAATTAATGAAAATCGATCCGGGAATGAAGGATGAAGAGGTCAACGTCGAATACCTGATGGAGAATGTGTGGATCGTCGGTGATCCAGAAGAATGTGCGAATAAGGTTCGCGCCCTTTACGAAGACGTTGGTGGTTTCGGCACTTTGTTGAGCATCACAGCGGATTCCGACGATGCCAGCTGGGATCACGAAAGCCTCACGCTCCTCGCCAAAGAAGTAGGGCCGCGTATCGCAGATCTTGGTTAGAGCCATGGTCTCTAAAACCATCGCCGAATTTGTTACCACTGCCAATCCAGAAAACCTCCCTCCGGAGGTTAACCATGCAGCCAAACGTTCATTGTTGAATTTTTTTGCAACTGCCTTGGAAGGCACGCACGATATTGCGGTCGAAACGGCACTCGAGACGATGCGGCCCTTCGCGGGCATGACCGAAGCGACGCTTATCGGACGCGCTGAAAAATCTGACGCGATGACAGCCGCGTTCATCAACGCGGCTGACGCCAATGTACATGACTTCGACGACACCCATATCCGCACAATCATTCATCCGACAGCCCCCGTGGCACCTCCTTTGTTAGCCTTGTCGGAACTGCGCCTGGTCACCGGTCGCCAATTCATCAACGCTCTGGCGTTGGGAATCGAATTTACTTGCCGCATCGGTAACGCGGTTTCACCGGAACACTACGCGCGTGGCTGGCACATTACCGCAACCTGCGGTGTGCTGGGCGCCGCTCTTGGCGTCGGAAAATTGCTCAACCTGAGGACAGACAGACTCATTTTCGCCCTCGGAAGTGCCTCTGCCCAGGCATCCGGGTTAGTTGAGACTTTGGGGTTCATGGCCAAAAGCGTTGGTGTCGGCGGATCGGCCCGTGGCGCGCTACTTGCTGCTCTTCTCGCGGAGAAGAACTACAACGGTCCATCAGCCCCACTCGAAGGTGTTCGAGGCTTCTTAAACGTCACCAGCGCAGATCCGCAACTCAACGAGATTACCGATGGTCTCGGAACGCGTTGGGAGACGCTACACAATATTCACAAACCTTACCCCTGTGGGATCGTCATTAACGCCGTCATCGATGGTTGTCTCAAACTTCGAGAGCGTCTGACTGTTCCAGTTGAGGAAGTCACCTCGATAAAACTGTGCGGTCATCCGCTACTCTCACAACGGGCGGACCGTCCGGACGTGCAGACGGGGCGCGAATCGCAAGTCAGCGCCCAACATGCTGCCGCCGTCTCCCTGATTTTTGGCCAAGCGGGACTTAAAGAATTCAGCGACGCCACTGTCAATGACCCACGTGTCCGCGGGCTCACTCGAAAGGTGACGCTAGAGGTCGCGCAAAGTACCCGGCTGCCGGACGTCCACATAGGAATAACATTAGCCGATGGGTCGTCAGAAGAAATCTTCGTAAAAGATGCGCGCGGTACTAACAACGGCCCACTGTCTGATGCCGATATAGAAGCGAAGTTTCGAGAATTAGCTAGGTGCGCACCCAATTACAAACGTGCCGAACAACTGATCAAGGCTGTATGGCAGATCGACAAAAACAACGATGTCAGCACTTTGCTGAAAGACGCTATCCCCTAGACAGTAACCGGCGAGACAAGGCGTAAAGTGAGGCAGGCATCTTAGATGCTGAGATAACCCTAAATTTAAAGCTATAGATAGAGCAAAAAGATAATTTTACCGGTATATTTTTTTCATTATGGGAGTAACTGAACTAATTAGCAAAAATATGAATTTAAAAGGCCAACTTAGATGATTCCAGCCATTGTCATTGCCAAGTCCATCCGGTCCTGACCCCAAAAGAGTTCTTGGCCAATTATGAAAGTCGGTACGGCGAATACGCCAAGGGTTTCAGCCTCTGAGCGGCTCGCGGCAAGAGCGTCTTGACCCTGACCAACGGCGTAAGCAGCGAAGTCTGATGTATCTACCCCACAATTGGCAAGTATCGCCTCTATCGCTTCCAAATCGTCAATTTCGAGATCACGTCCGAAAAAACGCCGATAGCATTCTGAGATGTAACATTGGTGTACACCCGCGGTTTTGGCAATCAACAAACCGATCGACGCTAGTTTAGAGTCGTATATGCGCCTAGGTCCCTTGACCGTGAGGCCGAGCGGGGTAGCAAAACGGCGGACATCCCGATAAAGGTAACGCGCACGACGCAAAAAGGCCTCCCGGTCGATATTAGCACGTCCAGCGATATTTAACTCGAAGGGCCGCCAATCGAAAGCCACCTTGCCTGCCTCCTCAAGCACCAGCGCACGGTGGGCGGCAATATAGGAGTAGGGGCTCTTGAGATCGATATAGAGAGGGATCATTTTACCGGACATTTGTGAATGCCTTTTTTATTATTTCTGATTTCTTAGAACCGAATGGTTAGTTCCAATTGAGAGGCTTTTAAACAAACCTAGCATAATTTCCACAAGCTTAATTTTATTTAGTGGAATTCCCATGTAACCACCCAATTTTTGTTTAGCCGCGTAAACTAAGTGGAGACGATGGTGGTTGTGACTGTTTCTAAATAATCATCACGTTCTGAAGCTAAGTAACTGGAACGGTCCCACAATTACATCTCAAAAATCACCAAACATACATCACAGTCCTAAAAAATGGCTTGAGTAACCGTCTCCGATTTAGCCCATCATTAAACTGCGGATATCTTTTTAGGTATTTAAGGGTCCACCACTTACCAAACCACAGAAATTGCTTACGAATGCCCGTATCTCTATTGAGTGAATCGACCCGGAGGCGCCCTAGACAGACCCCTTTTTAGCATCGTGGGCCGCCACCAATTCACGGATACGTGGAATCAATTCTCGGCCGTACCGCACCGCATCGGGGCGCGGGTCATAGCCGCGCACAAGAAGACTTGTCGCACCCAGCTTGTAGTACTCGAGCAAGGCTGCAGCAACCGTATCAGGTGTGCCAACAAGTGCCGTCGAGTTTCCTCGCGCTCCTGTCGCTGCCGCTAGTTCCATCCAAAGACAGGTGTCGTGCACATCTCCAGCCTTAGCCGCCGCCAACAACCGTTGCGAGCCTACATTCTCCGCCGTTCGGTTATTTGGATTGGCCGCGCCACCCGTCCTCTGAGAGACTTTCGCCAATATATCTCGCGCCCGGTCCCAAGCCTGATCTTCTGTCTCAGCCAAGATTGGTCGGGTCGAAAGGCTGAAAGTGATTGGATTGCCTTTCGCAGCTTTGCGGACCCGCGCCATAAAATCTGCTGTGCCCGCCAGCGGTTCGCCCCAAAGCATAAAGACATCCAATCCCGGGGAGAGTAAGTCAACGGCCTCATCGGACCCGCCTCCGCCATAAACGGGGATATGCGGCTCGCGGGTACAACGGATATCGGAATAGGCAGCCTCAAATTTGTAAAACGTGCCATCATGGTCAAAAGGTTGGGTTTCAGTCCAGACCCGGCGCAGAATATCTACATATTCAGAGCTACGGCGGTATCGCCCCGTATGATCGACGTAGTCGCCATCCTTTGCCTGATCAGCGTCACGTCCACCCGAGATAATATGAACCGCAAGACGGCCACAGCTAAGCTGATCGAGCGTCGCTAATTTTCGGGCTGCAACTGTTGGCGAAACAAACCCCGGACGATGGGCCAACAGTAAGCCCAGGCGTTCGGTCACATGTGCCGCATGAGCGCCTAAAATAAACCCATCTGGGGCGTCTGAAAAATACCCAATCAAAACACGGTCAAAATCTGCTTCTTCGTGGATGTGCGCGGTCTCGGCCACAACTTCCGCACTGAAAGCGGGCCCTTCCGCCGGAATGATTTCTGAAGAAATACGGGGCGCAATCCAACCAATCATTTCAACGGGCATTATAAGCTTCCTTCATAAGGTTTGATAAGAAAGATGGGTCTTGAATCCGGGATCGAGAAGGTTCGACATAGTGCTATAGTGCTATAGGTGGACCCTATTAAATACGCATGGTATCTCACGCAACCGCCATAACTAAGGAGCTAGACGGTGTTGGAACCACTCTGGAAGCCTTCAGCCGATCAAATCGCTAAAGCAAACATCTCTGTATTTACACGCAAACTTGAGCTGGATTGGGGTGTTTCGCTGCTGGACTATGATGCCTTGCATGCATTTTCAATCGAAGAGATTGAGAAATTCTGGTCAAGTACTTGGGACTTTTGCGGGGTCATAGCGTCGAAAAAAGGTGACCGCATTCTCGTCGACGGCGACAAGATGCCTGGCGCACAGTTTTTTCCAGACGCAAGTCTCAATTTCGCCCAAAACTTACTGCGCCGCCGTGACGATACGCTGGCAGTCCTGTTCCGCGCCGAGGACCAGGTCGAGCGGCAATTAACCTGGCGTGAGCTTTACAACGAAACCTCTCGTCTCACTCAAGCGCTCCGAGCCCTCGGTGTAGAAGCTGGCGACCGCGTCGCCGGTTTCACCCCCAATTGCCCGGAAGCCATTATCGCCATGCTGGCGGTCAGTTCCATCGGTGCAATTTGGACGTCCTGTTCACCAGATTTCGGCGTGCAAGGCGTCCTAGACCGATTTGGACAGGTGGAGCCAAAAGTCCTCTTCACCGCAGACGGCTATCACTACAACGGAAAGCCACAGAATTCTCTTGAAAAGGTCGCAGCTGCCCTTGTCGACTTACCGACCGTAAAATTAACTGTCGTCTTCCCTTTGTTAAAAGATGATCCCGCGATCGGCAACGTTCCAAATTCAGTACACTGGCGCGACCTCGTTGCCGCACACGAACCGTTAGATATCGACTTCGTGCAACTACCGTTCAATCATCCGCTCTATATCCTCTACTCTTCGGGAACCACAGGTGTGCCGAAATGCATCGTGCACAGCACCGGTGGCACCCTGTTACAGCATTTGAAGGAACAACAGCTTCACTGTGACGTCAAACCTGGTGACCGAGCCTTCTACTTTACTACCTGTGGCTGGATGATGTGGAATTGGTTGGTCAGTTTCCTCGCCTCCGAGGCGACAGTCATACTGTACGATGGCTCTCCCTTTTATCCCGGCCCCGAAGTCCTATTCGATTATGCCGATGCTGTCGGCATCAATATCTTCGGAACATCCGCCAAATTCATCGACGGACTCGGAAATACAGGGCTAAAGCCGATGAAGACACATCGACTTTCGAACTTACGCACGATCTTATCAACCGGATCACCCTTAGTGCCGGAAGGCTTCGATTATGTTTACGCGAACATAAAAAAGGACGTTTGCCTTTCTTCCATCGCGGGAGGCACGGATATCGTAGGTTGCTTCGTTGGTGGCAACCCAGCCTTGCCAGTCTGGCGGGGTGAAATTCAATGTAAACTGACTGGCATGGCAACCGACGTTTTTGACGCGGATGGCCAATCCCTGGTCGGCAAGAAAGGTGAGTTGGTCTGCACCAAACCCTTCCCATCAATGCCCGTCAAATTCTGGAATGACGATGATATGTCCAAATACCGTGGTGCCTATTTTGAGCAATACAGCAACATTTGGCATCACGGCGATTTCGTGGAGCTTACAGAACATGGCGGCATGATTATTTTTGGCCGTTCCGACGCTACACTGAACCCAGGCGGCGTACGCATCGGCACAGCGGAAATCTATCGCCAGGTGGAGCAATTTGAGGAAGTGTTAGAGGCCATCTGCATCGGCCAGGAATGGAACGGCGACACACGCGTGATACTCTTCGTTGTATTGCGTAACGGCGACCTATTGAATGAAGACCTTATCCAACGCATACGCCAACGGATACGACTGAATTGCTCGCCCCGCCATATGCCAGCGAAAGTTATAGCCGTTGCGGACATTCCACGAACCAAGTCTGGAAAGATCACCGAACTCGCGGTCCGCGATATCGTCCACGGGCGCGAGGTCAAGAACAAGGAGGCTCTCGCCAACGCAGAAGCACTTGAGTTGTATCGAGAGATAGCAGTGCTGCAGGAATAGACCAAGCCTACTTACTTCTGAACTTTGATACAGGCTTTTTACAGCGTCAACTCGGCCCATGAATCGTAAATTCAGATTGGTATAATAATGCCCCTTTCTATCATATTCGCAAAGGTAGCGCGGGTATTCTCCAGAAGCGGAGAGGTGGCGTGGGGCTTCAGAGCGGCATCATCTTTATACATTTTCACCAGCATGACACTTTTATCATTACCCGCAGGGATAAGGGCTTCGAACTGCAGAGAGCCTTCTTAATCGGCCTTCACACTTTTGGCGTGAAGTTGAATGATTTCGAGAAACTTACCAAGCTCTCCCGAACAATTTTTGAAGTCGCTCACAAGAGCGATATTATACACTTTTACCCTTCTTTCGCATTTTATTGACTGGCAACCTTTTCCCCGAGGTCAACCATTCCAAGAAGCGGCGTAAACTGTTAAAAGTGTTTTATTTTTAGATACTGAGCACGCCATTTACATGAAATCTCCCCTCAAAGTCGCGCCGATCCGGCCAGAAATTCTCGCCTTAGAGACACAGCAGATCATGCAGGTATCAACCTTGGCAATGGACAACCCGGAAGTCATAGCCATGTGGTACGGTGAATCAGACGTCTCAACGCCAGATTTTATTTGCGCAGCCGCTACCGAGGCCCTGCAACGCGGGCAAACCTTCTATACTCACAAATGGGGCATTCCTAAATTGCGGGAGACCTTGGCGGCGTATACATGCGATCTGTATGGCGTCGATGTTTCAACCAACCGGGTAACCGTCACGTCTTCCGGCATGACGGGTATCATGATTTTGATGCAGGCTTTGGTTGGGTTGGGCGACAACATCATACTCGTTGATCCGATTTGGCCAAATGGTGGATCGGCGGCACAGGTTATGGGTGGGGAGGTCCGGCGCGTCAGTCTCGAGGCAAACAGTCAAGGAAACTGGCACCTTGATCTTGAAAAGCTATTTGCCGCAACAGATAGCCGCACTCGGATGATCTTTATAAATTCGCCCGGCAATCCGACAGGCTGGATGGTGGAGAGCGATCAACAGAAAGAGATTCTTAATTTCTGCCGAAACCACAGGATTTGGATTGTTGCAGACGAGGTTTACAGCCGTCTGGTCTACGATCGACGTGTTGCCCCTTCATTTCTAGAGATTGCCGAACCCGAAGACCCTATTGTGGTCGTTAACAGCTTTTCAAAATCCTGGGCGATGACCGGCTGGCGCCTAGGTTGGTTAACGCATCCCGAAAGACTAAAAGAAAAAATTGGCGATTTAATTGAGTACAACACTAGTGGCACACCGGAATTTCTTCAGGAAGCGGGGATCACAGCCGTGCGGGATGGTGAAGATACGGTTACTAACATGATAGAGCGTTGCCGGGCGGGAAGGGACGCGGCAAGCTGTCGCCTTAGTGCTATGAATCGCGTTACCTATAGTCCACCGGCAGCTGCATTCTACGCCTTTTTCAAGGTCGACGGTATCGACAACAGCCTCGATTTTGCGAAACGTCTTGCTACTGAATATAAGGTCGGAGCAGCCCCCGGCACTGCGTTCGGCCCGTCCGGAGAAGGGTGGTTGAGGATTTGTTTCGCACAATCCACGGATCGGATCGACGAAGCGATGAACCGACTTGAACGCGCTATGGTCGAGGTATAGGACCATGCACGATCCCATTTACCTAAAAGACGAACACCGGATGCTGCGCAACCAGTTGCGGCGCTTTATTGATGAGGAGGTGCTCCCCAATGGTGAGGCATGGGAGCGCGACGGGATGGTGCCGCGTCATGTTATTCGCAAGATGGGCGAGCTGGGATTTCTCGGCATTCGGTATCCGGAAGCCTACGGCGGTGCCGCGCTCAACACGATCGCAACCATGGTCCTCTCCGAAGAATTGGGACGCTCGACCTTTGGCGGGTTTGCAATAACAGTTCTGGTCCACACGGATATGGCCTCGCCACACCTCGCCAATGCGGGTAGTGAAACGCAGATCGCCAAGTATCTGCCCAAAATTATTTCAGGCAAACTGGTCACTGCTGTCGGCGTCACAGAGCCAGGTGCCGGGTCAGACGTGGCCAGTATTCGAACCCGTGCACTCAAGGTCGACGGCGGTTGGGTCCTGAATGGCAGCAAAATGTTCATTACAAACGGTGTCCACGGCGACCTTTATTTCGTTGCGGTCAAAAGTGGCGACAGTGACGTGCGCTCCCGCGAAATAACGATGTTCATCATCGAAAAAGAGATGGAAGGTTTCAAAGTTGGGCGCCCGCTAGAAAAGATGGGCTGGCGCAGTTCTGATACCGCCGAGCTAGTCTTTGAAGATTGTTTCGTACCAGACGAGAACGTCCTTGGCGAAGTTCATCGGGGATTCTATGCAATTATGCAGAACTTTCAGAACGAGCGCCTGGTTCTCGGTGCGCAATCCATAGGCGAAGCGCAGAAGGCGCTTGAATTAACGCTTGCTTACGTAAAGAACCGTAGAGCCTTCGATGGCACGCTCTGGGATAAACAAGCCATTCGCCAGCGATTGTCACAGCGCCTCGCAGAGGTAGAAGCCGGGCGGCAACTGATCTACCATGCGGCCTGGCTCGACATTCAGGGAATCGATTGCGTTAAGGAGGTCTCTATGGTCAAGGCTTATTGCGGAGAGTTGGTAAACAAAGTTTTGTACGATTGTCAGCAATTCCACGGCGGCTTCGGCTACATGCAAGAGAGCACGATTGAACGCATGTGCCGCGATGCGCGCATCCAATCTGTCGGTGGAGGTGCCTCGGAGGTAATGCTGGAGGAGGTCGCTAAGCGCATCTAGACAGCTATCAGATGCCAAACAAAAAAAGACCTAGAAACATTGTAGATCTAAACATCAATTATGAGCACGTTGGCCGAAGACGCGCACAGCAGATAAACATCATCCCGTTATGCAATTATAACAGCCCATGAGGCTGAAATCAGTGTATGACGGGGCGCAAACAAGCTCGCCCAAATGCCCATTGAAGCTAGGCTAGATGCTATCCGCGCACCTCGACAACCACCTTTCCCGTCGACTTTCGCGCCAGCAACGTGCGCATCGCTTCACCGGCCTCGACAAGGGGGAAACGATGGCTGATATGTGGCTTTAGGATCCCTTTTGCCCATATCTCCCGCAAACCGGCATAGCCTTCATGAATCACCTCAACTTTTTTGCGGTGATAGGCACCCCAGACAAAACCATCGACAGTAAAGCATTTCACCAGCGGATAATTAGTCGGTATTTGGGGAATATCGCCGCTTGCAAAGCCAATAATTATGATCCGCCCTTCGAAGTTAATGCATCGAAGAGACGCCTTGAACGCGTCGCCGCCGACGGGATCATAAATCACGTCCGCGCCGCTAGTGTATTCCAATACTTTATCACGGATATCTTCATCTGAATAATTGATGCCATAATCGGCACCGTAGGACTTCGCCAATGCGACCTTCTCTTCCGTACCCGCAGTTGCGATGACGGTCGCACCCATGGCTTTACCGAGCTCGACCGCCGTGAGGCCAACGCCTCCAGCAGCGCCATGCACCAGCAATACCTCGCCAGATTTGAGGTGCGAGCGATAAGTCAATGCGACATGGCTGGTTCCATAGGCTACCGGAAATGCCGCCGCTGTCGCCCAATCCATATCGTCAGGAACAGCTGTAAGGTTCATGGCCGGCACGTTGGCTTCCTCCGCGAAGCCACCAAAACCGATTGATCCCATGACGCGATCACCAACTTTAACATTTTCGACATCGTCGCCGACAGCGATCACCTCGCCGGCCGCTTCCATACCAGGGCTAAACGGCAATTCGGGTTTTTCCTGATATTCACCAGTCACCATAAGGGTATCACCGAAATTCACCCCGGCGGCATGGACGGCGATCTTAGCCTGTCTGGGACCGGGAGCAGGGAGTTGGAACTCTTCCAGCTTCATCGCTTCGATGCCGTCGCGGCCGTGCAATCTCATTCCTCGCATCAGACTCACTCCCCATCCCGCACTTTGATAATTACCTTGCCCTTCGCTTTGCGGTCGCGCAGCGCCTTGATTGCCTCGCCTGCTTCCGACAAGGAAAATACATGGCTTTGCTGTGGCTGAAGCTGTCCAGCATCCCACATTTTCGACAGGCCATCATAAGAATTAAGCAGAACCTCTGGACTTGTCCGGCGATAACTGCCAACTGGAAAGCCCACAATGGAGATATTCTTAACCAAGACGTAGTTGGCTGGCGCATTCGCAATTATTCCGCTGGCAAAGCCAATAATAATGATTCGGCCTTCAAAATTAATGCAACGTAGTGACTGTGTGAAGGCATCTCCGCTCACCGGATCGTAGATTACATCGGCGCCACCGACGAGCTCCTTCACTCGCGTCCTTATCTCTTCCGTTGAATAGTTGATGGCGTAATCAGCACCGTTATCAAGGGCGAACTGCGCCTTATCGTCAGAGCCTGCCGTCGCCACAACGGTGCAGCCAAGGGCCTTTCCTATCTGGACCGCCGTAGTCCCGACACCGCCCGCCGCACCATGCACCAGCAACACTTCGCCATTTTTCAGATTGACCCGCTCATGCACGAGCGCGGCATGGCTCGTCGTGTGGGTCAAGCAGAACCCACCAGCCATTTCCCAGCTCATACCCGACGGCACATGCATCAGAAACTTTTCTGCTATGACCGCTTCTTCTGCGAAGGCTCCGTAATCGAAAAAACCCATCACGCGATCGCCTGGCTTAAAACGGGTCACGCCCTCACCAACATCAATGACTTCGCCGGCTGCTTCGAGGCCCGGCGTAAACGGCAGCTTCGGCTTGTGCTGGTATTTACCCTCAGACATCAACAGGTCAGGGAAATTAACACCTCCGACGTAGACTTTAACGCGGACTTCACCAACCCCAGGTGTCGGTGCGGGAATATCTTCCAGAGTCAGGGCATCTACCCCATCAAGTGTAGAAACGCGTATCGCGCGCATGATTCCTCTCGTTTAATAGCTATGGAGGGCGACCTAAAGATAGAGGGCAGTGAGACCGCTCAAATTCTTCCGACAGCCCGCCGGTCCGGTTAAGAATGGGTTGTACCAGGTCGTCGTCAATAGATTGTGCCGCTGGGAGGCCGAGTGTGGCACGCTCTAGGACAGCCAAAATTGACATTGGCTCATTTACTTTTACAGGGCCGTTCTCATATTTTAATTAGGTCCTAATAACAAGCATGCAGAGCGATAGACACAAAAGACGCCTCCGAGTTCTACCGGCAAACCAATCTGGCATCGCAAGACGAATTCGCTACTAGTGACCCCTTGCACTCACTTCGTTCCACGGGCAAGGTTGCAAACCATGCGGGGATATTTTGGCATAGGCGTCGAGCGCATCTCTAAACCAATGAACGTTGGCAATCTGTTTTGCTCGGCCCATGCTTTTGGGGCGGATTTTGTGTTCGCCATCTCAGCCAGTGTCGATTTGAAGCAACTCGACCGTTCCGACACCTCGAACACTCATAAACATGTACCGCTTTACGAATACGCAAAACCAAAGGATTTATCCTTGCCTAAAGGTTGTCAGTTAGTCGGCGTCGAACTGTTAGACGGAGCGCATGACTTGCCGAGCTTTACGCATCCAGAACAAGCAGCCTATATCCTCGGGCCGGAAGCAGGTGAATTATCGCCAGGGGTCATTGAGCGCTGCGATCATATCGTAAAGATACCGACTAAATTCTGCGTCAATGTTGGCGTTGCAGGGGCGATATTGATGTACGACAGATGGCTGACGCGGGGACGCTTTGCGCCCCGCCCAGTAGCCCCAGGTGGCCCAACGGAAGAATTGTCACCGCATGTGCACGGCGGTCGCGGCGCACGTTAAACTTATTAGAGGACCGCTGAGGGCCCCAACCACCCCACCGGTAGGATATAGCAAGACATATAGCACCCAACTTCAGCGAGTGATCTTCTGACGGTCGGTAATTTCAGTAATCCTGCCAATCAATGCGCACTTTATCACAAATGTGACAGAGAATGTCGAAGAATTAGCTGTCTGGCTTTTTTAAAAACGGAATGAACGGTATGACCGATGCTGCTATTGCCGAGAAAAGATAGAAGGCATTGATATAACCGATCATAGAAGCTTGCCTTTCGACTTCATTGCTCAATTGCGCGAGACCGCTTGGTGAGTTGAGTGTCCAGCCGCCACTAATAGCAGATAAGGAGAAGGCCTCATTGAAAAGCGACAGATGCTCCGAAAGAACACTGTAGTTTACACCAGTTGAAATGATTACCACACCGACGCAGACAGAGATGATGATCGCGCTTCCAAGGTTCCGAATGAGGTGAAAGACAGCGGTGGCCTCGCCGAGTTTATGGGTTGGTAGGGTTCCGAAAGCAATAACCGTAAGTGGTGCCCACAGGAAACTATTGCCGAATCCCTGGAACGCACTTGTCAACATAACCTCTAACACACTGACATTCATGTCAAATTGTGCCATCATAAGCCCACTTATTGATTGGCTTCCAAAGCCAATTGCAAGCCCGATCCGGGGGTCCAGGCGCGTCAGGAGTGCGAGCGCAACGCTTCCGACCATGCTGCCCATACCACGTGACGCGAGAACAATACCAATTATGGAATCGGGAAACCCTTGGAGGTCTTGTAACATCGTTGGCAGCAAGACCATTGGAACGAAAGCCAGTCCACCGAATGCGAATGCGAAAAAAAGGCCAATTGCGAAGTTTCGGTCCAGAAGGAGTTTTGGGTCGAGAAAGGGACGAGAAACCGTCAGACTGTGAACGATAAATAGATATAAACAGACACCGGCCAGACAGGCCTCAAAGATAATTTCGCGTGAATCAAACCAATCCAAACGCTCACCTCGATCGATCATCAATTGAAAACTGGCGACGGCAATGGTGAGTGCCAAAAACCCAGTCCAATCCAGACGGATCGCTGCATTCCGTTGTCGATCAGTAATAAAAATAAAAATTGTCAAAATCGATATTACGCAGATCGGAAAGGTCATAAAGAAAACCCAACGCCAGTTGTAAGCCTCGGCCACGAAGCCACCGATCGTGGGCCCCACAATCGGCCCACAAACAACGCCAATTCCCCATATTGCAGTTGCCAGAGTATGCTGCCGCCTTTCAAATGAACTAAGAATAATCGCTTGCGAAAGTGGCGTGATTGGCGCCCCCAATATACCTTGTAAAACGCGGTAAATGATTAGCTCTTCAAGCGTCGTCGCCGTACCGCACAATAGCGAAGCAACGGAGAAACCCGTCACGCACCAAATCATCAAGGCGCGCCTTCCAAAACGGTTAGCAAGCCATCCAGATGCTGGGGTTCCCACCGCTGTCGCTACCAAATTAAACGTCACTGTCCAGGCAATTTGATCTTGGGTCGCCGATAATGAGCCCTGCATCTGCGGCAACACGACGTAGGAAATTGTTACGGTCATAGCGAAGAGCATCGTCGCCAAGGTAACTGTGGCAAGGATCCAATAGCGCTTAACACCCAGCCCTGCGTCGGTCAAAGTTACTGCAGTCACTGCCTAGACCCACTGATTGGCACAGTGCGCTCTCCCCAACCGACGACGTAAACGTCGCCATGTTAAAATAAACCTACGGAACGAGACTAGAGCATCCCACCACCTTGTCACTGGCTATAATCAACGGAGAAAAATTCCGTCGCTTGAACCAGGCGGCACCTTTTCGTATTTAAGGATCATGAAAATAGCCTCCCTACTCATTTCGGTATTCACAATCTTCTTGTTTCTACCGGTCCTCGCCCAAGCCAAGCCAAATTTAGTAGGAACGTTTGGCAAGTGGCACGTGCAAACTTACGTTCAAGGCCGCAGCAAGGTTTGCCTAATTTGGAGCCAACCCGAAAAGTCCAAGGGTAACTATAAACGCCGGGGCGAAGTATATGCATACGTGACGCAACAACCGGCCGAAAAGCGATTCGATGAAATTAGTATCTCTATTGGATATCAATTCAAAAAACAAAGCGCGCTTAGTGTTAAAATAAAGAAAACAACCTTTTCGATGTTCACCGATGGGAGTACGGCCTGGAACCGAAAACCGTCCGATGACTCCAGAATGGTGAGAGCCATGCAAGCCGGCATAAGGATGACTGTCAGAGGAACATCGAGCCGAGGTACAAAAACCACCGACATATTCTCGCTCAAAGGCTTTTCTAAAGCGTATGCAACAATGAACAAAAAATGCGGCGTCAGAAAAAAGAAGTCTCGCTGATTAATAAAACTGCGTTGATATCCAACACCTGTTGTAATGTGGAATCCATGTCTAATAAGGGCATTACCTCCAATTTCACTATCTGCATTTTGTTGGGTAGACTTTCAGAAAGTCCATAACAGTCGCCTGAATTGCAATCGAATTTATAAATTAAACAGTGATATACGGCTAAAAAGTTTTCATAGCTGAGTGCGGTTCTCCCTTGGCTACAACTATGCTTCTGCCGTATACCCCAACTTATGAGTGAGCCAACCGCCACAATCGATATAAATTCAATGCCGAAACCCTCCGGGGTAGATAAACGCACTAACTTAATCGGCCTGTCTCGTGCTGAGGTTTCTGCGGCACTTGCTACACTCGATGTCGAGCGCTACCGCGCTGATCAGGTTTACAGCTGGATCTATGCAAAGGGTGCGGTTGACTTCGAGGCTATGACTAACCTATCGAAGGAACTGCGTTCACGCTTAAAAAAGTTATTCCGGATCAGTCGACCTGGCATCAGATCAGACCAAAAATCCGTTGACGGCACGCGGAAGTGGCTCCTTGGGTTCGAAGATGGCAACGCGGCGGAGACTGTCCATATCCCGGAAACCGATCGCGGCACACTTTGCGTCTCGAGCCAGGTTGGCTGCACCTTGACTTGTGCGTTCTGCCACACGGGAACGCAGCGTTTAGTGCGTAACTTAGACGTTGGTGAAATCGTCGGCCAAGTCATGCTGGCGCGAGACCATATAGAGGGATGGCCATCACCCAACGAAGAAAAACGCATCACAAATATTGTGATGATGGGTATGGGTGAGCCACTTTATAATTACGAAAATGTTAAGAAAGCACTGAAGATTGTGATGGACGGAACCGGCGTCGCCATCTCGAAACGCCGCATAACTCTGTCCACATCCGGTATTGTGCCGATGATCGAGAAGTGTGGGGCTGAGCTTGGCGTTATGCTCGCAATTTCACTGCACGCCGTAACAGACGATGTGCGAGACAAGCTCGTCCCCATCAATAAGAAATGGCCAATTAAGGAGTTACTTGCTGCTTGCCGTGCATATCCGCCTGCGCAAAACGCACGGCGCATCACATTCGAATACGTCATGCTGGACGGCGTCAACGATTCCGAAGCAGACGCACGGGAGTTGTGTCGCCTAATCAAGGGTATTCCAGCCAAGGTCAATATGATCCCATTCAACCCGTGGCCCGGCAGCACATTCGAGTGTTCACATCCAGACGCAATCAAAAAATTTGCTCGTATCGTCGAAAAAGCGGGTTATGTAGCTACTATACGCAATCCGCGCGGTCGAGACATCCTCGCAGCCTGCGGACAGCTAAAGACTGAGAGCGAGCGTTTACAAAAATCCAAACGTCTTAATTAAAATTTCATTTTTTAGGAGTTTCCTCGTGAATGAATCCAAAGCGCCGCGCATGACCCCCTTGCCCGAAGATCAATGGACCGATGAGATGCGCGAGATGTTCAATCCGACCATCAAGACCTTCGGCCGTGTCTTCAATATTTTCACCACCCTCGGGCGTCATCCAAAACTTTTAAAGCGCTGGATGGTGTTCGCCAATCATTGCCTGTTGAAGTCAAGTCTGACGCCACGCGACCGCGAGTTAGTTATACTCCGTGCCGGCTGGCTGAGTCACTCTGAGTACGAATGGGCGCAGCACAATCGTATCGCCCTTGAGGCGGGTCTAACACAGGAAGAGGTTAACCGTGTCAAAGACGGCGGCGGTGCGTCCGGATGGACTGAGGCCGAGAAAGCTCTGCTGATCGCCGTTGACGAAGTTTTGGATGAAAAAAACCTAAGCGATAAAAATTGGAATGCGTTAGTAAAACATTTCAAAGAGCAGCAGATTATCGACATCATTTTCACTGCCGGCAACTACGCCCTTTTAGCTATGGCCCTCAACACACTTGGCGTCGAAGTCGACGACGGTGTTTAAACATGACCTTTGAATTTTTATATCTCAGGCGTTTCTGTTTGCCACCAGCATAATCGCGTTATGTCCGGATGGAGCAGACTCGCTCGACCATAGCAGCAATCTATTTGCAATAGATTCTCGCCCGCAAATAAAAAATCTACCGCCATCTCAAAGTCCTACCACCGTCGGTTCGGGTTCCCTTTAATCGTTCAAGGAGAGAGGTTTAGGCGGAACGACGGTCAATCTGGTTTTGTTCCCGTGGTATTAATGCGGTAAAGGGTGCGGAACTTATCTGGCGGCAAAACGTCCGTGGTCGCCTTGTGCATCAGGGTGCGGTTATCCCAGATCAACAAGTCACCAACTCGCCATTTATGGCGAAAGTGAAATCGAGGATTATCCGTATGTATAAAGAGCTCATCGATCAGTGATCGGCTCGCATCCGGCGCCATATTGAGGATATCCTTGATCCCGGTACTAACCGCATTAGAAATAAAGAGGCCTTTGCGCCCAGTTTCTGGATGAGTTCGCACCAGCGGATGTGTAACTTCAGGCGTCTTTTCACGTTCCGTCTCGTTCAAAAGGTTCCACCGCGCCTCGGCGTGTTCTCTGTTGCGAGACCAACGATACTGCTGGCGCACCCTCAATCCTTCCAGCTGCATTTGTTTCTCCGGTGTTAACGCATCGTAAGCGGCGGCGAGGTCCGCAAAAATCGTATCGCCGCCTTCCTCAGGAATCTCCAAGGCGTAAAGCATTGTCGCATTGGCTGGCACTGGCTTATAGGAGTAATCCGAATGCCAGCTGGAGCCGGCATCACGTATCCCTTTCGGCCGACCCATCTCGGTTCGGTTCGAAAGGACGGTGATCCCTTTGAATTCATGATGATGATACATTGAGACGGTATGTGGCTCGACCGGGCCAAACCGCTGGCCCAAGGCATAAAACTGAGCCGCATTCAGGGACTGACAGTGAAATAACAAAACCTGGTGTTCGAGATACATGTCATAGAGAACTTTCCAAGTTGCATCATCGAAGCCTCTCGAAATATCGAGACCTTCGACTTCAGCGAAAAACGTTTTCCCGATGCGCCGAACTTTCATGGAATCACCTCCAGCCTTACTGCGGCAGATGCTTGCCGCGCTCGTTGTTCCCTTTAATATGTTCTCAAAAGGAGCTCCACAAATGCCTTTCGATTTCGATCCCTATGATAAAGCTGTGATCGAAGATCCTTACCCGGCATACAAATATTTGCAAGATAATGAGCCGGTTCACTACAGTAATGCGCTACGATCATGGATATTGACCCGGTACGAAGATGTTCGGCCAAGCCTGAATGACCCGCGTTTATCGGCCGACCGGATCACGCCTTATCTTGAGCGCATTTCGCCAAGTGAACGTCTGAAAGTACAGACCGTCGGACCGATGCTGCAAAGATGGTCTGTCTTTATGGATCCTCCGGACCACACAAGAATGCGAAAGCTGCTTAATCACGGCTTCACCTCGACCGCGCTAATCAATTTCCGCCCACGGGTCCAGGCGATCGTCGAGCGAATGATAGATCAATTAATAGCAAAGGGTGCAAATGGTGAAGAGATTGATTTTATTAATTCCTTCGCCTACCACCTGCCGGCAACGGTGATCGCGGAAATGCTTGGCGTGCCCGAATCGGATGTCGAGCAATTTAGAGCATGGTCGGAGGATTTGGCCACTTTCGTGGGCAGCGCTACAGACACTCCGAACAAAGTCCGGCTCGCAGAGGCCAGTGCCATCGCGTTGACTGACTATTTCGCCACGACCATCGAGATGCGCCGTACCCATCCCCCGGCTGCGAAAGACGTTACCGTGATTGACCACATGATGGCGGCAGAAGAAGACGGGGATACGCTGTCACTTGCGGAACTGATATCGAACGCTGTCCTGTTACTATTTGCCGGACACGAAACAACGACTAACCTGCTCGGAAACGGACTTATCGCCCTTTTGCGCAATCCGGAGCAATTGCGTCTCTTTACGGAGCAGCCGGACTTGGCGGAGAATGCGGTCGAAGAAATTCTGCGCTACGACGGGCCGGTCGGTTCCCTAGCGCGGAGTGTATTGGAAGACATGGAGATCGGCGGCAGAAAACTCCAGCGTGGCCAGCGGGTCTACTGTATGTTAAATGCAGCGAACCGCGACCCGCGGCAATTCAACAACCCAGATTGCCTCGACATCACCCGTGAAAACAACCGCCACATCGCTTTTGGTTACGGAATTCATTTTTGCGTTGGGGCCCCACTCGCGCGGATGGAAAGCCGCTTCGCACTAGCCGCGATGATGAAACGGATGCGTGCCATCGAATTAGGAAATAGCCCACCCATTTGGCGGGATTCTCTCGTTCTCCGCGGTCTCTCCAGCCTAATGATCCGATTTAAGGCAGCCTAGATCGACGGAAGCTCCATCACTGCTTGATGGAGTTTCTCGATATGTTGCCGCTTCTCAAGCCCGCCACCCAGCGTGCGAAGACAAAGGTGCGTCAAACCAATCTCGCGCCAGCCGGCAACTCGAGCCTTCCACTCGGCTTCGCGTGGACCAACGACCGCGACACCGGCCTCTACCCCAAGACTGTTTGGATCTCGGCCCGCCGCCTCCGCTTCTCGGCGAATATCATCGCGAAGGCTAGGAAACTCCTCTGGCGAGCAAAGGTTAAACCAGCCATCGGCCTGCCGCCCAATGCGCCGGCGAATACGCTGGATGGGGAGACCTGCCGCCCCGATCCACATCGGGATCGGTTGTTGGATTGGTAGTGGGTTAATACCGGCACCCGAAAGGCTGTCGTACTCACCTTCGAAATCCACCGTCTCTTCCGTCCACAATCGTCTGAGAAGGTCTATCTGCTCCTCGCATCGTTGGCCTCGTGTGTGGAAGTCGGCCCCAAGAGCCGTGTATTCTTCCAGGTTCTTACCGACACCAATACCAAGGCGCAGGCGGCCACCGGAGAGATTATCAAGCGTCGCGGCTTGTTTCGCCACCAAGACTGTTGGGCGAGCCGGCAACATTATGACGGACGGTACAAGCTCTATCTCGCTTGTAACCGCCGCGATGTAGGTCATTATGGTCATTGATTCATGCAACGGCCCACTGCCGCTCCTATAGACCTGTTCAGGTACCCGCAAGTGCGTAAGGCCCAACTGTTCTGCCGCCTGAGCAAACTCAACAATCAGATCGATATCGTCACCAAGTTCGCGCACGGGCAGCGAAACGCCAATCTTCATTCTCCACTCCTTTATAATTCAAGGGCACCATCGTACCGGCGAGGACGGGGTGCCGTATTTTTACCTGCCAACATCTCCGCTGCAGTCCAACCGACCTGTCCATGACGCCCGTTGCCGTAGCGGATCAGTGACTGGTCGACGAACGCTCGAATATCGCCGGGAAAATCCAGCCAAATACGCATCAGGACGCGCTTTAAGGTTTCATCTTCCACCACCGCATGAGCGGCTCGCCCGTGCAGGACCGTGTAATTATTGCAGAACTGAATATCACCCTTGCTGAACGGGAATTCGAGACATATTTCAGCAGCGATTTCATCTAATAGATCAAAGGTCGCATTCTCTTCCGTGGTTAATGAATTACCACTGCGTTCGGCTGCATTGTTGATCCAGTTGCGATTGTATTGACATGAAATGACGCCGTCTTTTTCACTGAACAAAGGAACTTTATAACCGGTGGTTGGTGTTTCGTGCGGAGCATGTTCATCCATTCGGTCCCACTCAAAGCCTTCGTAAAGCCGGGGTAAGACCGACGCATCCCGCCTGAGAACTTCATTGTAAACTGCCGTTGAGCTAGCGACCCGGCTCGGTGGATCGTCGGGCGCCTGTTGAACACACAGCAGCGAGACCACGTCCGTAAGGTCGATATGCAATTTTGATTCGCGGGGAAACCCAACACCACGTCGTCCTTGGCTCGGGCGAAGTTTTCCATCAGTGACGTAATGAATAAAAGTGGCATCTCCGTTTTGCGTCAGACCTTTGCCGAGATGACTACAGAACCCCCAGTACATCCGCTCGATTTCATCGTACCTATATCCATCGACCGGAAAGCCACGCACCAGGGCAAAGCCACGACCATCGCCAAGATCACGAGAAAGCCGGCGTAATCGTGCGCTAAGACCAGGTAGTGGAAAATTCTCTTTCGTGATACGTTCTAATTGTATACCGGCAACGCCCTGGAGCGCCGATGCCAAAGCATTGCAATCGGCATCGTTCAAGTGATATTCCCAAGAATGTTCTTGCTTTAATTGTTCGCCGGTCCAAACACTCGCGCCACGTATGGGCCTCATCCGAATACCGGTCATCACCTTCTCCCTTAATTACTACCAAACAATATAGGGCTTTTTTCTTTTCCGTGACATGATGCATGTCACGCCTATCTCTTTTTACAAAAGAGGGAAACACATGGCAGAAGACAGACTACTCTTCGAGCTTTCGGATGGAATTGCAATTCTTACGCTCAATCGACCCGAAGTGATGAACGCGTTTGAGGATGGCATGCGGGAAGCTTTGTTCGGACGCCTCGAAGAATGTGAGGGCAATCGTGATGTCCGTTGTATCGTTATTACCGGGGCAGGCTCCGCGTTCTCGGCCGGCGGCGATATCGCCAGCATGGCTAAGCTGCAAGAAAATAACAACCTGTCGATCGTAGAGGCACGAATGAATATTGCCGGTCAGGTAATCCAACAAATCCGCCGCATGCCGCAACCAGTGCTGGCAGCGATAAACGGCCCAGCAGCTGGAGGCGGAATGAACTTGGCACTAGCTTGCGACATGCGGATTGCCAGCGACAAAGCGGTTTTTGCCGAAAGTTTCGTGAAGATCGGTCTGATACCCGATTGGGGCGGCTTGGATTTTCTCAGCAAGCTCGTCGGCACGGCAAAAGCCATGGAATTGATGATGCTAGGCGATCGGATCGATACTGCGGAAGCACACCGCCTTGGCCTGGTCAACCAGATGGTGACACACGACTCGTTTTGGGACGCGGTTAAGAAACTCGCACGCCGTCTCGCCAATGGGCCACCTGAGACCCTTGCCGCCATCAAGGAAGGCGTCTATCGAAGCATTGAAAGCACTCTGCCGGAGACATTGTCGTACGAGTATAAGACGCAGCGCCAGCTATTCTTGAGTGACGATGCGCGTGAAGGTATGAGAGCATTTCTTGAAAAACGGCCAGCTACCTTCGGTAAGTTAGATGATTAATTTACTCGGCGGCTTCCGCCGCGGCAGTGCCCAGCTCATCCGTCTCGATCGTCACACGGTTCATTAACCGTCTTTCCGGCCAATAATCAGCGCAGGCGTAATGACTCGTCGAACGGTTATCCCAAAGAGCGACCGAATTTGGACGCCAGTGAAAGCGACATTGAAAATCCGGCCGGGCGCAATGCCGATTTAACATATTCAGCAAACCCCGACTTTCATCCTCACCTACACCGAGAATACTCGCCGTGAAACTTTCCGAAATGTACAGGCTCTTCCTCTTCGTAACCGGGTGAACTTTAATCACAGGATGCGTGATCGGAGGATTGGCAGCACGAGAAGCCTCCATGCGTTTCCAATTGTCACCATCCCAACTACGAAACTTCTTCGGGCTACCGTGCAGTTTCATGAAGTCATGCATGGCATACTTGTCCTCAAGATAAGCCTTCATATCATCAGACAGTGCATCGTAGGCGGCGCCCAGACCCACAAAGATCGTATCCCCACCCGTCTCGGGCACTTCTACAGCACGCAAAATCGAGGCGAACTCTGGCTCTGCCCTGAAAATACCATCCGAATGATAATGGTTTACGTTTGGTGGCCGCTCGTGGTCATTGATCAAAACGTGCATTTCCGGCACGCCTTCCTCCACGAGAAATGCAGAGCGTTTTGCAATTCGCAACCTGCCAAACTTAGCTGCAAAGTCGCGTTGCTGCGCTGGCGTAATATCCTGATCCCGAAAAAAAACAACGCCATGCGCCATCAAGGCGGCATGGATTTCACGCAGTGTATCATCATCGACACCGGCGGCTATATTAACACCACCAAGCTCCGCTCCGACGGCGGGTGTCACAAGATTGACTGAAATGCGTTCGTAATGCGTCATGAGGATAATATGTAGACCAAAGCCAACACTGCCAAGTCAATCAAACAACACAATACACCCCCGAAAGCGCACCGCGTATTTCGATTGCCGCGCAAAAATGAAAACAAAATTCAATGCGGAGGCGCTGCAGAAGCGTCTGATCGAGATTGTGTTCGGACTGCGCCAAAAATTCCGGCCGCTTCGTCGCATCGCTCCGCGTTCAGGCTTATCCCGCGTAGACCTGGAAGAGAATACCGGACAGCATTCCGCCTGTCAGCGACAAGGCGATGTAACATAGAAAAAGGGGCTTGCGGACTAATGCGTACACCGCGATTGCAGCCGGGATACTTGTCACGCCACCAGCGATCAGGAAAGCCATTCCCGCGCCGGGCGCAGTGCCAAGTTCTATCAATCCGGCAACAAGCGGCAGGGCGGCATAACCATTCAAATAAGCCGGTATGCCCACGATCGTGGCAAGCGGGATAGCCCACGCATTGCCCTGCCCAAGAACGGCTGCGATCTGGTCGGCCGAGATGTAGACAATCATCAGACTTTCCAACAGGAACGCGAGGGTCAACCATTTTAGTAAAAACTGGGCCGTCGCACCTGATTCCCGGTAAAACTTCTGGCGGCGGTCCCCTTCTTTCCAGAATTTCCAAATGACCTCCGCGTTTGGGTCAATCGTCGGCGCGCCGCAACCGCCGCAGCCACCAGCATCTTCACGTAGAGACGATGCAAACACACCGCGCATCATTAGAGCCGCAGTTGTAAAACCGCCTATTATGCCAATCCCGATAGCCGCCATCGTCTTGGCGACAGCGAAATCAACACCAAGGGTTCCTACGGTTAACACAAACATTGTTGGGTCCATAAGGGGCGAGGCGAGCCAGAACGCCATGACGGCCGGCACTGGAACGCCCATCGCGAGCAAGGCCGCAATCAAAGGAATAACGCCGCAAGAACAGAACGGCGACAACCCGCCGAACAAGGCAGCAAAAACGATCATTCCCGACAAATGCCCATGAAACGCTTTCGCAATTAGTTTGTCCGCACCGGTCGAACGAGCATACGCCGCAGCCATAATAGCAACCGCCAGGAACGGTGCCATGCCTGAGAAAGCCTTTGCGACAAAATCCAAACTCGCTTCCGCCTGCAGAGGTAGGAAAATCGCCAACCCCAAAAAGATGGCGACAACGACCAACCAAGCTTTTTCAATTCTTCGGCCAACACCGGCCGCGTTTTTAAGGTGGATCGCAATATCCGACATTGTTCTTCTCCATCTGCGCTAAGCGGCGCTCTGCCAATCGTCTTGTTCCAAAATAACTCTGGCAGAACATTCCTCGATGAGGAAACTGATTAATGGCGGCATCTCGAAAAAATCAAAACCATAATGAATCTCTCTGGCCCGCCGATAATGACTTACCAACCAAACGCGGGTCAACAGGTTGGATAAGGCGGACGCAGGCACACCGAGGGAACGTTTAATATCATTAACAATTAAGACCTTTCCACACCGCCTTCACCAGACCCCGATACATTGAGAGGCGCATGCCCGCAGTTTCCTCGCCTATCAGCATTATAAAACGTGTCCGATCCTTATAAACTAACACATTCTCGCTAATATCGAAATGATCCCATCTGACAGATCCATCAGCGAATATTTAAGCGAATTCCGCTAATCGACTACTTCAAGGTCGAGCAATGGTGCATGTTGTTGGGCACCGTAGATATCTGTATCGCCTGGCGAGCCAGATGGAATTTTGCGCGGCAACGTAACCTTAATCGCATAGGCTACGTCAAAAGGGATGACCGCAACTTCATTGTCCGTTACCCCATAAAGCGGCGCTAAGTTCCGTGGCGCAAGGACCCCACTGTCTCGGACCTTTTCATAGGTCTCTGCATCCTCGAACATCACATCGAGAGTAAATTGCAATGCCCCTGCATTTTTCGAGCGGATGACCTTTGCCATCTCTCTCAATTTTGCCATCAGAGTGCCTCCATCTCCATGCGCACCGCTTCCAACGGATGGTCGCATTCCATCACATGCCAGACGCTAAATTCGTAGACCGGCCCTACCGGCATGTCTGACGGCGAGAAAGGAATCGCCATATTGCCGGAAATGCACATTCGACCCTCGAAATCCCCGTGTAAGAGAATGTAACGCATCTTGGCGCAAACAGCTTTGGATATTTCCTCCGTATCACCGATAACATCGACCAACAGCCCCAGCTCATGCGCGGCAGTCTCCTGAACCGGCTCGATAGCGCCCATCGTCGCATTCTTTCCGTAAACGTGAACGCTGATGCGAAAAGTTGCCGGATCAATGTTAAGCTGGCCGACTTCAAATGTCGCCCGTGCCTTGCAATCGTCGACGTACTTATCAATTTGTCCGATGAGGATCGGGTCGCGGGTTCCGGCCATCGAAACCGTGCGATAACCAAGCGATTTTACCCCTTCCAGTTTCACCGTATAGCGGTTGGCCGGCTCAAAACGGCTGCCCGTTACCTTTACAGTCCGGTCATCGAGTTGAGCAAAATCGGCATGCGTAGTATCGACAAGGCCGGTGGGCTCCTTGAGATGATAAGGACTTGGGTTTTCATAAAGAGTATGAGCTGCAACCCGGGTGCGAGTTACACGCTTTTCCGGATGTCCCGGCTCGACAGTGAAATGATCGTCATATAGCGTACCGATTACGCCGTCGCCGCCCAGACGAGGCTCAGCCACCTGAGCGCCACATTCAATGATTTTGCCAAGATGCCAGGCAAGGCCTGCATCAGCCCCTCGCATCAAAGGGATCGCCGCATAAATCGCCGCATCACTGGCACGGCCTGCAATGACCACATCAGCCCCATCCTCAAGAGCTTTCTGAAACGGTTCCGGCCCCATCATTGCCACCACACGATGCGAATTCTCAATCTGGTCCTCGGTAAGGTCGCCGATCGGCCCAAGTGGCGCAATCTTCCCGGCTCTTGCTTTCGCCTTGAGTGTATCCTTCGATTGCTCACTGCGGATCACTGCAACTTTTGGATGAAGGTTCTTTTCGGCCGCAATCTCGCGCACTATCTCCATCAACCAGTCCACATGCGGATCACCGCCGCCACCGCCTGCAGAGCCAATAAAAACGGGCACGCCCTTCTTAGCCCCGCCTTCCATCATTAGCGACAGGTCGCGCTTCGCCGCCGGGCGTGACACGAATGCCGTTCCCGCACCTAGATAATAAGGCCCTGGGTCCATCGAACCCGCATCGGCGGCAATAAGATCGAGATCCATCGCAAGTGCGCATTGAATTGACTCTTCAGCATAGCCGTAACCAAGCATCCCAGTCGCCGCAAACATTCGTATTGGTCTCATGTTTTATCTCCCGCACAGCGTGCCCTTACGTTGCCATTTAGAGTCTTAGTTACGCCGGTTTTTTCCCCAGTCCACGTCTTATTGATGGGTCAAGGTAGTTACTTCTTTTGAGTCGTGGAATTTTTCAGCCCTACAAGTGACCTTGACCGGCAACTATTCTACCAACGGCCTCTTTAGCGGTCCCATATCCAAATTCTATTTGAAAGTGAGAAGGTCCCCTCAATTTGCAAAACAATATAATCAAAGCTTTGACCGATCACTCACAATGAACCATCTACAATCCCAAGCGAATGGCGCGCGGGCAATAAATTATGCGTACAACCAGGAGTTAATAACTCCTCACCACTCGGTCGCATGCTCACAACACGGAGGGGCATTGCAAATGGCACGATTATCCCTTTTTAACAGCCCTCTTGTGTTTGGCTTTGAAGAATTTTAGCGCCGCATCAACCGCATTACAAAGATGGAAACCGATGGGTATCCGCCGTACAACATTGAAAAAACTGGAAAATCAGCTGAGAATAACGTTGTTAGTTGCTGGTTACAACGCAAATGAACTACACATCCATTTGGAAGACAATCAGTTGGTCATTGGCGGCACTCAAGATGATGTTGAATAACTGCGCGACTTCCTGCATCGCGGTATCGCAGCAAGACAATTCCAGCGCAGCTTCATCCTCGCAGAAGGCATCGAAATTCTCGAAGTCTACCTTAATTGCAGCCTACTGCACATCGATCTCGAAAAGCCCCCACCGGAGACGCAGATATGAACCTTCCCGTTTAAAACTGGTCCATGAGGACAAAATAAGTAGACAAACAAATGTCCAATCAGGACATCCCTTTATTATCGGAAGACGACTTTGCGCGTCTTGGTGCAGAAAAATTGCGTATACCCGGCAATTCATGCACGGCAATAAAAAGCACTTTCTGCTAGTTGCAGGTGATGGATGAAAACTCGGAGAAGCCTCGGATGACGAGACCAATATCACAGCCGCGCTCGAAAAAGACTTCGAGCCTGTCAGCGTGCACTGATTTTAGGATTATCCAGAGTTAGGCGGCGGCTTCAGAAGTCGTCTCGATTAAGAAGGCGTAGAGTGCATCGGGATTTTTCGAGCCTCGCAGCTTCTCGCAAATGCGTCTGTCCCGCATCAGGCGTGAAACGCGCGCCAATGCCTTTAAGTGGTCAGCACCGGAGCATTCAGGCGCCAACAGCAAAAATATTAGATCAACCGGTTGCTCGTCGATCGCTTCAAATTCTATCGGCTTTTCAAGTCGAGCAAATATTCCGTGGAGACGATCGAGTCCCGGCAATTTGCCATGCGGGATAGCAATCCCGTTCCCGACGCCAGTCGTACCAAGTCGTTCGCGTTCGATCAAAGCGTCAAAGATCAAGCGCTCACTCAAATTCGCAACATTAGCGGCTCGCTTTGCTAGTTCCTGCAAAGCCTGTTTCTTGGAAGTTGCCGGGAGTTTCGCAACGATGCTTTCCGGCGTGATTAGATCAACAATTTCCATTATTCCACGCATCGAGCTATTTAACGGTCATTAATTAGTTGCATCCGCTTTTGTTCAAAATCTATTCGCAACATCAATCCTGCCACCACGGCGACTGAGATCATAAGCTTCATAGGAGGCAAGGTATTAGGAGTCAATAGACACGCGTTTACATTATGTAAATCATGGAATTACTTACATCTCATAGTGACCCCGCCTTCATCCGCCGGCGTTCTACCGAGGAACCGATTCGCATTGATTCCCGATACTTCGCTACCGTTCTGCGTGCAATATCAATCCCCTCCTCACGCAGGATCTCAACAATCTTATCATCCGACAAAATTGATTTTGGAGGCTCGTTATCGACTAAAACCTTTATCCTAAATCTCACGGATTCTGCTGAATGCGCGTTTCCGCCCGAAACACTCTGAATTGCAGAGGTAAAAAAATACTTAAGCTCGTAAAGTCCCCGTGGAGTCGCCATGAATTTATTCGTAGTAACCCGGCTAACCGTGCTCTCATGCATTTCTATCACCTCGGCGATATCACGAAGAATTAGTGGTTTCAAATGCTCTACGCCATGGCGGAAAAAGGCATCCTGCTGGGCTACTATCTCACCCGCCACTTTCAAAATGGTCGTCGCTCTTTGATGCAGTGATTTTACCAGCCAATTCGCGGTTTGAAATCGCTCATTGACATACTCCTTCTCTTCCTTTCGCTTCAATCCCTTGCTAATCGTCGTAAAATAATCGGTATTGACTAGCACGCGGGGGAGTGTCTCTTGATTGAGTTCCAAGAACCATCCTCCGTCAGGATGGGGCTGCATCAATATGTCAGGCGTCACGCTTTGCAAAGCTTCTTCACGAAAATTGCTCGCTGGCTTTGGATCAAGAGCGCGAATTTCCGAGACCATATCCGCAAGGTCTTCCTCATTAACTTGGCAAACCTTTAGCAAAGCCATTTTGTCGCGCCGCCCCAAAATTTCTAAATTTTCGATCAGCGTTTCCATAGCTGGGTCCAGGCGCCCAAGATCTCGCAACTGCAAAGCCAAACATTCCTTTAACCCGCGCGCAAAGACACCCGGCGGATCAAACTGTTGCAATCGTTCAAGAACCGCCTGAACTCGCTCTATTTCGCAGCCAAGCAAATCCGAAACATCCTCGATTTTGCCAACCAGCCAGCCAGAGTCGTCCAGCATATCAATAAGGTGGACGCCAATCATCCGCTCCGCCGGAGCCTTTATATCGAGCATTAGTTGCTCGGTCAGGTGTTCCCTCAGGGTAGGCTCTTCGCTTAACGTGGATTCAAAGTCGCCGAGACTTTCGCCGAAATCACTCCGGCCTCCTGCCCCAATAGGGGAAGACGCCTCAAACCCACTGCGCAGTTCGTCCGATACATCGCGCGGATGCTGGTCGTCCCATACATTCTCATAGTCCATATCGAGGGGTTTGTCGTCCGACGACGGCAGGTCTCCGCCAGCGGTCATATCTACCGAATCCAGCTCGTCAAACTCGTCGTCACCAGCCTTTACAACATCATCCGGCGCAGTTGCATCTCCTTGCCCGATCTCACCCGCCTGACCATCATCTCGTTCAAGCATCGGATTTTGACTTAGTTCGTCTTCAACGAATTCCGTCAATTCGATATTCGACAATTGCAATAGCTTGATGGCCTGCTGCAGCTGCGGCGTCATTACCAGAGATTGAGATTGCCTCAGGTCGAGGCGTTGTGAAATCGCCATCTTCTAGCCGGTCAACATCCTCAAAGACTAAACCGGTCGCCGAGATAAACCTCCCGCACCCGTTGACTCTGGACGATTTCGTCGGGCGTCCCCTCCATCAAAACCTGACCATCGTGCAGAATATATGCCCGATCGACGATATCGAGTGTTTCCCGAACGTTATGATCTGTGATCAAGACACCTATACCCCTGTCTTTTAGGTGCGTGACAAGTTCGCGGATATCACGTACTGCGATAGGATCTATTCCTGCTAGTGGCTCATCGAGCAAAATAAAATGCGGTTGTGTAGCCAATGCGCGAGCTATTTCCACACGCCGCCGTTCCCCACCCGAAAGTGTAATTGTCGAGGTGCGCCGAAGGTGCGATATCGAAAATTCAGCGAGCAAGTCTTCTAGGATCGTTTCGCGGACGTGTCGGTCCGGTTCGATCATTTCGAGAACCGCACGAATATTCTGATCAACTGTGAGACCCCTAAATATGGATGGTTCTTGCGGCAAATAGCCAACACCAAGACGCGAGCGTCGGTACATCGGCAGATTGGCTACATCTTGGCCATCCAGGATGATTTCTCCATAGTCTGCAGCAATCAGTCCTGTAATGATATAGAAGCAGGTCGTCTTTCCAGCGCCGTTAGGTCCTAACAATCCTACGACCTCCCCGCGCTGCACATCTAGGCTAACATTTCGCAGAACCGGTCGTCTACGATATTGCTTGCCAAGGTTTCGAGCCGACAAGCCTGGCATTCCCGTGATTAGCCGCGGACCATCACCCGACTCAGCCGATCCATTATCTGATTTGTTTTCTCGCGTCATATTAGGGTTGCCGTCCTTGTTCCAACTTTTACACCACAAATAAAACCGAGGCCTCAGCGAGGCCGATTGTTCGGGTGGATCAGGCCACGAACCCGGCCTTTTCCTCCAATCAATTTGCTGATGCCTGTATTTAAATCAACTTCGGCCTCATTTCCGTTCAACTGGGTCTTACCTCGGGTAATCTTAACATTATCTTCCAGTTTCACGATACCAGTAAGGACATTATACACACCTTTACCTGCGCGGACGATCTCACTTTTGGTCGAAATGTAAACATTTCCCCATACGTTCACTTGATGAATTTCTTGCTTTCCACGCTGATTCGTGTCGATGAGCGCCAGCAATATATCAGCTTTAATCTTCTGATGTTCCTTGGTGATTGTCGCATCACCGCGCGCCACAAACTGCTGTTTAGCTTCCCAATACTCAAGCTGATCACGTGCCGTTATTATCCCCTGATTGGATTCTATTCGAAGATTACTGCCGACTAATACGAAATTTTTAGTGTCTACTTTATATTCACCACGATCACCAAAAACGCTCTCATTCTTCGAGAGAATCTGGACATTGCCGTCAGCGAATAACCTATATAATTGGTTACCAGCGCTATTAGGCCCTTCCCGATAGTGCGCCGTCAGCGTATCTGCGCGCAACTCGACTCCACTGCGGACCGCACGCGCATTACCGGTTGCTACAACTTTATTTTCGTTTCGATACCAAACCAAACCATTTTCCGCCGTCAAATCCAGCGGATCGTCGCCACTTTGAAAGAGAGACTGCGCGCTGGAGAATGTCACACCCCAAACGAGCGTAACACAAGTGACCAAAAACCAACGCAGCCCATATCTCACTTTTTATTCATTCCCTTCTGAAGGTCAGTTGGATTACTCAGCAGGATTACATGACTCTTACCATGTAACTCCACGCTCTCACCATGATTACGGATAGTGAAACCCTCAGCCTGAAGGTGTCCAAACGACCCTTGTCCCTCTACCGGTTCTGTTCCAATCGCGTCCCCAGAGCGCAAATCAAAAACAGCGCTCGTCGTTCGAAACTCATAGCCTTTGTCGTGAAACAAATTAACCGTTCCCGCGAGCTCGAGAAACTGTGTTAACCGGTTGTAATTGCCAAGCTCCGCAGTTATGGCAACCCAGGAACCATCTTCCATCAAAATATCAGCTTTTGGCTGCAGGAGTTCGATTGCCGGCGAATTTGGATCTGCTTGTTCCGCTGCTTCGGCGGTTACAAAAAACGGGCGTTTCGACCTATCGACCCCGGTATATCGAGCCCTTTCCATCCTCAAATTCTCGGCCGCAGTCCTATCGATTTTCCCTTCAAACCCGATTTGAAACAATCCATCTTGTTCCTTCAACTGGGGCCAAATAACGACCACAAGCAGCAAGGCCATGGCAACCGTCGGCAGAATCACTTTCATAAGTCCAACGAATTGTCCGTAAACTCGGCTCGCCCGCTGTGTCCGGCGCGCGGTGAGACCGACTTTGCGACGTTCCGACGCTTCGGCGGCCATCTTCATTAGATCAAGTAATCCCAGCCTTCAAAAGGTCGTGGATATGGAGTACGCCGATCGGCGTAGAAGACCCTTCAGCGACCACGAAAAGGTTCGTGATTTTCCGCTCATTCATAAGCGAAACAGCCTCAGCGGCTAAAGCCTGCGGCTTAATGGATTGAGGCGATTGCGTCATAACCTCAGCTGCCGAACGCAAGAGCAAATTTTCCACCAACGTTCGCCGTAAATCGCCGTCCGTTATAATACCAAGTAGGCCACCGGATTGGTCGACTACACCTACACAGCCGAAACGCTTCTCGGACATAACCGGAATTACATTTTTCATCTCAACATCTGCTTCTACAAGCGGCATCGCTTCGTCTACGTGCATTAAATCCGAAACGCGAAGCAAACTGCTTCCAAGTTTACCGCCAGGATGTAAAACCCGGAAATCCTGCGCTGAAAACCCCTTGCGTTCTAAAAGGGCAACCGCGAGTGCATCGCCTAGCGCCAAAGACATCGTTGTGGATGTAGTCGGTGCCAAACCCATGGGACAGGCTTCAGGCACTGAGGGCAAAAAGAGAACGGCGTCTGCCAATTCGGCCAAAGTGCTGCCCGCTTTCGATGTAATGACGATAAGCGGAATCGAGAAACGGCGGGTATATTCTGCAAAGTCTTGGAGTTCCGGTGTCTCCCCAGAGTTTGATAGCGCCAGAACCGCATCACCCTGCGTGACCATGCCCAGGTCCCCGTGGCTAGCTTCACCGGGATGGACATAGTGTGACGGCGTCCCAGTGGAGGCAAGCGTCGCCGCGATTTTACGAGCAATGTGCCCACTCTTGCCCATACCGGTTACGATGACCCGGCCACACACCCCAGAGAGAATCTTCATTGCGGCGAGAAAATTTTCGTCCAAGGCTTCCGCCAAAGCCGATATGCCTTCGGACTCGAGACGAAATACCCGGCGGGCTGCTGCAAAGGCGTCGGCCTCGCCGCCAAGCGTAATCTCCTTCATTGGCGGGCTCTTAGGTGTTTTCATTTTGAATTCATTTCCTCGCCGTTCCTGCCCTGAATTGCCTTGCGGAAATCGGAGCGAGTACGCAAGTTTCGCGCCCAATGATTATGCCCGTGTAGCCATTGCCGGTCAATAAATGCAGTCAACTTTAGAGGAGGCGATCACGAATGCGAGAAAATATCTTCGTCCTCGAATCCGGCTATATCCAATGCGGCCCTTGTCGGTAAAAATTTATATGCAGCTTGTGCGATTTGCATACGTCCCTCGCGGTTGAGTTTAGCATCCAATAAGTCCTTTAATCGGTGCAAATAAAGGACATCGCTCGCCGCATATTCAAGCTGTGCTCGCGTTAACTCTGGCGCGCCCCAGTCCGAGGTTTGCTGTTCCTTCGAAAGGTCGACCCCGAGCAGTTCACGACACAGGTCGCGTAGACCATGCCTGTCGGTGTAGGTTCTCGTCAGGCGTGATGCGATCTTCGTACAATAGACAGGTTGGCAATCTGTACCCAAATAATGATTTAGTGCAGCAATATCAAATCGACCAAAATGAAATAATTTGAGAACTGATTGGTCGTTAATTAATCTTCGCAAATGTGGCGCGTTATAGTCGGCTGTCGGAAATTGTACGATATGACAATCACCATCCCCACTGGAAAGCTGCACGACACAAAGCCTATCACGCAGCGTTTTTAGTCCCAGAGTTTCCGTATCAATTGCAACAGAATCGCCGAAATCTATATCGCTTGGCAAATCACCTTTATGCACTTCTACCACCACGGAGAATACCTCATTTTCCAGGTCAAGCTACCCACGATGGTGCCCAGGAGAAGACTCGAACTTCCACGGGGTTTCCCCCACAGGTACCTGAAACCTGCGCGTCTAC
>MDTE01053735.1_pt1 | contig 69805 bp, 52 predicted proteins | sample 811231 | NCBI WGS metagenome assembly MDTE01 (sample SAMN05326651, study PRJNA326480) | marine metagenome | isolation source: seawater | place: Indian Ocean: Red Sea | collected 2010
CCACCTGCACGGGTACCGATGTCTGTGTAAATGGTGAAACCCAGGAAGGCCCGACCATCTGCGGTCTCAACGACGAAGGTGTTGTTATACAGGATTGTATCAACGGGGGCTGGGCGGATCAGATTGCCCAATGCGAGGATGACGTAACATGGGCTGATTACTACGGAGATAATTGTGCGGAATACATAGAGAATCCGCATTGGTGTGATTCTGCTGCTGCTTGGGCCGACAGCAATGGTGTGGACGCCACCATGGCTTGTTGTATTTGTGAAGGTGGGAGCCTCGACACGGGCATCTGCACGGGTACCGATGTCTGTGTAAATGGTGACACCCAGGAAGGTCCGACCATCTGCGGTTTGAATGACGAAGGAGTTCTTGTTCAGGACTGCACTGCCGGGGAGTGGAACGATACAGCGACCTGTACCGGTACCGATGAGTGTGCCAATGGAAGTCGCGAGCCTGGTAGCACCCTCTGTGGATTCGAGGATGCGGGTGTATTGATGAAAGATTGTGTGGCCGGGGAGTGGTCGGATGATGGGTCTGCTTGTGTGAGCGGTTCGTCTGACTGTGATGTAGACGCCGACTGCGTAGATGTTTCGAGTTGGGGCTGTGATACGGGATTTTGTACGATCCCCGACTCCGCCGCTTGTGTAATGGCGACCGATCCTGGATCTGGGGAGCCGACGGCCTATTATCCGGAGGGCACGGAATGTGTCGCGAATGGGGACGAGGGATATTGCGCGTTGGCTTCTGCCGATAGCGCGGTCTCCGTTTGTTTACCAGGCTGTTTATACCCGAGCGCGTCGGAGTGTCCGCAAGGAGGCCTCAGCGCATGCCAGGCTCTCTCTCCTAGCTATCCCGGAGTATACGCACCGGCCTCGGTTTGTGACCAGAAATGTACGGCAGACGAAGATTGTTCGGGCGATACATGGCGATGCAATCTCACCAGCGGCGAATGTGAATTCGGCGACCTCTGCTATCTTCCATCCGAGGGAGCCTATGCTGGTTCTGGGACGGCCTGTACGGGGCCGACAGGTCAACCGGGGTTTTGTGCCGACCTACAGGCATATCTTGTGCCCGGACTACCCGAGTGGGTGACGGCCTGTTTTGAGTCGTGCCACGATGGCTCGGGAGCTGACGCGTTGGTCTATTATGCAGGGGCGGCACCTGCTGCGGTAGGAGATAAGGTGTTCATTGTGGATGTGAACGGTATCAGCGAAGCGAAGAAGTCAGAGATTCTTCTCAACGTTGGAAAAATCGACTTCAATGCATCTTTCAATCTCTCAGAGGCGATGGACATCCAGGCGGCAATAAAGGATGACACCACCTATACAAGCAGGGAATATCTCGCCATCGCTGAATTTGAGCAGACCTTCTACAACCCAGGCCCAGATAACGCGTTCGCAAATCGTTTCCTTCTTTTCAATACGACAGGGACTGGCGGAACGAATTTCGCAGGGTTCAGTTTTGAGGCAACGGACCTGTCGTCGGTTCGAAATGTAGCCGTAGCCTTCATTAAAGCGGACATGTTTTTCGAGGGGTACTATGCGTTTACAGAGCTTAATGTGATGAATAGTAACGAAGAGTACATCCCAGTTGCCGGTGGTGCGCAGAACTATTCGTACGAGCTTGATAATTCCTCTACGGCGCCTCCAGCGGATACCTGTACCAACGCCTCCAGTGTTTGCCAGGGGCTCGAACTGCGCGGGTTGGGGTTATTCAATGACCTTTTGGACGATGGCCTACCCAATGGGTCTGCTGCGTCGCCGAGTCCAGAAGATCCAGCGGTCTGTAGAGCTACGATCTGTGAGGTAGACACGGACTGTGAAGCCTACGGTATGGCGGCTTGTCGAGAGGGAGCCTGTCTTCTTCCAAGCATAAAGGCCTGTTCTGTCGATGGTCTTCCAGGCCAGGCCGAGGAAGGTACACCTTGCGATCCCTATGATGGCTATAGTGATACTGGCCTGGGCTTCTGCACCGATTTTGGCGTCTTTTCACAGCCCTCACGGTGTGAACCCTGGTGATCGAGTAGTAAACCGTGGGGATGGCGCGAGGTGCCTGAAAAAACGCGCCGGACACCTTCGATTCTATTCGATGTTGCGTTATGTTACCGTATCGGAGTGGAGCTTTGAGCGATAGGTGAATGAGGACATCTTTCTTTCAAAATAAGGGGGGCGCAGGTCTCGTGCTCCTTTTGGGGCTTGCGATAGGCTGCTCTTCCCACGAGTTGGACGGCCAGAACACCGGTCCCGATGGAAGTGGGGGGGATGGTACCTCGATAGATAACGATAATGACGGTTATGTCGACGGTGTAGACTGTGACGATAACGATGTGAACGTCCATCCTGGTGCAGAGGAGATCTGTGATGGGATCGACAACGATTGCGACGGGACGACAGATCAAGATGCCACCGATGGGATCATCTATTACGCCGACACAGACGAGGACACCTATGGTGATGGTGATACAGGGGTGGTCGCATGTAGCCAACCGGACGGCTATGTGGCCGATGATTCGGACTGTGATGACCTCCTCAACCATGTGAACCCGGGGGGCGTCGAGAGCTGCGACGCGGACAATGTCGACGAGGACTGTGATGGGTCGGCGGATGATCTGGACGAAGATGGGGCCGAGGGTAAGACCACCTATTATACCGATGGCGACGGGGACGATTTTGGAGATAGCGCGGTTGATGGAGTCGACTATTGCGACCCGCCGGAGGGCGTCGTCGCAAATAATTCCGATTGTGATGATGTCTTGTCGGGAGTGAATCCGAACGCAGTTGAGATCTGTGATCCCGACAATATCGACGAGGACTGTGATGGGGCGGCGGATGACCTGGACGAAGGTGGGGCCGAGGGTAAGACCACCTATTACACCGACGGTGACGGGGACGATTTCGGAGACGTTGCGGCAGAGGGGATGGACTACTGCGACCCACCTGAGGGCGTCGTCTCAGATAATTCCGATTGTGATGATGTATTGCCGGGAGTGAATCCGAATGCAGCGGAGGTTTGTGACCCCGACAATATTGACGAGGATTGCGATGGAGCTGCAGACGATCTGGATGCAGAAGGGGCCGACGGTAAGGCGACCTATTATAAAGACGAGGATCTGGACTCCTACGGCGATAGCGATGATCTGGGTTCGGATTATTGCGATCCGCCAGCGGGGATGTCGGAGAATAATACCGACTGCAATGATGTCTTTCCCCATGTCTACCCGGGGGCTGTGGAGGTCTGCGATGTTTTTGGGATCGATGAGGACTGTGATGGAGCGGCCGACGATCTGGACGTCGAGGGGGCCGAGGGTAAGACCACCTATTATGTGGATAATGATATAGATTCCTTTGGCGATCAGAACGATCCCGGAGTGGAGGCCTGCCTTCCACCGGAGGGGCTGGTAGCAAATAACACGGACTGCAACGATGCTCTGGGAAATATCAACCCAGCCGCCGTAGAAGTATGTGATCCGGACGAGACGGATGAAAATTGTAATGGTGTGGCCGACGACAACGACGAGGGAACAGTGGCAGGTACCACCACCTACTATACCGATGCGGATGGAGACTCATTCGGAGATGCGCAATCGGTTGGTGTCGAACTATGCGAGGGCGGTGTCGGCTTTTCCGTAGACAACACGGATTGTGATGACAGCAACGAAAATGTCTATCCGGATGCGATCGATTACACGCCAGAATCCGGGGGCTATTCGACGACCTATGCTGAGCTGCATTACGACGAATGTGGTTTTTTTGGAGCGAATTTGTCTTCGGTAATTGTTGAGAACAACACCAACGGCACCTTCACATTGACCGAGGGAGGGATTCCTCGAAGCTGTTGCTTCGTGGCAGGCGCAAACCCCGCCGCGACGGATTTTGTCTGCGAGGTGGTTGAAACGGTAGAGATCGGCGCGGCTACCAATCTAACCACGGAGCAGCATCGATGGGGATATTGGCTTATCACGGACTCGAACACCCTCTATTTTGTGAAGAATGATGTGGCGAGTTGCGAGGGAACCGGTTGTGACACCATATATCCCACAGCGGTTCCCTCCTGTGAGGGGCAATCCGCTTACCATCTATCACGGAATTAGGAATGCGCAGGGACGAAGAAAACCTACTCGGTCCCTGGTTGTGGGCGTTTGAGAAGCTCTTTGGCGAGGCTCCAAAGGTTCTACCCTGGACGCACCCGCAATGCGAGAATGGCAGCCTGCACCAACTACAACTACCGGCAGTGTTCGACCCGCCAGAGTTGGCGGGCCGTACGGGTCATTTCAAACATATGCCCACTATGATCCCCATCGTTCGTGCGATGGGCTTCGATTGGCCGGACGGTCAGTTTATTCATATTGTGCCGACCCCGGAGTCATTCAATGCGATGCTGAGGGCGACGAATGCGGGCTCCTATGGCTACGAGCTGGCCTATATGCAATCGGACTCCGAGACCTTGCCGACCGGTCCCTGGTTGGCGATGTATCTGGGCGGGACCATCCCCATTCATGTGGCTTCGGAAGCCTTTTATAAAAAGAAGGTCGCCAAGGCGCTGAAATCGGGTGCGGTCGATCTTCTTCAGTTTCATCTGCTATCGACGGGACATGATTTATCGGTGCATGCCCTCAACTATCATTTGATCCCACGGAGCTCGATTACGGCGATTCGCGATCATATCTACGGATCGATACCAGAGCGGGCCTCGGAGTGGGCCGATGGTGGCGCAGCGCCTCTGACCCTGACCTATTTCCTCGACAACGATCTAAATCGTTTTTGTTATGCGGTGTGGTGCCGAAGCGCCTCGATCGAACAGTTCGGAGAGATCTTTTCTGCGCCCGCCAACCTGGGCCAACTGATGACAGTTCTGGATACACGCCTGGAAGAAACCCGGGCCGGTAAAGGCGATGTCGCGTCGGGTGATACCAACGATATGCCCGCCCTGGCCCAGACCGAGTTTACGATCCGCTAAGACGTGGGTGATCGAAACCGATCGTTGGAATCCAAAAACCAGAAAGCCCCGCAGTCACGGGGCTTTAAGGGGAGCCAACGCGCGGATTTGAACCGCGGACCTACTGATTACGAATCAGTTGCTCTACCAACTGAGCTACGTCGGCATGGGCTCGCGTTTTAAGTTCCGAGAGGCCGAATTGTCAAGAGGGAAGACGAGAATTCGCTGTACTAGAATGGCCTTATAGCTCTTTCGTCATATTCAATAGAAAGAGTATGGCTTCGTCGTCGGTGCTGATTCCGTCGTTGGTGTAGACCACTCCCAGGCGTTTACCCGAGCTGGTCATATAGATGTGGATTGTAAAACCGATGAGCTCGTCGGTCTTTTCAAAGTCCAGGTCCAGCGCGGACTCCACCAACCATTTTTTACTGCCTATCCGGATTCCCTCTGCCGTTTGGCCACTATAGGGCGGTGATAAGATCACCATGGCCAGCTCGTTCGGGGTCTCGGTTCCCAGAAATCCTTTTCGGATCTCTACAACCCGGACAAAGTTGATACCCAGCATGGAATACATATCGAGGCTGAGATCCACATCGGCGATGGAGACCTCGACGGTCATCTGACCGCGAAAGTCCGGGGCATCCAGAATGCTCTCATACACATAGGGGGATGAGCCGCTCTCGCCACCCTCACGACCGTCACCACAACGGATCGCGGTGGATGCCAGCTCTACGGTGCCTTCGAAGGGGTCAAAGGATCCGTCGGCCGCCACATTATAGGCGCGGTGGAGAATAATTCCGGTGGCCACATCATCACCATCGACCAGGACAGAGAGCCCGCCGGTATAGGAGATATGACCGATTCCGTCGTGGAATGGGGGGAGTTCTGGCAGGTCTATTGTCGCGTCTGGGGTATAGAGGGCGTCGAGGTCTTCACGGCCAATCCCCAGACCAATACCCGTATCGGTTGTTCCTCCGAAGTGGCCCGAGACCGCAATAGCGATAACAGGATCTTCGTCGTCGACCGTTCCGTTGAGGTTCAGATCGCCATAGGTGAGCTGCAGCATATCTCCCATATAGGAGCGATTCTGCTCGATGGAGGTCGCCTCGCCGGGGCTCCCCAGGGTCGCTTTCACCTGGGCATAGTTGGAGCCAAGAAGTACGAGGTTTTCAATCCCGATTCCCGGGATAAGAGCACAATCGCCCTCTCCCATCGCGTTGGGGTGATAGCTGAGCAGAGTTCCCTGGCAATCCCATTCGCCGGGGTCGGGCGTATTCACATCATCGCCAAGGAATGGGACGTCGGACTCTTGATAGGGGTCGTCACATTTCCCGACACAGTTGTCGGCATTACCGGTGGGGTCGGCTGCACAGCTCAACGCAAAGAGCAGAACAACGCCCAACAACCACCATGATTGTCTTTGAATTCCCGAGTCCATCGCCACCATCATAGCCGTGTTAATCGGATTTGGTCGAGTCCTCTGTGTTAAATGATTCGAAGGCACGGCTGAGAGCGGTGTTTACAGGGGCCGGAAGGGGCCCTTTTTGAAAACCAATTCGGTTCCAGAAGAGGCGTCGTTTCAACTTGGCCGGATCCAGACTCCCCTTGGCAAATGGTCGGCCCTCTACGAAGAGATAGGGGATGCGCAGTCGATATGGCTCCTGCAGCTCCGGGTGTTCACTGATGTTCAGTTCATAGAGAGCAAACCCAAGACTGGCTTGTACAGCCTTAAGCTCGTCTTGCATCGTAGTGCAGAGGGGGCAGTCGTTCCCCTTAAGCAGAACAAGGGTCGCTTTATTGGCTGCGCTCAAAACTCGAACCCAACAGCCGTCCAGCCGCCGAGAGGATAGTCCACCTTTTTGCCGCTGAGGGGTACCAGATACATACCGGCGATTCCTCGCACTCCGAGGTAGATGCTATTTGTCATATGGTAGCGCATTCCAGCGCTCGCGTTGATGCCCATGAGAAGCTGTAGACCACTGTCTCGCACATTGCTCGATTGTTCGCATAGAGGGTGGTCGATGCCGAAAAATTTGCACTCGGGGCTGGTCAGAACCTGGAAGCCCGACATGATGTTGGTCTCAGCGCCGGGAGAAAAGAAGAACGTAAAGCGCTGGACACGAGTTCGAAATTCGATCCCTCCCATAAAGCGCATCGAAACCAACCGATCACTGAGGTCCTTATTCTGGTCTTCGACCGATGTGAGTAGATTCAATCCTCCGTAGATAGCGACATGTGGTGAGAGCCCTCTCCCAACGAAGAGAGCAATCGACGTATTGTGTAGGATCGAGCGTGTCGGGAATCGCCCGTAGGTATGGTAGCCCCCATTCAGCTCCAGGGAGGCTCGGCGAAAGCGTCGATCCCAGGGGTTGGCAGGAAAACGTTCAAAGATCTCACAGGCGACATATCGGCTGATAAAGCGCTCGAAGGGATCCGGGTGCGGTAGCCCCTTGGAAGTAGCTCGCAGTTGTACATTATGCACAGGAACCATGCGTTTGAGATCAAAGACATGTACCTGCACCTGGCTCGGGTGATCTTGACGAACAACGACGGTAAATAGTTGGGAGATCCCGGCGTTATTGGCGAAGCTTTTGAGTGTCTTTCCATCTACGACGGGACGATCTAACGGTGCCAGCCGGAGGAAGTCAGAATAGGCGCTGGTCAACGCGGTCTCGACGGCTGGGGAATAGTAACCGGCGGGAAAGGTGCGGCCCGGGTTATAGAAGAACATAGTACCGAGGGCGATACGTGCCTGATCCTGGTCGCCTTGCTCCAGGTATACAAGCCCTAGATGAAGATACAGTTTGGAGGCGAGGTCCGGGTCTCGTATGCCCAGGAGGACCGAATGCATAAGTTCCTGGGCTCGCAGCAGGGACTTTTGTGCTTTATCAAGCTTGAGAGATTTGTATTCATCGATCCCAAGCTCAATGGAGGACCGGGTCAGGGCGTCGGTTTCGGCTACATTTACGCTATTACGAAGGGTGGCCAGAACCTGGCTCCATGGGACCACGTCGAGCTCTGGTTGTTTTGCCAGCTCCTGTTCCAGGGGTGTGGTGTCGGGACGTTCTATATTCTGTCCTGGCGCGGACTCTGTCACAAAGAGAGGGCGGTCCGAGCGGGGGAGAACCCGAACTGGAAGGACCGTGACCCGTTTTGCGATCACATGACCCGCTTCGGCCGCGAGAGTTGGTCCACTGGTCATTAGAACGAGCAGCAGCGCCAGGAAATACTGGGTACGTCGTTTGATCATGGATTGCCCTGCTGGGAGCCCATTACGCAGGTTCGCTCCACTTCATCAATCAGCTCGTCCTCGTATTCAATCCGATCCAAATCAAAGATCTGTAGCTCATTGGCGTTGGCGTCGAGGATTCGGCCGGCGGCTGAAAAATCCGATAGACTGTCCAAGGAGAGAACATACGAAGTCTTTTCACCTTCGTGGGTATGGTCTGCCACCATGGCTGTACAATGTTCAAAGTTCAGCACGAAGGTTACCGTTGTCCCTCGTATTTTCCCGTCTACCAGGTACATACAAGGGCACTGTGCCGAGGGGAATTTAAGGAACGGGTCGTCGTAGACCCGCAGCACACCACTGGCATCGTTTCCGTACTGCCCAACGACGATCTCCAGATATCCATTGAGGACGGATCCTGAGGCCTGTCCATTCTCTGCGCTCTCCCATCGCCCCGTAAATTCGTCGCTGGGTCCACATGCCATCAATGGGCCAAGGACAAGAAGAAGCGATAACACGGCGAACGGGTATCGAATTCTCCAAAATGGTGACTGTCGAAAGGATCGATTCATCGAAGATAATTGTCGAGCAGATTCAGCTCTCGACACAGTGGTTTCATAATTGACGATGGGTTCACCATAGCAGGGTTTTTTTGGGATGTGGAGTCAGCTCCGTACGAGCCCTGACAGGCGATCACCCCGAATTGTCGGGAAATTCGCGACAATGCCTTGTATCGGAGGACCACTTGTGTTCTATTGCCGCGACTTCGCTTCAGGAGCATGGGTTGCAGGAAAAAACAAACATCACCAAATTGAAGGGTAATGACGCCCTGGTGGGTTCAAATCGACTCGAGAAACTCGTCCGCGAGATGATCGTTGAGATCGGGGAAGATCCGGAACGGGATGGGTTATTGCGTACTCCGGCTCGTGTGGCCAAGTCCTATGATTTCCTGCTGAGTGGTTACGATACCGATGTGGCCGAGGTTGTAAACGGCGCCCTCTTCGACGTGACCTACAACGAAATGGTCATCTGTCGCGACATTGATTACTTCTCCCTATGCGAACATCATATGTTGCCCTTCTTCGGTAAAGCCCACGTCGCCTATATCCCCAATGGGAAGGTGTTGGGACTGTCGAAGATGGCGCGCCTGGTGGAGGTCTTCTCCCGGCGTCTACAGGTCCAGGAACGACTTACGGCGCAGATCGCTGACGCGATGGACGAGATTCTGAATCCCCAGGGGGTTGCAGTGGTACTCGAAGGTGTCCACCTTTGTATGGTGATGCGAGGCGTTCAGAAGCTCAACTCGCTGACGATTACATCGTCGATGCGAGGGGCTTTCCAGGAAGATCCAAAAACGCGTGAAGAATTCATGACGTTGATTGGTGGAGGTTCGCGTTGAGTGCCTCTCAATCGATGCAGACGCAGTCACCTTCCGTGTCTTTAGCGTCTTTACGTTCCCGTCTGGCTGCCCATCAGCCGGTAGAGCGTACGCAGCACAACTTGAAGCCAGCTGCGGTTCTCGTATTGGTTATCGAGCGGACAGCTGGTAGCCAGCTGGAGGTCCTCTTTATTCGCCGTGCCGATGGAACCGATATCCACGCGGGTCAGGTAGCTTTCCCGGGTGGGTCATGCGAGGTGTCTGATGCCGATGCATGGCAGACGGCGCTACGTGAAGCGTCTGAAGAAGTCGGTCTTCCAGCCGAGCGGGTGGAATGTATTGGTCGTTTGAATGACTACCAGACCATTACCGATTTTCATGTCTCTCCATTCGTTGGAGTGATTCATGGTGAATTTGAAGTTGTCCCCGACCCTATCGAGGTCGCCGAGGTCTTTCGCGTTCCGCTCGATGCGTTACTTACCATGCGAATGGACACCCATACCTGGGAACATATCCCGGGCGTCCGATTCCAGGTCTTCCGATATGGCGACCAGGTGATCTGGGGCGCTACAGCAGAAATGTTGAAGAGTTTTTTGTCTTTGCTCGGTCGTACCGAGAATCTATGAACAGGTTGAATTGAATGCAGATACAGTATGAAGTTCTCGAACCGTATGGTGAACGAGTGTTACCTATAGAACCGCTTCTCGCCGCCCATACGATCGTTTTGTCTACCCACGTAAATCCCGATGGTGACGGGCTGGGAGCCGGACTGGCTTTGATGCGCGGATTACGCGCATTGGGGAAAGAGGTCCGGATGTACCTCGATGCTCCTATCCCGGAACGATACAAATATCTGGATTATGATGGAGACGTGATGGAGGCCGATGCGATGGCCGCCGACTTCATTCGCGACGCCGACCTATATGTTGCCCTGGACACCAACGATATGGACCGTACGGGTCGACCTTATGTCATGCGCGGCGACGCCCCGGTATGTGCCATTGATCATCATCTAGGCGATGTTCCGGACCATGTCATCATGATCTGTGATACGGATAGCTCCTCGACCGGAGAGCTTGTCTATCGCATTCTAGTACAGGCCGGTGTGACGATTACCCCGGAGATCGGCGAGCCGATCTATGCGTCGATGGTATACGACACTGTATCGTTCCGGTTCTTACGGAACCGATCCGAGACCCTACGCCTGGCCGCGAGGCTTCTCGATCTTGGTGTCGACGCTACCAGGCTCCAGGAAAAGATCTATATGAACAAGCCCGTCGATATGCCACGTCTTCTTGCACGTGCATTCAAGCGCGCCGAGTTTGCCTATGATAATCGGATTGCATGGACCATTCTGGACGCCTCCGATCTGGCCGATTTGTCCGTAGACAATGACGACCTACGTGAAGTGGTGAGCATGCTCATCAGCTTACGAGGTGTCGAAGCAGCCTTCGTTCTGAAGCAGGCCGGAGACAAGCAATATAAAGTCAGCATTCGGTCCAAGGAACACCTCAACATCTTCTCTATTGCTAAGCGTAGAGGTGGCGGTGGCCACGCGCATGCGGCGGGAGCCACCGTAGACGGTGACGTCGGACCGATCATTGAAGATGTGTTGGGTGAGATAGCCGAGCTTCTTAGCTGAGCCGCACCTTAGCTCTGGGCCAGGTTACGCACGACCGTCTGAAGAATCCCACCGTTGCGGTAGTATTCTACTTCTACGGGGGTATCCAACCGAACGGTGGCCATAAAGCGCACCGAAGAGCCATCTGGCCGGTGAGCAATGACTTCGATATCGGAGAGGGGTTCGACGTCATTATGCAGACCTGCGATGTCGAAGGATTCGGAACCGTCCAATCCTAATTCATCGGCACCCTGGCCATCTTTGAAACAAAGAGGCAGAACACCCATTCCCACCAGATTCGAGCGATGAATACGCTCAAAGCTCTTGGCGATGACGGCTTTCACGCCGAGTAGAAGGGTGCCCTTCGCCGCCCAGTCGCGAGACGAGCCGGTACCGTATTGTGTGCCGGCCAGTACCACCAGGGGTGTATCAGTTTCCTGGTATTTCATCGCCGCGTCGAAGATGAAGTCTACACTGTCCGAGGGGAAATGGGTGGTGTACCCGCCCTCGGTACCAGGGGCTACCTGGTTCCGGATGCGCACATTGGCAAAGGTGCCGCGCATCATGACTTCGTGGTTTCCGCGACGAGAGCCAAAGCTATTGAAGTTCTTCTTCTCGATGCCGTGGCTTCGCAGGTATTGTCCGGCGGGACCATCTTCTGGGATCGCTCCCGCGGGGCTGATGTGGTCTGTGGTAACCGAGTCCCCTAGCTTCAATAATACCCGCGCACCTTTGATGGATTCGATATCGTTGATGTCGGGCGTGATCCCCTGGAAGAAGGATGGCAGCTGGATATAGGTGGACTTGGAATTCCATGGATAGAGATCTTCATCGGCTACATCGATGGCGTCCCAGCGTGGTTCGCTGGTCGCGTCGGCGTAGCGAGAGCGGAACATCTCTGGCTGAATACTACTCTCTATTGTTGCTGCGATCTCTTCGTTGCTGGGCCAGATATCCGCCAGGTAGACGGGCTGGCCGGCCTCATCGTGTCCGATGGGATCATTTTGCAGGTCGATATTGATCGTTCCTGCGATGGCGTAGGCTACCACCAGAGGTGGGCTCGCAAGGTAGTTTGCTTTGACCCAGTTATGGATACGGCCTTCAAAGTTACGGTTTCCAGAGAGCACGCCGGATACAATCAGATTGCCGGATTTAATGGCGTTCTCGAGATCGGCATCCAGTGGGCCCGAGTTTCCAATACAGGTGGTACAACCGTAGCCTACGACGTTGAAGCCAAGCTCGGAGAGGTCTTCGAGAAGGCCAGCAGCCTTATAGTACTCGGTTACGACTCGGGAGCCGGGAGCAAGCGAGGTCTTTACCCATGGCTTGGTCGTCAGTCCCCGCTGTCTCGCGTTACGAGCGAGAAGGCCAGCGGCGAGCATGACGCTTGGGTTGGACGTATTGGTACAGGATGTAATCGCGGCGATCACGACGTCTCCATGGGAGACTGCGTAGTCTTTCCCCTCCACGGGAACCGAGGTGTCTACCGCTTCGGCGGCGATACCGTGTCCGCTATGGCCCACAGGGGCTTGCAGGGAGGACTGGAAATGGGATTGCATCGCGCTCAGATCAACGCGGTCCTGGGGGCGTTTGGGGCCAGCCATGGCCGGTTCGACTTCTCCCAGATCCAGGACCAATGAGGTGGTGAACGCAGGGTCTGGGCTGTCAGCCGTATGGAACAGCCCCTGTTCTTTATAGTAGCGTTCCACATTCTCGATGTGGGCCGCGTCTCGCCCAGTGAGCTTCAGGAATCGTATGGTGACATCGTCGACGGGGAAGAAACCGCAGGTAGCACCGTATTCCGGAGCCATATTGGCGATGGTAGCTCGGTCCGCCAGCTGGAGTTGCTCCATCCCTGGCCCGTAGAATTCGACGAACTTTCCAACGACGCCATGGGCACGTAGGAGCTCTACGATCCGAAGGGTCATATCCGTGGCTGTTACACCCGCTTTAAGATTTCCAGTGAGCTTTACCCCGACCACGTCAGGAGCCAGCATATAGATGGGTTGGCCCAACATCACAGCCTCGGCCTCAATACCGCCAACACCCCATCCCAGGACGCCCAGGCCATTGATCATGGTCGTATGGCTATCGGTACCTACGAGGCTATCGGGGAAGAAGACCTGCGTGCCGTCGGCCTGGTTCTTATGACCAGCAACGTTTGCAATCCATTCCAGGTTTACCTGGTGTACGATACCTCGTCCGGGGGGAACCGCTGTGAACTGGTCTAGATTGGACTGTCCCCATTTCAGGAATTCATAGCGCTCGGCATTTCGCTCGTATTCGATCTCCATATTCCGTTCACGAGCGTCTGCGAACCGACCCGAGAAATCTACCTGTACCGAGTGATCGATCACGAGATCGACGGGTACGGCTGGATTCACCTTTTTGGGGTCGCCACCCAGATCAACGATTGCGTTACGAAGGGCTGCGATATCGACGACCGCTGGAACCCCCGTGAAGTCTTGTAGAATTACCCGGCTTGGGATGAAAGGAACCTCGGTCCGTTCAGCATTGGGCTGCCATCCGGCCAGGGTCAGTACATCTTCCCGGCGCACCAGGAAGCCATCACAATTCCGTAAGGCCGCTTCGAGAAGAACTCGAATGGAATAGGGCAATCGGTCCAGTTGGGTATGACCGGCTTCCTCAAGAGCCTGCAAGCGATAGAGCTGGGCAGATGCTCCATTGGAAAGCTCAAAACTATCATATGCGCCAAACTCGTTCGAGCTCATCGGTGGCCTCCAGGGGCATTCGGGTTCGTGGGCGTCTGGTCAGCTCTGCCGTAACGCGGCCTATCTACCGTGTTCGAGGGCCTTCCGAAACGCGGCCATACAAGCACACTTGCTCGTTTATGTCGATCACTTGTTATTGAATTTAACCCGTGGTCGCGACGAGCTTTGGAAGTACGTCTGTGGCTCGGCCCGGAATAAAGCTATGAAAGGCATGGAGGTTATCGGCAGCTTTCAAATTCGCCAGAACGGTGCGAGCTCCTGCGGCACGTGCGTCCTGTACATACCCAGCAACTGGATACACGGTACCAGAGGTCCCGATCGCCAGGAACCAATCGCATTTGCGTACGGCCCAGATCGCCTCGCGTTGTTGGGCCACATCGAGCATCTCACCGAACCAGACCACATTGGGGCGCAGTAGATGCGAACATTTTTCACATTTCGGTAGTTCGTCGTCGTAGACCTTGTCGTCGTATACGGCGGTGCGTGAGTCCTCACATCGAATATTGGAGCAGCGAGTCTCCATCAGCCCGCCATGTATAGGAATCACGTTTTCGGAACCGGCTCGCTGATGAAGGCCATCGATATTCTGGGTCACGAGAAGGAAGCTTCCATTCTTGCTCTTCAGTCGACGCTCGAGATCGACCAGTGCCTTATGCCCATCGTTTGGTTGGCATGTCCGAGCGTTTTTCCGACGGGAGGAATAGAAACGCCAGACAAGCTCTGGGTCATGGCGAAACCCTTCGGGGGTCGCGACATCTTCGACACGGTGTTTCTCCCAGAGGCCATCGGAGTCTCGAAAGGTAGATAGGCCCGATTCCGCTGAGATCCCGGCGCCGGTCAGCACTACGACGGATGCATCGTCGTCAATGGTAAGAGAGAGGGGGTCCTGGATGATTTCAGTCAACGGGGTTCCTGTATGAGTAATCGACCGCTGGTATACAAAATTAAAAGAGGCCGGGCGTTGCGGCCCGGCCTCTCTTCGTTAAGGATCTACCCTGAATCAGGGGATGCAGTTATCTGCACCTGGGCATTGTGTCGCGAGACAAGTCTTACACTTGTTGGCGATACAATCCTGACACGAGGGAGTCTCGGTGCCGTCTGCACATTCTGCGTCGCAGTTACCAGTGCCACAGTCAGCTGAGCATTGGTTCTGCTGGCATTCATTGTACAGCGTGTAATCCGCCTGGGCCGCCAGACTACCATTATAGAGGCACTCGGAGGTACAGACGTCTACATTCGGACTCGCTGTGCAGTTCACGTCTACGCAGGACTTGAGCGGAGCACAACCCTGTGCACCAGAGATGCACGCGTCGCTCTCTGTCTCACAAGCACCACCAAGCGCCAATGCTGCCGCTGTACATGGTGGTGGTGGCGGGTTGCCACACTCATTCGCAACACATGTACGAAGCGCTGTGTACTCGTCGGCACCCGGTGTGCCGGCGTCAGGAGCGCAGCCCAGGATACACGAGAAGCTGTTGCAGCCCGCGACACAAAGGTACGCTTCTTTACAAGCGTCTTTTACGCCGGTCGGGTCATCACAGGACTGACCATCCGAAGCACAGGCTTCGCCAGCACCACATGAACCACAGGTTCCGCCACAGCCGTCAGCGCCACAGAACTTGAACGCCAGGTCCTCATGACAGACCTCTGTCGGATCACAGCCCGGTACGCATTGACCGTTCTCGTCACAGACTTCGGTTCCACCGCAGAGACCGTTGTTTTCACCACAGGCGGTGCCGCAAGGATCAAAGCCACAGACTTTGCCTTCACAGCTTTCGGCTGGGGTTACGGTGTCAGCACAGCTCTCACAGGTGGTCTGGTCAGCACTGCAAAGGTCGGTTCCCTCACAGGTACCGCAGCTACCGCCACAGCCGTCGTCACCACAAATCAACGGAAGTTCTACAGTCCCACAGTTCGGGATGCACTGTTCTTCACATTGGTTGTTTTCATTACACGTCCAGTTTCCAGGACCGGTTACGCCCTGACCCTCTGTGAAGCAACCACCGCAGTCGTTGTCACAGCCAGCGATCTGACCGCATTTGTCCAGGGTACCGTCGGTGAATCCACCACATTGGCATGGGTCGATGCAATAACCGCTCGGGGTACATTCGAGCGTTGAGAGCTCGCAGTTCCCTTCGTTACCACCACAGGGTGGAGATACGTTACCACATACCGGATCCCAGCCACATTGGAGCTCAGCCCCAGTGTCGCGGTCCATACAGAAGAGGTCGCCTTCCTGAGACTCACATGGCGCAGCTTCTGCACATTGACCGAAGCCAAGGTCACATTCGAAGCCTTCTTCACAGGTACCACATTCGGTTTCGTCACCACAGGGAACGATGAGACCCTGACCACAATCCTGGCCATTGTCGGTATCGCATTGGGGTGTACAGTTGGATTGGCAGGCACCAGCACTGCAGCTTTCGCCCGCAGCGCATGTTCCACAGCTACCACCGCAGCCGTCAGAACCACATACCTTACCGGTACAATCCGCGGTACATTCCATGACACATTGGCCACCAGCATCACAGTTGTATCCGGCACCGCACTGACCACAGGTACCGCCACAGCCGTCACTACCACACTCTTTTCCAGCGCAGTTTGGTGAACATTCGGCTACGCAGGTACCGCCACTACAGGTTTCGCCCTGGGGACAACCGCCATTGAAGGCACCACAGGTGCCGCCGCAGCCATCACCACCACATTCCTTGCCAGTACAGCTCGGGATGCAGAGGCAACTACCATCGGCAAGACATTGCTCACCAGCATTGCAGGAACCGCAGTCTCCATCGCAACCATCGGAGCCACATTCCTTACCCGTACAATCAGGCGTACAGGTGCCGCTCTGGCAGGTCCCGCCAATACAGGTCAGGTCTCCAGAACAGGAACCACAGGAACCGCCACAACCATCGGCACCACAATCGATACCGTCACAGTTGGGGGTGCAGTCCACAGTACAGACACCCGCATCACAGATGGGCGCCGCGCCGGGGCAGGAACCGCAGTCGCCGCCACAGCCATCGTCACCACACTCTTTGCCTTCGCAGTCTGGGGCACAGGCCGCTACACAGACACCCGCCTCACAGATGGGCGCCGCACCCGGGCATGCTCCACAGGAACCTTCGCAGCCATCATCACCACACTCTTTGGGTGTGCCGTCTGGCAGTTCGCAGCTTGGCTCACAACCTACGACGCAGAGTCCTTCATCGTTGCAGTTCGGAATCTCTTCCGGACAGCCACCACAGGAACCGCCACAACCGTCGTCGCCGCATTCTTTACCATCACAGGCCGGAGTACATTCGACCTGACAGGTCCCTTCGTCACTACATACTGGAGCAGCCGATGGGCAGGAGCCGCAGTCGCCGCCACAGCCATCGTCGCCACATTCCCGGCCTTCACAGTCAGGAGTACATTCCACCTGGCATGTGTTGTCGTCGCCACATACTGGAGCAACAGACGGGCAGGAACCGCAATCACCGCCACAGCCGTCATCGCCGCACTCTTTATCTGTGCAATCGGGAACACATTCTTCACCACAGGTGAAATCTTCGAGACAGGTGAGACCGTCCTCACATTCACCGCAAAGATTACCGCAGCCATCGTCGCCACAGTCTTTGTCTTCACAGCTCGGCGTACAGGCATCGGTTCCTGTATCCGTTACGATTTCTTCACCACCCCCACCACATGCGGCGAGGGTGAACATACAGCTTGCGAACAACGCGAGAATCGTGTTCGTCGGCAACAATCTTTTCATTCTTGTACTCCCTGAAAAATGCGACACCCAAAGTAAGGAGGGGATTGTCTCAGTTCAGGGATTACTTTGTCAAAAAAGATATCAGTCTAATTTAGTCGTCCTGACAAGCCTGCATCTTTGGACCACAGAGATCCGTTTGGCATGCAGTGCAGGCGTCGATCTCAAACTCCTCCCCACAGATGCTGCTGCAATGTGCGTAAACGCAGTTCCGAAAGGCCTGGTAAAGAGCTTGCGCCATCAGGGTTCCAGTCCATCGGCAGAGGTATTTACAGTTCTCGCTGTTGCCACATTGGTTGGAGCAGTGGACGATATGTTCGCAGTTGTCCGACCCGGCCAGGCATTGTGCGGTTTCGTCTGCGCAGCCACCCTCTGGGCCCTGGGCGTCCTGGGTACAGAAAATCCAGGTGGCGTATCCTGGATCGGATTCCGCTGGGGTTTCACCGCATATATCAATGACGCAGCCAAGCATCGAATCCAGTCGGTTGGCACCTAGAGGGTGTTGTTCGAGACATTGGCCCTGGCAGCTATCACCACCACCACAGCCGATAACACATAGAAAACCCTGTTGGCAGGCGAGCCGTGCGACGACCTCGGGATCTATGGTGTCCTCTGTGGTAGCCGAGTCGGTACCGAGATCGCCGATGATTGTGTCCGAGCCACTGGTGTCGTTGCTAACGGAGGCATCCAGGCCGGCAGCAGCGTCGGATGCATCGGCACAGGTATTCCCGCTATCGCAGCTGTTGGTATCGGTGAGGGTATCCGCCCCAGTTTTTGTGTCGGTCCCGTGGGTTGTGTCGGACGCTGTTACCGTATCGATCGTTGTGTCCTTACCTGCATCGACGCCAGTATCAGACGAGGTTCCACAGCCCAGGGCAGCTATCCCGAGGAGGAGAATAAGGGACTGGTTACGGAAGTTCACAAGACCACCACATTGTATTGGCAGTACGAAGCATAGCCTAGAAACGATCTCATTGTCTCGATTCCACTGGACAAAAAAAAGCCGGGCGATGGCGCCCGGCTTTTTTCGTTCTAGCGGATTGACATAAATCACATATCAGACTGACAGGCCTGAATCTGGCTTATGCACTTTTCCTGTTGGCACGCGGCACAGTCTGTCTGATTGGAACCTGCTGCGACACATTCTGCGTTACAGGAGTTCACTACGCAGTCGTTGAATGCCATGTAGAGCGCCTGTGCGTTGCCGTCGCCGCCCCAGACACATTTGTTGAGGCAGCCCTGGTCGGCACAGGTCTGTGAGCAGGTCACGATACTCATGCAGCCACCAGTTCCGACCAAGCCACAATCGATGCGCGCCTGGAAGCAAGCGCCTCCTTCACCAAGGGCCGCATTGATACACTCGGACCATACGGGATCCTGTTGGTTACCACCGGGGGGGTTACCACATTGTGCGATAGCACAGGTGTTAATGGCATTGAAGAGACCGCTGCCATTCGGGAAGCTGGTCTGACATTGTCCCTGACAGGCTGTATCCGTTTGAGCGCAACTGAGTACGCAAAGGGCAAAGTCCTGGCATTCTGCCTGGTTGTTTACAGGAGGCTGGGTGGTTCCTTCGTCGGGTTGAGTATTCCCTTCGTCAGGTGGGGTGAGAGTGATGTCTTCTTCACCACTGCCCTCATCCGTGCCTTCCGCGGTGTCATTCGTGCTCGTAGTGTCGGTACCAGCATTGCCTACTGGGTCGTTATCACTGGAGCCACAAGCCAGCATACCGCTGATCAAGAAAGCAAGTATGCTGAATCCAAGTGTCATTTTTCTGGTCATTTCTACATCTCCTGAGGTTCGAACTCGTGTGCGAGCGGCGCTTTGTGCCAATTTCGATGTCCCATGTCAATACAAAACGTAGAATTACCGGAAGGTATGTAACGCTGACCTCGGATACCCGCCCGAGTATCGCCGTACTGCAAGGGGATCTGTGTTCTGCCTATTGACCCGGGGACCATGGCTGGGTTAGGACTGCGCCACCCCTGCCCGGGGCAAAAAGTTTGAAGGAGTTATGGTGGGATCCCTTAGGAATATCCTGGTCGTGGATGGAAAGTACTGCTTTTGGTCGGTATCAGTGTCTGTCCTGGTTGGCTTTCGCAACGATCTGAAGACCTGTTTGCAGTCTTTGGGGGTTTCATGTCAGAACCTGCCACTGGATTTTGTCCGATGAACCGAAATGGTCATTGAAAGGAAGTTTTGTGATGTCAGCCTGGTTGCTTGAATTAGCCCCTATTGGAATTTTGCTCACTGTGGTCACTATTGTGATTGCACGGCTCCCGCGTGTCGAAGACGTTAACCACACGAAGGCCTTTCGCCGTCGGCGCTTGATGAACTGGCTGCCCCTTGGGCTCACCTACGCCTTCCTCTACATGGGGCGTTACAACATCAAGGTTAGCCAACACGCCTTCGGGGACATCCAATTCAACGGCTCGCCCCTTATGACCAACGCGGACTTCGCCACCATCTTCTTCTGGGGCACTCTGGTGTATGGTTGTTCTTTCCTCATCAATGGTCCGCTGACCGATCGTTTGGGTGGAAAATTCAGCATCTTGATGGGGGCGGCGGGCAGCGCCATCATGAACCTACTTCTGGGCCTGGTGACCCTGCAAATCGTCGATAATGGAACGTATGCGGAGTACTGCAGCGAGAACCTGACCGTCATTTTTAGCGTAGTATATGCATTAAATATGTACTTCCAGAGCTTCGGGGCTGTAGCCATTGTGAAGTGTAATGCCCCCTGGTTCCACGTTCGTGAACGGGGCGTTTTCGGGGCTATCTTCGGTATCTTGATCAGTCTCGGGATCTACTTTGCCTTCGATGTCGGCTACATGATCATCGAGAACATGTCGCTCCAATATGTTTTCCTGGTGCCCACTATGTTGTTGGCAGTCTTCTGGGTCATCGACTTCTTCGTCGTCAAGAACACACCGGGTGACGCTGGATTGGAAGACTTCGATACCGCAGATGCCTCATCGGGTGATGATGGTCCGCAGCTCGGTGCGCTCGCGGTCTTCAAGATGATGTTGAGCAATCCCATCATCTTGACCATCGCGTGCATTGAGTTCTGTTCCGGGTTTTTACGTCAGGCCATCATGCAGTGGTATCGGTCCTTTGCGAAACAGACGGATGACGTTTTGCACCTGAAGGGCGACTTCGTCTACGAAAACTGGGGGCTTTTGCTCTGTTGTGCAGGAATTATGGGTGGCGTTATCGCTGGCATAATCTCCGACAGGGGGTTTCAATCCCGGCGGGGGCCCGTCGCGGCCGTTCTCTACGCGGCAATGCTGGTAGGGGCTTTCCTCATGGTTCTTGTGCCCCAGACGTTGGATTACCAGGGGGTCTTCTTTAGCGTGCATGTTCCGACAATCGGTTGGTTGGTAATCTTCATGTCGATGGCGATTATCGGTGTGCACGGCATGTTGTCGGGGACTGCTTCCATGGACTTTGGAGGAAAAAAGAACGTGGGAGTCGCTGTCGGAATTATTGATGGCTTCGTGTACGCAGGTACCGCGGTCATGTCGATAACGTATGGATTCATTCTTCCAGACGATAGTGTCCCTGAAGTTGCAGCAGATCCAGAGAATTGGGTTGCCTGGCCCATATCGATGATTCCTATTGCTCTGATTGGTCTTGTGCTCTCTCTACGGATCTGGAATGCGAAACCGAAAGCAAAAAAGGCTTCATCCTGAAGTGAAGAGAGTCGGATGAGCAGACACGTGGAGGGTAGGACGTGAACCGTAGATCGTTTCTTGTCTGGGCCAATGGAGTCCTTGGGGGAATTGTTGGCCTGGTCGTTGCGGTTCCTCTACTGGGCCCGCTGCTCGACCCCGTACTTCGTAAACAGGGGAGCGGCGAACGACCGCGTGTCGATGTGGGTCCGGTTGACCAATTCAAACCAGGGACCGTTACGCAGACGATGCTTGTCACCTCCAAGATGGATGGCCCGATCAAGATGCCGCCTCGACCCGATTTGGGGGTTTTCGTGATCCGCGATACGGCCAAGACGATTACGGTTGATGCCGAGGGGCGTAGTCCAAACCTGAAGGTACTAAGCCGGGAATGCCCCCATCTGGGCTGCAATGTCGATTACGATAAGGCGAACGGTTTCCTATGCCCTTGTCATAATAGTCGGTTTGCCACGGAATTTGAGAAGGCGGGTACGAAACAGGAGATTCGTGCTGGAGCCACCAACCCTTCACCACGACGATTGGATTCTCTGGATGCGCGGATTGAGGATGGGCGACTCGTGATTGAAGTTGTCCATTTCCGCCCCGGACGGCCACAGGCGGAGCCACGCGCATGAAGCTTCCGTCTTTTGTGCAGCACACCTTTGATCACGAGATCCCAGGTCGTGCGAGGATCCGGTACGTCTTTGGGTCGGGGTTATTCTTTGCCATGGCGTTACAGGTGCTCACGGGCATTGTGATGGCATTCTATTATGTGCCCTCTGCACGCGAAGCCTATGCCAGCGTATATTCGATCCAATACGAGGTTACCTGGGGTTGGCTGGTACGAGGCCTTCATCATTTTGGTGCGAGCGCAGTAGTTGTTCTGGCGGGACTCCATTTGTTGCAGGTCTTTTTATCCGGAGCCTATCGGAAACCACGAGAGATGAGCTGGATTACGGGCGTGCTTATGCTCGGCCTCATCATGGGCTTTGCTCTGACCGGATATCTTCTCCCCTGGGACCAGAAAGGATATTTTGCGACCCAGGTGGCGACGAATATTGCGGGGGGAGTCCCCGTGGTTGGTGAGGCAACTCAGACGTTAATTCAGGGCGGGACGGAGTACGGTACGGCGACGCTCACTCGATTCTATGCCTTGCATGTTTTTGCGTTGCCTCTGGGGCTGCTCGTTCTGATCGTTCCCCATCTGATCTACTTCTTCCGTCACGGTGTGACCGCTCCAGGCAAAGACCTTGTGAGTGGACGGTCCATCAAGTTCTGGCCGGTGCAGGCGTTCTACGACCTGGTGTTTATTACCGTGATCCTGGGTGTTCTATTGACCCTCGCGGTGTTTGTTGGTGCTCCACTGGATGCTCCGGCCGACCCGTCGAGCAGCTATGTGGCTCGACCCGAATGGTATTTCCTATTTCTATTTCAAATACTGAAGTACTTCGAAGGACCAATGATGCTCCTCGGCACGGTCATTATTCCAGGTCTGGCGGCCACCTATCTGGTGATTCTGCCCTGGTTGGATCGGTCGAAGGAAAACACTCTGAAGGCACGTTGGAAAACCGTCGCGCCCATGGCGTTCGGTCTGGTCGCATTGGCTGCCCTGACCCTCGTTGCGATGAGCGAGGATGCGAATAATAAGAGCTATCAAGCCCAATTGGCGGTGCAGGCGGAAGAGGCGAAAGTCGCCAAGAAATACGCTCGAAATGGTTTTACGGCCTATGGAACAATTGAGGCGTTGGAGGGGCGAAAGCTCTTCCGAACCCATTGCACCAGCTGTCACGAGGCGGAGGGAGAGGGAACCCCAGAGTGCATCGATGGCAAATGCCCGTCGGACTTTGGCCTCTGTGATAGCCAGGAACAATGCTATAGAGCCCCCGTTTTGGATCATCTGGGATCTCGAAAATGGTTTCTCGATCAAATTGAGCGTCCGGATCACCCAACCAAATTTGGTACGATCCTCGATAAAGCGGGGAACGCGATATTCAAGGGCGAGATGCCCAGTTATGCTGACCCGGATGACGAATCGAATTTCATGCAACCGACGGTACGAGCCGGTGTCGTGGAATATCTGATTCAGGGCACGGGGCGGCGCTACGACCCGCCGATTGATACGGCGCTCGCCAAAAAGGGCGAGGAGGACTTTGGCGAATGTGCCTATTGCCATGAACCGACAGAGGGGCGTACGGGTCCTTTGTTGATCGATGTCGTGCCGGGTAGCCGACCACAGGTGATGCGATTGGCGGGATATGGTTCCGATGCATTTCTACGATCGGTGTTGAACGATCCGGGGCATGAACGACTCTATGGCGAATTAAATGTAATGCCTTCGTTCTCGCATTTGCATTACACCCAACAGGACGCACTGATCGCTTATCTACGTACTCTGTGCACGGATTGTGTCGATCCCTGAAAGGCCCTCTCGGCTTCTGTTGATCTGAACCGGCGAATGGGCGACCATAGGGAGAGGGAGGATTCTCCATGTGTCGTCTATTCGGATTCAAATCCAGCATCGCTAGTCAGGTGCATCGTTCCTTGCTTCGAGCGGAAAACGCCCTGGCAGTGCAAAGTGAAAAACACCCCGATGGCTGGGGCGTTGCCTATTATGTTGGGGGGATCCCCCATATGATTCGCAACGCGGATACGGCCGTTGATGACCGTCTCTTTCAGCGTGTATCGGGTATTGTGGCTTCCAATACCGTCCTGGCCCATTTACGAAAAGCGACGGTGGGTGAGATCAATCTCTTGAATTGTCATCCTTTCCAGTATGGCCCATGGGTCTTTGCGCATAATGGAGAGATCCCGCGATTCGACGAAGTGGCCGATGAGCTTCGTGCGCGTATCGCTCCCAGATTTCGTCGTTTCATCATGGGAACAACCGATAGCGAGATTTGTTTCTATCTGTTCTTAACATGCCTTCATCAACGAACGGAGATCACCCAACGGTCCGTTCGGTTTGAATATGCGCAAGCAGCCCTCCAGGACACCGTTGCTCAGATCCGCGAAGTCGCCGACGCGAAGTTGGGAGAACCGTCCCTACTGACATTTCTTGCGACCAACGGCGATATGATTATTGGCTGCCACGGTGGGAAAGAGCTGGTCTATTCAACCCATAAAAAGCGTTGCACGGAGCGTGATACATGCCCGGCATTCAGCGTGGAATGTGAGAACCCGACGGATGGCTCCATCAACCATGTGATAATCTCCAGCGAGGTTATCTCAGACGAAGATATCTGGCAGACCCTGGGTCCAGCAAAGGGGATTGGTGTGGATCACAGGATGAACGTGCACACCTTCGATGTGGCACCCGCCAGCGCGTAAAGTCGACTCGCTTTAGTTTCCTAGAAGCGCCACAACATTATTGTTGTCGATGGCTTTCTGGAATTCGGCGTCCATGAAGCCAAGGGTCCGGATCAGGTCATCTTGTACGTCGGCAAGGTTGCGTAGAATCACCTCGTCCGCCTCTAACTTAAGGGCATCAGAGAGACAGCCTTGCTCCCATTTCCAGATGCGGCGAAACTGATCTGCGTCGTCGATGGAGGCCAAAATAGCGTCCTGGATTCTCTTGATGATATTCTTCGCCTGCACAACGATTTCGTTGGTGCCGGGAGCCTTCTTACGAGAGATCTTCCAGAGGCTACCGTATAGCTCCGTCGCTTCAACATAGAGAACTTCCAGTGCTTCCGCGGATGGAGCGGGCTCTTCCACAGTTTCTGCTACAGGCGCAGGGACCGGAGCTTCTGTGGTCTCCGACGTGGTTTCGGAGGCTTCGTTCTGCTCGCTACCGTTTTCGTTGCCGGACTCGGGAGTGTCAGCCATGGTTTCCTCGTTGACGCGTTACTGGTCCTGTGTGCTACCACGGAACCCGTTGTCAGGTAAAGTGGGAATCGGAGAGCCAGAACTTTCAGGGCTGGCGCAGCTGCTTTCGAAGTGTTGCGGGCTTGGATGTGGGTCGTTTACAGGTGTTGTTCCGGCATAGATAGGCGGTCGCTTTTCCTTTGATGGCGGGTTTTCCCTTGACCCATTCAAGTTGTTGGGCGACATCGTGCTGGTGGTTGCCTTCCGACACGCTCACATGAATGACATCCGGCACATATTCGGTGTGGAGGGTTTCCAGAAGGGGCCTCCCGGCTGCCGGTGCCTTGTTGGGAGCCACGATGACCAGCTGACGAAGTCCGCCATGGTAGGCTGATAGAGCGTCCGCCATATAGGGTATTCCAGCTCCTGCTCGCCGTAGACGGTGCCCGAATGCCCGAAACAAACGAATCATTGCATTTTCGTAATTCGACTCGGGGATAAAGTTGGCCAATCGCAGCAGGTTCCAGGCCGTCACGGAGTTCCCGGACGGTTCGGCTCCGTCGTAATCATGGGTTCGCCGTACGAGTAGGCCGGCCTCTTCCGGGATGTGGAAATATCCACCCCATGATTCATTCAGGAATCGAATATCTTGTTCTTCTTGAAGAAGCCGGGCTGTTGTCAGCCAGCGGGTGTTGCCATCGGCTTCGAAGAGATCGAGTAGAGCCTGAATAAGAAACGCGTAATCGGACAAGACGGCTAAGCTGCCCGTTCGGTTGCGGTGGTAGGTTCGATAGAGCCGTTTCCCTTTCGAGCCATTGGCGACCCAGACATGCGCAAGAAGCCAGTCGGCCGTCTTTTGGGCGACTCGAAGATATTCCGGTTTATTGGCGAGCCAGCTTCCTCTTGCCAGGGCCGAGATCACCAGCCCGTTCCAGGCCGTGACTCGTTTGCCGTCTGTTTCGGGCGGAGGGCGTACTTGCCGAGATACACGGAGTTGTTCGAGCTGTGCATCAAATTCCCGCGCCTTCGCCAGGGATTTTCGGGGATCAGATTCCCAGGGACCGTCCAGGTACAGGATGGAGCGTCCGCCCTCAAAGTTTCCTCGAGATGTTACTCGAAATGTCTTCACGAACTCCGGCGTGATATCCGCTCCAAGGACCGTGGTCAGCTCGGAGGGGGTCCAGGTGAAGAAGAGTCCTTCTTCCGGATGCCCTTTCCCATCCATTGGTAGGCTGTCCGCATCGGTTCCGGACATAAAACCGCCATCGGGAGCTTGGCAATCGCGCAAGAGATAGCGATAGGTTCTATGGGCAAGCTCGGCGTATTGGGGCATACCAAAGGCAACAGAAGCTTCGAGGTAGAGCCAGGCCAATTGGGCGTTGTCATAGAGCATCTTTTCAAAGTGAGGGATTCGCCAATGCGGGTCGACGGCATATCGGTGGAATCCACCACCGGCGTGGTCATGCATGCCACCGGTCGCCATCGCGTCCAGGGTTCGCACAATGGAGTCTTTCAGCTCCTTTCGTGGCTGGCGCTTTGCGTGACGCACCAAGAAAAAGAGCGTGGATGGCCGAGGAAATTTCGGTGCGCGACCAAAGCCACCGAATTGGGCATCGTGGCGTTGTACGAAGTAGTCGGCGCTATGGGCCGTAGCCTCTTGCCCGGGAATATTGGAGGGTAGCCCAGTTCGCGCCCGAGAGGACAGCTTTTGTGCAATCTCACCCGCTTTCTTTCTTGCGCCGTCCGGATCCGTCGTCCAGGTGTTGGAGACTTCCTGTAGAATACTCATGAAGCTCTGGCGCCGTCCCCGATCTGTTGGTGGGAAATAGGTTCCGCCAAAAAGAGGCTTCAGGTCGGGAGTTAGAATGACGGTCATTGGCCAGCCACCGTTCCCGGTAAGCATCTGCACGACGCTCATATAGACCCGATCGATATCCGGTCGTTCTTCACGGTCGACCTTGATAGAGACGAAGTTCTCGTTCAGGTATTTGGCGACCGTTGGATCGTCGAAGCTCTCACGAGACATGACATGGCACCAATGGCAGGTCGTGTAGCCAACGGATAAGAAGATGAGCTTGTTCTCTTCTTTTGCTCTTGCCAGGGCTTCTGGTCCGAATGGGTACCAGTCCACCGGATTATAGCAGTGTTGAAGCAGGTAGGGGCTCGTCTCCAGCACAAGACGGTTAATGTATTTCGGAGTCCCATTCGCGGCGAAGTTCTTCGTGTGGTGAAGGGCCGTCTCCGGTGCTGTTTTACGCCCATCTTCTAGCTGTTTCACCAACGCGCTCGGCATCGGCTTGGCTCCGGGGAGCGCTATGGACGCGTACTTTGGTGTATGGGAAGAGCTACTCTTGGGTTTCGCCTGGGCCACCGCCGGTGGAGTTTTGGCTGGCACCGGTTTTTCTCTCGGCGATGTGCTCGAATCCGTAGGTGACACCGAATTCGAAGATGTGTCCGGTGTTTTGTCGGGCTCTGGGTCGGATGCTGTGCCCTTATTGCAGCTGACCGCCAAAAGAAGGGCGATACCGAATACGATGTTTCGATATCCGTGGGGCTTAGTCGTTAGGAGCATGGAGTTCGCGCGGACCTGTAGGCGGGATCAATTTCCACAGAGGGACGGATCAGGTGTTTCACTTGCACCTTGTTCGATCCACAGTCGGATAATCTCGATCTCCGTTTCGCTCAATGCACCACCCAATGGCATTCGAGCTCCTGCAGACGGAGTGTCTGTCATGACTTTGTCATAGAGGAAGCTCGTGTCGGGATCACAAGGAACCATCATGGTAGCACTGCCACCCGCGACGACGTCGCCGCCTGCGACGAGATCGTCATAGGAATCCAACGATAGGCCCCCGAGAGCGGCCGCGCCATGGCAGCTAAGACAGGCGCTCTCAAAGATAGGCACCACTTGTGTGGCGTAATCAATTGGCTCGTCTTCGTTGATTTCCTGAATATCCTTCTGATCGAATAGAGGATCTCCCTCTATGGTACAATTGGATACCAGCGCGGCGATTAGAAGAAATGTAATGCCCAGATAGATCGTTTTCATAGCACCCTCTCGAAATCCATGATGCCTTGTTCGGGCGCGTTTCGCAACGTCGATTAGGAGGCCTAGATCCAAGGCCATTCGGCTTTTCCAATTGCTCCTCTGGTTAAACATGCTAAAAGAGACGCTCCTCTTTCGTTGGAGTTCGGAATGAATAGCATCCGCAAGTGTCTTGGATTCGTCTTGATGACCGCCATTATTGGCTCTGGTTGTAGTATTACGAAGATCATGCTCAATAAGCAGATCGACGGTACCCAGAAAGCTGGAATCGCTACGAAACGAGAAACGGATCCTGATATCGCCAAGCGCGCCCTGCCGTACGCTCTTAAGCAGTATGAGGGCTTGATGGTCCTGGCCCCATGGAACGCCAAACTCCGTCTTATGGCCGCGCAGGGATTTGTATCCTATGCATATGGCTTCATCGTTCCAGAACTGTGGGGGCATGAGTTCGATGAAACCGACGAAGTGTACTACACGAAGCGAAAGGCCAAAGACTATCTCTCACGAGCCCATATGTACGCACGTGATTATCTAAATCGCGTCGATTCAAAATTGGCTGCAGCCCTTGATGAGCCCAATGTTCTGGCTGAGATGTTGCCCAAGGTAAAAAGCCGTAAGAAGCTCGAGGCCCTGTATTGGGTGGCATACACCTGGGCCCAGCGTATTGGCTTTGATACGGACGATGTGGAATGGATCGGAGGCCTCCAACAGGTGGATATGATCATGTCACGCGTTGAAGCGGCCTGGCCTGATTATGACGCCGGTGGTGCGATTCTGGTCCTTGCGACAAGCGCTTGTAAGAAAGGCGCGGGCTTCGCGGGGGGCGACGCTCTGAAAGAAGCCGAAGCACGTTTTCAGCGTGCGATGAAACTGAACCCTGGCTATCTGATGGTTCGTTATATGTATGCCCGCTGGTATTGCACGGCCGTTGGTGATGCCAAATGTTATTTCGACAATCTGAAGGCCGTTCTCAATGGAGGCACACGGGAGCCAGACGGTAAGCAGCTCACGAATGTTCTCGCGCAGGATTGGGCCCGTTATTGGATCAAACAAGGCGAGGAGTTCTTTGAGCCCGACCAGATTCCAGACGACATTGACGAAGACGAATAACTCACGCAATCTGAAATAAACCGATACCGCGACGCATTAGCTCGGTTATGGCCTAAAGGCCAAATCAAAATGCACCCTGGAGAGAAATTATGAAACGAATGCCTAGACTTTTATCCGCGTTTGCTGTGATCGCCATGCTACTTGGCAGCGGCTCCATTGCCAGCGCGAAGACCGTTATTCGCATGGCTACGCTGGCACCTGCCAACTCGTCATGGGTAAAATCCTTCAAAAAGGCCGCCAAGAAGATCAAAGACCGCACCAATGGTGAGGTTGTAATCAGGATCTATCCAGGTGGTGTCCAGGGTGATGAAGATATCGCGGTAGCGAAGATGAAGAGTGGAAGTCTTCAGGCTGCGGCCGTTACTGCGGTAGGCCTCTCCAAGATTTCGAAGGACGTGCTCGTCATGCAGGCCCCAGGTCTTCTGACCAATACGGCGAAGCTCGACAAGGTCCGAAAGGGCATGCAGAGAACCTTTGAAAAATCCATGGAGAAGAATGGCTTTATTGTTCTTGGATGGGCCGATGTCGGCATTTTGAATGTGTACTCGAATCGACCGATTCGCACCCCCAAAGATCTGCGTGATGGTGGTGTGAAGCTATGGCTCTGGAATTCCGATCCAATCGTTCCCAAGATGGCCAGAATCCTTAAGAAGTCTGGTGTCTCTGTTGGTGTACCTGACGTATTGCCTGCACTGAACACGGGTCGTATTAACACCTTGCTTGGTTCACCCTACGCCTGTCATACGCTGCAGTGGTGTTCGAAGATGAAATACCGCACAGACCTCCCGATGGGTGCTACAGTTGGAGCCATTGTGATGAACAAGAAGGTCTTTGATGGGTTGTCCCCTGAACATCAGGCCATTGTTCGTGAGGAGCACTCGAAGGCAGCGAGAAAGCTGATTCGTAAGGTGCGTCGCCTGAATAAAAAGACGTTGAAGCTCTTGAACACGAAGATCGAGACCGTGCCCTTAACGGCTGGCGAGATCGCCGAATGGAAAGAGCTCTTCACCAAAGCGCAGAACGCCTTGGCTGGACCGGTATATTCCAAAGCGAATCTGAAGCGTGCGCGTAAGCTCTCTGGCTGGAAGTAGGTATGAAGGCATTCGAACTGTTTTATGGAAAGCTCCTTCGCCGGCTTGAGCAGGGAGCAGCACTCGTTTTATTTCTGGTGATCCTGGCCGCAGGCCTCTTTAACCTCTATGGGGCGAAGACGGATCATCCACAGACAATGTATGCCCGTCATATCATGGTGCTTTGCGCTGTGTTTCTGTGCATGCTCGGTGGGGTCATCGCGACCCGGAAATATCGCCATATCGCAGTCGACGCCGTCACCCCCTACATCAAAGAGAATCTCCGTAGACGTCTGGAAGGGGTTCTGAGTTTAATCTCGGTATATGTCTGTGTTCGAATCGCCTACATCGCGATGGATATGCATCAAAGGGGCGCGGCCAAGACGGATATCCCCGGGTCGATTACGCTCGCCACTATGATCTTCTTTTTCCTGATGGCCTTTCACTTCCTTGTGAATGCCGTGATTCGCCTGCAGGGGAAGACGTTGGAAGATCTGGGACTCGCGGTCCCCGATGAATTCTGTGATGTGGATCTGGATGAACCCACCCCTGCTGCTGCAGAGGAGGGCGCATAATGGCATATATTGGAGTCATCGCCTTCATTCTACTTGGAGGCCCCCTCTTCATCGGTATTACTCTATACGCCCTGGTTTCGTTCCCAGGCTCTGGGCTGCATCCCGATAATATTGTCATCGGGATCCGGCAGTTGACCCACGGCGCCCATGGCGAGGCCGTGGCGGCGATCCTATTATTTACTGTGGCAGGGTTCCTATTGGCCCAGAGTAAGGCGCCACAACGTATTGTTCGTCTCGCTGAAGCTATTCTGGGATGGATGCATGGTGGTCTGGCCATTGTCACCATTATGACACTGGCCTTCTTTACCACCTTTACCGGGGCCTCGGGTATCACGATTATCGCTCTTGGCGGGCTTCTACTACCCCTTCTGCTTAGTCGAGGCTATCCCAAGGACTTCAGCCTGGGGGTTATCACCGCGTCCGGTAGTATCGGCCTATTATTCTTTCCCAGCTTACCGGTCTTTTACTGCTCCACCATCTTCCTGGTGAATGAAAATACGGCGGTAACGCCCGAAAAGTTGTTCCTGGCCGCTCTTATTCCCGGCATGCTGATGGTGGGTTTGATTACGATTTACGCCTTCTGGGTGGGTCGTAAGTATAAGGTGGAGCGTACACCGTTTACATTTAGCGAAGTCGTCAGTGCATTCCGCGGTGCGATCTTCGAGGCTACTCTGCCCGTATGGCTTCTTTATGCCGTACTGAGTGGCAACTTCGGTTTCAATGATATCGCCTTGCTTACGGCGGCCTATCTCTTTGTGGTCGAGGTCTTTATCTATCGAGATATTCACCCGGTCCGTGAATTACCGAAGATTGTTTTTGAAGCCGCCGCAGTTGCGGGTGCGATTGTCATGATTCTGATCGCGGTTAATGCCTCGAATCAGGTCATGACCCAGGACCAGGTGCCCGATAAGCTGGTTGGCTGGCTACGCGAGAATGTTCATAGTCAGATACTGTTGCTGGTTGGTCTGAACATCCTACTGCTTATCGTGGGCTGTTTGATGGACATCTTCTCGGCTCTGGCCTGTGTGTTGCCACTGCTGGTTCCGATGAGTATGGGAGCCGATCCGCTCATCGATCCACTGCATCTGGCTGTCATCTTCCTGGCCAATCTGGAGCTTGGATATATCACACCGCCGGTGGGTATGAATCTGTTCATATCGGGCTTGCACTTCCGGCGACCGATCTTGCAGGTGGCAAAATCGGTCCTGCCCTTCCTCTTCATCATGCTGATCTCCGTCTTGACGATCACCTACGTACGGCCCTTGTCCACATGGTTGCCCAACGCAGTGATCTCCGAGAATAAGAGCGATGCGGAAAAGGCGGAAGAAGCCAAATTGGAAGCTGCCGAGCAGATCGAAGATGTGGAAATTGAAGAGATGTATCAGCCGGGTGTAAAGATCACCGAGGGTGTCAGCCTGAAGGGCTTCAAAATCCTTGCACAGGATCTTGATACGGGTGAGACGGACTGTGCTCTGGTTCTCATGACCAAGGTGGCCGATGCCGAAGTGGAACATTACCTTCAGGTGCTCGAAGGGGATGATCCTCCGGCCACGTTCAAGGAGACGTTCGATCCCGCTCTGCCGCCGGAGGCTGTGGAGGCCTTTACGAAGGCTCGGGCAGCGATTACAACCCAAACCGTGCAGGTTCCTGGTTCCGATCTTCTCGACTACTGTACCGAAGAGGCTCCAGACCCTGAGGAAGAATCCGAGGAATAGTCTTTGCCGTTCCCTTGATGCCTCCGTATGATACAGAAGGTTGTGTCTTTGGAGGATGGTATGTGTCGACGGTTTCTAGTCTGTTTCCTGGTGCTCTTCGTTATCGCTTGTGGGTCGTCGACCCCAGATCCTGATACGGGCCAGGCGGAAGACCCCGGCCAGGCGGAAGATCCAGGTCAGGCGGAAGATCCAGGTCAAGCTGAGGACCCCGGCCAGGCTGAGGACCCCGGCCAGGCTGAGGACCCCGGTCAGGCTGAGGACCCCGGTCAGGCGGAAGACCCCGGTCAGGCGGAAGACCCCGGCCAGGCGGAGGATCCGGGTCATACAGACGATCCGGGTACCGTGGAAGATCCTGGCTGCATACCGGATTGTGCAGACAAACAATGCGGTGACGATGATGGCTGTGAGGGCGTATGTCTTGTGGATACTTGTGGTGATGGCGAGGAGTGCACCGATATGGTCTGTGATGCGACCGAAGGATGCATCGCAGTCCCTGTTATAGATAATACGGAATGTGGTGACGGTGGGGTCTGTGTTACGGGGCTCTGCTGTATACCGGATTGTGAAAATAAGGATTGCGGTAGCGATGGATGTCTAAATCTGTGTGGAAGCTGTGATGATGGGCAGTCCTGTACAGAAGAGGGCTTATGTGAAGATCCGCCACCGCCGGTCGATTCGATTGGTTGTTCCGACGGTACGCGTGAAGGCTTCCTGAATATGGGGGCCTTCCCCTTCCTGGCCGCTTGTGGTGGAGCCTGGGATGTTCCCGGAATACATCATACAGGGCCGGATGGGCCGGAGCCTGCTTGTGACCGTCAGGCGGGAAATACGGGTACAAATTCCACTGGGTCGGGCTGCAATGTAGAAGATCTTTGTAGTGCCGGTTGGCATGTCTGCCTAGGAAAGGATGACGTGCAGATCCGCAACGAGGGCGGCTGTGATGGAATCATGGATGATGCACAAAGCCCGGCCTTTTTCCTGGCACGGATCTCATCCACAGGCGCGTTTAACTGTGCACCAGATACGATTGGAGACCCGACCAGCTCCAACGATCTCTTTGGTTGTGGCGATTTGGGCTGCCCAGCCACGCAGGCAACCTGTGCCCCGTTGACCCTGGGTTCCCATGATCGCTGTAAGTCTTTAAAGAACAAGCCGACCACGAACTGTAGCTGCTCCTGGAATGCGGAGGAGACCGAGGTAAGCTGCAATCCCAATTCCGGTGGTTGCGGCTGGTGTAAGCCCCTGGACTACTGGAATGTATTTCTGGGTGAGGACCATTCCGATGTCTGGGATTGTGGGAGCAACACGACACAGGAAGCGAATAACGTGATCAAATTGGATAGCTCTCAGGGTGGTGTCCTCTGTTGTAAGGACGATTTCTAGAGTGGTCGAATACGGGTGCACCAGGCTCTTGGCGCGGTGAATAAGACCCCCCTATCGGCATGGTGGAGTACTTTGTTATCGAGAGGTTGCAGAATGAGATCTACAACGCTCCTTATCCTTTTCCTTTGGGCTTGCGGCGGCGGTGGAGCCACAACTGCAGACCAGGGCACCAACCCGGCTGATGGAGCGCAATCCGACACTGGCACCTCCACCAATGAGATCCATGGGGAAGAGATCAAGGCGGATGTGTCCATTCCAGGTTGTGAGCCGGGGCTTGTTCCTGTGCCCTCGGAGAACTTCTTCACAGATATCTCAGACCAGAGCGGTATTCGGGTAGGGAATTACTCGGAAAATCCCCCCGTAGGAACGATCATAAACGACCACAGTCGTCTGGGCTTTGCCGACATCAATGGTGACGGTTTTGACGACATTGTGATGCATAGCCTCTATCCGAACCCACAAAATGGTGTCCCCTTCGAGCACCTGGTTTTCATGAATAATGGGGACGGCACCTTCAGCGACTTCTCCGATGAGAGCGGTCTGCGCAATGTACAATCCGGTTTCTTCGCCTTCGGTGATGTAGACAACGATGGCGACCAGGACGTCTTCTCGGGCATCGACATCCCCTTTCCGGGGCTCAGCCACCAGATCTTCTTGAACGACGGCGAGGGGCACTTCGAAGCCGTGATCGGTTCGGGTTTTGAGAGCTATACCAATAAGACCCACGCGGGGAACGCGGTGTTCGCAGACTTCAATAATGACACGACCCTGGACCTGTATATGGGCAACGGTCATACCGGTGGAGGGATCACGGCGGCTGAGCAGATCTACGACGGGCTCTTCCTTGGTGATGGAACGGGCAGCTTTGTGGATATGAGCGCCAACCTGCAGAACAACCCTCCGATGCTCAGCAACGGCACGGTCGTCTGTGATTACGACGATGACGGCGATCTCGACATCTTTGTTTCGGTCTATGGGGTCAGCAATGGTAATGGCCGGAACATCCTATGGCGCAATAATAATGGGAGCTTTGAGAACGTGGCGGTGGACGCTGGCTTTGCCAGTCAGGCGGGAGGAAATCCCTACCTGGCGAGTACGGGCTATGGTCTCGATCCGGAGCCCGGGAAAGGTCCAACGTCCTATATGGGGGGCAATGGCTTCGGTCTCGCCTGCGCGGACATCAATAACGATGGCTACATGGATATCTTTCAGACCTCCATTTCACATCCTGAGGATGGGACGCCGAATAGAAAGTGGTCAGACCCGAGTCTTGTCTTGATCAATTCGGGACCCGAGGGTGGATTCACCTTCACCAATGAGGGGTATGAACGGGGGCTTCCTTTCGCAGAGGGCGATGTGGATGGTGCCGTTGTAGATTTTGATAACGACGGTCGTCTGGATCTCTCACTCTCTCGGGACAGCAAATACGACAGTAGCTACGATCCTGTCAGCCAGATCGAGCAGCGGAGTTGGTTTGGTTTGATGCACCAACAGGCCGATGGAAGCTTTCAGAGCGTAGGGATCGCCAGTGGGATCAACATCCCCGACATCGGCGTGCGCGCGAGCCTTACGTCCTGTGTGAATGATTCGACGTGTACGGAGGCTGGCGAACAATGCTTAAAGGACCGTTGCCGTCATCCCTGCACCACAGCTTCAGACTGCACTGGCGAACATGAGTATTGCCATGCCCAGGGATTCTGCAAGCACCTGGCCACCATGAAGAAGGCCCAGAATCACGCCTGGTCAGATATCGACCATGACGGCGACCTGGATCTACTCGTAGGTGGTCGAGATACTGGTGGAGGGCGTCCAAACTTCCTCTTCAGAAACGATATCGGCTCTTCGAACCGTTGGATAGGGCTGCAGGTCTCCGGTGATGGGGTTGCCGTGCATCGGGACGCGGTGGGAACCCGCGTACAAATCCGGTTCGCCGATGGGGTGATGACCCGGCATGTGCACCTGAGCCGTGGGATGCATAATTCCATGGACTCGAAGGCTCTATTATTTGGACTCGGTGATTTCCCGTGTACGTACACGGTAGAGGTCCGTTGGCCTGATGGCACCGAGGTTAGCTTTGCATCCGGCAGCTTCTCCGAGAAGACCTATCTAAAGCTGAGCTATCCAGACCAGTTGACGCCTTAACTGGCTATATTCAGCTGACCTGTTCGGTCGGTCGAATCAGCATATCATGCACCTGCATATGCTCCGGGGCTTCCAATACAAACCGTACGGCGTCTGCGATGTCTTCCGATTGGAGTACGGGAAACTGGCTGTAGGTCTGCTCCGCAGCCTCCTTGCTCTGGTGGTACTTTTCCGCAAACTCGGTCTCCACAAAGCCAGGGCTGACGGCCGATACACGAATTTTGCTCGTGGCCCCTCGGAGCTCTTTTCGTAGCCCCTCTGTCAGGGACCGCACCGCGAATTTTGTGGCCGAATATACACCACTCCCTCCGGGTACGCGATGACCCGACATCGAAGAGATATGTACGATATGCCCATTATCGCCACGGCTTCGCATATCGGTGATGGCTTCGCGGCTACAGATACATAGGGCCAGCACGTTGACATCCAGCATCTCACGCCACGCGTCGGTCTCTCCTGTCATTAAGGTCGCCTTATGACCAAGGCCAGCATTATTAACGAGAACGTCCACTCCCCCATGGCGTGCGCGGATGGTCTCGAAGAGTCGAAGGATTGACGGTTCTGAGCGGAGATCGACCTCTACCCCCTCAAAGTTGTCTTCTCCTAGTTCTTCTTGCAGTGCAGTTAAGCGTTCGGTTCGACGAGCGGCTCCGATCACCGTCATCCCCAGCTTTACCAGCTCCTGGCATACGGCACGGCCGATACCACTTGAGGCACCGGTCACCAATGCCACTTTTCCGTTCCAGCTCCTGGGTGGTGATTGCATGGAGGTCAACTAATCGCTGGATCGACCTTTTCTGGATCGATGTCGTAATCCTTCATGGCTTTCTTCACTGTCTTGGTCGAGATCGCACCATGATCTGCCAATCTCTTAAGAGCAGCGACAGCAATGCACTCGGCGTCTACCTCGAAGAAGCGCCGAAGCGATTCCCGGGTGTCTGACCGACCAAAGCCGTCCGTTCCGAGCGGGTAGAAGTCTTGTTCAACCCAACGGGAGATCTGATCGGGCACTGCCTTCATATAGTCGGTGGCGGCAATCACAGGACCATCGAGATCGCCGAGGATCTGTTGGACCTTGGGTACCCGTGGTTCGTCTTCGGGATGCAGCATATTCCATCGTTCACAGGCTAACGCTTCGCGGCGCAGCTCACTGTAGCTGGTTACACTCCAGACATTTGCACGTACGTTATGCGCGGCCAGCAGTTCTTGTGCTTTCAAGACCTGTAGAAGGATCGAGCCACTACCAAAGAGGTTGACCTCTGGGCCTTGGTCGATCTGCGCATCACGATAGCGATAGATACCTGTGATGACCCCCTCAGCGGTTCCTTCCGGCATCTTCGGCATGGGGTAGGCTTCGTTCTGAAGGGTAAGGTAGTAGAAGACATCCTGCTCTTCCTGATACATCTCCTTCATGCCTTGCTGTATGATTACAGCGATCTCATGAGCGAATGCTGGGTCATAGACCTTACAACAGGGGTTGGTGCTGGCGAGCAGTAGACTATGGCCGTCCTGATGCTGAAGCCCCTCACCATTCAGTGTTGTACGTCCTGCAGTCGCACCAAGCATAAAGCCACGCCCACGTTGGTCGGCCAGTAGCCAGGCCTGATCACCGGTTCGTTGGAACCCGAACATACTATAGAAGATATAGAACGGAATCATGGGTTCGCCGAAGAAGGTATGCGCGGTGGCCGCGGCCGTTAAGCTCGCCATGGAACCCGCTTCACAGATACCTTCCTCAAGGACCTGTCCATCTTTGGCTTCTCGGTAGTACATCAGCTGTTTGGCGTCGACGGGATCATAGAGTTGGCCCTTCGACGAGTAGATGCCATAGCGATGGAACAGCGCATCAAGACCGAAGGTACGCGCTTCATCGGGGATGATGGGGACAATCCGTTTTCCAATATCCTCATCGCTCATAAGCTGGGCAAGTATGCGACCAAAGGCACCTGTGGTTGATACTTCGCGGTCACCCGAGCCATCCATAAAGCGTTCAAACCAGTCGGTTCCAGGAACCTGGACCTGCGTTTTTCGTTGTGCTCGGGCCGGTACCGGACCTCCCAGGGCATTCCGTCGCTCCATGAGGTAGTTGTATTCCTCACTATCATCCGAGAAACGGATGAAGGGGGGCTCTTCCAAATCCTCGTCAGGTATATCGAGATGGATACGATCGCGGAACGCTTTTAGCTCTTCCAGCCGTAGTTTCTTGGCCTGATGGGCAACATTCCGCCCCTCGGCACCGGCACCCAACGTCCAGCCCTTGACCGTTTTGGCAAGAATGACGGTAGGTACGTCTGTTCCCTCGGAGGCCTGTTGCATCGCAGCGTAGACCTTTCGGCAGTCATGGCCTCCACGACGTAGGCGTTCAAGAGCCCCGTCGCTAAGGTTATCTACGAGCCGTGAAAGGCGAGCATCGGTTCCAAAGAAATTCTTTCGAATGAACCCTCCATCTTCCACCACGTATTTCTGGTACTGACCATCGGTGACTTCGCCCATACGCTGAACAAGAACACCTTCGTCGTCCGCCTGAAGTAGTGGATCCCACTCGCGTCCCCAGACAACCTTGATCACGCGCCAACCTGCGCCGTGGAAAGTCGCTTCCAATTCTTGAATGATCTTCCCGTTACCACGAACAGGGCCGTCGAGGCGTTGGAGGTTACAGTTGACCACAAATGTAAGGTTACCGAGACCTTCCTGGGCAGCCACATGAAGGGCCCCGAGGGTTTCGGGTTCGTCGCATTCGCCGTCACCAACAAAGGACCATACTCTCGTATCGCTTGTGTCGCAGATCCCTCGAGCATGAAGATAACGATTGAAGCGCGCCTGGTAGATCGCGGCCAGGGGTCCTAGACCCATGGACACAGTCGGGAATTCCCAGAAATCGGGCATGAGCCAGGGATGGGGATAGGACGAGAGCCCACCACCATTCACCTCTCGGCGGAAATTCAACAGATGGTCTTCTGTGATTCGCCCCTCGACAAAGGCGCGGGCGTAGATACCCGGAGCCCCATGACCCTGGAAGAACACCTGGTCTCCAAAGCCATCTTTTTTACCGCGGAAGAAGTGGTGATACCCCACTTCGTACAGGGTTGATGCAGATGCGTAGGTTGAGAGGTGGCCACCAATTCCAGGGACTTTCTCGTTTTGTCGGTGCACCATGGCCATGGCATTCCAACGTACATAACGTCGAATCCGCTTTTCGATGTCCTCATCACCAGGGTAGGTCGGCTCGTTGCCTGGCGGAATGGTGTTCACGTACGGGGTCTGTACCAGGGCAGGCAATGGTACACGTTCCAGATGCGCACGTTTAAGCAGCGTCGTCAGAATATAATAGGCACGCTCCAGGCCCCCCTGTTCTACGAGTGCGTCAAAGGATTCCAGCCATTCCGCAGTTTCGCTGGGATCAATATCCGGAACCTGCATATGCAGTTGTGGCAGTTTGTGCATGTGTCCTCCGGAGCTTTGAATTCCACGGTTGTATGGACAACCGATTCATAGATTCCCGCCGTAGCGAGATTTTAATTATCGTAGTCGAGTTTTATAAGCCAACCTCTACAGCTGAGAGGTCTTGAATTCATTCGAAGTATCTAGCGCCGAGCCTATCGCAGCTTTCGCTCCACCTCGTCCGCATCCGACGGTCGAGTGGAATTCGCTTTCTGGTACTGGTCCAGGTATTGCCGATAGTGCTTTTTGGCCTGTTCCTTATTCTCTTTCGTGTTTTTTAACCAATATAGGTCGGCCAATTCGCGATGGGCTTCGGGGATCTCACTCCCGCCACTCTTCACTGCGCGTGAAAGATGAGCAAACCGAGCTTTTCTGTCGTTCTGGCGCTCTGCAATACGTGCTAGTTGATAGTTTGCAAGGGCATGGAAGCGGTCTTTCTTAACAACCGAGTTCAGTAACGTCTTGGCTTCTCTTATGCGCTTACTCTGGATGAGTGAAGTGGCGTAACTGATCTTGATGTCGGTATTGAATTTATCGAGGGCAAGAGCCTGTTTGAAATCTGCATGTGCCATTCGCATCTCGGATGACGCATAATATAGGTTACCTCGGAGAAGATGTGCTTTGGCGACAACTTCGTCCGTTACCGGAATGGCATTGGATTTCTTTTTGGAAACGCTCTCGATCACATTGTCGAGTACCGACAGGGCCTCTGTGCTTTTCTGTTTGGCGTCTGTGGGGTTCGTCTTCTTGCTGGCGCGGAAGAGATCAATAAGTGTCTCCGCCCGCTTGATGCGAAGCTTGACCGCGTAGATGTCTCTTGAAGCACATTGTGCGCCTTCACATTTTTGTTCTACGGCCTTGTCCACCGCGCTCTTCAGGAACTCTTCGGCAATGTCCAGAGTTCCGTTTTCTTTGGCGATAGTAGCGCGCAAATCATAGATCCGTGGGTCTTCGATCTTGGCGAATTCGGTGGCGCGCTTCAGATGGTTCTCGGCTTTCGCGAGCTCCCCTTTATGGACTAGAACTTCACCCATAAGGATATGGGCCAGTGGATCCTTGTTGTTGTTGGTGATGTAGGTTGCTGCCAGGTTTTCCGCTTTGGCCAGTCCACTTTCTCCAGAAGCGGTGGTCGAAGCCCCCAGGAGAAGGCTGATATAGACCTTCAGATAATCACCACTCAACTTCACAACGGGTACGCGGTCGAACTGGGCGAGTGCCTCGTCTGTACGGTCCAGATCACGATACACAACCCCCAGTTTCATTCGGAATAATGCATCTTGTTCTGCCACGGGTCGACTGGAGTCGAGTTTGATCAGGGTGTTGAGAATTTGAATCTGCTGTTCGGGTTGGCCCGATGCAATTTCCAATTTCTTTTCCCAGAGTGGAACCGTCTTTGTGACGTTCTGAATCCCCTGGTCGAGAATCTTTGCAGCGCTGATCTTGCCCTGGTTTGTTTTCGAGGCCAGATGAAGATCGGCGATCGCGAGATACGCTTCGGGGCGTTTCGGAGCGCGCTTCAGAGCCTCGCGATAGACTTGGAGGGCTCGGTCGTTATCTTTCTTATCCATCCACATCGTTCCAGCCAGTAACTGGATTTCCAGGTCGGAAGGATACGCGGCACGGGCTTTCTCAATCATCTGCTCAAGAAGCAGAGAGGAATGCTGGTCTGTGTCGTTTTTGGCTAGGTGCTGAATCTTTACGCGGTAATAGGCCGGGCTTGAGCATTTGGGGGGATCATCTGATTTCCCACCACTACATTTGGAGAGGTATTCGCCGGTCTTACGATTTTCCTCGTCAGCGTTCGCACCAGGGCGGCCCCGTAGGTAGATCTGGGCAATCCGTACGATGAGCTCTTCACTCTCCTGGATCTCCATTGCGACTTCCAGAGCTTTCAACTCTTTTTCAACCTGGGATTGCTTACGATAGATCTCTGCCAGGATTGTATTGGCTGCATACGAGGTGGAACGATCCAACTTCTTCGACTCTCCCTTCTCGTCTTTCATGATCTTGTTGGTCAGCTCGAGGGCTGAATCTCGATCATCTTGCATGAGGGCCAGCTTTGCTGTCGCCAGAGTCGAAAAATGGTGGTCTGGATTTGCCTTGGTCGCTTTATCAAGATGGGTTTTGGCTAATTCCAGAGCGGGTTTTTCTGGGGGATCAATCTGTTGACTGTCTTCGAGAACCTTCCAAAGCAGATAGGTCTGACCGAGTGAGTAATTCAGACGGACATCTTTGGGGCTTGAAGCCAGTGCAGCGTGAAATACCTTGGCCGCATCCTTCACCCGACCTTGCCGGTAAAGAAGCCTACCGACCAGGTACAAGTCGTTTTGACCGCCTTGCGGGTATGCTGTCAGGTAGTTTTGAAGCTCGATCATTGCTTGGCTGAAGTTCTGGTCCGAAGCCTTGTCGAATGCGCGAACCAACGCAGCGCTTCGCTTGGGAGCCCATTCTTTGCCGCTATACCCTAGAGCACCTTTACGAATACCCTTCCATTTCCCTGCGAGTGATTTCTTGGTGAACTCCATAGGAAAACGCTCATGATACATGGCCCAGACCCGTACCAGTTCTTGCTCCAGCTCGTTCTTTAGACGGCTTTTGGAGGAGTTTTCCGCACCCTCCACGTCGCTTTGAAGCTTCGCAATTTTCTTCTCTAACCCCTCAATGGTCTTCTTATAACCATCTGGTGTGTCCGACTCTAGCGCCTTGTGCTCATAGACAAGACCACGATGACTGAAGCCCTTCGGCAATTTGTCGAACTTGAGGCCACCGGCAACTGTTTTCTTAACGACTTTCTTTTTCTTTTTCTCGACCTTTTCGGCTCCAGGAAGACTGACGATTCCCTGGCTAACCACGCCGAATAGCCCACCGGCTCCAACGATAATCCCGAGGATTAATGCCAGAACAACGCTCTTTGACGATGATCCTTGTGGCTCTGGTTCCAGCATCGAAACTGGAACATCACTGCTGATGGGCGACGACCCGGTCAAGGGGTCTAGACCTGGTAGCACATCGAGCTCCAGTCCATCACCACCAAGCTCGTCCATCTCCATATTGAGGGATTCGAGCAGCGCGTCTTCGTCTGTGGATTCCTCTTCCAGAGAAGAGGCGTCAAAGGCGGCTTCTTCGATGGTTGGAAATTCGTCCTCGTCTCCACCATCACTGAGGAAGGCTTCAAGATCGCTCTCTTCTCCACTGCCGTCGGAGTCGCTTGCTCCGTCTTCACTGACCTGCAGCTCACTGGCCACCGCATCAAACAGGGCATCGTTATCTTCACCATCGGTCGCTTCAACGTCGAGCTCGAGAGCTATCTCCGTATCCTCTCCCGCAGCATCCTCAGCGGCGGGCTCCTCTTCAGGAGCGACCTCAGCGGCGGGCTCCTCTTCAGGAGCGACCTCAGCGACGGGCTCCTCTTCAGGAGCGACCTCAGCGACGGGCTCCTCTTCGATGTCGAGGGGGGCGCCTGGGACAGGTGGGGGGGCCGGGGCAAGCTTTTCTGCGTCGGTTGGATCTACCGATCCAGCCCCTGACCACGGGTTGTCATCGGACTCGCCGACCTGCGTTTTGTAGACACCGATCAGAGACATATCCACTTCAGATGGAGCAGCCTCTTCGTTCTCGGCACTGTCAGTTTTACCCTTTTCGTCTTTCGGCGGAAAATCGTCGCTATTCATGAACTGTTCACCCAAACCCTGTTGAAATATTTGCTGGCGATATACGACCAGGCAGGCACGGTTTGCCCCTCTGTGCTCCCTTATTCCTCCATCGCCATTCGTGATCTAGATTAGTTAATGATCATGGCAAGTTTCGATGAAATGCTAGCATCGGGGTTTTGGGGCGGTCAAGAACCCCGCCCCGACGCAAAACCACGAACCTCGCGCGATACGTATAGTAAAGGGGGGCAATTCTCAGAGGAAAAAATGGCCTATATGCAGGACTGCCCTATGGAAGTACTCCGTCCTGCTGCCAGTAAAACTCCGGTGCAGGACGTTTTTCGTTTCCAATTTGAGCCATGGTGCTGGCCTCGTACAAACGGCCATTGACCATCGTGAATTGTACGAGTTCTGATTTTCGGATGTCCGTCAGGGGGTTCCCATTGACCACAAAAAGGTCGGCTAATTTACCCGGCTCAATGGATCCAAGATCTCTGTCCAGCCCCAGATACCAGGCACCGTGCAATGTCGCAGCTCGAAGGGCTTCGAATGGGGTGAAACCACCGTCGACGAGAGTCCATATCTCCCAGTGAACGCCGAGTCCCTCCCGCTGGCCATGGGCTCCGATCTGAACACGTCCACCTCGATCGATGAGGCGCTTCGCAAATCGTGCGACCTCGATGTGATTCCAATCTCCATCCGGAACAAGCATACGGCGGCGTGATTTTGGGTCCAGAATCGATCGGGGGACAAACTTTCGTAGCCTTGGATGATCGGACACCTCGGTGTTCTGGTACCAATATACCTCTCCAGCCAAGCCGCCATAGGCCACGTTCAATGTGGGTGTATACCCGGTGTCGCTTTGGGCCCATAATTGAATCACATCGTCGTAGGCACGGCTCAATGGAATCGCATGCTCTATTCCCGTATGGCCGTCGACGATCATATTCATATTATGCTGAAAAAGAGCGCCACCTTCCGGCAAGACCATCAACCCCTTCTCCCGAGCAGCCTTGAGCACCTGTTGGCGTTGATCTCGACGTGGCTGATTATAGCTTTTGACCGAGATAGCCCCATAGGCAGCCATTCTTTGAAGGTGGTCCCGTGCGTCGTTCAGGTTGTTGACTTCGGCGCGGATCTCTCCACTAGCCCCGTAGAGGATCGTACCTGTCGAGAAGATTCGTGGGGCCGTGATACGTCCGGCACGTGCCAATTCAGAGGTTGAGAATATCGATGAGCTTCGGTGGGACGGGTCATGCACGGTTGTGACGCCAAACCCGAGTAACGCATAGTGACTCCAGTTTTTCTGCGGGGTGAGGCCGTGATGGGTATGCGCGGAGTGGTCATGAACATCGATGATACCCGGCAGAACAGTTTTTCCCGTTACATCCACCACATGGGCGTTGGGTGGGATGGTAATGGTTTCGGATGATCCAACAGCTTGAATCCGATTTTTTTTGATCAGCACGGTGCCCCGTTCGATCACCTCGTCACCTCGCATGGTGACCACGCGGCCACCTACGAGCGCGATGACCCCTCGGGGGGTATCGGTGGGCACGGAGAAACCGATTCGTACGGACTCCGGTTTGGGTGGCTTTTCTTTCTGTGTATTGGCCAGGTCGTACTGAAAGAGATCGGGGCCCAGGGACCAATACAGCCTCTTGCTATCGCCGGACCAATGTACGTAGTCGCCGGAGCCGCTGGATAACCGGGCCACAGGCAGGCCTTGCATACGGGGTCCGACCTCGATCATTCGTCCGGTGGCGGGAAATGGGACAACAAAGGTTTTGTAGCGCTCCTGGAAGGCCAGAGACTGGCCGTTTGGAGAGACCTGAAAAGACGTTGCTGCTTTGCTCTTGGCCCAGACCCGCTTTTGGCCCGTTTTCAGGTTGAGGCTTTTGAGTTGGTTTCCTCCCTTTGAGGATTTGTAAAAGAGCAGATCTTGATCAGCACCGAAATGTGGTTGGCCGCCATATATATGCAGTTTGGTTGGTCGACCACCTCGTACCGGTATCTGGTAAAGTCCAGGGGAACGAGACCAGAGCTTACTAACAAGGTATCCACCGCTGATTTTCCGGTAGATGACAGACTTTCCATCGGGGCTGAACGTGGGTTCGATATAATGACCGGGATTCGTCGGCAGTGCACGACTACGACCTCCTCCAGCCGATACAATACGGACGGTGCCTAGCTTTTCGTCGTTCCATGTCGTGTAGACGATGGAACGGCTATCACGTGAAAATGACGGGTAGAACTCAAAGACGTTCTTATCGCGTGTCAGACGCTGAGGGCGACCATTTGGCAGCTTTCGGATGTACAGATGGCCGAGCGCTTGAAAGACGACGGAGCGACCATTTGGGGCCACGGTTACCCAGCGTAACATACGAGTGTCGAACTCTTCAGGGGCAACCGATACTGGATTTCGTAAGGCTCGCGTAATCTTACGGGTGGTCGCGACCCGGAAGGGGATGTTCTGTGTTTTTCCTGTTTTGATATGGGTCCTGTGGATATGGCCACCCGCCCAGAAGACGACGCTCTTGCTGTCGGGGGTCCAGGCCATGGAGGGGTAGACTCCGTGGATGGCCCAGGTCTCCTGCAGGTCACGGTCGAGTTGGTCGTAGAGGATGCGTTCTGCACCAGACCTCATATCGTGCAGTACGAGCACGCTCTGGGTCCGAATACGTCGAACGTAGGCCATCCATTTTCCGTCGGGAGAGGGGGTTGGACGAATGGCCCCCCCCGGGCCGCCCAGAAAGTGTTCGATCGTTCCCCTACGACGATCCATGCGTTCAATGGCGTAGATCTGCTTGTTGGAATCCTTATTGTATTCGAACCGGTCACCAGGCGTAGCGTCGCGACTGTAATACAGGTAGCGACCATCGGGTGAGAAGGTAGGCTCTCCCAGATCCTTTTGCTGGTTCTTTCGCTTCGTCATCTGGACGCCGCTCCCACCATGACGATGCATCAACCAGATCTCGCCCGCGCCGACGCTACGACGGGAAGTAAAATGCTTTCGGGCGGCAATGTATTTGCCATCGGGAGTCCATGTCGGGCTGTTAAACAGCCGATAGGTCTCCTTTGTAATCGCCGTGGGGCCTTTCCCGTCCCTGTTCATGACCCAGATATTGTCACCGCCCCCGCGGTCACTTGTGAAGGCGATCTCTTTTCCATCTGGACTGAATCTGGGCTGCATATCCCAGGCTGGGCCTTTGGTAAGAGAGGTGGCATCTCCACCGTCGATCGGTAGGCTGTAGATGTCTCCAAGCAAGTCGAATACGAGGGTCTTACCATCGGGGCTGACGTCTAAACTCAGCCAGGTACCCGTGGATGTGTCGATAGTGATCGTCTGGGTCGGACCATGTTTGGCCTCAACATCCCAGGGAGCCGGTTTGGGCCGATCTCTATCGTCGTCGGGCTCGCTTGCTGATTTATTGAGAGCGGTGGGGCCGTGGTTTGGACCGGCCTGCGCCCAAGTGGGCGATAGAACGGCTGCGAGGAGTATAGGGAATAGGTATCTACGGATCACGTGTCGCCTCCTTGAACCCGGTGTGTAGCCATTGGCTCAGGACTCATCAGGATCGGAAAAGCATTTCGATAACCAGCGATGGAATTCCGATGTTTCCACTACGGTTGCGATGGCTCGGTCGAGTTGGTTGGAAAGGAGGCTCATCACCGATTCGCGGACGTTGGTCTGGTGGAGAAGCTCCCCCACAGAGAGGTCTCTATGGGCCGTAAGTTGGTTTTCAATATATTGTTGGATGGCAGCCAAGACCTCATCTCGCAGGAGGTTTGTCTTCAGGATCTGCTGAAGCCATGCAGCGAGCTCTTCTGGCCCCGGATCGGATCCAAGCTCACGTATGTCTTGCCAATGAAGCTGTAGGATATTCGTGAGAAGCTGATGCCGCGCCGCGGCGAATTCTTCGGCGTTTTCTGGTGATCGCAGGCGCGTTGTCAGTTGTTGTCGAAATGTATCTGCCGAGCGATGGGCGAAGTCTTTTGCCTGTGCGGATAGGGACTTTTGTAATTCGGCTCCGACACCGGAGAAAAAGCTGGACCCTTTTTGACCGACGCGACCAGCTCCGCGAGCCAGCGAGCCGAGAATTCCGGACGAACCAGCAAGTGGACTCCTCTGTACGAAATCCTCAAGAGTGTCGGCCAAAGCCTCGGCCAGAATTCGGCGTATGAACGCGGGATCGAGCACATCTTCCAAGATCCCCGGCGGATAGGAGAATGGACGTCCCAGGCGTTCTTCCACGGCTTCGATAACGGTATTTGGCACGGTCGACCCGACGAGGGACTCATTTAGTTCGGGCGGGAGCTGCTCGGGGCTCCATAGATATTGCACCATAGACTCGATCTGTTGTTGACCCAGGTCCGAGAGGAAGGCGTTTGCCAGAATCGTTGTGATGTCCTCGGCATCTGCCAGCTGAGACGCGGGTTGGTCTTCGAACCAGGATAGAACCAGTTCGACGAACTCTTTACGCAATGGTTCGGAGGCTTGAAGCCGTGCCTGTACCTGGGTAGCCAGATCGTTTGGATTCATGGTGATCATTGTGCGGAAAGTCGGAAGAGCCGTCGTCGCCGGGCCCTACCGGAATGGCTTACGACGACCGGAGAATCTGCATTCGATGCCGTTTTTCGCACTGGAGCGCAAATCGCGCAACCTATGTTCGAAATCGTTTGACAGTTGGGGTCTGGAATGACGTAAGTTTCACCACCACGCGCAATGGATCCGCGCAAAAAAGAGGTGAGCTATGACGCAGATAGTCGGTATTCGTGCTCGGGAGGTTTTGGACTCACGGGGCAACCCCACGGTCGAGGCGGAAGTACACCTGGAGAATGGCGTATATGGAAGAGCAATCGTGCCTTCCGGTGCGTCCACGGGTGCCCACGAAGCTTTGGAGCTTCGCGATGGCGACTCGAGTCGATATGTTGGCAAGGGGGTCCAGAAAGCCGTTAGCAATGTGCAAGAAGAGATCGGGCCCGCCATCCTTGGCTTTGATGCGGCCGATCAGGCGCTGGTGGACCGGGAGATTCTTCAACTGGATGGGACACCGAATAAGACCCGACTTGGAGCCAACTCTCTCCTGGCGGTATCCATGGCTACGGCCCATGCAGCGGCCGAGTACTTCGGCGTACCGTTGTATCGCTACCTCGGTGGAGTGCAGTCTCGGGTTTTGCCCGTACCTCTTATGAACGTCATCAATGGGGGGGCTCACGCCGATAACCCCATCGATATTCAAGAATTTATGATTGTACCCCACGGCTTTTCGACGTTTCCGGAGGCTCTTCGTGCCGGTGTAGAGATCTTTCACACCTTGAAGGGACAGTTGCAGTCACGTGGTTTGGCGACCAGCGTGGGGGATGAAGGTGGGTTTGCACCCAACCTGGACAGCACCGAAGTCGCATTGGAGCTTTTGGTCCAGTCCATCGCCGATGCCGGCTATACACCGGGAAGTCAGGTGGCCTTAGCCCTCGATGTGGCAGCCACGGAGTTTTACCGGGATGAGAACTATCTACTCGATGGGAAGAGTTTGAGCTCGTCGGAGATGGTCAGCTTCTACAAGGGCCTGGTCGATCGTTTCCCGATCGTTAGCATTGAAGACGGTATGTCGGAAGATGACTGGGATGGCTGGGCCAGCTTGAGCAGCGCCATGGGAGATACGATCCAACTGGTGGGTGATGATCTATTTGTAACCAATCGCACTCGATTGGCTCGTGGTATCAACGAAGGCATCGCCAACTCCATTCTGATCAAGATGAACCAGATCGGTACGTTGACCGAGACCTTTGAGACCATGTCTCTGGCCGAAGAGAACGGGTATAAGAATGTGGTCTCTCACCGCAGCGGCGAAAGTGAAGACACCACTCTGGCGGATCTCTCTGTGGCCACGAATGCGGGCCAGATCAAGACCGGATCCGCGTCACGGACGGACCGGATAGCGAAATATAACCAGCTTCTTCGGATTGATGAAGACCTTGGTGGATCGGCTCATTTTGCCGGGTCAGAGATCCTCCAACGAAAATTTTGAGGGGGACGCATGTCGTCGATTGTAACCGTATCTGACAATGCGGGAGTTCGTACTCTTACCTTGAATCGCCCGGAGCGCAGAAATGCACTCAGTTCCGAGTTGGTGGATGAATTGCGGGTACAATTAGTGACCGCTGGTAACGACGAAAGTGTACATGTGATTGTTTTAACCGGGGCCGGAAAGGCGTTCTGTGCGGGTGGCGATCTCAACCCAGGGGGGATGGGCGGTGTCGCAAAACAGCAGGCCCAACGTCTCGCGTTTGTAGAGCTCCTCGATACATTTACGCACGTAGGCAAACCGACGGTAGCGAAGATTAATGGACACGCATTGGGTGGTGGCTTTGGTTTGGCCCTGGCCTGTGATGTTGCCATCGCCGCCGAGTCCGCGACCCTCGGAACGCCGGAGATCAAGGTGGGGCTCTTCCCTATGATGATTATGCCGTTGATTCTGCGTCATATGGGGCGAAAGGCCACGATGGATCTTCTGCTTCGAGGCCAGCGAATGACCGCAACAGAGGCTTTGGAGAATAATTGTCTGACGCGGGTTGTCGCAGATGACGATCTGGACGCGCATGTAGACGAGTACGTTGGCCAGCTATGCAGCTTTTCTGCCTCTGTGCATCGCCTCGGTGTTCAGCATTTCCACCGGATGGCCGATTTGCCGCTCCATGAAGCGGCTGCCATGGGAGCCGATGGTCTTGGGCTCAACTTCTTTTTGGAAGATGCAGCGGAAGGGCTGACAGCTTTTCTTACCAAGCGCGACCCGGAGTGGAAGGGGCGTTGATATGGGCCCTGTCCTAGGCGGACTCCAGCCGTTTTTTTAGTTCGCCACTTTGATCCAGACTGGCCAACTCCATATAGCCGCCGATCAATTCGTCATCGAGCAGGATCACGGGTACGGTCCGCCACCCGGTTTGCTCCACAATGTTCTGGCGTGTCTCGTCATCTTGAATCTCAACCACACGATAGGGAATCGTGCGGGCGTCCAAGAGTCGTTTGGCCATCACACAATATGGGCAATAATCGGTGACATAAACCACGATACGGGCGTCTTCACTCATATCTCCAACCGCCGCCGTCGAAAGTACAAGACCAGTAGTCCCGTTAGCAGGAACCAGAGGTGTGTGGGGAAGCTATTGGATGTTCCGGCGTTACATCCTCCACCGCTGGAGGAGCCCACAGGCGGGATCGGTGTTGTCCCGAGATCAGCCGAGTTTGTGGTATCCGGTTGGGGTGTTGTCCCCGTGTCGTCCCCCCCTGTATCTGGCGGGGGAGGATTTCCCATGCCATCGATACAGGCCCCATGAAATGGGTCGGACGTGTCGTTCAGACTTACACAGCCTGCGCTCGGGTCGCAGCCGGCACTGTCGCTCACACGACAGTCTCGAACACAGGTGCCGGTTGGACCTGTAATCGTTGCACAGATCAAATGGGGTTGGCAGTTACCGGCGCCCCCACCGCAGACACCACCGACACTAGCTCCGCCGGTGTCTTCCACGCAGCCGCCAACAATCTTCTGGTCGGCCGGCTCGAAGAACCAGAGACAGACCTTTCCGGCCTGGCAACCGGCGTCGTTAATCGGATCGCAGATCTGTCGGCACTCTCCGAAGCCCGCTGGGGTGTCCTGAATACAATCCAAACCAGGTGCACAATCGCCATCCGCCTGACAGACCTCACCTTCCGCCGAGAAGCTCAGCTTCTCGCAGTACCCTCCAAAGATACAGGACGCGCCGGGAGGGCACTCCGATGTTGTTGTACACTCCTCGCTGCAGTAACGGTCGAAGCCTGTGGCGCAATAGCCTGTTGAGCAGTCGAGATGAGAGTCGCAGGGCTCTCCGTAGAAGAAGGGACCTGGCGGGATGCAATGACCGACGGCGCATATATTGCTGCCAAAACAGTCATCGTCGGTATCGCATAGGCTGGAGCATTGACCCGAGAAACAGTCTGTACTCGCGCATTCCAGCGGAGCAGTGCACTCTTCTCCAAATTGTTTACTGCCTTTCTTGAAGCAGATCCCTTCGCTGGTTCCACCCCCGTAACAGGCGTAGTTTGCTGGGCAACTATTTGGGTTGGCCGTATTACATTGCTGCGTACAATAGGCGTCGCCTGCGGTGGGAATACAGATACCGGAATTACACATACCCGGACCCCAGCAATATTCGCCCATTGGGATATTTCCGCCCGAAGGGCTGCAATAGTCATGGGTGGGTACGCACTGGTTCCCCGCGTCCGCTACATTTTCACAGCTGAACCCCTTGGGACAGTCCGTGCCCGTATTGCAGGACTGACCACAAAATGCGGCATTATATTCCCAGGGGAAACTCAGGCAGACGTTATCCTTACAGTTGCTATGCCCCGAACAGGAATCACAGACTGTACCTGTGGTGAAGGAGCCCGTCGGGTAAAGATAACAGACGCCTTTCACGTCGTCGTTGTCGAGAGAGCGGAGCTCGGAAGAGCCGCCGGAAAAGAACATTGTGGCTTCACGGACATGGGGGTGATCCAGACCCAGAGCATGGCCGATCTCGTGGGTTGCGACCCCTTGTATGTCAGTCTTGTACCCATAAAGGGATGCCGATGAGGAGGTTGTCCAGGAGATATCGACACCATTGAAGACGATGATCGAGTATTTGATCTCACCATTCCACTTCTTTTCCGATACGGTAAATGCAGCCGCGTCGCCTACCGATGGATCCCATTCTCCATTGGTGGCTTCGACATATATGGCACCATTTTGTGGATTCGAGCTTGGGCTCATATAGGAAAAACTTTGTCCCGAGCATGATACATTTTCCCATGCATCAAAAGCCGCGTGGATAGCATCACGCATATCGTCGTAGGTAATCCCCGGTACTGGCGTGGGATTGAGATACCAGGGGACATTTGTCTTCGCCCAGGTTGTTTCCGCACCACCCTGGTTTTTTAGTGAAATATACGCTGTAGCCGAGAGCGTGGAACCTAGAAGAAAGAGGCAGAACAGCAGAAGCGAGAAGAATTTCTTCATTGGCCCACCTCGTCCAAGAGATTACGGACACGCTGTTTAAAGTGCTGTAGCGGTTCTCCAGGGACCTTGCGGTTTGCCAGGGCTTTCGACGGACGGGACGTCAAGACCGATGAATTGGATAGGTATCGTGCACCTTGACCCATGCCGACCAGGTACGCTCTCCCTTCGACGAAACGGGCTACGATAATAATCGTGTCACCGACGCGCAGATCGGCGGTACCAACGACGCTCTGTTCCACGTCTCCCAGTACCCCTCCAATCTGACGTAATTCGATAGGTGCTCCCACCTTCAGCTGTCGTGCCGTCCCACGGGCGAGCCAGACGTCATTCGTTTGGAGGGTATAATCCGTATAGATAAACTGATGCGGCCCGGAGCGAGTTGCCGTCAATTTGGTTACTGTCCCTACCGCGATAATGTCTGCTCGGTCGATGAGCTGCGGCAGAGTAAAGTTCGGTATCACCGTCGCATTTGCGTCGTGAGTATAGAGACTCAGGGTGGTGATAGTGCAGATGCCAAATATGAGCAGCCATTGTCGTATCTGAGCCATCGGTACCTCCGTTGACGAACACGTCGGATAAAAACGCTCCACGAAGGTACAGATCGCCGGGTGCGTGTGCAAGTTAAAGATCAGGAATGACCAGAGCGCATCTAGGTGTTATAAGGCCGATGAAATCGCCAGAGAAGGATCCGGATGCGGCTTGCCTTGAAAGATATGTTTACCGCTGGAAACCTGTTGTCGGGTATGGCATCCGTCGTTTTGTCGATGGAGTATGGGGTTCTATATGGCGCATTGGCGCTGTTCGGCTCCCTGTTCTTCGACGTCACCGACGGTATCGTGGCGCGGTTGACCAACCGCGAAAACCAATTTGGTGCCGAGTTCGACAACGTATCGGACCATATGTCCTACGCCGTCGCGCCAGCGTTTCTGCTATACGCGGCCTACTTCCCGGTTTTTCGTAATGACTACGAAATGACGAAGTTCATGGCGACGGCCTGCTCCTTTACGATCGCGGCGGTCCCGCTCTTCTGCGGTAGCGTACGTTTTGCGAGATTCAATACGTACAAGTACGACATCTCAGGGTGTTGGCTTGGGTTCCCAAGGCCTGCGAGCGCCTTTGCTTTTGCCGCTATTGCGAACTCCCATTTCTTTCATGGACCACCAGCCTTGAAGTTGGTTGGTATTGGCATGGTGCTGGTATTCGGTCTGTTGAATATGTCGACCTTTCCATATCTGAATCATCACCATGAGAGCGGCCGTGTGCCCCCAAAGGTTTGGTTCTATTTCGGTTCCTATGTCGTATGTACAGGTCTGGTCGTGTTCTTGAGTCTCGGCCTGAAGACGTTGTCGCCGTTCTATATCGGCGACTGGATGTTCCTCTGCATGTTCTTATATGCATTCCTCGGTTGGGTTGTTTTACCGGCAGGTGTTCGTGAACGGGCGAGAATTGCCGTCGAGAAGGCTGAGTCTGAGGTGCCGGTATGACGAACGAGGAAGAACTGAGCGCTCTTCGTGGACGGAACATGCAGTGTAAGGGCTGGGGCCAGGAGGCAGCGCTCCGTTGCTTGTTGAATAATCTGGACCCCGATGTAGCGGAACGTCCGGCTGATCTGGTGGTCTACGGTGGACGTGGCAAAGCGGCAAGAGACTGGAATGCCCTGCGAAGGATCATGCAATCCCTACGTGATCTGCAAGATGATGAAACTCTCCTCGTTCAATCGGGCAAACCCGTAGGCGTGATGAAGACACACGAAAATGCGCCTCGGGTTCTGATATCGAATTCGATGTTGGTTCCCGCATGGGCGACGGATGATATCTTCAACAGCCTGGAGGCCCAGGGACTCATGATGTATGGCCAGATGACGGCCGGGTCCTGGATCTACATTGGCACACAGGGGATCCTACAAGGAACGTACGAGACTTTTGGAGCGGCCGCAGAGAAACACTACGGCCCCGGTTCCGATCTGACCGGAAAGGTCGTCCTGACCGCCGGTCTGGGTGGAATGGGCGGCGCGCAACCTCTGGCTGTGACGATGCAGGGCGGGGTCTGTCTGGCGGTGGAGGTCGATCCAACACGTGTTCAGCGACGCCTTGAGACTCGTTATGTGGATCGTATGACCGACGATATGGACGAGGCTCTAGCCTGGGTCGAAGAGGCACGAGACAGTAATACAGCCCTTAGCGTTGGCTTGGTGGGCAACGCGGCGGAGACCCATCCGGAATTTATTCGGCGTGGTGTCCAATTCGATATGGTTACCGACCAGACCTCTTCGCATGATCCACTGTATGGGTATATCCCGGTGGGCTTCAGCCTGGAGGAAGCGGCAGCCCTTCGAGAGAGTCAGCCTGATGTATATGTTCAGCGGTCGCAGGCGAGCATGGCGACACATGTACAGGCGATGTTGGCCTACCATGAAGCCGGTGTCCCGGTCTTCGATTATGGCAATAACCTTCGACGACAGGCGCAGATTGGTGGGGTAGAGAACGCCTTTGATTATCCGGGGTTTGTACCTGCCTATATCCGCCCCCTTTTCTGTGAAGGCAAAGGACCCTTCCGCTGGATGGCGCTGTCTGGGGATCCAGAAGATATCTACGCGACGGATCGTGCCATCACCGAGCTTTTCCCAGAGGATGCCCATCTACAACGTTGGTTGAAGTTGGCGAGAGAGCGCGTTCAATTCCAGGGGCTACCGGCACGAATCTGTTGGCTTGGCTATGGGGAACGCGAGAAAGCCGGACTGCGCTTCAATGAGATGGTACGACAGGGCGAGGTGAAGGCACCGATCGTCATAGGTCGCGATCATCTGGATTCAGGTAGCGTGGCAAGCCCATATCGCGAAACCGAGGCGATGAAGGATGGTTCGGATGCTGTAGCCGATTGGCCGATTCTCAATGCGCTCCTGAATGCTGTAAATGGGGCGACCTGGGTCAGTGTTCACCACGGTGGTGGCGTGGGAATTGGCTATTCCATTCACGCGGGTCAGGTCATCGTGGCCGATGGCACAGCAGAGGCCGATGCGCGCTTAGTGCGTGTGTTACAAGGGGATCCAGGAATGGGTGTGGTCCGACATGCCGATGCTGGCTATGAGCGTGCTGTAGAGGTTGCACACGAACGTGGCGTGGCGATTCCCGGGATTACCACGTAAGCTTGGGCCGCGATATCGCTCTTCTGGCACTGAACTTGCAACCTGGTTCCACCGCAAGGGGCCATTTGGCCCCGGAGTTGGAAGCTGGGTAATGAGCAAGTTTGTATCGAGGTTGTTGTATGTGGGCGTGGGACTCTAATCGTTGGCGTAATCTGGCGCGATTCATCCTGGTCGGTCTGGTTTTGGCCTCGGCCGCGTGTTTTGAAGCCGATCCAGCAAAGAACGAGGATATCGTCGATCCTGTTGAGGCCACCGGTGTCGATGTTGTAAGCACCGATACGGTCGAAGATATCGCCCCAGACACCATGGAAGAGATCGCTGACACAACGCCTCCGCCGGCTCCTTTTTGTGGGGATGGCAGTTGTAACGGCACCGAAGGGACGACGGACTGCCCAGACGATTGTGGAACGAATTGTGGGGATGGGGCCTGCAATGGAAATGAAGATTCGACCAACTGCCCCGAGGATTGTGGAACGAACTGTGGGGATGGGGTCTGTAACCCGCCAGAGTCGTCCATTCTATGCCCTGCCGATTGTGGATCCGATTGTGGTGATTCGGCTTGTAACGGCAACGAGAGCTCTGTGAGTTGCCCAGAGGACTGTGGTTCGAGCTGTGGTGATGGCACATGTAATGGCAATGAGGAGAGCACCTCGTGCCCAGATGATTGTGGTGTAATCTGTGGTGATGGTACCTGCAATGGCGGTGAAGAATCGACCACATGCCCGGGTGACTGTGGCGACAACTGTGGTGACGGTGTTTGTAATGGCGGCGAGGGTACGACGACCTGTCCGGGGGATTGCGGCACAAATTGTGGTGATGGAACCTGCAATGGCGACGAGGGCACGACGACCTGTCCGGGAGACTGCGGCACTAATTGTGGTGATGGCACCTGCAATGGCGGCGAGGGCACGACGACCTGTCCGGGAGACTGCGGTACCAATTGTGGTGATGGCACCTGCAATGGCGGTGAGGGCACGACGACCTGTCCGGCGGATTGTGGTTCAGACTTCAGTTGCGGGAATGGCGGCTGGAATTGTTCCAACTGTGCCGCAGGTGAGAGCTGTGTTTTTGGAACCTGCGCTCCGACGTCCATGATTCTAAGCACCCCGCTTTCCGCTCCAAACTTTGTTTGCCCAGAGGGCTATAGTGTTGCAGGGCGCTGGCAAGGGGCGAACGGTTCCCTCGATGGAAACCCCGATGGATACGATTACCAGGGCTTTATGGTGGATGACGGTTGGCTCTATCTCTGCTCGGCCGAACCCGACAAGGTATTCATGGCGATCACCCTCAACGATTGCTCTTCATCGACCAATATCTGTGATGGCTCCCCCAAGGGTGACTTTCATATCGGCCAGAGCTGTGGTGCAGAGGTTCGCGGCTATGACAGAGATGATAATCCACTCGTAGCGGGCTGGTTACGCCTTTGTGTAAAGGATGGCCTCGGAGTTAAGCTTGAGCCAAGGCTAGACGATTGTGGCACGGTCACCCCGAACGGTTGCGGTGGCTGGCAGACCATGGGGCATTGGCATGCGTTCCCTGGATCCTGCGGTGGTACGAATACCGTGGTGGGAAGTTCTGGTCAGGCATTGGTGAGTGGTTGGGTCGAGCTATGTCTCGATACGACAAAGAGCCCACCGACCGACCCGGACACCCTCGATGGTAAGGTGATGGCGGGTTATCAGGGGTGGTTCCGCGCTCCGGGAGACGGAGCTGGTGGCGGCTGGTTCCACTGGTTCTCCGGTGGAGGAGCAACGGCCGATAATGCCGACTTCGATCTTTGGCCGGATATGTCGGAACTTGGGCCGGAGGAGCGGTTTGATACCCAGATGTCTCTGCCCAACGGTAGTACCGCACAGGTCTTTTCATCGTATAACGAGACCACCGTTCGTCGCCATTTCGAATGGATGGCGTCTGCTGGTTTCGACGGGGTATTCCTTCAGCGTTTCCTGTCCGATATTGCAGTCCCAGCCCTGTTCACGTTCCGAAACAAGGTGACGCAGAACGTCTGCCTTGGTGCAACAGAGCATAGCCGCACATTCGCGATTATGTACGATATCTCCGGTGCCGATCCGGAGAATTTTGTACAGCAGTTGAAAGACGACTGGACCTTCCTTGTGGACTCGATGGGTGTCACCCAGAATCCGGCTTATCTTCGCCATAACGGTCTGCCAGTTATGGCCATCTGGGGACTGGGCGTAAACGATCGTCCTGGCACCGTCGAGCAGGCGATGGAGCTGATCAATTACTTCACCAATGACGCTCCATCCCAGTACCGGGTGCATCTTGTTGGCGGCGTTCCCTACCAATGGCGGACATCCAACGGGGACAGCAAACCTGGTTTCCAGTCGGTATACGACTCGTTTGATACCGTGAGCCCATGGTCTGTGGGCCGCTACGCTGACAACACATCGTTCAATTCCAATCTAAACAACTTTGCTCAGCCCGATACGAACCACGCCAATAGCGTCGGACTGGGCTATGCGCCGGTGGTCTGGCCTGGCTTCTCGTGGGCGAATCTACACGACGGCCCGTTGAACCAGGTCCCACGACACGGAGGAGACTTCTTCTGGCATCAATTCGATAGACTGTATGATCTGAATCCCCAGTTCCTATATGTGGCGATGTTTGACGAAGTCGACGAATCAACGGCGATATTCAAGGCAGCCACATCCGTGAGTCAGCTCCCCACGACGGGGCAGTTTATGCATCTGGGGCAAGATGGAACGACGCTGCCTTCGGATTGGTATCTGCGTCTAACCGGAGCGATGAAGCGAGCGATAACCGGCCAGTTCGTCCCGTCGTCAGCCTTGCCATTTACGCCCTGACCGACGGCATTGTACGACCAAAAGAAGGACGAGGACGAATAAGGGCGCGCTCGGGACAGAGCCAGAACCGGCCTTGCAGCCACCTCCGGATGTCTTTGGTGGCGCTGGCGCGATATCTTCACCGTGCGTTGTATCTGTGCTCGCTCCGTTGTCATTCGAGCTGGTACCCGTGTCTACCGTTCCTTCGGGCACCACATTGAGATGAAGGACGAGGGCTTCGTACAGACCACGTTTGTCAAAGATGTCCAGGGCGATCGTATGGGATCCCAGCTGCTCGACTGAGGGGGTCCAGGACATGGATCCGGTTCGGAAATCCACCGACATTCCCTCGGGTAGGAGATCGGCCAGATACAGTATTTCATCACCGTCCGGGTCGGACGCGACGATCTGGAATTCCCAAAGAGCATCGACGGTCAGGTCGATGGGTCCGGGATCCACAACATCGGGAGGATTGTTTGCGCCGGCCGTAAGGGTCTCCGAATCCACCGTAAGCTCCAGATCGAATGATAGATCGCTAGAGGTTGCGGTTCGATTCTTTACCATCACAGCTACAATATTCGGCCCCAGTACGAATGGGTTGTCGTCCCCCGAGGGAGTCACCTCCAGGTCGACCGTATTATCGGCTGATGACGAGCTGGCGTAGGTCCCGTGTTCGAGCCCGTTCTCCATATTTGTCGAGCTGATCAGCTGGCCGTTGATCCATACGGACGCTGCGTCGTCATATAGAATCTTATAGCTGCCACCCACCACGCCGGAGTTCAGAGTTACGGCCCTTCGAAAATAGATACTGGGGACGTTGGTGCTGGGAGTCGATATGGTGGTGGCCTCGTCTCCATCACCAAAACCCAATTGCGCCGGCCCAGTAGGCCAGCTGCTGTCATCAAAGGTAGCGCTGTTCCAGTCCGCCCCCGGGTCCACATCCTGGTCGTGATACTTCCAATCGGATCCGAACGGTAGCTCCAGGGAGCTTGTGATGGAGCTGATGATGAACCATTGGGGGGTGCCCGTCGTAGCGGAGGGGTTGGCGCTATCTCGAATTCGCACTGCAGCCTGCGAGGTGTTCACATTTGGGATCTTCCAGCCATATTGGCCGCTATTCGTATAGCCGTAGGATAGGGGGAGCCAATGTTCACCACCATCCAGGGTATAATGAAGGTCGACGAGCGGTATATCTCCCACGGTATCCCATCGGATGGTTGTTGTGGCCCCCGCCTCCAGGGTTTCTTTGGCCTGCGGGGCACCCAGGTATAACCCTTCTTCCTTCGCGATGGTGAACCAATCCGAAACGACACCATCGTAGCGAACATTACGAAGAGTGAGGCGGTCTCCATCGATATCGATAAGGCACGATCCCAACTCGGTCTCGATAAAAACCATCAGCGGGTGGACACCATCTTGCCCCAGTCCGGTTCCACCATGGCCGGCGACGATATAGACCGCGCCGTCATTGGGGTTCAGACCAGTTTTCTTGATGTAGGGACCATCACCACCCGGTTGGCCATTCCCTGAATCCAGGATGTGGCCTTCGGCTGTTGTTGGTGTGTCATAGGCTCCATTCACCAGATAGGATCGTTCGTAGATATGCGAGTGGCCGGCCAGAACAAGGTCGACTCCGGCCGCCTCGAGAATGGGTAGGGCATTTTCACGCATATCGATCAATGCCCCCTCGGTGTCGGAATCGTGGGTACCCTTGGAATAGGGAGGGTGATGCCAATAGGCGATTAACCACTCCTGGTCGGTGGCCTCCAGATCTTCCTGCAGCCAGGTGAGCATAGGGCCGTCTACGTCTCGAGACGATTGGTGTGAATCAAGTACAACGAAGTGGATATTCGCGTAGTCGAAGGAATAGTAGGCCTCTGTTCCGCTCGGCAGCCCGCCAGCCTCACCGGCCCGGGGCAGCACATACGCATCGTAGTAGGGACCGGATTCACTGGCCGATGTGCTGGTTTTCCCTTCGTGGTTCCCCATCGTGGGCCAACAGACTGTATTTTGAAGAATCGGCTGATACATATCGAAAAACCGCTCCTGAAATTCATTGTCGGTGCCGCTGGAATAGGCCATGTCGCCCATATGCAGATAGATGTCAGGCCGGTCTCCGATGGAGTATTGGAGCATGGCATCCGTGACACTTTGCTGGGCCGATGTACCGGTCCCGGAATCACCGACAATCCATAGACGGGTTGGGTTGCTTGTGCCTACAGGAGGCGCTGTGACAAAGAAGAATTCCTCTTCGCCACCGGCGAGGACCTCGTCGGCCGTTCCAACGGCGTAATAGTATTTCTGATCGGCTTCTAGGCCGGTAATTCGGATGGCGTGCTGGGTGGCCTCCGTTTCGGATGTATGGACCGAATCTAAAACCAGAGGGTGGGGGCCCACCAGGACGCGGCCAGTGGTAGGGCTGTCGGTGCGCCACACCACCGTCATCTCCGAAGATGTTCCCATCTGAAGGTAGGGACCCCGAACCAGAGTAGCACCCAATGCCAGTGGTGTAAGCAGAAGGAAGAGCAGGCCGGAGAAGGCGATGGTGATTGGTCTCATGGGCGTTCCTTAGTGTTTGATTCTGGAACCAAGTTCGAGTTCCTGGCGAAGTTCGTGGGCCTGGCGCAGTCCGGGCTGTAGAGTCAGAGCAGTGTTCACATCACCGAGGGCATGGTTTGTATTGCCGAGGGCTTGATGGGCTCTCGCTCGCTCCAGAAGACTGAGTGGTGTACGTCGTTTTCGGACCCTTTGGTTGGCTTGTTTGAGTGCCGCTTTTCGATCGTTCGCAGCCTCGGTCGGTTGGCCGTTTTGTTCGTATAACTCGGCTCGTAAACGTAACCAGCGGCTCTGTACCCGGGCATGAGCGAGCACTGGATTCAATGCTCGTATGGCATGGCTGTAGCGGCCAAGGCTACGTTCCGCCGCAACCAGTCCAAGGCGAAATACGGTTGTCTCTGGAAAGATACGTAGACCCTTTCGCCATGTGTCACGGGCCTGTTTATACAGGCCTTGTCGATCGTAGAGGCGTGCCAGGGTCGTAACGCGCTCCATGGTCGGTGCGAGGTTCAAAGCCGTTTCGAGATGCTGGGGAGCCTTCGCCGTTCGGTTGCTAGCGTCCAGAATCCGGGCCATCAGGGCGTGGGCATCCGCGCGATCTCGGGTTGGTATGTTGGCAGCCTTTCGGTTCAGCAGAGGGATAAGGGCGTCTTCGGCGCGTGATAGCTGCCCGAGCTCCACCAGGATCTGCGCTCGAAGACCACGGATGGTTGTGTCGTTCGGGTACTGCTTCTCGAGTCGGTTGATATCGACAAGTGCGTCCTGCCATCGCCCGAGTTTTCGATAGATATGGTTTCGATGCAGCCGGTCTTCTCTCTGGTTCGGGTCGGCATCCAGATGTTGATCAAGCTCGGATAACGTATCGTGCAACGCCGGATGGCCGAATGCGGCCGGAGCGAATCCGTACATTATGGTCCCCCAGACAGCTACGATTCCGATCCATCTGGTGGGGGAGTGGGGGGTTCTCACTCTAAGCCTCATGCCAATCTGCATAGGCAATCGTATTACCTGGGTCAAGATCCCAATCCGTGAATCTCGAATCGCCCCTAGCGCGGACGCATCGGGTGGGGTACAGTACGACGATTGAGGAGAAGAGGGGTATAAAATGGCGAAGACGGTCCCACAGGAGACAACGGACAGTAGCCGGGTCGATGCGGTGATGGAGCAGATCGCCCAACCTCTTTCATCGGAATGCAGAGAGCTTCTCGAAGGCATTGTGAAAGCTCGTCTCGGTGAGTCCTCACCGGAGATGGGGCATCTATCGCCATGGCCTCAGGCCAGCGATGTGGATGCAACGGAAGGGCTGACAGAACTATTAGAGGCCGGCTGGTTGGAGCTTCGTGAAGATGGTGGGCGTCTGGAGTCCCAGCTGACTCTGTCTACAGGAACCCTGATTCCAGGCTGGCGTATGGAAGCGGTGGCTCTGGGACGGCCGGATCGTGCGCTACCGGGGCTACAGCTGGTGTCGCCTACGGATGGGCTCGACACCTTGCTCCTGTCCAGCCAGCAACGAAGCCTACTCGAACGCTTCCGGGCTATGAAGGAGCCCTGGGCTTTGATCCTCCTTGGTGGTCCGGGCAGTGGGAAAACGACGGTGACCCATGCTTTGGCGCATGCGATGGGTCGACGGGTCTTATCAGCTCGCCCCTCGTCTCTATTCGATCCAAGGCGCGGCCTTCATCAGAACCTGGCCATCCTGGGAAGCCTGGTGCAGGATCTCGGAGCCGTTTTATTATTAGAACCGATGGAAGAGTTTTTCCCTCGTTCCACCACGGCCAATTCGACCGATTCCAGATGGTATCCGCTGCTGGACTCTTTGCCGGGACCGGTGATTTGTACTTCGTCTGATCCCGGGATGGCACATCCTAGTTTGGGGCAGGCTTGTCATGCCATGATATCGTTGGCCCCGCCTCGGGGGCAGAACAAGGTCGATATGTGGTCGAGGGTGTTGCAAGGTGTGCCCCTGGAAGAGGGGTTGGACCTTGAAAAGGTTGTTCGGCGTTTTGACCTGACCCCCGGTGCGATTCAGAAGGCGGTCGCCGTGGCACGAGCCGCCTGCGAGGTGGGTGCTGTCAGCGAAGAGGAGCTGATGGGGGGGGCTCTTCTGCAGGTGCGCCATAAGCTCGATACATTAGCGGACCAGGTGACTGCGCGTTTGGATAGTACGGATCTGGTCCTGGACGACACCACCGCTGCCACGGTGAAAGATATTATCGACGCCGCCCGGGTGCGGGAGCAGGTCTTTGATGATTGGGGGTTTGGTGGCCGCACGTCGAGGGGACGGGGTCTTTCGATGCTATTTGATGGGGAGCCTGGAACTGGAAAGACCCTGTCAGCCGAGGTCTTATCGGCCGAGTTGGGCTTACCCCTCTACCGTGTGAGCATGGCGAATATCATGTCCAAATGGGTGGGGGAGACAGAGAAAAATCTACAACGAATCTTTCATGAGGCCCGGGGAAGCCGAACGATACTTCTCTTTGATGAGGCCGACGCTCTCTTTTCCCAGCGAGTGGATGTAAAAGGTGCCAACGATCGATTCGCAAATATGGAAGTGAATGTCTTATTGCAGCTCATGGAAAGCCATGATGGCATCTGTATTCTCACAACGAATCTCAAGAAGGGCATTGATAAAGCCTTTGAGCGCCGCCTGTCCTTTAAGGTGCATTTCCCGTTTCCTGAACCGGACCTGCGGGAACGGCTCTGGGAACACCACCTCCCCGAAGAAGCGCCGGTCGCGGAGGATGTGGATACCTATATTCTGGCCCATTCCTTTGAGCTGAGCGGTGGCAGTATTCGCAACGCGGTGGTTCGGGCGGCGTATCGGGCAGCTGCAGATAACCGCAGTATTTGCCAGGACGATTTATGTGAGGGAGCAAAGGCTGAATGTGTCGCGGCCGGGAAGCTCTATCGGATTATTTCGGACGATGAATAGTTTATGTCTTTGGACTCCAAAGCAGCGAGAGCAAAAATGAAGCATGGTTTGTTTATAGGATTGGTTCTATGCGTAATGGGCACAAGCTGTAGCGACGTGGTCGTCGCGGTGTCCTGCGAGGCTGGATCATGTCCAGAGGGGGAGTCGTCGACGGAGGTTGTTGAAACAACCGAAACAACCGAGACAACCGAGATAACGGAGACAACGGAGACGACGGAGACGACGGAGGTCATTCCCTCGGACGATGGACCAGCGGACTTCTGTGTTGGGAAACCCGACGGAACGATATGTGAATCGGACTCTTCAGCGTGCACCATCGACCGATGTAGTGGGGAGGTCTGTGTTAATACGCCGCGATCTGACGGCCTGCTTCCCTCCGAAGGCTTTCTGAAGTCGGCCACAGGTCTGAAATCGGGAGCGGTGGCCATCTATGCTACGGGTGACGAGCTTAAGGATATCGTTGTATTGCTCAACGCCGGAGGAGTCTCCCAGTGGTCCCAGCAAATCGTCATAGGAGAGGATGGTGTTGGGAAGGAGATTTTGCAGGTAGGCAGCTTTCTTCTGGTCGTCGGTAGGACGGAAATCCGACCTGGGTATACAACTCTGACCACATCGGGAGAGCCTGTCGGCGATGCGATGCTCAATGGATCCGATTGGGGAGATGCTGCAATACAGCGTCAGATCACGACCCTGGATACCGAAGGTCGACTACTAGCGTTGGTGTCCAATAATGAAGACATCAGGGAGGCTGTGATATTTCGATTCGACGGGCCAGAAGGGACCCATATAGAGCCGCTTCGCCGGGATACGATTGGATTTGAATCCCTTGACCTTCGGGGGAATTGGGCGACCTCGGGAGAGACGAACTATCTGGCTGGTTGGGCGCCCCCAGAGTCTGCACCCGACGATCCCAACAATCGGGTTGGTGTACTCCTTCGCTATAGACCCGAAACTCTCAACGATGTGCTCTATCTCGAGCCTGAAATTCCTCATGTTACGAAGTTTCGACTCTTCGATGTCGAGGTTCTAGACGGAGGGGATTTGGCTGTGCTGGGCATATATGTTGAAGAGAAACCCGATGACACGAATTCGTACCATTATGTGCTCCGACGGATTAGCGCAGAGGGGACCACTATCTGGGAAACCAGGGAAGAGAACCCTCAATTTGATGGTGAGGTGCAATGGTTAACAACCCAATTTACGGACCTGTTACGTTCGGAGAGCGGGACACTGGTTGGTATTGGTCAAACCGACACGTCGGCTGGAAAGGTGCCGTTGGCTTACGCCTGGGACGAAACCAGTGGAGAGTTGTTGTGGAGCCGAAAGGACCTCACCATTCCCTCGAGTTCCGATACCTGGGAGACGACTCGTCTGGAACGAGCGGTTCTGACACCAGAAAACGGGGTTCTCTTGATGGGTACCCATGTGAATTCTGAAACGGAAGTGGATCCGACCACCGGTATCTCAAAAACTATTAACCACCCGCGGGTTTTCTGGACCTTCCTTGATAGTGCAGGGGAGCTCTGTAATCCGTAAAGCGGGCTTCAGGCCCCGAATCCGGCTTTATGTAGACGATTCGAAAGCGTCTGGCGGAGACCGTCCAGGCTCTGGCTGGAGGTGTCGATGACAACCGCCGACTGTCGATAGAAGGGGTCGCGCGACGCGAGCAGTGAACGAAGCTCGGCCATCGCATTCTCGCGACCGGCGGTGGGGCGGTGATCGCCCTGTGCCAGGACTCGATTCATATGGTCCTCGGGGCTTGCCTGGAGCCAAACAGTGGTACATTGCTGCCGTACCAGATTCCATGCCCGTTCATTCTGAGGTAGGCCACCCGATAGAGCGAGAACGATTCCTTGTTCGCCGGCTAGAAGCTCGACCAGGCATTCCACCTCCAGGCGTCGGTAATATTCCTCGCCGTGGAGGGCGAATATTTCTGAGAGGGTCAACCCTGCTCGTTGCTCCACGGCTTCGTCGAGCTCTACAAATTCCAAGCCCAGATCGGTCGCCAACATGGGGCCAAGGGTGCTTTTCCCTGCACCTCGCAGACCCACCAGGGCGATGGCATCTGTAGAGTGTTCTCCGAGGATCGAGCGCACACTGGCGAGACATGCATTCAACTCGTCGGCGGTACAGCCTTTGAGACGGTCTTGAAGCGCGGCCAACGGCCCGGACGCCTTCGTGGGATCGTGCACCAGTTCCTCTACGCCGACCCCTAGGGCCTGTGCGACACGAGCCAATCGTCCGATGGCGATATTGGCCTGTCCCGCCTCCAACTGCGCGATAAAGCGAGGACTTAGACCCGAACGTACCGCGAGCTCTTTGGCCGTGATCTTTCGTTGGTTCCGAAGTCGGCGCACACGCCTCCCCACAAGAGACAGTATAGGGAAGTCATTCTGTGGATCTGTTTGCACCATGATGTGAAATATAATGCACCTTTCTGGTCCTGTAAAGAAATATCTTGCACATTTGGCCGTCTTTGTGTAGAAATACCCCCATGAGTACATCAAAAAAGACCAATATTCCTTCGAACATTTCTTTTGACACCCATCCGTCGAAGTATCGCCATATCCAATTGGATGTGGACGGTAGTGTGGCGTCCATTAAGCTCGACATCAAAGAAGATCAAGGGCTCTGGGAGGGCTATGAGCTGAAGCTCAATTCCTACGATCTGGGTGTTGATATCGAGTTGGCTGATGCGGTGAACCGGATTCGCTTTGAACACCCCCAGGTGGGTGCGGTGAGCGTTTCGAGTGCGATCCCAGGCGTGTTCTCCTCGGGCGCGAACATCTTTATGCTGGGTTCAGCAACCCACGCCTTCAAGGTCAACTTCTGTAAGTATACCAACGAGACACGCCTCGGGATTGAAGACGCCACCGAATTCAGTGGTCAGACCTATGTGGCGGCTTTGAATGGCATCACCTCTGGTGGTGGCTACGAGTTGGCGCTGGCCTGCGATGAGATCTATCTCGTGGATGATCGACGTTCGGCCGTGGCTCTGCCCGAGATACCGTATCTTGGAGTGTTGCCCGGTACGGGTGGTCTAACGCGCCTGGTGGATAAGCGGATGGTCCGTCGGGATCGTTCCGATGTTTTTGTGACTCTGGCCGAGGGCTTAAAGGGGCGTAAGGCGGTGGACTGGGATCTCGTAGACGGTACCTTCCCCTCTTCGCAGTTTGATGAAAAAGTTTCGGCCCGTATTGCTGAGATCGCTGGTGATGGGCATCCCGAACGCCAGGGTATTGAACTGGATACGGTGGCTCCCGAGATCGACGAAGATGGTGTTCACTACCAACATGTAGATCTTCGGTTTGGACCCGTTGGACGGACCGCGACCATAACAATCACAGTTCCCGACCAGCTACCCGAAATTCCGAGCGAGCCGACCGAGCTGGGTTCGGGCTGGTATCCTCTCCGTATGTTCCGTGAGCTCGATGATCTGCTCTGTCGTCTACGCTTTAATCACCCCGAGATCGGGCTGGTACTTCTGGAGACGCGCGGGAATATAGAGACGGTATGCGCACTCGACGAGGCCATGCTGAACCGTCGTGATCATTGGTTTGTAAATGAAGTCGTCTTATTGATGAAGCGAGTTCTGAAACGACTCGACCTCACGAGTAAGAGCCTATTCGCCTTGATCGACGAAGGGTCCTGCTTTGCCGGTTCGCTGCTGGAGTTGGCGTTCGCGGCCGACCGTAGCTACATGCTCGAAGAGGATGATGTCGCGATTCAGCTCAGCGCGATGAATCATGGCGTTCTTCCCATGGGTAATGGTCTATCTCGCCTGGAAACACGGTTCCTGGGAGCGGCTGACCACGCAAGCGGCCTTACGTCTCAGACCGACGCCCTCGATTCGGATGAAGCCGATGAGCTGGGTCTTGTTACGTTTGTCTTTGACGATATCGATTGGGAAGATGAGCTTCGCCTGGCCATTGAAGAGCGTGCCAGTATGTCCCCAGACGCATTGACCGGTTCCGAAGCCAGCCTTCGCTTCGCTGGCCCAGAAACCATGGAAACCAAGATATTTGGACGTCTCTCCGCATGGCAGAACTGGATCTTCATCCGGCCGAACGCCACCGGAGAAAAAGGAGCTCTCACGCTGTACGGTGATCCGGAACGGCCCGAGTTCGACTATAGGAGAACATGATATGAGCATCAGCCAATTCGACTCCATCCCCAATAATGTTGATCTGAACAGCGATCGAAAGCTTCAGAAAGCGCTTCTCCGTTGGCAGCCGAATTATCTGGATTGGTGGCATGAGATGGGTCCAGAAGGCTTTCAAGCCGATAATATCTATCTGCGTACCGCCATAAGTGTAGATGCGGGGGGCTGGGCCCATTACGACTACGTCAAGATGCCTGAGTACCGCTGGGGGATTTTCCTTACGCCTCGGGCCACGGAACAGACCATCGGATTTGGTGATGAACTGGGTAAGCCAGCCTGGAACGAAGTTCCGGGTGAGTTCCGAAAAGAACTGCGTCGAATTATCGTGACACAGGGTGATACGGAGCCTGCCTCCGTAGAGCAGCAACGCCTTCTGGGACAAACAGCGCCCAGTTTGTACGACCTGCGTAACCTCTTCCAGGTCAATGTCGAGGAAGGACGCCACCTCTGGGCGATGGTTCATCTTCTCCATGGCTATTTCGGGCGGGATGGTCGCGAGGAAGCCGAAGATATGTTGGTTCGTCGTTCAGGGAATGAGGACTCGCCTCGAATTCTCGAAGCCTTCAATAAGCCCATTGAAGATTGGTTGAGCTTCTTCTGCTTTGCGATGTTTACGGATCGAGATGGCAAATATCAGCTCGCTGCTTTGGCGGAGAGTGCTTTCGACCCTCTGGCCCGCGCCACCCAATTCATGCTCACCGAAGAGGCTTTTCATCTCTTTGTGGGAGAGACAGGTGTGGATCGCGTTGTTCGTCGTACAGCCGAGTTGATGATGCAGGATCCAAATGGCGACGTACGTAAGCTGGGCGGTATACCTCTGGATATTATCCAGCGCTACATCAACGAATGGTATTCGGCATCGCTGGATCTATTTGGGGGCGAAGATTCTTCCAATGCGGCGACCTATTTCGCCACTGGTTTGAAGGGACGCTACAAAGAGACCACGAAAGGACGGTATGCGGACCATGTAGCTCTGGGGGAAAGTTATTCGTTGGATCGTCCCGACGATAAGGGCGGTGTGATGACCGAGGATATCCCCATGCGACGTGCGATGAACGCGGTGTTGCAGGATTCCTATCGTAGCGATTGTGAGCGCGCGCTGAACCGCTGGAATAAGAGCCTCGCCAAGGCGGGCTGCCCAGAACGGTTGAGCCTTCCATCGCCCCGATTCAATCGCTTACAGGGCGTATTCATGGATTTCGCAGCCCTTCCCGATGGTACACCGATCACACGCGAGGAATGGGAGAGCAAGCGTGCTACGTTCCTTCCGTCCGAGGCGGATCGTGACTACGTGAAATCTCTGATGACCAAGGTCTACGAGCCAGGAAAGATGGCGAACTGGATCGCGGCACCGGCCAAGGGTGTAAACGGACGACCTCAGGACTTCGAGTACGTTCGATTCGCCTGATCTGTCGGACTACGGGGCCAGCCCTGGAGGGGTGTAGGTCCCATCGTTATCCGCGTCGAGGAGAAGCACGCCTGATATACTGATTGGCGTACTGTTGAGATATGGATGCGGAGTGGACTCTCCGTCAATTCGGGCCACAAAGAAGCTGTCGGCTTCGACCGGGATCGTAAACACCTCATCGAGGCGAACCACGGGCGCACCCGATCCATGTCCGATCTCGAGGTTCGTATCGATGGCGACCTCTCGATTATGATAGATGCGCAGTCGCTTGGCTGGCATCCAGGAGGGGGCCTGAACCCGTACGCGCACATGGGCCACATCCGTCGCTTCATGGCGTATCTCTCGGATGGTGTGTGGGTCATCGTCGGCTCCGAGCGCTCCCACTAGCCATACTTCGAGGAAGGCTCCACCGACGGCGAATGCGCGCCCCTCGATCATGCTCTGCCGTATTGTTGGTTCCAATTGATCATCGATCGGCTCGTCTCCCACCCACACATAGGTGCG